>Ga0209749_1000573_pt1 | contig 47278 bp, 36 predicted proteins | sample EPASupsiteSAE347_FD_187267 | JGI IMG/M metagenome (GOLD analysis project Ga0209749, IMG submission 187267) | Bioremediated contaminated groundwater from EPA Superfund site, New Mexico - Sample SAE3-47 (SPAdes) (version 2) | ecosystem: Environmental > Aquatic > Deep subsurface > Groundwater >...
ATCGTCCACGGATGGCGTAGATACCCGAAATACGCCCGGATGGCGTGCTTTTTCGGGTATGATCGCATCGCAAGCCGTTTATCTTCCTGAAAAATTGCTTAACGAATGAATCTCCACGAATATTGATGCTGATTGCTCATACTTTTTCTTCGACTCCAATGTCGCAACGGAACGTCACATTACGCCGGCAACGATGCGTTTTTTCAGGTATGACGATGATCGAAATTCTTATCGTATGTGCTTTAGTGTCTTTCATACCTTTTATCATGTTTCGCATGTTTTCGCATACCATAAACATCGTGGAACCGACGGTTTCCAACAAACTTACGCTGCAGATGGAGTCAAGAAAAGCAGCCGATCGCATCGTTGAGCAAGTTCGCGAAGGCAGCGAAATAATTCGTCCGCTTCTTGGAGAATCGGCTCCGTTCATGAGTTATAAAGACACTTACAACCACATTTGCCTCCTATATCTTGACCATGATCAGGTTAATTCACAAAAATCGAAGAAAGATTTGTACAAGCTTCTTTCCTACACCGATGAATTTACGGGTAATTACAAGAAACAAAATGAAGCGGTGCTGATTGAATCAATCGAACGTCTGACATTTACAAGAACCAGCCCGGATAGCGTTCAAGTGAATATAACGTTGGCAAACGAGAAAAACCGGTTTCAGTTTCTCACGCATATCGGTTTGATGAATATTTCAAATGTTGAGTAAATTTAGTATTTAGAGCCTCTAAGAAAATAACCGGATCGTCCGGTTGTTTTCTTACAAACTTTTATGGCCGGAAATCACAGAAATTCGTTACAGTTATTTGCCGACAAAACCTTAGTGTTGATTGATTCCCTTGGGGTTTTCTTCACCGGGGTGGAATATCTGCCGGAGCTTGAAGGGATCAATATCAATCAGTTTGAGATTTTCATCCCCGGGTTGGAATGTCTGCTGAGGTTTGAGAGGATCAACATTAATCATTTCCGGCGCTTCATGATGGGTTGAAACGATGAGTTGTTGGCCCCTGGTCACATTTTTTTGTTCGCCGTTAAGCGGTTTGAAAGCGACAGTTCCTTCCTCGACGTAAATTACGGTGGATTGTGAACCGACTTCGAGTGCGAAAGTCGTACCCAAAACAGTGGTAAGGCCATGCGGAGTCTTGATTCGCACTCCGATTTTCTGTTTTTCGAAACGATAGAGAACGGTTCCGGTTTTTTGCTGACCTAAAAGCTCGCCGGCACCCAATTCGAAATAAGATTCGGGTTTGACGGTTATTTCGCTCTTATCAGGAAAGACAATGTTAACCATACCGCTTTCCCCGGTTCTGACAGCGCCTCCCGGATTTATGGGATCGCGATCCTTGGCGGGTTGAAAATCTTTTTCCGGCGTGGATTTCAGATCCACTTTTCCGATCGGATTACTTAATGCGGCGCTTGGGGAATTTTGCTCGCAACCCACAATCATAAACCCGATAAAGATCAAAAACACGCCGAGTGAAATTCCATACGCTTGCTTGCTTGCCTTCATATTCGTCGATTCCTCCGGTTATTTAATTAATAGCCCTTATGTATTTATTGGTTCAACTGGAACGGTCGTTCATCGACCGCCGACTCACAATAATATTAAACCCCTAATCATTATGCATCGCGCCTCGTTAATATCAACAAAGTTGCATCATCGGATAAAACGCGGCCTTGAGTATGCTCGTAAACATCGGATAAAAGGGATTTAAGATCCATATCCGGATCAAATTTCGGAAGTTGTTGAGACAACCATTTCCACCATCGCTCCAAACTGTATTGTTTATTTTTCCAATCCAAGGCTTCAACGATTCCATCGGTATATAATATCAACGAAGCTCCGGGAGGAAAATCGAATTCTTGAAATTGACATCGCAGCTTTTCAGTTTTTCCGATCGGAAAGCACGGCAATCCGATTTCTTCACAAGTGCCGTCTTGCTTGACCAGCAATGCCGGCAGATGGCCCACCGCTCCAACCGAAATTTTATGCTGTTTTGGTTGCAGATGACCGATCATAAGCGTAACCATTACGTGTCTATCAAATATTTCCATTACAACCAGATTCAGCGACGAGATCAAATCCATAATCGACAGTTTTCCTTCGCGGTTGAAAAAAACAACGAGACTTTTTATTATGCTTGTAATCATGGCCGCGCCGAATCCGTGCCCCGTAACATCCGCGATCATGAAAACCAATGATCCGTCGGATAGATGAACGATATCGAAAAAATCTCCTCCGGCGGTTTCGCATGGAAAACAAACACCCTTGCAAATATACCCGTTTCCGGAAGACCATGGTTTACCTGGAAAAAATTGCGCTTGAACTTTCCCGACTCCGACGGCTTCATTACGCATCGATTGCACCGCGAGAAAATTCAGAAAATATGTAATTCCATAAAGAACCGTCGTCGATATCAGCCACGAGAAAATGAAAATCGCCCACGGCGGATATAAACCGATCATTTGCGACAAATAGAGACCGCCGCTTAAAATGGCGCCGATCGCAATTAATGAGATTAATAGAAACCGATTGCCGGACAAGTAAAAAATCAAAACAGCCGTTGTTAATCCCATGAGTGTCGATAAGGTCCGCCAAAACATATCGGACTTTGGTATCACAACACGGCGTTGTGAGATCGTATCAAAAGTCGCCGCGAGTATTTCGACACCCGACAGGAAGCCCAAAGCCGTTTGATGATAATCTTTCAAGACATCGGCCGTAACCCCCAACAGAGCTACTTTATTCTCCAAAATTGAAGGAGAAACTGCTCCCGACATAATATCACCGGCCCTTATATATGGGATCCCTCCGCCTTTGCATGCAAAAGCAATCTGGCTTACCAGACTGGGTTCGATGTGGGAAGTAATCGTTGAAATAGCCGGATTCAATTTTTTAGCGGTTTGAAAAACGCAACTCTCGGATATCAAACGATTGTCGCGAACAACAAAGTCACGAACTCCACCATCGCTTTCGACAATGCACCAAACAAAACCTTCCAAAGCCGCGGCGTCTCGAAAACGCTTGAGATTTCGGTAATGTCTTAATTGAAGGCCGGAGCCGGTATACATCTCTTCGACGATGGATACCAATCCGATGTTGCCGTATTTACGAAGCGTGAATTCGAGTTGCTCATCCCCTTCTTGTCCGGGGGTTTCTTCAGAGTGCTGAAAAAAAATGTCGGAAATTATGAAGCGAGGCTTCCCCTTTTCGATCGCTTCAAAAAGACGGGCGAATTCGGATCTGGGCCAAGGCCATCGATTTTTCACGCCGTCAAGTGTCTCAGCATCTATGGCGACCACAATAATATTCGGGTCGGGACTGCGGAGATACATTCCGATTTTTTGCGTCAAATCGATTAGGGACAATTCGAACCAGTAAGTTATCGAAGGCAATATTACGGGTAAAAAACACACCAAGATAGCGATCGCCAAAGCCATAAGGGATCTTCGAGCGCCGAACAACAGAATCATTTGATGCCAAATCATTGCCGGTGTTCCGGGATTGGCTTCTTTATCGAAATTCAAGAGTTCCTCTATTCATATTATGGGATGTAAATAATCGAGTTGATAAGCATTTTGAACAATGAAACGCATAAAAGCTAACCAAGTTGGGGCAAGAAAAAAACGCGGAGACGCCGAGGCGCAGAGAATGGCTATTAGATGTGTTTTCTTCGCGTCTGGTGAAAAATTCCCTTTGATTTTTTCGTTGGCTAGCTTTGATACGAATCATTGATTTTGAATAAATGCTTTCTTAGAGCCTGTTAGAAAATAACCGGATCGTCTGGTTGTTTTCTTACAGGCTCTTATGGCCGGAAATCCCAGAAATTCGTTACACTTATTTGCTGACAAGGCCTTAATACGGAACATTTACGTTTATTAGTCTGCGAAAACATCGTGTCGGTTGAATAATTAGTTTCGCATTAATTTCATCCGTTAAATTAGTCCTGATTTCCCTTGCTTGCAAGGATTTTAAGAATAAAATATAATTGTATTAGATAATTGTTGCGCATATATTGGATAAAGATTATGAGAGAAAATTGGCATTGTTGGATACAACCGAAGATTTCAGCATCTTTAAAACGGCGGAGACCTTCCGCAAGAGCCGGCATCATGCTTCCCCTGGCTATATTTGCTTCATTGGCCATTGGATTTTTAGCTTATTTTCTAAACACAATGAATCAAAGTTATCGCAACCAAATAAACCATTTCAACAAGCACCAAATCACCTTTATGATAGCTTATTCCGCCTTTTCCAAAATTTTAGCCAAGGTCCAAAATGCACCATGGTCCGAGAGGTTTTTTAAGACCCGCGCCGTCAGGGAAAATCAGATTGCCCTATTTGGCGGAGAATACGACAGTTACGTTGAAAATTCGACTAAGGAATATCAAGCCGACATCTATATTCAAAGCCAATACGGCGGATATACTTGCTTGTACTTTTGGCGAATCGTCTACAACGACAGCGTGTTGGATATTTCAAATCGAATTCAAACGATTTTTTTCGGCGCATTTTCGCCTGACAATTTTCCTTCCGACAAACCGAGAGGCATCAATGACGCTACCTTCACCACCGGAACAGGCACCGGGGGCAATAATAACCCGGGAGGGAACTATTCAACGGGTTCGGCTTCATCAACCATGGCGGCAAAAGTCGACCATATCATTTCGGAACGAAAGCGAAACAATCGGCAAGCGAATGAAAAGGCGGCTTATATTGCCATCTCCGATAGATTGCAGGAGATAGTGAATCTCCTCTCGGGAAGGCCCAAAGACGCGCCTAATGTTCCTTCCACGCCGGAAGGAACCGCGGAACCACCGCCGCTGTCGAGATATTCCAAAGATCCTTTATCAACGAAGAGCGATGATGGCGGTATTCCCACACCTTCTTCCGGCGGGGCTTTCGCAACCTTGAAGATGGGGCCTTATGTTCCCCAACAGCTGCCCTGGAACGTTTTTCTTCACACGAACGCGGGCTACGACCCGGGAAATACCGGTTACGGCGATCATTGGAGAGTGGGATATCCCATGGGGGTTATTGAACTCGGCTTTACGGGAAAATATGCCTTCAACATGAGCGCTCTTGGAACTCCGGAAAACGGGAAATCCAATTGTTACGTAAATATTTTCGTAAACGGTAAAATATACGAGACAAACAAACATATCGATAATTCCAATGCTTTTCTGGATTACGAAATTCCATCATCTGAATTCGGTTCGGGGGCAAATGTCGTCAGAATAGTTCGGTTGGCCGGTTCGGATTTATGGCTAAGTGAAGTAACCTTGATAGATGATGAATCCCAATCGAATTATTGATAGCTGCAAAATGAAAGCCGGTTTTCGGGTACCCGGCTTTTCGCCGGCTACTTCGGCTATTTCCGATGCAGGAACGGGCGGTTTTTTTATTTCAATCCCAACCTCCGAAAAAATAGGATTCTCGCTTGTGGAAATCATCGTCGCTCTTTCGATTATGGCTTTCCTGGGGTTCACTCTTATCTCTTTGGTGAGAGGCGCCAAATCCGAGGCGGATTTTACGACCGAGCATTTCACTTCGATGCTGATATCGCAAAAAGTTATGCAGGATGTCAGCCAGGAAAATGAAACAAACCCCGTGTCGGCATTTCAAACGCTCGGCATGGATTCGGCATTATCGGCAAGCAGTCACCTTATTGACGGCGCCTCCATCTATTTTTCATACGTGGAAGACAGGGATCCGCCATGGTTTCATATCGATCCGACAATTGACGGAAGTGTCGATAAGCGCATGGAGCCGCTTTTTACCGAAATCAGAGATTTCGAAATGGATGTAAAAGGCAAAAGGCTTGCGCCGCCGACCGACCCATCCGAAATGAAAAATCTTTGGATATCCACGGTTTCATTATCTTGGAAAACAGCAACCGGTCCGGGAAAATATGCGGTGAATTGCATATTTGCGTCGCCGGTGGGAGAAAAAAAAATTGACCTTGCGATTGACGCCGATAATGAGAAAATAGAAAAAGAAGCCTGTCGGATTTTCTACGGCGAAACAACAATTCCTCTAAGGCAAATTCTTTCGCAAAAAGGTGGAGACTATCAAACGATCATTGAGGCGGCCAAGATCCGTCTGCTTTGTTCAAACCTATTGGATTCGAAAGCATTTAAAGACATCATAAAACGGACGAAAGAGCTTGAGAAAAAGGAAGCTTCATTGAATGCCGATGCCTCGGCGGACTTCTATGATTGCGTAAAGGAATTGGCGGATATTTATTATGAAATCGCAAAAGAATCATTTACCGTGATGTACAATCTCATACCAAGCTTGCAGTTGATCAAGAATAATTTCGATAAGGAACATTTCGGAGAAGAATTATGGGCTAACCGATATCGCTTTACCAAAGGCTTGCGGAATTTCAAACTTATCTGCAACAATTTTACCCAGGGAGTTTATTGGGCGCGTAGAAAACTTGAAGAACTTGGTGATGAAAGATTGGAAGTCGTCGTCGGTCCGAAAAAACAGCAACGTATTCTCATGAAAGTATTCGATCTACACAGGATTTTATCGGTTATCGGCAAAGACGGAAATACCGAAAATGAGTATAAAACCTACTTGGAAAGCATGAAATCCCGAAGTGAAGGTCGGGATCCGGCAATGTACAGATTGGTGTCTCAAGAACTGACTTTTCATGGAAATTTTCAATCCTTGTTGATAAATTATCCGACGCTGAAAATCATTGATCAAACAATCAATGTCAAACTTTCTCCGATTATGTCTTTCCTTAACACGAAATGTTCCGAAAATAATTCGCGCGACAATCACGCCGACAGCTCCTACAATAAAGAATAGGGCTGGTGACGAATCAATAATGTTTCAAAATTCACCACTACGTGATTTTCGATGAGGATTTCTTGAAAGATATGGCTTGTAAATGTTTATAGAGGAATTTTCGATAATTTTCGGATTGATAATTCCATTTCTATCATTAAGCATTTCTTTAATCGTAGGATGTTTCGTTTTATTTAAAGGTTCAAAAAAGGCTGTTAATCGGGTAATTGCCGGTGTGGCTTTTTCATCGTTTCATTACAATCTATTTCAAGTATTGTATTATTTCTTTCCGGCGGTTTGGATCGTTAAACTCAGTTGGTTGGGGTCGATAGCTTTAATTCCCTTGTTGGTCGAGTTCCCGGATGCCGTCATAGACAATCGATATTGTACCCGTAGAAACCGAAACTCGGCACTCTTCGCGGCGGCATTTTTTGCCCTTTCATTACCGACCGATTGGCTGTTTCAGCCGAAACTGGATTCATTGGGAACAATTCTTCTCGCCACCGGCGGACCGCTTTTGAAAGTCTACGCGACCGTCATGGGTTGGATTTTGCTTCGATTAGGATATCGATTGGTAAAGGCTTTAAGAACCTCGCCGGACGAAATGGTGAAACGACGGCTTGAATTCATACTTCTCGGCGAAGTTTTTTATTGCTTTTGCGCGGTTCACGATATTCTTTTACGATCACAGGTATTTTGGATTTTCAGTTTTCCCATCGTTCAGATAGCAACGCTGGCTTTTATGATCATTGTCGTTTATGCGACGATGCGGTTCCGCTTAATCGATGTCGACATCGTTTTGGGCGTAAGTGTTTATTATATGCTTTTGACCATGGGAACGGCTTTCGTCTATAAAACCGTAGAGTATTTTTTGGAAAACTATCTTAAGAATTATATCAATATCGATTCGTGGTGGATTCAAATGATCCCGGCGTTCGTCGTCGCTTTGATGATCGGGCCCGTTCGCGAGGTGATTCAAAGATTCATCGATTTCATTTTTCTCGATCCCGAGTATCGAACGATGAAAATTTTTCGCTCACCCAACATCCAATTTCTTCTTCTTGATTCGAGAATTGAAGAACTTACTTCTTTGCGTGATGAAATGTCACGTTTGGTTGAATCGACGAAAAACAAATCTTCCAAATAAACACGAACGAGCTGAAAGGTTTTTGGGAAACATTTCGCTATTTCTTGAGGGAATCGTCATCACCGGTTTTTTCGTCTCCAGGCGACGAGAGAATGCATCCGTTAGGTGTTGATACCCAAGCGGAATCTTCCGATGCGGTGATGGCTTTGAGCATGCCTCCGCTGCATAGCACACATATGCGGTCTTCCGGTAAAGGCGGATCGACATCTCGCGCACAGGCTTTTTGCGCGCAGTTGATGATCTCCAGTCTAAGCCCGCTGTCGGATATCAGACATTCCGCGCCGAATTTCGAATGTCGCTCGGCAAGTTCCATTATTTGTTTCCGAGCATCCGTCCCGCTGAAGTTTTCGTCGAGAGAGCAAAGATCGATGGCCTCGCATTCACCGCACTTCCAATCGATGGTAAGTCTGGATTTCCACAAAGCGATCAAAACCGGGGAAGGGACATTTCCTTTAGGTTCGTAATATTTCCCTGAAAATCTTCTAAGGATCGCTTTGCGTTCCTGAAGCGAAGGATGCAAGGAAATCGACGGCTCATCTTCCCGCTTCCGAAACGGCAGATAATTCATCTCCGTAAGACGCGTAAGGGTTCGCAAGTAGTTTTCCCTGCCCACTTTGGAAGCAGCGAACAGATCCGAATCATATTCGTGTTTTCTTGAAAGAGCCGAGAATACTCGCGAAAGCATCCAATACAAAAAGAAACCGCATAGCACTTGGAGATAAGTCGGCCCGGCGAGCAAGAGTCGCAAAGCGCTTAACGGCCACGTAGCCGCAAAAAGCCCCGCAATCAAAGCTAAATTGAAAAGCAAGAGAAAATTGAAGAACAAATGGCCCTGGGATAAATGTCCATCTTCGTGAGCCGCAATGGCATTGATATCACCCGCTGAAAACTTCTCCAACAACGGCCCGGACAACGCTACACCCCAAGCCGGCGTAAGATAACCGAAACTGAAAGCGTTGAATATTCCGCTTCCTGAAAGATCCCAGCGATAGAATTTGATTTTCGCGTTTTCGATCAACTTCAATTCATCTTTCCACAACAGCTTTAATCCTAATATGGTCGGAAAGAACGTTTCGATGAACAGCAGTAAAGCACCGAATAAAGCAGGGAAACCCAATCCCACCCCCCATGGCCATAAAACAGGCCACATTGGAAGCCCCTTCGCCATCAGATGCAATATCAGGATTGCAATTACAACGGCGAATAAATGAAGAGACTTGAATATATTTAATTTAATGTCGGTGATAATAAAATCCCATAACGTCCAGGTTGTGCCTCTGACTTCCTTGTCGAGCGAAAAAAGAGGAATTAACGTCGCCAAATAGGCTGCCGACAGATGGCAAAGCGCGGCAATAGTGTAATTCTGAATGTGAAAGATCCGCGGTATTCCCAAAAGTATGAATGCAACAGCGGTTGCTACGCACAAAAAAGCGCTCAACGGGGATGATCGGAACAAATCGTAGGCATTGACTCTATCGGAACCTGAAGGGAATTTTCGCAACCAGACTTGGATTTCCAATTTCATGATTCCGGTCGGTAAAATTAGAAGTAGAAGCCATAAAATCGTAACTACGCAATAGTGATATATCGATGATTCGGTTATAACTGCTTTTTCCAAGTTCAAAAAGCTTTTCAATTCGGAATTGTTATGACCGAGCTTTTTCAGTTCCTCGCAGGTCTTTCGTAAACCGACCGCATCTTGAATTCGAAATTGAGCTTGTGCCGTAAGCCATAAAAGATCGTCTCTCTCGTTTGCGCTTCGCGTTTCCCGCATCGCTCGTTCGAGTAAAACCAACGCGGCTTCGGGATTCCAATATTTCAGTAAAATAGCACCTTTGAATCCTTCCGCGGTAATTTTGTCGCTTCCGTATCCCGTTCTCGAAATTTCATCCAACAAAATCAAAGTCATACGTAGTTCCCGCGAATCAAGATCTTCGGTGTCAAGTCGAGCAGCCAGAGATTCCGGAAAATCAAGCGGCGTGGTTTGTCTTACAATTGATAGAAATTCGGCGTTCGATGGGAAACCCGCAGGTGGTTCCTGCATGAGAAAGCCGACGGTAACGATAAGAGCGCTGAAAAAAAGCAATAGTGCCAAAAGAGTATTTCGCATAGTTGAAATTCTAACGCAAAAAGCATCCGAGATAAAGTGTTGAATAATCGGATCATTATAAAAACATCAATAGTGATTGAGTTTGCAGGGCAATTGCATGAAATTGATGAAATCATTACCGAGAGCCGATTGTAGGGGGGATTAGCAAGCCATCGCCGAAGCGTAATCCACCGTGAACTGAATGGAATTTGTCGATTTTTAATGCGTTTGCCCTGATTGAGTTTGCTGAAAATAGCTGAACGTTATGAATTGTGATATACTTTCTGAAATTTTTAGTTTCCAACTTAATAACTTCGAGGAGATTCGAAATGAAGAGGTTTCCGTTATCAGCATTAGCCGTCCTTTTTATGGGTCTTGGAGCATCGACCCTTATGGCCACGCCTCAAGAAGAAATGAAGTATTTGGGTTATTCCGGCGATATCGTCGATTACGCAAGCGACGCTCTTACCAAAACCCACAACAATCCGCCCGTTGATAACGCCGGAACCAAATCTTCAATTGAGGATGCGAACTCGCTCAGCGAAGTCGATTCGGTTAAAGAGCAATTGACGGAACTTGGGAGGTCAAGGTCTCTCACTCCTCAAACACCTGATAAATCCGGCCATATAAAGGACGACCTGGGGAATTATTGGCAAAGCATGGGAACGCAAAATTCCCCTCAAATGAAAACCCTGTCGGATGAAATCAAATCTCGCGTAAAGGATAAGATCGCCGCGGTTCTCACGGAAGCCGGTTATGAAATCAAACAATTGGATTTGATAGATATTCCTCAAATGGCGGATAATGGGCAGATTCGAGCAGTCGTAAGGGTGATTCGCCCTCTTAAAACCCGCAACGGATATAATGAAATCCAAGAAAATTTGGCGCAGGTGAAAGAATTATGTTCGTCCGCCGCTAATATCGACGGAAAATGCTATTTGAGCGAGTTAACAACTTTCGTTGCCGAGAACCCACGAAATAAATATTATTACGAAAAGACAATTTTGAATCCCTAATTTTTTTATAGTCGCGGGTGGCGGAAGATGGCTATAATAGGTTCCGTAAAAATATCCACCAGGTTGTTGGTCTATGGCATGATTAGCATGTTGGTTGTGGCGTTTGCCGCGATCGGTACTTTCATTGCATCTTTTCTCGCTCCCGAATATACGCTTATGGGGCTGTTGTTGGGTTCTGTGTTGGGCGCTTTTATAGCGGTTCATGAATCTTCGGTAGTGGGCTGCATATGCGGCATGCTGCTGGGTCTCATGGCGGCTCCTTTCATTTATTATGCCCTGGACTTTGAAACCACATATCTGTTTGTTTTCGTCTTTTCGCTTATCGGAGCCTTTCTCGGCGAACCGTTCGCGTATTTTTGGCGGGAAGCCGATGCAACCAATCGCGGAATGATGGAAGGGGCATGAATCAGTTGAGTGTCATGCGTTTAATAATGCTCAACGATGACGACTCCGAATCGGGAATCATTCCGTCTCGGTCGATTTCTACGATTCTTTTGGCGCTGGCGGATGAAACCGTGGAATATAAAAACTTTTGGGAGATCGTTGGGCGCATAGACCCCGGCCTTCAGAAGCATTTCGAAACAAACAAGGATTCTTCCCCCATACTTGAGGGTTTGGGAGATGGTTTACTCGTCATCAGTTGGGAATATCATTGTATCGAATCCTTCCAAGGGTACCAGCCATTGCGACCTGACGGAGCAGCTCGTCGACATAACGGCTCATGTCTTGTTGAAGATGAACCGGAAATCACTTATTCGCTTGGTTCCAGATGGAAAATAATCGATCATCATTTCGAAGAGAGTAGGCATTAACCATGGCAAATTGCCCGGGGTGCGGAGCTGTAAATGACGAAAAAACGTTGAATTGCGTTGCCTGTGGTCGTGTGTTGATAGTAACCTGTCCGCAATGCTCGACCGGAAATTCCCCCTCCGCGCAATTTTGCAGCCATTGCGGCCGAGTTATGAACTCGAATGCGACAACCCTTCTTGGCGGCAACAACGGAGAACCGATAGCTGAAATGATGTTACCCTCCATCGCGAGTGCCGGAGATTCTCCTCCGAAAGCCGCTTTCTTGAAAGTCGTCCTGGGCGCCTTCTTGTTCGCATTTCTTTTTCTCAGCCAAGCTTTCAGCGGTTATCCCTTGGCGGGTATCATAGCCGGTTTTATCAGCGGTTTAACGTCGCTTTGGGGATTGGTTGAACTGACATTTTGGATTCTCGATCGAACGGATCAACCAAGCGAACAGTCGCGAAAATCCGATATTGAAGAGGCTTTCCCTTCCGGAGTCGATCAAGGTTTCTCAAATATTGAGACCTCTTTTGAAGATCTTGACAAGGAAGTCATCCTCAAAAATGCCTTATCGACGAAGAGTGAAAATCAGGGCAAAAAAACCGCCGGTGAAAACAAAATAGCTCAACCTGACGGCATGGTGACTTCGATGGTTTCGGGAACTCTCGATTCGAAAGCTGATTTGGACACGCTGGATTTGTTATTGCCGCGATCCGAACAACCTCCCAAGATCGAAAACCTTGAAATACTGCCCGCGGCTGAAACTTGTCGAGAAGAAGATATGCTTCCCATATCCGAAGACAGCATATTGGATCTTCCCGAAAGAGACAAAAAATCGCAAACATTGGCGGAATTTCTCGATGACGGAGTCAGCCAAGAAATTCAGTCCGTCACGCGAAAAATCAAAAAGTCTCCGGCCAATTTCTCCCTTTTAATGAAATTGGCGCAGTTGCATGAAGAAAGAGGAGAAATAACCAACGCTCTTGCCGTCATGGAAAAATGCCTTTCTCATAATCCTCAGCAACCGGAGGTTCACCTTTTTCACGGTATCCTGCTGCGGCTGGCCGGAAAAAATCAGGAAGCCAAAGCAGCTTTTGAAAAAGTTCTAAGTTTGAATAAATTCATGTCAAAAGCATATTATCAACTCGGAGTTCTGGAGAGAACCCTTAGAAATGTTAACGGTGCGCGGGATGATTTTCAGAAATGCATCCAATTGGCTCCAGATGATGCATATGCCCACTACCAGCTCGGAATGGTTTACCGGGAAATGGGAGATTTGAGTCTGGCGCAAATGGAACTGAACCGGGCTTGTATCCTTAATCCTTCCGATTCTTACGGTCACAGCCAACTCGGCCAAATTCATCACCAGTTAAAACAATGGGACCGGGCAGTAGGGGAATACTCCATGGCTTTGAGCCTTAAACCCAACGATTCCTTCATCTTGGAAAAACTTGCCGAGGTGATGATGGAAAAGGGAGAAGATCTGAGAGCTCAGGATCTCTTTTATGAAGCCATCTCGCATCAACTGCACCCCGAAACGCGGACCTTGATTGCGCTGGCTAAGGTTTTAAATAGATTGGGAAAATATCGTGAAATGCGCCCGATCATTGAGGACGTCTTGCGGATCTCTCCAAATCACGCCGACGGCCTGTATTTTATGGCACTTTCCTATATTTACGAAAAGGACTTCGAAAAAGGCCGCTCCGTTCTTCAACAACTGACGGATTCGTCTCCCGATAAATGGGAAGCCTGGCTTGAACTGGGAAAATTACTGCAATCATCGGGGCAAGAAGAGGAAGCTTTATCGGCATTCATCAAAGCATCTCCGAATGCCGCCGATCAAGCTGGAGTTTGGAATACAATCGGCGTGCTTCTTACCAACAAAAAGGATTACGAGGAAGCTTTGAAAGCTTTCAAAAAAGCCGTAAGCCACGATTATTCCGACCCCCAAATTCAGGCAAACCTGAAGGCGGTTCAGAAGAAGATCGAATCCACATGCCGGCGGGTAATCGAAAGCGCCGCCGAAGCGCTTGCCGCCGATCCGAATGCTCTTTGCGCTTATCTTGACATGGGGCATGCTTACGAGCTCATCGATCGTCCGGAAGAAGCTCTTATGGCCTATCAACGCCTTCTCTCGATCAAACCCGACTCCATTGAAGGACTTCTGGCTTATGCCGAACTTCTCAAACATCGCGGAAAGTTGAAAATGGCGATAAGATGCTATCGAGAAGTTTTGAAAATCCAACAAGGGCACGTTGACGCCAGGCTTCAGCTTGTTAAAGCAAACTTAAACCTCGGATTCATCAATGAGGCTTTACGTCACGCGGTAGTCGTTCAAAAATTGGTGCCTGAAGATGCTCGTGTTCACTTCCTGTTGGGGAAAATCTATTTCGCCAAGGGATTGGCGCCCAGAGCTTTGAAAGAATTCACGATAGTTGTCAATACTTCCAAGGATCCCGACATGATAAGTTGGGCTGAGCTCATGCGACGGCGTTTGAGTAAGAATTTTTAAGATTCCAGGGTGAAAATGAGTAGGTTGAGAACAGCATTAAACATAACGGCATCTGCAGCGCTGATTTTACTCTCCATGATAATGGTTTTTATCGTTCCAACCGGGCATTGTCATGATTTTTCTCCCGGAATAGCGGAACCTCAAACGACGGTTTCGGAAATCATGACTGGACCTCAGAACCGCCCAAGAGCCGATACTTATTATCTCATGGCTCTCGCGGCGGCAAGAAAAAGCCGAAACCGGGAAGCCATGAAATATATAGAACAAGGCTTGAAAATCGAACGCGACAATTCGAAGCTGTTGAATCTAAGAGCCGCTCTTTGGGCCGCTCAGGGACATTTACGCGAAGCTCTTGAACAATTTAAATCCGTGCTCAGATTGTCCCCGAATGACACATACGCTAGAGAGTCCGTAAAATCCATTGAAAAAATATTGAATCCTCAACCCAATATCAATTTGGCGATGCTTCCGGCGAAGATACCCAAGAACAAATTTGTCGAGCCCGCGGCTCCCGTAAAAGAAATATCGTCTTCACTCCCGGCATCGTCGACTAAAATTCTCCAATCGGCCTATTTCGATCAAGTTAAAGGCAAACAACGTTGTTATTACGGAATGACCGCTATTAAACGAGCACAGGAAGCTTTCGAAAAAAAACACGCTGATAAGAAGGGAAATTTCGACACGAAGGTTCTCATTGATGAAAAGCTTTTGCAGGTCATGCCGATTTGCCCTGAAAGCGGTGTTTACAGTTGGAAGGGTGGTCCGCAATGCAGCGTTCATGGAGACTTTGGAACCATCGAGAATGAAGTCAAAACCGTTTTCTCCGATTTCAACAGCGGTATGCAGGCAAAAATTTCCCGAAACTACCCCGAAGCTCAAAAGACTTTTCAACAAGTAGTCGCGGTCTATCCAATGTGGGCTGAAGCGCATTTTCAATTGGGCGATACCTGCTTCCGAACCGGTCACGATAAACAGGCGATTGAAGAGCTAAGATCCTGCCTTAAAATCGATGCAAAAAATCTTGATGCCAAGCTACTCTTAGCCAATTTGTATTTCAAGGTCAGCCAGAAAGATGCGTCATTGAAACTTCTGGATGAAGTAACGGCCGATTCGCGAGGCACCGTTTACGGATTAGCCGCCAGAAGCACCGCTACTTCGATTAGAGCCGGGCGTAATTATTATCAGATTTTCCCGCCGCCTTGATTTCATGAAAAAAAGGATAAACCGCCTCGCTCTTCTGTGTCATCCGACTCGCGCCTTTGTTCCTCCTTTGGTTCAAACGATTCTTGAATGGGCCGGAAAAGCGGGGATCGGAGTTCAGCTCGTAGCTGATATGGCCGCCAGAATGGGAAGAAACGAACTTGGAGTTCCGCGTCGTGAAATCGCCGGCGAAGTAGATCTGATACTTGTTCTAGGCGGGGACGGCACGATTCTCGAATCCGTACGTTCTTTCGCCCGCCATGGAATCCCGATTGCAGGGATCAACCTCGGGCATCTGGGTTTCTTAACTCTGGGAAATTCCGCTGATGCCATTTCCATTCTTGAAAAATTAATAGCCGGCAAATTCCGCGTCGAGAATCGAATGATGCTTCAAGCCGTCGTTAAACGAAATGATAAAACGGTTTTTCGAGGTCTCGCTTTAAATGACGCCGTCATAATCAAGGAAACGATATCGCGCGTTATCGACGTGGAGGTATCGATATCCGGCAATTTCATCTGCTCTTACAGGGGCGACGGCGTAATATTTTCCACGCCGACAGGTTCGACGGCGTATTCGCTGTCGGCGGGTGGTCCTATTGTTCCGCCTTGGGTAAGCGCATTGCTGATTTGCCCATTGAATTCGCACACATTGAATGCCAGACCCGTCATAACATCGGATCAGGAAACTATTCATGCGCGAATCCACTGTACTCATTCGAAAATCGATCTTGTTTTCGACGGCCAGGAAGGTTTTTCGCTACTCGACGGCGATGAAGTAGAAGTGTTTCGAGCAAAAGAAATCGGTCGAATAGTCGTCTTCAAAGCCCGAAATTTCTTTCAGGTATTGCGTAAAAAAATGAAATGGGGAAAATGATTCCAGTGAGGTAAAACCCGATGAAGATCGTTTGGAAAATCGAGAAAATCAAATGTCAAGGTTGTGTTGAGTCGATCGCGCAGGCTCTTTTGCTGATTGACGGTTTGTCGGATGTTGTCGTCGATCCCAAGGACAAAATCGTAACTTTTGAAGCTTCCGATCAAAGCTCCGCGGAAATCGCACGTAAGGCGCTTCAACAAGCGGGATATCCGCCAAAGTAACAGCTTCGTATTGTTAGAGGATTCCATGAAAAGAAAGATTCGCTATTCCTGCAGATATTGTTTAACCGGCAAGCGGTTTGGAATCCTCAAAGATTCTTTCCATTGCGTATTCTCAATGGTTGTTTTTTTATTGTTCTTGCTTGGCGGCAATCCTTCAATCGCCGAGCCGTTCGATTTTTTCCTGAATGATCCATATCATGTGACCCCTGTCGATGCGGTTGCCACCATTACGATGAAAATTCAAGCCGGCTACCATCTTTACCGAGATAGACTTTCACTCAAAGCTGTTGCCGCTGAAATTGAAACGACCTGGCCGCCGCCTAAAGAGATCCTCGATCCGTTTGAAAATGAAAAGGTAATGGTTTATGAGGCTGGAGAACATCAAATCGGTTTTCGCTTAAAACAAATAAAGACATTCGCCTCGCCTGCCGTGATAATAGGATACCAGGGTTGTTCTACGCAGGCTTGCCTGCTGCCTTCCGAAAAGGCTTTGCCGATAAAAATCGTCGGAGATTTTCAGGAAAACACCATATCCGATAATATTGCGCCGACGAAGAACATCGGATACGTAACGACCCCAGCCGGTCCTTTTGATTTTTCTCAAAAGATGAAAGATCAAGGTATCGTCTGGAGCCTTTTTATCGCATTCCTTGGAGGACTTCTGGTCAGTTTTACTCCATGTGTTTATCCGATGATCCCGATAACCTTGTCGATAATCGGAGGTCGAAAAGAGAATACGTCGGTTCTTAGAGGCGCGGCTTTATCGATTACCTACGTTGCCGGGCTTTCAATGACTTACGCCTTGCTTGGTCTGCTTGTGGCATCATTTGGAGCCCATGTAAGGAGTTTCATTCAGGGTGCGTTTTTTCAGATTCTCATGGCAATGATTTTTATGATTCTGGCGTTTTCGATGTTCGATTTGTTTTTTTTGCAGGTTCCGGACGGTGTTCGACGGAGATTAGCAGGATTCAAATCGCGGGGAATATCCGGCATTTTTATCATGGGAATGATTTCAGGAGCGATGGCTTCGCCTTGCGTCGCTGCGCCTCTGGCCGGAATCCTAGCTTTTATCGCCGCTTCCGGCAGCGTTTGGTTGGGTTTTCTCATGCTTCTTTCCTTCGCCTGGGGAATGGGGGTAATTTTAATTGTTGTCGGAGCTTTCTCCGGATTTCTCAACGCCCTTCCCCGAGCGGGAGAATGGATGAACCGTGTTAAGGAATTTTACGGATTTCTCTTGCTTGGCGCGGCATTGTATTTCGCGAAACCTCTGATCGGTGCTCCTTTGGTCAATCTTGCCGTGGCGCTTCTGTTGGCGGCATTCGCCGGTTTTCTCGGTCTTTTCTCCAGATATTCCCAAGAGCCGGCGTTGAATGAAAGAGTTTTGAAATGTTTCGGCGTTGTTGCTCTAACCGTCGGTTGCGCTTTCGCTGTCAGCTCCGCGGCCCAGTGGGGCGGGCTGTGTTTTCCGCAAAGCGTCGGAACCAAATCCGCGGAGGCCTTCACCCGATCCGGATTAATTTGGCACTATCGTTTGGACGACGGACTTGCTCAGGCAAAACGTGAAGGGAAGCCGATCTTTCTCGATTTCCGCGCGGATTGGTGCACGATTTGCCGCGAATTTGAGGAAAATATATTTCCTGATCCTCAGGTGAGCGAAATACTGGCTGATTTTGCGCTTGTCCGCATAGACGCCACGACAACAACAGACGACGTCGACAAACTATTGCGACGATTTAACGTCATCGGTTTACCCACGCTTATCTTTATGGACCGCAATGGAATGGAAAACTCAAATTTACGGATCGTCGGGGGAACCGACGTTAAAAGCTTGTCCGCCGTGTTGAAGCAAGCCTTGGAAAAAAAGTAGGACGCGGAATTACAATCCCGTGGGTTGGTCTATAAACACATGCGGAATCTTGAATTTCTTCGATATGAATTCACCCAGCGCCTTTACGCCGAATGTTTCCGTGGCATAGTGGCCAGCCGCGATAAGGTGAATCCCGCGGTCTTTACACGGTGCCGCCGCCTGATGCAAGACGTCTCCGGTCAACAGTACGTCGATTCGGCCTTGGGAAACCTGGCGATCGGTTATCGTGTCCCAACCTCCGCCTGAAACAATTCCCACCGTTTTAATTTGCGGTTTTCCGAAATTCAGGTGTGCCGTTATCGGCCCGATTTTTGTTTCGACCGTCTTCTTGAATGCCTCAATCGTTTGCGGTCGAGCAAGACGACCGGCAAATCCGATCTTTTGATTCATGAATTCTCCGAATTGTTCCTCAATGGTTATTCCTACGGCTTTCGCGAGGAGAAAATTGTTGCCGAATTTCGGATGCGAATCCAATGGAAGATGAATAGCGTAGAGATTCAGATCGGCTTTGTCGAGAGACGAGATGATGTCTCTCATAAAACGGTCTATTCTTCGCCATTCCTTTCCTTTCCAAAATATGCCGTGATGAACGATTGCGAAGTTCGCTCCGGCTTCTCCCGCGGCTTGAAAAAAACATTTGGTCGCATCGACGCCGGTGGCTATTTTTCTTATTTGTTTGCCGCCCTCGAATTGCAACCCGTTAAAAGAACAGTCGACGGCGGTGCTGATACCGAAGGTCTCTTCAAGAAAATCGATGATTTTTTCTCTTGCGATCATTTTTGGGGACTCCTTATAGACCATGATGGAAGCGATTGAAATGTGATGTTGAAACCCTCCTGCTCTGCGGCCAAGCATGCCGATTCTTTATGCCTCAAAGTTCGCGGTTGCTCGCACAAAAGAATTTCCTTTCCCGCGGATTTTAAATTTCGAAACTTTATCAGGATATCCTTTTTTTCCCACTCGTGGCGAGTTTTTCCGTCTCGTAAGAAAAACAAATTGGAAAAAAGGACTCCATCCATTGATTTATAAACATCATTATTCGAAAGCAATTTTTCATCGTTTTCTAAAATTATTACCGAGTTTGGTATCATGCTTTTGAATTCACGACTTAGCCTTACAATCAAACTTGCCATTTCCGTGAAACTTATCGGATTATCGGTCACCTCACCATACCTTCCGGCTCCGATAAGAACTACGCCTTTGAAACCTTTTTGAGCCAGTTCTCTAATTCTTTCAAGCAGAAGGTTTCTCCAGGAGCTGAGATAGAATTTAGCAAGCCGCCGCTCCACGGGAATAATCTTTGATTCCATCAAAACCGTTTTCTGATCGATTTTCGATGAGAATGTCCTTCCTATCTCAGGCTGAATGACGTTCAACCAGGCAATCGGTTTCCAACCCGATTTCACAATACTCAGAATTTCTTTTCTTCCGAACTCATCCGGATCCATTAAAACAAATCCCGGTTTTTTTCTCGACAAGTCGCTGAGCCGCAATTCCTTGTCGTCGAGAATTTCCCAGCCGCATACCGGTAAAATGAGGAGAATAAGCAGAAATACAAATACGGCAACTTCTATCGATCGCCGCGAATATTCGATTTTATATGAAACGATATGGCCTCCTCATCTGGAAAGTTGGATCAGATAACTGTTGGATATTTTCACTCTCAAGTCGGAATGCATTGACGTGAAATCGACGCTTACGCGTGCTTTCTTGCCGTAATCTAAAGTATCAAAAACAATCTGATCGGACAACAAATTACCGAAATACGCCCATTGCATGGTACTTCCAAGCGTTGGATCGACGGATACCCATCCCTTGTCCTTGAAATAAATATCGCACCATGCGTGACCAATCTGTGTTTCTTTTCCGATAAAATCGGTTTTAACCAAGAAACCCGTTGTCACTCTCGCCGGAATTCCTCTTTTTAAACATAGCGCCGACAAGAGCCATGAAAATTCGGTACAATCACATTCGTCCGGATGCTCGAAAGCCCAGCCCACGGAATGATCTTCAAAATTTTCCTTATATGACAATCCTTTTCCGATGGCTAGAAAAGCGTTTTGTAGAAAATTCCCGGGCATTTTGCGAAATTGTTCGTTAAGAGCGTTCAAATTATTGTTGTTGAAATCAAGTCTTTCATCTTCCCGCATTTTTGCGATATCGGGAGGAGATCCCGGCGCAAATGGCCCTTTACTACCCAACCAAGGGAGGCATTCGATTCGAAAATGCAACCTCAGGAAAATCGATCGGCTGAATTGCTCTAACGGAAAAGCGAATTCTACTCTGCCTTCATCATCAGGCGCGGACGGAGATACGGAAGATTCTTTTTTCTCGCAGATCCATTCGGCCTGTTGCAATAAAATCGTCTGATGATTAGGAATATTTGGAGGCATCCTTACCAGAAAGTTCAATCTTTTAATCGAATCGGGATCGCTGATTTCCACCTTCAAGGTTTCGGTGAGAGTATAATTTTGAGGTGAAAGCGAAAATAAAATACGTTCAAGGGTCTTACGGTTGATTATTTTCGGATATCCGTTCAACGCATTCCCGCAGACCTGTGGAAGACCGTCGAGTTGCCCCGCATAAAATCGGGCTCTGATGTAAGCGTCGTGAACATAGCCATCCTTATCATCTTTAAGAGCGGATTCCAAGGCTCTGATGGCCGGATTGTAATCCTTTTTCTCAAGCAACAAAAGCCCCAGACGATACATCGGATAGGGATTTCCCGTAATTTGTGGGGCATATTGCTTCAATAGATCCAATGCTTGGTCGGGATGTCCTGAGCGCTCATATGCCGCCGCCATTGATGTCGCGATCTCGGGATTATCGGGTTGTCGCCGCCTGGCTTCGGCAAAATACGCAAGACTCTCCGACGCCCGATTCATTTTCTCGGCCAGCGCATTTCCCGCTAATAATGCCGGAAGATGATCGTTGGGAGCCAAGGCCATCCACATTTTACAGATTTCCACGATTTCGTTGTCATATTGCCCTCTCTGTTGCAGCGCCAATACCAGATTTTTCATGATTCCGACTTCGTGAGGATTGACTTCGGAAGCTTGTCGAAAAAAGTCTACGGCGCTTGACGGATTGCCGTCGTTCAATGCTTTGACACCTTGATTGTTTAATTCGGCGGCTTCATTTTGTCGGGGAATATCTATGGGTTCCTTCGTGATTTCAGAAATGTTGATCTCAGGGATATTGGGCGCCTGTATGACCCGGGGACCAAGCGGAAAAAAACGCTGAATAAGATCTGAAGCCGCGAAAATTCTGCATTGAGCTGCAAGTAGAAAACAAATCAGGAAGAAAAATATGAAATTCTTTCGCATAAAAGGAAATATATTCGCAAATTCGTTATTACACATTGATGATTCCGTCAGTTGATCTTTAATTCAAGACGCTCCAAAAGTGTGGCAAATTGATCCGAGGATGGTATGGCAAACTTAACGGTTTTTCCGTTGAATGTAAAGTATGGAAATAACCCAAGAGCTTCAGCGCGATTTTTGGATAATACGACAATTTCACCGGGGGGAAGGTCCATTACAGGTCTGTCGTTGTTTCCCAGCGGTGTTGCTTCCGGACCGCTGAGATCGATAAAAGGAGGTTTCTCGCCCGGATTGTTTCTTTGCGCGATTTTGTTTTGAATAATGACCTTGTATCCTATCAACATCCGGGGAAGAGCCGCCACGGCTTCAGTGATAGTCTCGTTAAGAGGTTCCCGGGGAGCAATTATGAACTCGCTGAGTTCCTTCAGGGGTATAAGGGGATTATTATCCGGTGCTTCGCTCATCAGTCTCGAAAGAATGAACGTAAAGAAAGAATCATTTCCCGTCACATTTTTTATATTGAGTCCCAGGTTATGAATAAAACGAATTCCGTTCGGACCTCCGAGATGTGATCGCAGACATTCGACGATGATCTGATCGACTTTTTGCGATCGCGGTGCAAAGAAAATATTAGTTTGTACAAATGTAAAATTCAAAAAGGCCGTCAGCGATTCCACAAGTTTTCGCAGATTTTCCAAATGATCTTCCGCCGTAGCCTTCTGAAACAAGGCATTCAGCGGGATAGTGAGAAAGGACGGAAATCTTGTGAGAATGGAATCGATCATCGCGGGCTTTTGCAGTAATATTTCTTTCGCATTCTCAACGATAGTTGCTCCATCAGGTTGCGGGGAAACAATCTTCGGCGAAGGCGTCGCATCGGAACTATTCGCGACAACTGCCGCGGGTTGAGCTTTTACGGGCGGTAATATTGTGGTTTCGGATTGAGCATTGGATTGAGCATTGGATTGAGCATCGGATTGAGCATCGGATGGTGTCGGTGCGACGACGGGCTGAATTGATGCATCTTTCGTGGAAACGATGTTTGATGGAATTACGGAAGCGGTTTGATTGGAGACGGTTTGAGGCAAAACCGGAGGCGGTTGTGAAGATTTATCGATTTGAGATTCATTTTTTATGATTTTTCTAGCCGAAATCAGCCTGTCTTTTTTGGGGGGAGATAAAGGTTGTTGAACCGGCACCACGGTTGGAAAAGGTTTTTGAGTTACCGCGAAATTGCGCGGAGGCGCTGCTGAAACCCCAAAACTCGAAGGAGACTGCAATGTTTTTTGCGGCGGCTTGGATGAGAGATTGGAAATATTCGGCATTGACGGTTCTGAATTGCCGGCGAGAGCAGGCTCGGATGAAGTTTTCGGATGAAATATCTCGGAGGCTTTTTCCGCGGCTTGAGCGAGCTTTGCCGCACGAGCTTTTGCTCGATCCATTTTCGCCAAAGCTTCCCGAACTTTTACCGATACAGCGGGATGCGGATGATCGCGAAATTTTGCATACACCGTTCGTAATTCTTCCGAAGCAAAAATGGTTAAAAAAGGAGCGATTGTCGATAAAACCCAGTCTTCGCTTGATCTCAAAGATTGATCCAACAACGCCGCCAATTCCGACCGCGCCAGCTTGTTGATCTGAGTAAACGCCGTTCGAAGTATGTTTTCGTCGGGGTCTATGATGGAAACCAATAAATGAGCGAAAATCGTCGGGTCGTGGGCTTTCGCGGCAATCTTGACAGCTTCCAACCGTATTTGAGGGTCGGGATGACCAAGGCAACGATCGATAAAAATGTAGGATTCTTTTGGAGGTTTTTCCTTAAGATCTTGTATTATCGTAAGCACCAAATCTTTTTTCCCGGCTACTCCCAAATATCTCCACATTTCCGGCGTGATCGCATTAATGCCGTCGGGCTGGAGCAACAACTCAAATATATCGCTTTCAAGATTCGCGTCTTTGGGAATTCCGCTTAAGGCAATATAGACCTGAGTGGCAAGAATCGCGAGCGATTCGATGGATTCCGAAAGTGCATATTCTTTCAGTTTCCCCAGCAAATCGGCTCGACGTTGCGAAAAAACATCGAATATCGCGGCTCGTCGCACTCTCGGGTCCGAGCTCTCCAGTGCCGACTCAATCGGATCGGGCAATCTTTTCCTCCTTAATCGGTCTGCCCCAAAAAACTCCAAGTTATGATCGACAAAAAATCCCGGTATTATATCATTTATATTCAATGATTCGTATCAAAGCCGGCCAATGAAAAAAGCAAAGGGAATTTTTCAACGCGGAGGCGCAGAGACGCAAAGAAAACATCTCTACAGGAAACGTTGCGGATGCGGCAATCTAATGAATCTAAGCCGCTTTAGCAAGCTCCTTCTTCGCCGGAGAAGCATCCTTGGTTGTCGGTGCGACCATGCCTGATGAACCGGTTCCATTTGAATGCCCTGATGACGAATTTTCAGAGGGTTTAACCGGGGAAGCGGAAGAGCCTTCTTTGGAAGGCTTGTCGGAACCTGAAGTTCCGGGGCTTGCGGCTGTTTTCGAATCTTTTGCTTCAGCGGATTTTGAGGAATCTCCGGTTGAACCGCTGTCTCTCTTTTGGGCTTCCAAATATCCCGAATCTCGATAGTCGGTGGAATAGAAACCGGACCCTTTGAAAATAACCGAACTGACGGACAATAGTTTCTTGCCTTGTACACCGCAGACCGGACAACATTGAGGTTCCGTAGATTTCATGGAATGGAATGCATCAAACTTAGAGTCACATTTGCTGCAATAATAGCTATATGTTGGCATTGCCCTTCCTCCAGCGATTATTCCGACGATAAAATTCCATATTTATATACAATGATTCGTATCAAAGCTAGCCAACGAAAAAATCAAAGGGAATTTTTCAACGCGGAGGCGCAGAGACACGAAGAAAACACCCCTAATAGCCATTCTCTGCGCCTCGGCATCTCCGCGTTTTTTTCTTGCCCCAACTTGGTTAGCTTTTATGCGTTTCATTGTTTATATAAGAGTATAACAAAAATTTGCTACAAATTAGCACTCGTTGTCAAAGAGTGCTAACAGAATTTACCACATTTCCATATTTCATTCAAGAAAATTGTCTGCATAAATTCATGATTTCAGGGACATCATGGGCCGGAAAAAAGCATTCCGCCACGGCGACGGCCAACTCTTCCAGCATATCGCGTGAATGGATTTCGCATGAAATAATTTTATTGACGATGTTTTCCACGGTTCTTATCTTGTGTTCATCTCCGCGTGGAATCGGTATTTTTCGGACCTGCGAAACCGTTATGTGAAAACTATAAAAGTTGCCTTGAAACCATGCATTTATTAATGGGCTGTTCAGGAGTCCGACGATGAAAAGTAAGGAATACGGCGGTTCGGGATTGGTTATGAATGAAAGAGAATTTTTCGGGAAAAAGCCTTCGGTGTCCAGTGCGGCGACTAGGCGAAGGGGAAGGCTTTCATTCCTGATGTTTTGATACAGGATTTTGTCTTTTCTAAAAATCTTGGGGTCGCCCGCGTAGGTAAGATGCGGACCATAGTGAAGGAATTTTCCTTCCCACGAAATGCGGAACGGTCGTATTTCGCGCCCTCGAACGACTCTGACATGACTCGATGATTTTTTCGATTCCGCTACAAATCGGGATATCTTACTTCCCCGCGTAAGCGATTCTTGAATTCCAACGCCGATTTTCGCAATTTCTCCCAACTGAAGGGAATCAGCTTCCATTTTTTGGAAAACTTCAGTAAGCTTGGGGTCGGTAAGCGCTCGGCGCATTCCCGTGGGCTTGAGAAAAAAGTCGGGATCGGCGGTTGTCTTGATTTTCCATCCGGTTTGCTCGTCGAATTGATTATGCACCACGAGGGGTTTTCCTCGCGAAAGGCTGTTCTCAACGTGTAGAACTACCGGAATAACCCCGAGTGCGGATTTGAAAAAACCGTGCGGCAATATGAAAAGATTGTGCGGAGAATTCTTTTCAAAAAGGAATCGTCGAATCTTATTACATTGTTGGTTGACCAGAAATGTGTGGGATGTCAGCATTATCAGTTGACCTCCTGGGACCAACGCCTTGATTCCTCCTTCAAGGAAAAAAGTGTAGAGATCTTTTTCACCTTCCGCCGTTTCATATTTATCTTGAAGAATTTCTCTGAGTTTCAAATCCAGGTTTACACGATACGGCGGATTTCCCAGTACAAGATCGAAGATCGGGTCGGTCGGCGTCAGTAAAAAATCCCTTTTTTGCAGATTCGGCCATCCGCCGCGAGGTGCGCATTTTAAAAGTCGCGCGAGACACACTAAAAGGGCTTCCGAATCGAGATCGAATCCCCATAGATTTTCCAACGGAGCATCGGTCGAAGATTTCGCCGAGATCATGGCGGCCGGTATTAGGAAAGCTCCATCGCCGCAGGCAGGGTCAAGTATCGTCGATCCGATCAACGATATTCCTGTGACGTCGTAGAGCTTCTTTACCAGATTTTCAGGCGTGTAATACTGCCCGATTCTTCTTTTTTTACCTCTTTCTCTCCGTTGTAGATCGGGAAGAGGCCATTCTCCGAAATCTTTTAAAGGATAAGAATTATTCTCGATTTCTTCACACCAACTGAATAGACGCTTCGGAGCACCGATTTTTTTGAGAACTTCCTCCGGCGTTCCGCTCAATGGAATTTTATAAATATCGCTAATCCATTGTGAAAACCAATCATAAAGCGAAATCATCATCATATCGTCCATGAATGGCTCAGATGTGATTTACGCGCCGTTCGAGGAGAACTTCAAATCGACACTGTTTTTTTCGATTCAATGCGTTTCTTAGAGCCTGTTAGAAAATAACCATTACAAATAGTTGTTTTCTTACAGGCTCTTATGGCCGGTCGATGAACGAAATTTGTTAGAGTTATTTATTAACAAGGCCTTATCTAAAAATTCCTTGAAAAATGCAAGAAAAATACCTATTACTCCGGCAACCATGACGGCCATGATCACTATGACGGCCCTTGACGGTTTTGACTTTCTATCAGGAACTCTGGCGTGATCTATGATTTCAAACTGACTGCCTTCTTCGGCTTCGGCGATTTTCGCCATTTCAAGCTGTTCGGTGAGCGTTCCAAAAACTTTTGTTTTGACACCCAATTCTCTTGTCAGGTGGGAAAAATCAAGCGAAAGCGAAGGCACTTCAGCCAATTTCTTTTCGATTTCGGCGATTGCTTTAATTAAAGCCTCTTGGCGGGCTTCTTCAGATACTTTTTGACTTTCAATCTTTACCAATTCGGGAAGGTTTCCGGATGCTTTTAAGAGGCCTTGCTGCATTTTAAGAGTGATATCGCTTCCGACGCGCTCGGATTCAAGTTTGATCAGTTGGTCAATAATGCCTTTGGACTCCTGATCAATGGATACCAATTTGTTCTTATCTTGGAAAGCCTTGAATCGTTGCTCGGCATCTTCAAGTTCTCGGCTGATTTTTGCCAGTTGAGATTCGATAAAAAGACGTTTCTGCTTACCGGGGCCTTTCGAGAATTTATTAAGGACATCCAAATATGCTTCTACTATTTGAGCGGAAAAAGTAGCCGATTTGGTTTCCGCGCTGATCGTAATAAGACCATCCTTGTCTTTCGAACAATCGACGATTTGGGACATAGTCTTGAACATATCATCCCACTTGAATTCCTTTGGATTCTCACCGACAATAACCGGCTCGGTGGCAATATTCAACCTGCCGATTATTTCCTTGACCAAAACCTCGCTTTTCAAATAAGTCATCAAATATTCAGCGGACCCCCCGCCGCCTATTCCGGATAATCCGCCGCCGAACGGAAGACTACCCAAAATAGAGGAAAGGCCGCCGCCGCCGGATTTCGAATGAACGAAAATCGATGCTTTGGCTTTAAAAAAAGGCGGCAACGATAAAGCGTAAACAACAGCCAAGACGGAAACAACTATGGGTAAAACGAAAACCAGCAGATAGTGCCGTAAAACGGTTTTCGCCGTCTCAAATAAATCGATTTCATCGGAATCGATACCCATCAAAATCTCGCGTTTGATGAGCTCCTGTTTTATTTCTTTCTTGATCTCTTCGGTGTTGATTTCGGAGGACGACATTGTCATTCTTCGATGATTTCGACATTGGCCCGAGGAAGCGTAATTTTTTGTCCCGAGCTGATAATCTGAACTTCGACAATTCGTACCTTAGCTTCGGTGGCGATAATCATGGGTTTTTCCGGAAGCGCGACGACTCTGGCAACCGAACCGAATTTGGGCTCTCGAATGATTCGTATGGTTGACCCGATTTTCATTCCCATTGAGACTTCGGTTTCTTTCTCTTCAACTTTTTTATGATCGTCAAGAGGAATAACGACCTCCGGTCGGATAACGCCGGCGCGAATTTGAGTGGCGCCGTTGATTGAGGTTTTCTTTCCTACGCAGTTCGCGAGAAGATCGAAAGTTTTTTTCGCCATCTCGATTTTTCCGAACCCTTCGGTAACAACGAGAGTGATATTTTTATCTTCGGTTCCGGTGATTGCTACCCCCAGATCGTACCCGAGAAAATCTTTCAGATCTTGCGCATCGTAACCGCCCACGACAACACCTTTAATTCCCAGTTCAACCGCTCGTTTTAAAGCCCTTGCGGTTACTAGGGAACCGCCGACGACTATTTTACCCTTGTGCTCGACGGAAAGAGACGGTTCATCAAGTACTTCAGCGGGGGATTTGACCACCATGCAAAGCGGAGCCGTCACTTCGCCGCCGATTCCGAAAATACCTTGAATAAAGCTGGCGATGGTGGCGACTCGAATGCCCTCTTCAGGATACACTTCATCCACCCAACCATCGACATATCCATGGACCTCAACCGGAAGGGGCGGCTCGCGACAAATCAGTTGACCGGTAATGGCGGAAATGCTTTCTATAGTTCCGCTTATCGGCGCGAAGATTTTTGTCTTAAAAAAACCGAAAAGGCCGGGAGACTCGGCTATCATATCGCCTTTCATAATGGTATCGCCGACTTTCTTCTTCATGAAATCGGGTATTTCCTTGGGTTCTATGTTCAACAGATTGGCGACGTTAACCGGCGTAACGTTCCCAGGTAGCTGTGTCGAAGCCACAACGGTTTCGGATTTTACGGCATCATCCTTGCCCGCATGAACTTTCCCTTTCATGGGAAGCTTGCGATCTTTATGGAATAAGGTTTTTGCGACTATTTTAAGTCCCGGAGTGTATACACTTGCCATCGATCGTCATCCTTTCGATTGCGGTTCCCATTCGGTCCGCGAAATTTCTTTTCCCGGCTCGCGCCTGCGCACGATGCGCCGATATCCCCTGCGAAGGCGAACCCGCTTGGCACCGGCGCGCCTTCAGAGGGTGCGACTGCTATTGCGGATAAATGTTCAAAGCTTTATTCCAAGTTTGCAGGAGCCTAATGCGTTCGGATTTCTCTTCAGGAAGAGCCAGGGGTCTACCACGCGTGTCAAAAATCAATCCGACGACTCCGCCGTGCAATTCAACTTCGACGGATTGTCCGTTGCCGGCTCCCATGTCCATGCCGTAACCCGGTTTGAGAGTGGCCCGCGCCGTTGTTCCGACGGGCAATGGAACGACGTTCATTTCACCGAAATTGAAGCTTTTCTTAAGGACGTTGCCGTCGGGCATCGAAATTTTTGCTTCCAAGGCATGCTGTCCCATTTTCGCCGTTCCTACGGGCGCGATACAGGTTCCTAGGTAGATCAGGCAATCCTTATCGAAAACCGACAATGCGGCGGTTTCATGTACTTTTGCGAGAACGCCCAATTGCGGCATCATGAAGATCGAATCAACCGTTAATTGAGTTATCCATTCCGGAAGGAACGAATCTATCATCATCATCGCCGATTGTTGGCGTCTGGGAGCGTGTGAGAGAACTCCTCCCGATCCGATCAGCATGTTCAAGTCCTTCAGGTTGACAAGGGTTTGCCCCGTCATTGCCTGGTCGAAGACATCGCTGATGGTTCTTTCCTGTTGAATACCTTTTAATCCTACCGCGAGAGATTTGTGTTGATCAAACGAAAGTCGCAAGGCTTCACGAGCGCAAGCTTGCTCTACAACCAACTCTTCCAGCAACGAAGGTATCGTCGTGGGGCGAATCATTTTATTTTTAACACGGTTTCGCAGATCTCGTTCGTCCATGTCGAAGGGTACCCAACGCATGATGTTGTCGAGGCCGGCTTCGGCAAAAACATTACTGATCGAATAACTCATTCCGTAGTTCGCAGAAACGGATTTGTTGTAGATACCGCCGAAAACCGAGAAAATGTCGGTCGTTGCGCCGCCGATATCGACACCTACGACATTTATGCCTTTTCTTTTGGAGATCAGTTGCATGATGTCGCCGACCGCGCCGGGCGTAGGCATGATTTCAACGTCCGTCATCGCCATCAGATTCGGATAACCCGGAGCATGGCTCATTACGTGCTCCAAGAAAAGGTGCTGAATTTTATGCCGGGCCGGCATTAGATTTTCACGTTCCAACGTCGGTCTGAGGTTGTCGGTGAAATCGAGAGCGACTTTGCCTTCAAGCCGCTCTTTTACCAGATCCCTGGCTTTGATGTTGCCTGCATATAATACGGGAAGTTCGTAACCTATTCCCAATCTGGCTTTCGGGCTGGCGGCAGCGAGGATTTCAGCCATTTCCGCCACATGGGAAGTGGTTCCATCGTCGATTCCGCCTGACAACAAGATCATGTCCGGGCGCAAATGACGAATTCGCTGAATTTTTTGATAAGCCAAACGACCGTCATTCGTGGCCATTACATCCATTACTATGGCGCCGGCACCGAGAGCCGCTCTCGCGGCCGACTCACCCGACATGGTTTTAACGACGCCCGCAACCATCATTTGCAATCCGCCGCCCGCGGAACTTGTCGAGACGTAAAGATCAACCCCTTTATCACCTTTGCGGGGTTTCACTAATTTATTGCCGTCATCCGTCAGAATTTGCCTGCCGACAAGCTCCTGAACTTCCGAGACCGCGTTGAGGACGCCTTTCGTCACGTCTTCGACCGGCGCCTCGACGGTTGTCGGCGCTTCTCCGCGCACGATCAGTCTAAATTCACCGTCGCGTTTCTCGATCAAAATAGCCTTAGTAGTGGTGCTTCCACAATCCGTTGCGAGAATGCTTTCAATCTTTTCAACGTCCACTTTGTTCACCTTCCTTATTTCCGTCCTTTTCGAAGGTTTCAATGGCGACCATCAACTCTTCAATGCGAAGTCGATCGCCGAAAACACATGTCAGTTTTTCAACCTTTGCGGGGTCGATCATCACTTCAAGAATCGGGCCGAACACGATCAGAGAACTATAGCCGATGAAACTCAGAGGTTTGCCCAATTCCAAGGCCATTACGGCGGGAACGCTCATTCCCCTGCGAACCACTTCCTGAGCGATTACTTTGATGAAATCCTTTATTTCATCCTCTGAAAATTTATCACACTGAATCGGGTCCTTCGGTATGGTCCACATGCCCATAATGTATTTTCCTTCCTAAATAATCTTCAACCATTCTCCCAGAAGGAACTGAAATCGTCCGATCAAGAGGGAAATACGGCCCATTACCGTTGCTCCGAAAGAGGCTCCGAAGCTGACCATCAGAAACCATATTCCGATGCGGGAAAGGCTTCCATAAACCGGTCCTCTATGTTCCGTGCTGAAGAAGAAATAGAAGAGGCAAGCGATTGACCCGATGACCAAAACCCAATTGGAAACGCTTCCCAACAGATCTCCCTTGAGGAACAACGGAACGATCGCTTTCTTGATCTGCGGAATAAGACCGGTTTGAGTCATATAAACGATCGCCATACCGGTGGAAATACCCATGACAAAAGCAAAAGTAAACCGGCTAAGCCATGTGTATTGAGCGCTTAGCCGAAAGAACATCAACATGCCCATGAAGGCCGGTATCAAAAGCAGCCATTGCGGCGCCGCGAAAGCGTTCTCACCCGTGCCTAACAAAGTCGGAAGCACCTTGCTGAAAAGGTTCGGCTTTAATGCTTGGTGAAACTCGATCGTTGTAAAGAGATATCCGGCCGAAACGCCGACAAAAAGATGCTCGGCAAAACGGTAGAACGGGTTGTCACGGTAAAGGAAGCTGAAAATCGAAAGAGTGATGATAGCTCCCACCCAAATGCTAAGATTTTCCAACATATTCGTTTACTCCCTTCAGGCTTTCTTGGACTTTTCGGCAAGGTAAGCCAAGTTGCCCAGGATGATGAATGCCATGATAACCAAATGGGAAATCGATTGCGACGCCATGGCCGGCCGAGCCGAGCCCCTGTAATCGATCAAGGTTTCATATTCCGCCGCGCCTGGAAGACCTCCGACGAGGCCTATCAGTTGCTTTGTCTGAAGGTAAGTATAATACTTCGGGATGCTTACCGACGTGCAGGAGGAGGCCATCGAACGCTTATGCTCGCTGCCGAGCGCGATGTAGGTTTCGATTCCTCCTGATCCGGCGGTGAAGCTTACGATGATTCCAACGTCCTTCAACGTAAATTTTTCCCCCGCCTTAAGCGGTGTGAAGATTTCCATGCCGGTAGTGGAATTCCCGTCTTTATCGATCGGATAAGGTTTTAGAAAATCGGTTATCAACCCCTTGACATGAATCATAGCACCAGGCTTGTAGCCCATATTCACATAATCTTTACCTTTTACCAAATCGAGATTCGTAGGAACCGGCTTTTTTCTTTCGGCGTAGTAAGAGGCCGGTGTGGCTTTGAAAATCTGCGTAGCACTTGCCAACGCCCGTTCAGCCATTTCGCCGCCGACGGGCCAGTTCGCGACGCAAATCGGCTTGAGTCTGGCGCGAAACATCTGCACGAGGATGGCGATGGCTGAGGGATGCAGCTCCGGCATTGATGCCGGATCGTAATCGAAGGACAGAAATGTCCTGGTTCCAGGTTCCAGCTTTTCGATGAAATCGTAAAGGCTTATAACGTTTTTCCCAGGAACCACCGGAAAATCAATACTATAAACCATTGGGAGACTTACAGCTAAAGCTATCGCCAGAAAAATAATACGTCGGTCTATATCTTTTAATTTAAGAAAAATTCCCATTTACCCCAACCTCAACTTTCGCCGCCGAGATAAGATCGCTCAACACCTAGAATAATCTTGAGCGAAGCGGAAATGTACCCGAGAGAAGCCCCAATGATGATGGCGCTTTGCGCCGCCGAATTGGGGTATTTCATGATCCATTCCTTCATGATCGAAAAATCAACGAACCCCAGATATACTTTGCTTAAGATATTGGTAATAAAATTACCGATAGGAACATTTCCAAGCATGACGATGAAAGCCGCGAACATCAGTAGGCCGGCTTCCTTCGATTTGATTCGGAAAGCGCGGAACGAAGCGGATGCTACGAAGAACGCGAGGAGAGAAAACATCGTGGATTGGGCGGCTTTGAAAACTCCGTTGAAAAGGAAGTCTTGAAAGGAGGCAAACGTCGCGAGAATATAGCCTTTGACATTGTTGGTTTGAACCTTTACCTCTTTTTTGTCGTTATCGGTAACGACGTTGACCGAGCTGATAAACTCAACTTCCTTCTTAACTCCTGCCGCGTCCGTGATAGTCGCTTTTTCTTTATTTACGCTTTTAACCGTAACAGGTACCCAGGCTTTAGTGGAGTCATTCAGCATATAGAGCTTGTTGTCCGGTGTTAATCTGGATTCCGATCCTTCGAATCCCGAGAAAAAGCCGAAAGTACCCATGGCCACAAAGCCGATGACGAGAACCAGATTATAACCCCACCCCTCCACGCGACGCTGTACCTTGGTTAAGTTGATTTGAAGAAGACTGACTCCGCCCAGAACCATTGCGAACGTCATCATTATACGGATCCATTCGGGCATCTCTTTGTCTAGTGTTTTAAGAACGGGAAGCCCGGGTCCGCTGAAAAAAGCAAGGATCATGGTGACCCCGGTAACGAAAGTGATTATCAACGGTAAGGTTCGTTTCAGGAATAGCATCTTTGTTTCAACCTCACTCTATGTTTAAAAATGACATGTATTTCTCGGTAATTCGTTTCAAACTATCCGAGGACTGGCCCCATTCGGTCTGAGTCACGCTCACTAAAAGCGTACCGATGATCATTGCCGCGATAATGATGAGTTTACACATATCCTGGCCCTTAAGGGATCCGACTTCCTTGGGGTTTTTCGATAGATACGCCGAAGCGGCGAAAAGCTCTTCACCGATAAGCGTGTAATCGCAAGCCGCGACGAAGAAAGGAATCTGCGCCGACTCGGCGGTTCCCGCTATTTGAATGGCTCCGACGGAGTTGCCCGTCTCAGCCAAAATCAGGGATTCCGCGTAAAAAACTCCAAGGTAGAAACAAGCCGCCGGTTTTTCGCGCATCATTACGCCGCCCACACTCGCGACGTATCCGAACTGGTCGTCGGTGATATAGTTGATTCGGTCGGCGCGAAAAGCATCGGGGCGACCCTTTTCGATGTATGACTGTTTGACCACTTCCTGGGCTACCGACATGACGAAGGAACGTGTCATGGGGGCAAACAATGGGGTATCGTATTCCGCCGTTTTCTTGGCGACATGGCCCATGATCGTAACACCGGCTATTGTTTGAATGTCGTCCATATCGTAGATGCCGGGAATGAACAAAACGCCTTTTCCCATTTCCGTCGCGCGACCGACCGCATCGTCAATAGCGGAAAGTCCGCCGATACGACGAATGAACATTTCCTTACCTTTTTGGGCGCCGAGCGTATAATAGGTGACAAGCGAAAGAATTACGACTATGACGATGGCGATAGGCAGCCTGTCTTTGTCGAAATAGGCCAGTTCGGTCTCGGCTTTCTTGCCTTCGGCTTCACCGGTCTTGACAGCCGCGGCTGCAACCGCGCCCGGTTGGACATCGGCCGCCGTACTCGCGGAAGGACTTTGCGTTGTCGGCGCAGCTTCCGGTGCCTTTGTCTCGGTCTTTTCCGTCACGGAAACACCGCCGGTCGGTTGGACCGGGGCAGGCGCGGGCGTTGGTTCCGCCAAAGCCGCCGCCGAACTTTGCGTTGTCGGCAATGGAGCATTGGCCGGAGAAAGCACCGGATTGGTATTCTGATCAAGTTTCAGAACACCGGAATTTGTTGCCGGTTCCGACGGATTGGTACTTGTCGGTAAGGCTTGCGCAAAAACCGACATAATTGGAATCAACAACAGGAAAGCGAGGCAAAACGATCTGAACTTCCTGGGCGGGGGCCAGGTTGCGCTCATGCAAAGACCTCCAAGAGAGAATGAAGATTTACAAAACAGACGATTATAACCGAGGGAAAATGGGAAGTCAACGAACTTCACCGAGCCGCATAAATGCAGGCTTTTTTGTCGTTCGTATTGCTGAAAATGCTGAATATTCCGTTTCAACAAAATTTGGTGGTGTCATATTTTAACTTTTTTTACGGGAGAGACATAGAAGAAAATCATTATGAATTTCATGAGCTTTCTCTGCATCTCTGCGGCTCTGCGTTGAATTTTTCAGTTAACAGGACACTACCCAAAATTTTAAAAATGAAAAATCGGCAAGACATAACCTCCGGACATGCCGATGATTTTTGATTTCGTAAAACACGACGCGCCGATGACGGCACGCCCCATCACGGCACGCGAATAATTTTTTGTCTAATATTGGGATGTCGCCATTGCCTTGCGGCAAGCGACATGATGCCCCGGGTGCAGTTGAACCAGATCAGGTTTGTCGCGACATTCGGAAACGCTTTCATCACACCAGGGAAAATACGGGCATTGAGAATCCGCTGTTTCTCTTTTTCCGGCGACATGAGGTTTGTATATTCCCTCGCGCAGTTCAAGAGCAGCCTTCAACAATTTCCTCGTGTACGGATGAACGGAATCTTCAAGCAAACATGACGGGGTAAGCGATTCGATTACACGACCCCGAAAAAAAACGAGAATTCTATCGACAAACTGTTTGACAAGAGCGACATCATGTGAAATGAAAATCATCGCAAGATTTCGCGCATCCTTCAAGCGCTTCAACAATTCCAATATTTGCGCCTGCACCGAAACGTCCAATGCCGACACCGCTTCATCGGCTATCAGCAGCAGCGGATTCAGAATTAAGGCTCTACTGATGCCGATTCTTTGTCGTTGCCCGCCGCTGAATTCCGACGGATATCGATCCAAGGTTTCCTTTTCCAATCCCACTTCTTCCAACGCCGATTCCATAAGCTTTTCCCACGGCGGATTAGCGGGTATCGAATGAACCTTAAGCGGTTCAAGCAAAATATCACGCACCCTCATTCGTGGATCAAGAGAACTGAAAGGATCTTGAAAGACCATTTGCAGATTTCGCAAGTTAACAAGACGCTCCTGATAAGAATTTGAGAATAGATCTTTGCCCAGAAGCCTTGCTGTACCGGAATCGGGTTTACACAACCCCATCAAAATTCTCGCAAGAGTAGATTTTCCCGATCCGCTTTCCCCGAGAATTCCCAATGTTTCGCTTTTCCCAACCGTAAAACCGACCGAATCGAGCGCTCTTACCTCTGACGGAGATTGCCCGCCAAACCACTCCTTGGCCCGTTGGGAAAAAGATCGTTCGACGCTGAACGATTTCGAAAGGCCTTCAACACGAAGGATTTCTTCCATACCCGGTGAAGTTCGCGGTAAAACGGTTTCGCTCAATGTTTTATCCCGGTTTTCATGTGTTTTTTTCTCACACCCTGCGGCTCTTCATCCGTGAACCGAATGGAATTTGTCGATTTTTCGCGCGATTGCCATGATCGTTAAACGGTCGGATAGAAGCATTTGACCCACCAATCGGAAGCCGGCATCCGATACGTCGGGACTTCCTTGCGGCAAGTTTCGCGCACGCGCGGGCAACGATCCGAGAAGACGCAGCCGGAAGGTTTTTTATCGGGAGCCGGAAGATGGCCGTCTATAGCTTTGGGTAGGCAAAATTCCTTGATCAGTCGCGGCATGGCTGCAAGCAGAGCTTCGGTGTACGGATGAGCGGGTTTGTGAAGAATGCTTTCTGTTCTTCCTTTCTCGACCAGGAAACCCGCGTACATAATTGCCGTTTCATCAGCGATGGTCCTAATAACCCCCAAATCGTGGCTGATGAATATCAAAGCATGGTTTCTTTCTTTTATTTGTATTCTCAATTCCTTCAACAATTGCACTTGTAGTGCCGCATCAAGCGCCGTAGTAGGCTCATCGGCTATTATGAGATCCGGTTCCATTACCAATGCCATGGCAAGCATGGCTCTTTGTCTCATTCCTCCGCTTAGTTGATGGGGAAATGAAGAATAGAATTTCTCCGGTTCGGTAAAGCCGGCTCTCCGAAGCGCCGTTTGAACCCTGATTTCGATTTCACTGCCGGTAATGCGCGGCTCGTGAGCGTAAACGGTTTCCGAGACCTGATCGAAAAGAGTCATCAACGGATTCATGGCGGTCATTGGTTCTTGAAATACCATAGCCAGACGTTTGCCGCGAAATCGTCTGAGCGCTTTATCGTCGATATTCGTTATTTCCTGTCGATCGAAAATAATCGATCCGTTTTTTTTTGAGATGGAGTCTCTCGGTATTAACCCCATGAGGCTGAGCGCAAGAACGGATTTCCCCGATCCGGATTCCCCCGCGATACCCAAGCAGTTGCCCTTTTCAAGGGTAAGCGAAATTCCCTCTAAAACCGGGAAGACTCTATCATCGCTTCCCTTCAAGGAAAGATGAAAATCGGAAACCCGCAACAGAGGTTCCGTATTTTCCGTCATATCAGTAAGCAACCTGTTATTTTGCGGCGGACGATTTCTTTTCCCATTTGGAAATGTCTTGTTCCCAAAATTCCCCGCCTTCCGAGGGACCGGACAGGTTCGTGGAGAAAGCCGCGAAGTCGAGAGGACGAAAAAGGAAAATGCCGGGAAGGTTTTCAGCCAGCAGTTGCATAATGACGGCTCGGCTTCCCTCAAAATCGGTTTGCGCCGACATCAGGTCGATTTCAGAGAGAGCTTTATCCAAACGCTCATCGGAAAAGCCCGTAAAATTCAATTTTTCACCCAAGGGCGGTCGCGAATGCCAAAGATTTATCCAGTTTCCTTCGAGCGGCGCCTGAAAACCCAGAATAAAAGTCTGGAAGTCTCCTTGAGACAGTCGTTTCCCGATCATTTCAGACCAGGACAATGACTCGACGGTTCCGCGAATGCCGATTTTACGCAAATCGTCGATGATGATATCTCCGATCATCTTGCGATAAATATTTTCTTGATTGATGAGAATCGAGATTTCGAAGGGTTTGTCCCCAAATTCCCTGATTCCGTCGTTGTTGGTATCCTTGACCCCGGACTCATCCAGCAGGCGTTTGGCTTCGAGGTAATCTTGGGTTATTTCCTTGCCGGCGGTATCAAGAGCCGCGGAACCAATTTGGGGTTTAGTCATCGGAACAACTTCGAATGGAACGATGTTTTTGATTTTTCCGCGATCTATCGCCAAATCAAAAGCTTTACGAATCTTCAAATCATTCAACGGCGCTTTTTGCGTGTTGAAACCCCACATTTGATAGCTTGGATTCGGGTAACGCACGAACCGCACTTGGGGTATTTTAAGTTCTTCAAGTTTTACGGCGATTTCCGAAGGAACATTTATCCAATCGAGTTTCCCTTGGCGGAAATCGTTGACCAAATCTTCTACCGCGAGGTAGCTTCGTAACAAAACCGTAGAAATTTTTCGCGAAATCGAACCGGGTTGCGTAACCTGCGCATTTGCTTCATTCACGGAATTCGTCGATACATCCCAGGCTGACAAATGAATGAATTGCCCTTTTTTTCTATCGACGATTTTGAACGGACCGATCCCGATCGGTCGGTCAAAAAAGAGTTGAGACGGCCCCGATGCCTGATCTATAACCATCGAACTCGAGCCATTATCGACAATGGCAGCTTGGTTGATCTTTTTCCCCCGCAAAAGATGCGATGGAAGAAGACCGGCCGCCAAAATTTCGAGATATTGTCGCGAGTTGCCGTCGAATGCGAGGCGAATTCGGCGCCCGCGGTCGAACGAACTGATGTTGACGACTTTTGAAGCGATCGCGGCATAAGGAGACGCATTTTCAGGATTACGCATGGCGTCGATCGTGAATGATAAATCGGTTGGATCGAAAATTTGGCCGTCATGCCAAATCAAATTTCCGCGCCAAACTCCTTCGACTATTAGATTTCCTTTTTCATCTTGGGAAAATGTCCACGATGCGAAAAGATCGGGGACAAACTCCCCGGACGGCGTCTTGCGAAGCGGACCAGCATGCACCATATTGCAAACAAGCCTGGCGTTTTCGAAAAGGTGCCCGATAGGATTAAGGTCCAACGGATCGCCGTAAAAACCCATTTTCAAAACAGACTGATCGGGGCTGTCGGCGATTTGTCGAATTGCGTCGGGTAACGCCCTGGTCTTTTCGCACCCGCCCAGAAATGTCAGAAAAACGGGTGCAAGCAACAAGAAAAAATAAACAAGTTTTGAGCGAAATGGTGCTTTCAATTGTATGCCCTCAGGTTTACGATTATTTGGGGGGAATCGCCGGCGCCTGTTGAATCACGTTCGATGGTGAGACGAGAAGCGGCGGCGGCGTAACGGGAATTCCGATCGGCGGCGTCACGGAGCTTGCAATTATGCTTGGCGGAACAACAGGGATCACGGCGGAAGCATCAGGCGGCGGAACCGGCGTCATGGCCGCGGTCGCATTTTCCCCTTTTTTCTTAAGCAGTTCGGCGAGAATTTTGGTTACCTCATCCTTGACGTTGGGTGGAGCGACTTTGGCGTTGTAGACTTCCATCAAGACAGCGGCGGCTTCCTGCGGTTTCCCCTGCTGGAGGAGAGTTACCCCTATATCTCGCTGATGAACGGACATTGAGGCAAGAAGGGCTTGAACTTCATTTTTTATCTGCGGCGGCGTGTCTTGCCCCGCGAAAGATTCTTCGAGATTCTTTCTTGCGTCCTGCATTTTTCCGGACCGGAGAAGGACGACGCCCAAATCTCTTTTATAGATGGATTGAACCGGGTTAAGCTCGATGGCGCGACGCAAAGCAGCTTCAGCGGTGGCGTTTTGCCCGAGATTAGACGCCGCCACCCCGATGATATCCAATTGCGTCGGATCGTTGTTTCCTATTTGCGCCGAAACTGAAGCGGCGACCATCAAAGCATCCTGCCATTTTTGAAGCGATGCCAACACGGCCGCCAATTTCGCGCCTGATTGGACGCCGAATGCCGAGAATTTGACCGCTCGTCGCAAAGCCCATTCGGCTTTATCGAGAAGACCGAGTTCCAGTGCTATATTGCCGATATAAAAGTAATACATCGATCGGGCTTCCCCGGCCGTCAATTTCTGACCTTCAAATGCGTATTTCAAGGCTTCTTGCGGCTTCTTGGCGATGTGATACATGATGTGCATCCATCGAAAAATCACGGAATGATACGTCGATCTGGCGTTGAAATTGATGTTTTTCCATGCTTTCGTCGCATATTGCATGGCTTCATCGGCTTGCCCCTTCATTTCCGAGATCGTTGAAAGCTTCAAATACGGATCTCCCGGAAGCGGGTCCATTCTTACGGCGGTTTGAAGATTTTTCTCCGCTTCAAGTATCATTTCCGCCGACGATTGGCCGGTTATCATGGCTTCGGATAAACGCACAAGGGTGTCGGCTTTCCAGCATCTCAACTCGAATACAATGCCGAGAATACCGCTGACGAGCACCAGAAGAGTGATTCCGCCCACGAGGCTTTTGTCGCCCAAATCCAGCGTCTTGGTTTCCAACGGCTTCTTGAAAAAGTTCGTTTCCGCGAAAACCGGAACAAGCGCGAGCAATACTACCGAGTAAAGGGCGGTTTCAATGCGATGAAACGGAAAGTCCAATACGGCCGCAACCAATTGCGTGAGCATGGCGGCGCCCAGACCGATCAAAAGGACATGATCGCCGCCGAACCCGCCTGACGCAGGATCTTTTATATCCCGATTGATCGCCGCAAAAATTCCATAATAATAGCGCCAGCATAGGAAAATAAAAATTCCGAAACCGATCAACCCCAGCTCCGAAACGAGCTGCAACCAATCGTTATGAGCCTGTCGAAAGGTTACCGGCGTGAAAGTTTCCTTGTTTTCATCGCTGAACGTGTCGCCTTCCTGTAAAGGGAAAAAGTGCTTGAAAGCGCCGTATCCGCTGCCGAGAACCCATTTGAACGGATTATGCGCGAAATTCTGGTACGTCGCGTACCATACCCACACTCTTTCATAAGTGTTGCTCTTCGATCGCTCCATGGTGAAGGAATACTTGATTTTATCGAGTATATCCGTCGATTTTGATGAGCGAACGGCGAAGAGAAAAAGCATGAAAAAAATGCCGACTACCGCGATGAAGAAAAAAGAATTCCGCTTAACGAATTTCCAACTTTTGTCAAAGATCAACACGCAAAAAAACATGAACAACAGCGCGCAGGTAATTCCTATTAAGGCAGCCCGGCATCTGGAGATATATAGCCCATAAAGCATTACGGCATATAGAGCAAGCGAAAGCCCCTTCATGAAATAATTTTTATAATAAAAATAAAAAGAAAGCGGAATGAAAGCGGTAAGCATTACGAAAGTCCCCAGATAATTTCGATTACCGAAAGTCGATACGATCGACATCATCGAAAATCCCTGGGTCGCAAGTTGGGGAAAGAGAGGAATGTAATAACCGTTGTAATCGATTTTTCCGCTGAAAATCTCATCTTGGGCGAATACCCACCAACCGGAGGCGGCATCCCAGCGGAAATAAAGATTGTAGGCTTCCATGATTCCCAATGTCGCCGTGGCCAAGCCGGCGAGAAGAATCGCCCAAAGTATTCCTTCAAATTGCCAACGGCTCTTAACCGTATTGAATATCAGAGGAACCAGCATCATTATCAGAAAAGTTCCGCGCAAATCCCTGACGGCCGAAGGAATATTGTAATTCCATGCCACCGATATCAGCGAAAGAAGAAAGAAAAGAAAAATCGGAAGATCGAGCTTCGTCTTCGCCATCTGAATTTTTTCCGCGAGAAAAAATCTTAGAAACAGCAAAGCTCCTAGAAAAGAAAGCGATATCTTCGCAGTAAATTCCTTGGGCGTCAAAAAGTTTTCAGTGGTATGCCTGGAATAAAGAAATGGGACAACCAGCGTGACGAAAAAAATCCCGACATAAAGTACCAGATCCAAGGCATCCAACTTGATAATCGTATTTCCGATTCGCGGTCGCAACAAATTCGCCAGGAATTTAAACGGACCCGGCAACGACGAAAAATCGTCGTCTAAAGATACAATATCTTCGTCGGTGGAAAGTTTTCTTTGTCTTTTAATCTTTGCCATTTTTTACATCTATAAATATTTGAGTTCGTTAACCGGGCGAATCATACCACAACCTTTTGTGTCAAGCAAACAACAATGTAGTATTATTTGTCTCGGTTGTTTCGGCGCAACGGCGCTTGTTTTTTTCATTCTTATTTTTCCATGGCGTCAAGCGCTTCCTTGGCGGTTTTTTGGCCTCCATTCGCGGCTTTCTGCAACCATTTCTTGCCTTCGGTCTCATTTTTAGGAACTCCGATACCCTTCGTAAGAGTTATGCCTAAATTGTATTGCCCATAGATGCTTCCGTTTTCAGCGGACTTTTTAAACCAGTCGACCGCCTTCAACGCATCTTTCTCAACACCCAAGCCGTATCGGTAAAGTCTGCCCAAGCTGTTTTGAGCCTCAGCATGGCCTTTTGCCGCGGCTTTTTCATACCATTGCGCAGCCTCAATGTAATTTTGCTGCGCCCAAATTCCGCGTTCGTACATGTCGGCGATGTTGTAACAAGCTTGAGAATCGCCCGACTCAGCGCCTCTCTGATACCAGGTCATGGCGTCCAATTCATTGACTTCCACTCCGAATCCTTTGGCGAATATCACTCCGATGTTCGTTGCCGCTTGCGGAAATTTATGATCGAACGACTTCTTGAACCATCTCAGCGCGGCGGAATAATCTTTCGGGGTTCCCAAACCCTCAAGCAAAATTCTTCCTAAGGAATTCTGAGCGCCGGGGTGTTCCTGTTCGGCGGCTTTAGTAAACCATTCGCGGGCTTTTACGTAATCGATCGCGCATCCTTTTCCTTCCAACAACATAATGCCCATGTTGCATTGCCCGTCCGCATCGCCCTGTTCCGCCGCGCGAAGAAACCACTGATAGGCTTCGACGATATCCCGACGTGAACCGACTCCCGTAAGCAACAACATTCCAAGATTGTTCTGAGCCTTCGAATGACCTTGTAAAGCGGCTTTTTTATACCAGACGAAAGCCTCGGCCTCATTGACCGGAACGCCGTAACCCCCGTCGTACATGAGCGCCAATAAAAATTGAGCATCGCGATCGTTTTTCTCAGCCATGTTCTTGACAGCCGTTAAGGTATTTTCCAGATTTTTTTTCGCCCTTAACGATTCGAGCGCTTCGGCTAATATTTTCCGCGATTCCGTGATGTCTAGACTGCTCGGCGCGCTCGCCGGATTCGATGTCTCACCGAAAGCCGCAAAACCGACGATCGACGATATTATTCCGATAACGATCATCGACATTGAAAAGAAGCGCATTGTTCGAATGCTCGTCACCTTGGTGCCGGTTTGTTTACGCGAAATCATGTATGTCATATTGTCCTCGTTTATAAAAGTTCGTTAATTATTATTGATAGCCGCAAAATGAAAGCCTGATTAAAAACCATATTTCTCACTCTGATTTATATTCACTGATTCGTATCAAAGCTAGCCAACGAAAAAATCAAAGGGAATTTTTCACCGCGGCGCAGAGACGCGAAGAAAACACCTCTATAGCCATTCTCTGCGCCTCGGCGTCTCCGCGTTTTTTTCTTGCCCCAACTTTTGGTTAGCTTTTATGCGTTTCATTGTTTATATTCGCTTTGGCTCATGAATCCCAGAAAAACATCCATGGCACAGGATAAGAAATGTACATACCCATTTGATCGAAACCCAAAACCAAAGCTCCGAAAATCGGATAATCTCCGATTACAAAAGCAAGGTTGTATTTCCAACGCGATTTGATGAATATTATCGAAAAAGAATCGAATCGTGGAAAAAGATTCGCGAAGGAAACGGGTGGAGTGGCATGATAACTCAGTTGAAACGCCAAATTGCTTGATAAAATCCAGAATTTCATATCATCCAGAATTTGCCTTGGAAATCCCATTTCAAGCGCTACTTTCCAATTATTCAAGGCGACATCGAAGTAACCGGCGGTGATCGCTTCGGATACGGCTGCCGGAATTTGCTCTTTCAACAAGGCAAACGACTTGGGATGATGTAAATGCAGCGCGGCAATGTTTATTCCCAACAAAAACAAACCCAGCAACGCTCCAAGCGCTGTCCGAAATTTGGAATTTCGCATGGCTTTCCCATTAACCCGGGTGAAAAGAAATCTCGCGAGAAACAAAAACGACAGCAATATGATGGGAAGAAAAATCATGTAGAACCAGGCTTTGTAGGAATTAAACAAAGACCAACCCACCGTCATGACTTTCAAATAAGATGTCGAACGAATAAGCAGATGAGGAGACTCACTCACCAGCCAGCCCAAACCGCGCAAAGCTTTCCAGGACAAACCCGGACAACTCCAGTCCAAATTAATTTCGTATTGAACCAGGATAATATATTGAAGAAAAATCAGAACAAAGCCCACGAACAGCCACAAACTTTTGGAAAACGCCGGTTTTCCGTCAATTTTTCCGTCGATGAGCCGGGCCAGACCTAACGAAATGAAAATATTGCAGCTCAACAACATTCTGTGCCCAAATGCGAATTCCCCTCCGAATTCCTTGATATAAGCAATCGTCACGAGCATTGAAAGACCCAGGGCACAAAGAAAGGGAATGCCGAATCGGGGTTTATCGCGCGTAAATCCGTAAAGGCCCCATAGCCCGAGAATCCAGACCGGTTGCGAGAACACCAATCCCCATGTGGGCGAAAAAAACAACTCCGGAAGCGTGGTTATCCAAACATACGGATTCACGAAGTTGTAAAGAAAGTTTCCGTATAAATCCAGCGGGGGGGACAGCTTTCCGAAGATCGTATGCCATGCCAACAACTGCGGAAACGCGGACAAAAAAAGGCCTAATCCGAACGGTTTGAGGAACGCCAAACGCTCGGTCCAAGCGGCTTTTTCCGAATTCCGTGAGTCGTTCTTCGCTCCTTTCACGAAATCGAAAAACAATAAGACCAGGAACGTGGCGGAATTATTACGAATAGTAATAATCAAACCCGCAACCGCACCCAATATGAAAGAAGTTAAAGTTTCTTTTCCGGTGGAGCGCCAATACAGCCAGATATCGACGAAAAGAGTGATCAGAAAAAATTCACCCGCATGGGAAAGCCTTGATTGGACAAAAGCATAATATGGAAGATGGGTCGATAAGAAAACGACAAGAGTCGAAATCAATGCCGCAAAGGGAGATGAAAATCTTCGTAAAATTCGATATGAGAAAAGGAGGCCAAGAAAAACGTAAATCATTGATCCGATTGAAACGAAAACGTAATAAGGCGCGAAATATCCGTCGGATAGCGTTATATACCCGAGAAAATGGTAGATCTGCGTTATCAGATGTCCAAGAAGAAAAAAGGGAATCCAAAGAATGGCGCATCCGATGGCCCAATGGTTGTGAGCATACCCGGTCGGAGTGATTTTCAACCGGTAGTAAAAATCTTTCTCATTGCAGAAATCGATGTCTCCATCGAAAAATGCCGATCTGAGGTAAGAGTAATAACCTATTTCATCAGCCACATCAAGCGTCGTTAAAGAATATTTTCCCGTGTGCATCTGATAAGGGATTTCGTCTTCAAACGGACCCAGCGGCGTTATCAAGAGAAAGGCGATAAAATAAACCGCCGTGATTATCAGAAGATTTTTGCGGTCTTGCGATGTGATTTCGAATGCTTCCATCGAATCAATCATCGGAATCGATATCGAGGATAACGCTTTGAAAAAGGAAAAAAGGCAAAGGGGGCAAACGATTCAATCTGAACCTACTATAATCGAAATAACCGGGATCGGTATTAATATCAGTTTGATTTGATCGTTACTTCAAGCCCCGGATATTCGCCGCCGGTCCCGTTTGCTTTTCGAGCGGCGTCATCCTGCAAATGGACATTTGCCGACGCCACGCGAATCGTCGAGGAACCGGGATAGAAGGCCGTGTCGTTTATGCCCACGCTAAATGGAATTAAAACTTCCGTCGAACTTGAAGGAGTAGACGTGGCGATGAGAAAACCCAATTGAACTTCTTGGCTGAAAACCAAATCGACGGCGGCGTTGGGATTCATTCCATAAGTTAACGGACCCTCATTGGCTTTAAGAATTTTGCTGAATTCAAGTTTGATCACATCGCTGGCGGTGATATGCTGATTGTTGTCGGAATCTATCCAGGTGGCCTTTTGAAGCGCCAAAGGAGGCATGAAATCAACCGTGATATCATCGCGGGGATCAAGATGGTCGGGACCCAGCGATTTTATTTGTCCCTTGGTTGCGTCGACCTCATACGTGCGGCCCCAAGGGTCGGCGCTGAGATTTTGCATGTATTTCCCGAGAAGAACGGTTAAATCGGTACCCGTAAATTTTCGATCTTCGAAGGTGTTGAATTTGATCAAAGCTTCCTTGATGATATCGAGCTCGTGCTTCGCCTTCGCGATGCGGGTTTCTTTCACGTAATTTTGGTAATACGGCATCGCGACGCCCACAAGCGTCGCGATGATCGCGACTACGATCAAAAGTTCAACCAAGGTAAAAGCCGATTTATTCATGTGATGCGATAATATCATACATTTTTTTCAATAATCAAGTGGTGTCTCATGGTAAACGAATTAAAAATTTCATAATCGGCGGGTTACGCTCCGCTAACCCGCCCTACTATATCTACTGTATCCTACTGTAGGGTGGATTAGCGAAGCGTAATCCACCATAGAATTGAATATCATTTGTCGATTTTATACTATAGCGATTATCCGCGAAAGCCGACCGATCGAAGCCGACATCGCCGTTGCATTCGGCGATTATAACGATTTGGTTTGCTTATTTTGGGGTCCAAGAAAGGCTGGAATAATCATTTGCGGATGGACCAATTGGATATTGGAGTCGGAGTGAAGTCAGTGAAGTCAGTGAAGTCATTGTGAAACGATTTTAATGACATCCGCCTTGGCTACATTGGTTCCCGCTAAATTGCTTTGATCTTCAAGTTTGTTCTGGACACCGACACCGCCGGAATCGGTTATGGTAATCGTGTCGGAACCCGGCGTAAATACGGCATTGAAAGGAAATGAGGCCACGAAACTGGAAATAACTCTCCCGCTGTTGGGGAGATCGCCTTGGCCGGAAATTCTTAACCCTACGCCG
>Ga0209749_1000577_pt1 | contig 46851 bp, 39 predicted proteins | sample EPASupsiteSAE347_FD_187267 | JGI IMG/M metagenome (GOLD analysis project Ga0209749, IMG submission 187267) | Bioremediated contaminated groundwater from EPA Superfund site, New Mexico - Sample SAE3-47 (SPAdes) (version 2) | ecosystem: Environmental > Aquatic > Deep subsurface > Groundwater >...
TTGGAAACCAGGGGAGCCACCAGGACCACGAAGCCCCCGGCCGCCGCCTGGATCTGGCCCCGGTTCACCACGAACGAAAGCGTCCGCTCCGGATTCTGAAGAAGCGCGTAATCCCCACCCAGAAAATCCTGATCCTTCATGTCCAGCGTCGAGGCCATAAGGCCCCCGACGTCCACCCGGGATTGCGGCCCGAAGAGGATCCCGTTCGGATTGATGATGAAGATCCGGCCGTTCGCCTGGAGTGAACCCAGGATGACCGAGGGGTCGATCCCGGTCACGCGGTTTAAGGCCACCGCCAGATCGCCCGGCTGCAGGTACCGCACCAGCTCGTTTATCCCTATGCCGTACCGCTCCCAGTTGATGATCGCCCGGTCGGTATACTGGGTGATGTTGGTCACCCCCGGGGTCGCCTGATCGATGGCCGCGCTCCCGGCGGTCACCGTCCCTCCCTGGGGCTCGGCCACGGCCGCCTGGCTCCAAATCACCAGACAGGCCAGGATCAGGGCGAATATTACCATGATCGCTCTGCCGTTCATCCTCTTCTCCATGACAAGACCTCCTTAAATCCCCTTGATTTCAAACCCGGATAACCTGGACCAGACCTAGAATTTGGTTGAAAATTGACAGTAAACCTGCGAAGAGTTACCCTGTGAGTTCTTGTTCGGATCCAGCGGAATCCCGTAGTCCACCCGCAGGGCCGTGTTCTCTCCCATCGAGAACCTGATGCCGGGACCCGCGCCCAGAAGTGAACGGCTCCCTTTCACCCCGGGCTGGGGATTCTTGTCCGACACTGAGCCGTAATCCACAAATAGAGCCCCCTGAAGAGGGTTCTGCTGGCTCTTGCCCAGAGGCAAACGGAACTCGGCGCTCAGAAGATAACCGTTGTCTCCCATGTACTCGGACTGCGCGTAGCCACGGACCGAATCGTATCCCCCGAGCGCGTAAAGCTCCCCGACCACCAGCGCCTCCGTGGTAAACTGGCCCGCCGCCCGCAATATCAGGAAATTCCTGGAACCCAACTGCTGGATCCGCGCCAGGTCCACGTTCAACTTCGTAAATGAGTCCCCGGACTTAGGACGGCTGGCCTGAGGGTCATTGTTTTTCATGCCGCCCAGCATTTCGCCGAGACCCTGCGTCAGGTTGAGTGACACCAGGTTCCTACCCCGGCCGTAAATCCCGTTGTAACTGTAACCCAGCACCAACTCCCGCAGATCGTCCTTGCTCGTCGTCTGCTGCAGCATGTAGTTCCGAATCGTCTTGCTCACGAAACCCACGCTGAAGTCCGAACCCGCCAGAAGAGTCCGGGTGATCGGAATGCTGTACGTCACCCCGTAGATCGAGGCCTCGCCACGGATGTCCAGTATCTCCAGATCCCTCCCGACCGTCATCTGCGAATTCGCGTACATCAGGCCCACCCGCGAACCCTTGAGGCCCACGGGAATGGAATAGCCCCCCTGAAGAAACGGACTTGAGCTCTTCGAGGGAAACGGGAATACACCGCGGACATTCAGAAGATCCCCCTGGTAGGCCATATTGCCATACATCAACCCGAGACCGGCGCGGTTGTCTCCCACATACGAATTCCCAAAGTTGTTGTAGTCCAAACCAATGTGGAACGGCTTCTTATCCTCCACCTTCAGCACCACGTCCGTCGTACCCATCTCTTTCCCGGGCTGAAGAAGCGACTGCACCTTCATGTCCGAAAATTCGTTCAGGAGAAGAAGCGAACGCTGCATCAGATCGTAAGACAAAATCCCGTCCTTGCCAACCCCGACAAATCGCTTCCGGATGAAATCCGTCCGGTACTCCATGTTGCCCTCGACCCTTACTTCCCCCAGCTTTCCCTCCAGAACCTCAAAGCGCACCACCCCGTCCTTCAGGGTCTGAGCCGGAATGTAAACCTTAGCCAGAAAGTACCCTTTCGACTGGTACGCCTTCTGAATATCCTGGGCCGCCTGCTTGAGATCTTCAAGCGTCAGATCCCGGCCAAGATACGGCTTCACGATGAGATCTATATCCTGGGACGTCACCGCAGTGTTTCCGCTCACCTGGAAAGACTTTACCTGGAACTTCGTTTCCGGCTGAGGGGTCTCTTTGACGGCCGGCTGGCTCTTCGTATCCGCCGCCGGAGCCGCCGATGGAGAGGCCTGAGCCGGCGCAGGGGCGGGAGACATTGCCGGGGTCGAAGCTGGAACAGGATCCACCCCCGCAGCCGACGCCCACCCGCAGCAGGCTAACAAGACCGAGATAAGAACTACCAGAGCGAAACCTCCGGTGACGATTGACTTTCGGCACCTTCCCATATTCTTTTGCATCGCCGTCCTCCAATCAAATAAATAAGCATGGCTGCTTTAGTATAATTACTTCGCGAGATTTCTTACATTTCCTGTATATTTATATAAAAAGAAGGTGGATTGGGGTCATCCGCAAGGGGAAAAAGGAGTATCACGGGGTAAAACCTACCTGTCAACGGAACGACAGATCCGAAAGCCGAGGTCGTGGACGCTCAGGTAGTTATACCAGTTGATCGGGTCGCCTCCGCGCCGGTTGGCGCACCGTAAGTTGTCCGGATACTCGTTGAGCCAGGAACCGCCGCGCAAAACATGCGCGCCTCCTCTTTCCGGACCCGCGGGGCTTGAAGGCGGCGAATAGCGATAATAACTTTCTTCATACCAGTCTGCACACCACTCCCACACATTCCCCGCCATATCCAGACAACCGCAGGGAGAGGCCCCGCCGGGGAATGAACCCACCGGCAGAGTACCCCTGCCAAAAGAAATATCGGCCATCTCGGGTAATTCAGGGCCATGCCACCAGTTGCACCGGTTCGCATCCCAGGCATTTCCCCACGGATATGTCCCTCCGTCCGTGCCACGGGCCGCCTTCTCCCACTCCGCTTCAGTCGGAAGACGAAGATTCGCCCAGTCGCAGTAGGCTTTGGCGTCATTCCAACTCACGCGCACCACCGGGTGGTTTTCCCTGCCGTCAACATGATGCTCTCTCCATTCGCCCTGCGCATTGTACCCCGTCTCATTAACAAACCTGGCAAACTGCCCGTTAGTTACTTCGTACTTCCCGATGTAGTAGGCATTCAGACGCACCCTGTGCCGGGGGTGTTCGCAATTAGATCCTTCGCCCTGCTGGCTCCCCATCGTAAATTCCCCGGCCGGGATCAAAATAAGCGCCGAACCGTCTTTTTCATTGGTTATGGTACAGGGCATACTGCCCGTGCCACATTCTTTTTCAATACCATCAGGCCCATCCATAGGCAACCACATTCCTGGAAAATATTTCACATATCCGCTTTACCGGCATTAGTGATCGTTCAAGAGCAAATGATTCGGGGCTGTCGGGGGATATTCCCCATGAAAGCATGCCTTATGGTTTTGCTTTTTTCCCAACCCCGCATGAGCGCGAATTTTCTTTTATTTCATTAAAAAGTTTGGCGGCCAGAACGCTGTTCAGATTCCTGAGAATCCTGTACTCCGCCCTGGCCGAGACCTTATCCCCGAGGATGAGGGAAGCAAAACCTAAATTAAAATGAGCATAGGCAAAGCCCGGTTTGAGGCGGATGACCCCCCGGTAGGCCTCTTGAGCCTCTCTGTAGCGTCCCAGCCAGAAATACTCTTCTCCCAGGCTGTAAAGTGCCTCGCTGTCCTCCGGATTCTGATTTGCTGATCGTCTTAAGTTCTCAAGAGTATCCAAACGGCGCTCAAGCCAATTTTGTTCCGGACTCAGAGCCACTTATACATCCATCTCCTCTATATTCAAATCCAGCAGAATCTGTTTAAGTTTGAGGAGCTCTTCCTTATTCAGGGTGATGCCCTTCCCCATCCTCTCGTGATTCTCGTCCCATTCACGGATGTCCAGTTTTGGTTTGCGGTCATTCCAGCTTACGATGTTGACCTCTTTGGACCAGTTCTTTGCTCCTTCGGAGAGGATTCCGAGAGACTGCTTGATCTCAAATTTTATCTCCGGCATGCGACACCTCCTGAATTTGTTTTTCCGTTTCCTCTGGAAGGTTAATTCAGCAAAAAACCAATACTCCCTTCTCCCTCGTTTCGGATTTTAAGCCGGAAGGAAGAAAAAGGGACTTTGAAGAAGATGGAATTTAGAAAAGAGCATCTTTATTGTAATTTCAGAGATGAACTTGAGGAGGCCGCCATGCGGACCTTTAACGGAGAAGTTTCCATCGTTCTGTGCGGAGAAGCCGGACAGGGCATCCAGAGTATCGAGACGATCCTGACCCGCTCTCTCAAGCTTGCGGGGTATCACGTCTTTGCCGCCAAGGAATACATGTCACGCGTTCGCGGCGGCTCCAATTCCACCACCATCAGGGTCTCCGAAAATCCCGTTCAGGCTTTTTCGGAGCGTATAGACCTCCTGATACCCCTGGATCAGGAGGCCCTCCCCCATCTGAAAAAGCGGATTTCTTCTGAGACGATCCTTATCGGCGAGCGGGAAAAACTGGATAGTCCGCTTACCATCCTTGACCTGCCGCTCTCCCGGATAGCCGCCGGTCTGGGAAATCCCATCTACGCCAATATCGCCGCCGCCGGGATGCTTTGCGCCCTCCTCAACGTCGAACTTGAAATTCTCTCTTCTTTCCTCGGCAGTTATTTCAGCAAAAAAGCTCCGGAGATCATCCAGAAGAATATCGAGGCCGCCCGCAAGGGTTATGAGATTGGAAAAACCACGGCCGGGTCACAAAAAATCGAGGTACGCATCCGTAAGGATCCGGCTCTATCAGAAGAGCTTTTTTTAAACGGGGCCGGGGCCATCGCCCTGGGAGCCCTGGCCGGCGGCTGCGATTTCATCTCGGCTTATCCGATGACCCCTTCAACCGGAATTTTCACTTTTCTGGCCGGGAAAGCCCGTGAATTCGGCCTGATTGCCGAACAGGCCGAAGACGAAATCAGCGCCATAAACATGGCCGTGGGAGCTTCTTATGCCGGAGGACGCCCCCTGGTGACGACGGCGGGCGGTGGCTTCGCCCTGATGGTCGAGGGCCTCAGCCTCGCCGGAATGCTGGAAACTCCCGTTGTAATCGTTATCGGCCAGCGTCCGGCTCCGGCCACGGGCCTGCCGACGAGGACCGAGCAGGCTGACATGATGTTCGCCCTTAATGCAGGCCACGGTGAATTCCCAAGGGTACTCCTGGCGCCGGGCACCATCGGAGAGGCCTTTGACCTCACCCGGCGGGCCTTCAACATGGCCGACCGGTTCCAGTCCCCGGTAATCATTCTGACAGACCAGTACCAGGCGGATTCTTACCATAATGTTCCACCATTTGACTCAGGCGGATTTAAGGTGGAGAAAACCATCATTGAGACCACGGAAGATTACCGCCGCTACCGGGTGACCGGGGACGGTATTTCTCCGCGAGGCCTTCCCGGCTTCGGGAAAGGCCTGGTCTGCCTGGACAGCGATGAACACGATGAGGAAGGCCATATAACGGAAGATGAAGACGTGCGGGCCGCCATGGTCGAAAAGCGCCTCCGGAAAATGGAACTCATCCGGAGAGAGGCCCTGCCTCCCACTCTTTCGGGGCCTGAAGATTACAAATATCTCGTGATAAGCTGGGGGTCCACTTTCGGAGTCGTTCAAGAGGCAATCTTCTCTCTCGGTTTAAACGACCTGGCTCACCTTCATTTCAGCCAGATCTTTCCCCTGCACCCGGACGCCGGAAAATTTCTTGAAAAGGCGGAAAATACCATCATCATAGAAAACAATGCCACCGCCCAGTTAGCCAGACTTCTTCGACAGGAAACAGGCTGCGAAATGAGCCACCGCATCCTCAAATACAACGGTCTTCCCTTCTCAATCGAGGAAGTGAGACAGAAGTTGCAGGAGATTCTGCATGGGTGAGCCTCTAAATACGGCAAACTCAAGCCGCATCCCTAAAAAGTAATCTGGAGTTATTACAAAAGCAGGAGGCTATGATATGGAGACAACTCTGTTTGATATGCCGCCGGGAACGGATATCGCCTGGTGCCCCGGATGTGGAAACTTCGGCATCCTAAAAGCACTTAAAGCCGCCCTGAGCGAACTGGCCATAGACCCCGGGAACCTGGTCCTCGTCTCCGGCATCGGCCAGGCGGCCAAGATCCCCCATTATCTTAAAACCAACTTCTTCAACGGCCTCCACGGAAGGGCGCTGCCCCCGGCCACGGCCATCAAGGCCTGCAATCCGGAACTTACCGTTATCGCTGAAAGCGGCGACGGGGATATGTACGGAGAAGGCGGCAATCATTTTATCCACACGATCCGACGGAACCCCGACATCACCAATATCGTCCATAACAACATGGTTTACGGCCTCACGAAAGGGCAGGCATCCCCCACCAGTCAAATCGGTTTCAAAACGCCCGTTCAGGTGGACGGCGTGACCACCGAACCTTTCAATCCGCTGGCCGTGGCCGTTTCACTGGACGCTTCTTTCGTAGCCAGGGCTTCCGCGGGAGACACACAGCAGACGAAAGATATCCTGAAAGCCGCCATTCTCCACCGTGGATATTCACTGGTGGACATACTCCAGCCCTGCGTCACTTTCAACAAGGTGAACACCTACCTCTGGTTCAAGGAAAACACCTATTACCTGGAAGATACCCATGACCCCTCAGACCGTCAGGAAGCTTTCCGTAAAGCGACGGAACGAGGGAAAATGGCCTTGGGCATTCTTTATCGGAGGGAGGGAAAGCCGGTTTTCGAGGCTAACCTTCCGGCCCACCAGGGAGGAGCCGTCCCCCTCTACCGCAGAGAAAGAGACCTCAATAAAGTTGCCGCCCTCACCTTAAAGGCGCAATTCTAGCGTTTGAATTTGCCTTCACGGGCAGGCAGGGGCAGGACCCGGTAGATTTGCATATCGGAGTATTCCGCGACCGGAACAAGTCTGAAGCTTTGTAAAAAGAATGCTTTCATATCGTCGTAATCTCTGAACGGCCTGCTCAAGTTGTCCTTCCATTTGCTTTCAAATGAAATCGTTCCCGCAAAAGAGGCCGAGTAATTAAGAAAGACCTTTCGTCCTGTTTTGAGTTGGCTCTCAACTTCCTCCTTCAGCATATCCGCGCTGCGGGCCGTGGTTCGCCCTCCCGTTGTGATGTAAGGGTCCACACTGGAAGTCTCGCATCCGCCATAATACCTGAAGACAGTCGCCTGCAAATTCCCGCTGTAGACGAGAGATTTATCTCCAATGAAGGGCTTAAAATGCCTGACCGCGAGGATAGACTCCGGCTCCCTGGAATATGCAATCGCCTCCCCGAGATTGGCCGGCAGGATGCCCAGGATGAAGAGGGCGATTAGAACGGCCCCTGCTTTTTCCGGCAAAACAGACCTTACCGCCAGGACCAGAAGAAGAATGAATGGAGGGAGAATTCCTACTCCGAATCCCGCGCCTGCGTAGCCCTCGAAAACGATGAAATAGCTGATGAACCACACGACCAGACCCATGACATCCCAGCCCATCCCGCTTGCGGCAATCTTCCTGCTCTTAAAGGCCAGGATCAGGCCGGTCAGGAGCATTAAAAACGGCACCAGAAAGCGGAAGATGCTCTGGGAGTAAGAGAACACGGAGCCCGAGGAAATCAGGGCGCTGTTCATCATGGCAAATGTAAAACTGTCATACAACGAAAACGCGTGCTCATTCCTTATGGCGCCGAGGAAAAAAAAGTTGAATATGGCGGGAAGGGACCTCACCGTACTCCATCCTCCCCAATAAATCAGGGCGGGGGAAAAGACGGCCAGAATCCCGAGAGCAAACAAAAGCACGTACAGGGATTTTGTTTTGATTTCGGCTCTCCTGAAAACCAGCATCGCCAGGAGACTCGGCAGCATGATGATGTTTCCTAATTGAAAAACCAGGGCCGCTCCCTGAAAAATCCCTGAAAAAAAAGCTGCGAAGTTCTTCTTCTCTTCCACTTGCCTCGCCAGCATGAAAGCCAGCATGATTAAGGCTATGCCTCCCATCTGAAGCTTGGGCGCCGTGGAAATCCTCCAGAAGTTGTAGGCGACGCCGAGAAGAAGCGTCGAAAGAAGGCCGAAGAGGCGGTTTTTAAAGAAGCTCTGAGCGAGGAAAAAAAAGACAACCAGCGACAGAGCCCCCAGCAGGGCGCTCAGAGCTTCCATGAGAACGATGGAGGAATCCGGATGCCTGGAAAGGCCCAGGAGGTTATAGAAAAACTGCCCCATGGGAATCTGAATCAGATGAAAAAGCGGCTGGACGCTCACCTTCAGCCGGCCATCAACCTCCATCGCCAGATCCAGAAAATCGGAATCCCAGAAAACTTTCGTCAGGGTCGGCAGATATAGCGATGAAAACACAACGAAAATTACGAGGGCCAGCAGGACATTGACTGCAGTCGTTTTCCGCATCCCCGCCACCTCCTTGATTCTCCAAAAATTATTGTCATAGAAATTTAAAAATACCTAACCACGACGGACTCCCGCCTACTTTTCGCGACCATCCGGTAAATCCCTGCCGTTTGAAGATCCCGTGACTGAGAGGAGTGTGAGGCATATAGAGAGAAATCTTCAACAAACCGATTTTATTAGGAGGAACGATGGCACAGGAAAAAAGCAGCGAATACCGATTCGAGATGAGACGGGTGGCCAACTGGGTCCCACTGGGGCTCATGTATGCGGCTTTTTACATGAGCCGCTACAACTTCACCGTCACCAATCCCGCCCTGTGTAAGGAGTATGGATGGTCCAACGAGCAGATAGGCTGGGTAATCTCCCTTTCGCTGCTTGTTTACGGCCTGAGCGTCTTTTTCAACGGCCCCCTGGCCGATAAGATCGGCGGGAAGAAAGCCATACTCATCGGCTGCGTGGGGGCGCTGGTCTTCAACCTGGCTTTCGCCGCCGGCACCTTCTTCAAGCTCTTCGCCTGGAGCGCCGCTCCCTGGACCACCCTCCTCACCTATTTCGCCGTCGTCTGGGCTCTCAACATGTACTTCCAGAGCTTCGGGGCGCTATCCGTGGTCAAGGTTAATGCCGCCTGGTTCCCCATCTCCGAGCGGGGCATATTCGCGGGGCTCTTTGGAGCCATGATCCAGTTCGGCAGAATCCTGGCCGTGCCGGTTGGGGGCGTCATCCTGGCCACCTCGAGCTGGGAGTGGGTGCACATCATCCCGGCTATCGTCCTGGCCGTCATCGGCCTGATCACAGTTTTTACCGTCAAGGACACTCCAGAGGAGCTGGGATTCCCCAGGCAGGACGATAAGCTGGCCGGGGAAGGAGACGAAAAATCGCCATCCCTCCTCTTCATCATCAAAACCATCTTCGGGAATCCCACCATGTGGATTATAACTGGCGCCATGATGGCCACCGGCCTCATCCGGCACAGCCTGGAACAGTGGGCGCCAAAATATTTCATGGATGTCCACCAGGTGTCGTCCGATTCCGTCATTTTTATTCTTGCTTTTGCAGGGCAGGTCATGGTCGGCATCTTCGGCGCCTTCGTCATGGGTAACATTTCCGACCGCTACTTCCAATCAAGGCGCGGACCGGTCACCGCCATCGCTTACTTCATGCAGGCCCTTCTTCTGCTCATCTTCGCCCTGGTGAAGCCCGGACCATGGGCGGCCGCCATCCTTCTCATGGTGCTCTACTTCTTTTTAAACGGTTGCCACGGCCTCATCGCCGGAACGGCCAGCATGGACTTCGGCGGGCGCAAGGCCGCGGCCACCGCCGCCGGTCTTCTGGACGGTTCCCAGTATCTGGTGGGCTCATTCACCGGATTCGGCACCGGCTGGCTCCTGGATAAATATGGGTGGGACGCATGGGCCTGGTCAATCATAGTCTTTGCCCTGATAGCCGGGACCCTGATGGCCACCCGCTGGAATTCCCTTCCTAAAAAAGCGAAGAAGGCGGAAGAGATGGCAACCTGTCCGGAATGCGGATTCTCACACCCGGCCTTGCTGGACACATGTTCTAAGTGCAACCGGGAGAACCTGGTCAGGAGCATAAAGAAGATCATCCTCCTAGCCAAGGAGGCCTTCAATACCGGAATCTTCAGCCTGATGATGCTCATCTTTCCTGTCGTGATCCTGCTGACCAAAATCCTGGGCGGGATCATCAAACCCGAGACCCGGAATAACAACGTGAATGCCGTCCTTTTATTCTCGTTCCTCGGTATTCTGATTGCGATTCTGGCGCTTAGGCGGTCGAAAATGGCTGAAGACAAGATCGCCTCCTCGAAAACCGGAGAACTTCATCTTGAGATCATCCGGCCCGCCAAGAACATGGCCTGGATTTCCCTGATTCTGAGCGCGGCCGCCACCGTCTTCGGTGTATTCTGGCTCTTCAAGGGCCTGGGAATGTAACAAAAATGTTGTAGGGGCGATTAATTAATCGCCCCTACAAATATAACAGACCTGTCACCGCCAACGGCACCAACGGCGGGGCAGGCCTGCTTCTATTTCAATTCGGCGTCAATCCGTGACATATCCACGTTTTTGATCGCGATCCTTAGATCCTTTGATTTTTCAAGTTCGGAGGCAAAATCCTGGGCCGAAAGATTGACGTCCACGTCCAGCAGAGCCAGGCCGGCCGCGCTGCTGAATTCGCGCTGGAAGACGCCGCCGACGCCGGAGATGCTCTGGATGTAATTCATCAGAGATTTCAGCTTCGAGAGGCTGGTGACGTTGGTAAACATGAGTTTGAGGGTTTTTTCGCCGCCTTTTTTGCCGACCAGCAGGGGAATGAAATAATCGGCCATCTCCGAGCCGGCCTGGGCCAGGGCCTTTTTCCCGGCCGCCACAAGTGTATAATCCACTCCGCTGGCATGGATCCCGTGCGCCGCTATAACCTCGCCGTTTGAGGCCCAGACGGCTCTGGCCTCAACCCGCGCCCTGGCGGAGGAAAGCCCGGTATCCCGAAGCGTGGGGTTCGGGTTCTCCTCGCTGAAGGCCTCCCCGATGATTATAATATCAGCCCCGTATTTGGAGCCGATCTGCTGGGCCGCCGTCGTGTCTCCGCGGAGCAGCTTGTTAACCAGGTCGCCGTAGCGTATGGATGAGACGATATGCGGATCCACTATCTTGTACCCGGCGTCAATCAGCTTGCGGATGATTTCCGTCTCCCCGGCGGGATCGGGCACCCTGGGATGGGCGATGTGGGTCTCGGGAATTATTACCATGATCCTGGGATCACCAATGGTCTTGATCAGAATTTTCAACCTGGCAAGCTCGTCCTTCAGGGGCTCAAGGCTGACTTTTACCTTCACCTTCACCCAGAAGGAATCCTTGCCGCTCTTCTCCTCGATCACTTCCTGGCCGCTGACGTAGCCCTCCGCATGGGACAGAATTTTGTCTTCAATCAGCTCACTGTTCTCAACCCTGGTGGAGGAATCTATGAAAACCCCCAGGGCCTGTTCAATGGCCGTTCTCAATGCCTCCCGGATGGCGGCATTTTTGGAGACCCCGCTTCCGGTGACGACCACTTCCTTCACCTCGGCCGCCCGGAGCCCTCCTGCAAGGCCCAGTATCAGTAGGAAGCAGAAACAAGCTGATATTGCGACTTTTCTCATGACAGACACCTTCCTCGAAAGACTCCAGCGATTACAGAACCCTCCGACTCCTGCCTTCTGTATTCTGTATTCTGATTATTTAAACTTCACGATGTCCTTGGGCTTCATATTCCTGGTCGTCTCCACGACCGAGCACTTTGAAACTTTTTTAGAGACGGAGATGACGCGGATGAGCCCGATCTCATCGGTCTGGCACTCAAGCAACTCCCCGGTGTCGGGATCCTTTATCTCCTTGCCCTTTGAAAACACTTTGAGTTCCTGCCCGACGGCTACTTCTCCTTCGCCCATGTTGATGGTGATAATGCTTCCCTCCACGTCCACCACCTTACCCTCGGGCGAGGCTTTAGCGGCGGCCACCACCTTCTGAATGAGGCAGGCGATGGCTTTTTCCGTTGCCTTCCCTAGAATGGATTCCCTGAACTCGGTCATCCCGAAATTCTGTCCTGACATGCTGATATTGGAGGCCGATTCCTCGCCGACACCTTTCTCCGCCATGGCGATCTCGGCCGTCTCGGTGTCAACCAGGCGGGCATCAATGGCCACCTTAGCCGTGCGGTTCTTGGAATCAATCGAGTTGAGAGACGAATTCTGAGATCCGAAAAGGGAGAGGAGAGAGCCTACCCCTGCCGAGGATTCATTGAGAGAAAACTCCGTAACTTTGCCCATGACGAGGAAGCGGACTCCCAGAACTTTGCCCACCTTGGCGGCCGTAGCCGGGTCCACGATTCCGGTTCCGCCAAGCCCTTGTTCCTCCAGAATTTTTTTAAGCTGCTCCCGCTCGACGACGACAAAAGCGCCGCTTTTAACAAAATCCGTAACCATCGAATCGGCGATGCCTTCACCCGGCTTGAAATCCCCCGTCCACCAGTGCTTCAGGGAGCCGTCCTCAAAGGGGAGCACCGCAATTTTCATCTTGGCGGCCTGAGCTCCTGAAATGGAAAACAGGAGCGCCAGTAATGCGAACAGAGCTGCTTGCATCATTCTTTTCTTCATGATTGTCATTCCTCCTTAATTATGATAGCTTTTTCTCCAAAAAAGCCAGATCTCCTCCGCTCCACGGGCGAAAGAGATTAATAAAGGCCGGGAATGAAACGGTAGCGCACTTTCCGGCAGTAGTCCCGGTAGTCGGGATCCGCCAGGAGGTGGCGCTCCTCGGTCAGGGCGCGGAAAAGATAGACCATACTCCAGAGAACGAGGGGCAGGATCACCGGAAGGCCGTTTCTCATGAGCGGGATCGCCAGGACGATCCAGGCCAGGTTTTTACAGATGTAGGCTGGATGGCGGACATAGCGGTATGGTCCCCATGAGACGATTCCCCTGTTGGTCAGGTTGCTGGCCTTCGGGCCCAGGGCCACTGAGGCCCAGGTGTAAATGAAATAAAGAACCAGCACCAGGCTCAGGACCGCAATGGTGACCGGAATGGAGCCGAAGGTGGCGTAGTCCGTGGAACCCCATCCGATTAGCTGGCAGGTGATGCCATTTAAAGGAGGGTAGCACATGAGCGCTGCCAGCCAGCCGGTAAAATAGGGGTCCACCGAGCGAAACTCGCTCTTTCCCTTGATTTCGAAAAGATAACCGAAGGTAAAAAATCCGGTGTCCACAATCAGGAGGATGTAAAGCATGGAAAAATAGATCGCCTCTATGATCTGAGGAAGGCCGATTCCAATCATCATGATTTTATCGTAATTTGCAAACAACAGCTTGATATTGGAGAAAAGAAAATTGGTCATCACCGGAACATAATAAAACTTCAGGAGAAAATACAGGACCGTCGTGCGTTCGGCCTGGCTCCACTTGAAGGGAGGTCCGGACTTTTGAATGTCCCCCTTTAAAAAAGGCATGCCGGCGCTAATCGCCGATCCCAGGACCCTCCAGAAGACATATGGGCGGTATTTTTCAAGTTCGATCTTCCGGGATTGAAATAAAACATTGAAAAGAGAATAAAGCAGGTAACATAAATACGCCCGCCAGAGAAACTCCTGGGTGTTCTGCCCGATGACCGCAAAGAGCGCCTCAAAAAACGGTCGGACTATTTTCGGAAAAACGGCATAGTCGAACAGTTCCGTCGAGATGAAACTCCTGTAATAGGGACTGAACGTGTAGATGAATAAACCGGCCAGATAGAGAGCGTTACCTGAATAAAAATAAGCCCTGGCGGCGCGGATATGCCCTCCTTTTTCTGTATCGGATTTTCCCTTTTCGGTCAAGAGTGCCCTCGTTTTTATTGACAGTGATGAAAAACAAACGCTCTTTTATTCATCGCGGCTTTTCAAGATCCCTTTTCCCCCGCTCATGTATTCGATGCGGGCAGCGGACATGCGTGCCCGGAGTCTGAACTTTGAACATTTACCCGATACTCATCAGGAAACAGGTGGAAAAGTAAATCCGTCGAAAACTTTTCACGCCATGAACCGGAAATTTCTTGCGGACGCCATGCTGGGCCGGCTGGCCAGGTGGCTCAGAATCCTCGGTTTCGACACGCTCTATTTCAGCGAAATCGCCGACGAAGTTCTCGTGTCCATATCTGAAAATGAAAACCGCGTGCTCCTCACCCGGGACACCCGGCTGGCGAAGAAGAAGGGACTTGAAATTTTATTTATCCGGGATGACCTCTGGCGGAATCAACTGGCCCGGTTTTTGAACGTTTTTCCTTTGGACAGGACCGCCCTGTTCACCCGCTGCCTGGCCTGCAACGAAAAGCTTTTACCGGTTGAAAAAGAAGAAGTGAAGGTGCTGGTTCCCCCTTATGTTTTTAAGACCCGGGATGATTTCTCCCGCTGTCCCAGTTGCATGAAAGTTTTTTGGGCGGCCACCCATTACGAGCACATGAAAACCGAGCTTGGGCAGTTGAATTTCAGGCGATCTTGAAAAACTTCTCGACGACCCTGCCCCAGCCATTATTCGCATCGTGGTGGAATATGAAACCCTCAAGTGCCCCAGGGATTTTCTGCTCACTACCTCGCAGGACGGGGCGGAGGAACACTGCCAGATGGGGGCCATGGTCTTCGCCAATGAGCGCATCCTCGACTGGCTCGACGGCGTGATGGATAAGATAAAGTAGACATTTAGCGGCACTCGTGAAGGAGTTAATGCCGCCTCTTACCTCTCTTTTTTTCAAACCGCCAGAAGTCGCCGGGGCTGATGATGGGCAGGCCCGGCACCTTCTCCAGAACAAGCAGGTCCTTGTCTCCGCCGATAAGGCAGTCGGCCTTCCCTCCGAGGGCCGAGGCCAGGATTAGATCGTCATCGGGATCTCGGCTGACAGGCGTGGGCAGGGTTCCGGAAGGTAAAACCTCAGTGTTCTCCCGGAGGAAGGAGAGGACATCTTTGACTTTTTCTTCAGGAAAGGACAATTTGCCGGTGAGTTTTTCCTCCAACTCCCGTAGGACCTCCCGGGAGAGGCAGATCCGGTGTTCACTCAAACAGTGTTCGAAGAGTTCCGCGCAGGCTCCGTGGGCGATGAAAGCAGCTATAAGGACATTGGTGTCAAAAAAGACCTTCACTTGAGGCGCTTGAAGACATCATCGTCCGTGAAGATGCCGCGTTCTTCCGCTTCCGGCACCATGAGGGAGCGAAGGCGGCGGAATTCCTCGCGGGCGAAATATTGCCGCAGGGCCTCGCGGACGATATCGCTCCGGTTGAGACGTCCCGCCCGAATGAAACGATCAAGCCTTTGCCGCATGGGGGTGGGAAGACTGATGGAAATGCTTTCTCTCATACAGAATTCATCCTCCTGTAATACATTGTAGCACAGGATGAACGAAAATTCAACTATTGCCGGTAAATCCCAGGTGTTTTCGCAATCTACCTGGCCAGGGTTCGCCTGGACCCTGAAGAGCAGTCAGCACAATCATTACGGGCCGTAGCGGAGTATCGCGCCATTCTCGCCGCTCACCAGGATCTCCCCTCCGGGGAATCCCCAGATCCCGGAAAAGATATTCTTTGTCGGGGTCAGGATGAGAGTGGCCGCTGTCCCGTCGAAATGATAAACATACCCCGGGCCGCCGACCAAAAAAAGATCCCGACCTGAAGTCCCCCAGATCCCGCTGATGCCGCTGGAGATTCCGGTTGAGATAGTCTGCCAGGCCGTTCCGTCCCAGTGAAGAATGTCGCCGCTTAACCCGCCTGCATAGACATCCGTCGAGGAGAAGCCGAAAAGGGCGTAAAGGTGCGTTGTCGTTCCGCTCTGCATGGAGGTCCAGGCCGTTCCGTCAAAGTGAAGGATGGTACCGTTTAATCCGACGGCGAAGACGTCGCTTGCGGAGGAGCCCCAGGCATCAATCATGTTCTCCGCAGTTCCGCTCTGCATGGGGGTCCAGGCCGTTCCGTCCCAGCGGAGGATGGTGCCTTCTTCTCCGGTCGCAAATACGTCCGTCGCTGAGGCGGCCCAGACGGCCATCAGACCCTTCTCGTACCCGGAAAGGAGGGGACTCCAGGAGGCACCGTCGTAGTGGATAACCGTGCCGCTCCCAGTTACGAAATCTGTTCCCACCGCGAAGACTTCGCCAGTAGAAACACCCCGCACGCTGCTGAGGTCACTGGTCGTCCCGCTCTCCATTTTCTGGAGTGCGTTTCCATCCCAGTGGTAGAGCCAGCCCCCTGTGCCGACGATGAAGGTATTTTCCGGGGAGGAACCCCAGATTCCACCGTAGGATTGGATATTGGTGCTTCCCACGGCATTCCAGGCCGTCCCGTCCCAATGGAACATCACTCCGTAGCTCCCGGCCGCGTAGATATTTGAAGCTGAGGAACCCCAGATTCCATAGAAGGCTCCCGGCCCGAACCATTCATCCTTCCACTCCGTTCCGTCGTAGTGGAGGATGAGGGGACCCGTCCCCGTGGCATAGACGTTGTTGGAAGCCGTCCCCCAGACCGCCGTCAGGGTGGGCTTAAAGGCCCCCATGGGGCTCCAGGTGGACCCGTCAAAATGAAAGATGTTGTTGTAATCAGGGCCAAAGAGGCTGCTGCCCACGGCAAAGATGTCCTGGTCCGAGGCGCCCCAGATCCCCCGGAGCACATTCGTCGTCCCGCTCTCCATCTTCCGCCAGACGGTCCCGTCATAGTGCAGGATGTCTCCTGCGAAGGAAGTCGCGTAAACACTTGTGGAAGAGGTTCCCCAGACGGCTTGGAGAGGCGCATCAACGCCGCTCTCCATGGAGCTCCAGGAAACACCGTCCCAGTAGAGGATGTTCTTTCCCTGGCCCACGGCGAAGACATCGTTCGGACCGCTTCCCCAGACCCCGAGAAGCTGGTAATCTCCTCCGGAGAGGACGATCCTCCAGGCGCTCCCGTCGTAGTGCAGGATGATCCCCTTGGAGCCGACGGCGTAGACGTCCCGGGAGGAACTCCCCCACACCCCGAAGAGGATTTCCCGGGTGGGGCTCGTCATGAGGCTCCAGGCGTTTCCGTCGTAATGGAGGATCGTGCCGACTTCTCCCACGGCAAAGATATCATTCGGGCCGGACCCCCAGAAGCTGTTAATCGTGTTTCCCTGCGGGGTGGGGTTGAGCCAGGTCCACTTGGGAGCCGGCGTGGGGGTCGGAGTGGGAGTGGGGAGTGGCCTGAAGACGCTTGAGCTTCCTCCGCAGCCGGGAAGAAGAAATCCGGAAAGAAGGAGAACTGCCAGGATGAAAAGGATCTTTTTCATCCCTATCACCTCCATAACTTTCTTTCGACTGCCGCACCATTTTCTCATTTGGCCGGGGTTTCGCCCAGCTTTTTGAGAAGCCTTCCGGCTTCTTTGGCAATCTCCTAAAGAGAGCTCCCCGCCCGTGAACTCACTCACCTTTAGGACTTAACCTTAAGCGCTGTTCCGCAATATTCAGCGACCGGTGGACATCCGGATTTTCTCCAGGATGAAGGCGGCAGGCAGGCCCTCGGCCGTGGGGTGGCTGAAGACATAGAGATAGGCTGAAGATCCGGGCTTGAGCCAGGAGAATTTGCCCTCCTGCCGGATGCCGGTTGAGGTCTCCACGCTGACAAAGCCCGGCTTGATGGTCAAGGTTACGGTCCCGGGAAACGCGGCCGGGCCCTTGGCCGAGCCGTAATTCTCGCCGCCGTTCTGGGTGTTACTGAAATCAGAGGAAGTCGCGGTCACGGAGGGGCGGCCTATATGGAACCAGACGTTCTGGGCCCAATAGAGATCCTGGGTCTTGCTTTCGGAAAGGCCGATGATTAAGCCCGTGGTCCTGGCCGGGTCGAATTTTAGCTCAAGCGCAAGAGGCGCGGTTTCCATGTCGGGTCCCACGGTGAACAAAGGTTGGCGCGATACGATGCCGGTCTTGCCCCAGGAATTGCCTTCCGGCACAATCACCTCGATGCGTCCGGGCAGGGCCTTGGCAAACTTGTCGAAACTTCCGCCCGCGCACGCAATCGGCTCCCAGGTGTCGGAGAGCCCCGAGGAGAAAGTGTCTTCGAAAATAGCCGTGCCCTCCTGTGCCCCGGGGGTTGCGGTCTCGGAATAGATTACCGACTCGATCTTGGCCGTGTCGTAGTTCACCACGGTCCCGTCCTTGAACTTGATGGTCATGGTCGTGGCCAGGGCCCAGGACACGGTGCAGAGCAGGATGAGCACCAGGGCGGCGGCGAGGGTTTTTCGGGATAGTTTCATTTTACAGCCTCCTTTTTATCAAATGAATACAAAGGGCGGCGAAGCTCCGCGCAACAACCGGCACGGAATGATACAAGTAATACTTCTGAAATAAGAGCGTCAAATCCTCCCCCGGGAAGTACCGCCCTTTGGAAGGAAAATCCACGAGAGTAAATACATCAATGCCACGAACAGTACCAGGTGCTGATAACCAAAAATGAGGGAGAGGTATTCCGCAACCCCTCCCAGCATCGCTCCCAGGATGTTGGAACCAAGATCCTTGTTGGAAGACTCGCTCTTGCCGAAGGAATTAGCGAAAATAATTCCTCCGAAGAAGATGGGCAGAAAATATAACAGCCCGGAAGAGAGAAGCCTTTCCAGCGGCTGAAGGGAGAGAAAGAATTTCATCGGGACCAGCGGGATAAGGGCCAGAGAAAGGAAGACGCCCGCATACAGATAAGATGTTTTTATTCCCGGCCTAAATATTGCAACCAGGGTCGCACAGAGTCCCATGACTAGAATCGAGAAAAAAGCAATCGAATTATTGAGCCAGGTGGAACCGAAAAGAAGGGCAAACCTGGTGATGCTGAGGGTCTCCATGATCATGAAACCGCTGCCCAGGAAAAAAAAGTGCCCGTTTATGTCCCTGAAGCGGAAACGGCCGGGATAGCTCATCAGAATAAGAGAGCAAAGAAGAATCAGGAGCAGGCCTTTTAAATTGTGCGGAGGGAGGGATGGTTTTCTCAGGTATAGAAAAGGCCAGTCATCTTCCGGCAGCTTTTCAGGCGAGCTTGCGAAATCCAGCCGCGATGGCGCAAATTTCATCCCGTAGAGCTGTTTTTTCCCGGGAGCGGGACTCCCGATCGGCAGAGCACCCGGGAACCGGCTTGGCGAGACAATGTTGATCTTCTTTTCCCGGAGATACTTTTCTATCCTGTCCTTGTCTCCGCAGATGAAAATTGCAAAAGTAGAAAGCGAAAAATCGCTCAGACCCCGGGGAACATCCCGTATGACAGCGCATGGGGGATAGGTCAGAATGAGAGGCTTCTGATTAAAAACCGTCTCCAGCATACGGCTTATGCGCTGGATCAGCCACCCTTCACGAAAATAATTATAAACCACGAAGATTCCTCCGGGCTTAAGCCGTTCTTTCACCTCACGAAAGGCCTCGGTGGTGAAAAGATAGTTCTCCAGCCGGATGCTGGAATAGGTGGACAGCAGGGTGAGTGAGTCCACCAGTCCGTATAGAACGATGTCATATTTTTCTTTCACCCTTTTGATAAAGGTACGACCGTCCTCATTGTAAAGCGAGACCTTATTGCTCTCGTAGGGATGCTCCGGGTGTAATATTTTTCCCAGGCGGATGATGGAGGCATCAATCTCGACCGCGTCTATTTTGCGGGCTCCATTATAAAGCGCATGGGCGACATCATTACCCGTGCCCGCTCCAATGACCAGTACACGATCCGGGGAAGTGTCCGGCCGGCTCCTGGCGAGTAGAATATAGGGGATGGAATAGAGAGAGAACTGGTCAACCGGCTTCATGAACTGGTGGCCGATATCGTTCACGAGAAGATGGGTGACGCCGGGTGAGTTTTTATCGGATTGGAGCACGATCTTGTAGTAGGGAGACCATATCGTATGAAATTCCATAACGACAACGATGCTCAGCAGAAGTACCTGAGCCAGAAGGTTCGCCAGCCGGGTGACGCGGGACCTGTCCCTCAACAAAAACACAAAAGCCAGCAGCGACAGGCCGAACCATACGGAAGGCGGCGTTGACAGGTAGGAGCAGACGGAAAACGCCAGAATTCCAATAATGCTTCCCCCAATATTGAAGGAGTAAGCGATGAGCGGCGGATGCTTTTTAAGTTCCCGCCCCAGTTTCTGTCCCAGTCCGACGAAGGCCAGAGACAGGAGAAGAAAAAAGACGACCACGATCAGCTCGAGAGGAACGATTCTCTGAGTTTCAAGAATCTCGGCGCCGAAAAAGATTTCATCTTTAAAGAGCTGAGTTCCCATCGTGGTGGTCAAACCCAGGGCTTTAAAGCACCAGACAATAAAACAAGCCGTCAGGAGAAGAGGCCCCGACCATGCGAAATAATCCTCTTTCCGGTCGGCGATGAGACAACCGATACTCATGCCGAGAAAACAAGCGAGCAGAATGAAATTTGTAAAAAAACTAAGGAGCCTGAGGTAACTTGGAAACCAGCGAATACAGGCCAGTTCCAGGAAAAGGATGAGGAAACTGACCAGAACGAGATCGAGGAAGTGAATAAAACTTCGGCTCTTCACCTTATGCCTTTCCGGCGCGGCCATCCGCGCCTCCTTGAAATGTAGAATCGTGAATATTTCTTATGAATGGCCTCCCGCAAATCCTTGTCTTCGCTGACGAGGCAGACGGCCTTACCCCCGAGAGCCGAGGCCAGGATCAGACTATTGCCGGTAAATTCCAGGTTTTTCACAATCTATTTGGCCTGGGTCTCACCCAGCTTTTTTAGAAGTCCGCCGGCTTCTTTGGCGATCTCTGAGAGGGAGCAGCCGCCGGTGAGCTCCCTGATCTTCCTGGAGGCCGTGAGCGGGTCAATCTTATTGGCGGCAAATTCGTCCAGAATTTCAGCCACTTCCTCGTAATGCCGACCGGCCTGCTCCAGGGTCTCACTGGTGAGAGCATTGGGCGCAGACCCGGGTGGCTGGGGCACGGTTTTCTTTAAGCGCACGAGGAGCTTGGTCCGGATGTCCTTGGCCAGGCTGGCCCCGGCCTTCTGGAGGTTGACGAATAAGGGATCGGGGCCGGCGAGGGCGTTCTCCACCTTGTTCACTATGGCCTGTCCGGCCTTGGCGCAGGAGGCCGGGTCGGCTGCGGCGATGAGATTTTCATTTTTCGAGAGCCACTCGAGAGGATAGGCTTCGCTAAAGGCGCTGGTGGTAACGTTCTGATCGGCCAGTTTGGCCGAGCGGCCGGTTACGCTTTTAAAAGCTCCGTCGTAGGCCTTCTGGGCGTCCTTCATGAACTCCTGGAGGGTGACTGGCTTTCCCTCTTTCATGAGTTTCCCCTCGAGCCCGGCCAGCAGGCCCAGGTCGAGGTCGTTGTTTATCCCCTTGCTGGACTGGTTGCGGAAAGTGGTGAACCAGCCTTCTTCCACGTTGTATCCCTGTTTCCTGAGCTCTTCGACCATCTTGGAACGCGTCTTGCCCTGGAATTCGGCCAGGTGCTCAAGATAGGCGGACTCTGTCTTCTGGAGCTGTTCCAGGTGAACGGCTTCTTTTGAGCCGGCCTCGGCCCCCTCGGCGGCCTTTTCGGCGGCCTTGACCTCGGTCTTAAGAGATCTCTTGGCCAGGGTGCTGCCCTCGATGGAGGAGACGAGTTCGTCAACTTCCTTTTCAAGTTTTGCGATGACCTCGGGGCTTTCCTTGGCTGCGCGGGCGGCGACCAGGGCCTGGCGCTTCCCGGCCAGCTTTTCCACCGCCTGCCGAACCAGGGCCTGATTGTTCCCCAGTTCCTCGGCGAACTTGGCTCCCTGAAATACTTCCCCGACTTTCGGGACGCCCTGTTCGGCGGCTTCCGCGGCTGCTTTACCGGCGGCGGGCGCGAGCATCTTCCCCAGGACATAGCCTCCGAGCTTGGTCGCGCCCATGATCCCCCCCACGATAAGGATGGTGGTCCCGGCCTTGGCGGCGACCTGGGACGGCGTGGCCCCCTCGGCAAAGCCTACTCCCGCTTCATAGGCCATCTGGACGGCCATGCCAGGGAGAATTTCCGTACCAAGGGAAAGAACCATAAGGGCCCGGCCCGAATTGGTCTTTATAGACTCCGCCGCTTTCACATAGCCGTCCATGATGGAGGCGTGCCGCGCGGTAAATTCCTGCCGGCTCTCCCGGTAGGCCTGCTCGGCCTTGAGCTTGTTCTCAACCATGGCGTGAATCTGTTCCAAGGCTTTCTGAGCTTTCACCAGGTCGCGGGAGGCGTAAAGGTCAGGCCCGAGCTCGCGTTCCGCGAACTGGCGGGCCTTTTCCGCCTCTTCCGGCGAATACTTATCCAGGATTGCTATGAGGCGCTGGGCCGCCGCCTGCTCCTGCTGTACGCGGGAAAAGTCCTGGACTTCCTTCCTGCAGCTCTCGATCAGGAGAGCACTGGCGTATTCCTCGAAGGGACCGCGGGTGGAAACTATTTCGCCGCTTTTTACCGAGGCGATGCGGTTTTCCTCGTCGTGGATGTTGCTCTTCTGCTGGAGGATGGCGAACTCGAGGGCGCGGACCCTCTCCGTGTCCTTCTTCCCGGCCTTCTCTGCGGAAAGGTCCTGCTCGAGGGTGGAGAGGTATTTCCGGGCATTGCTTATATTGGCCTCGGACTCGGCGATCCGCTCGGCCTTCGCCTTTTCGTCTTCTTCCCTTATTTTTCGGGATTCCTCGGCGGGATCCACCGGCTGAGGCATGGATGGGACGGCCGAGCTTTCACCGGCGGAATTTGGCGGCCCCTCTTTGTCTTCGAGGGGCTTAACCGTGTTTCCGGTGGGGTCCCACGAATAGATATAGGTCACCCCGCAGGAATATCCACGCCCCCCGCTCCCGTAAGCGGTAACACAAATCTGGAGCTTATATTTGGAATCTCCGTATGGGGCGAAAGGAGCCACGAAGGAACAGGTGGCCTCATCCTCGGACTTTCCCTTGGTTTCCACCCGGGCGTCCTTACACCTGGCAATTCCCAAGGTGGGTCTGTCCTCGAGGGACACCCAGAAATGTGTCTCCGCATCCGCCCTTGGAGGAACACTTTTATCAACCCTTCCATCCCCCGGGCCTTCTCTGTTCCACTTCCAGCCGACTAGTCGGACTGTGCCCGGGAGCTTGACGGTCTCACCGATGTTCTCCGACTTGCCTCCGGTATAGGCCCCGGGATTCGGGATGTAGTAGTAGCCCGCGTGCATACGGGAAGGCGGGGCAGACCAGGCATGGGTGAATGACGCACTCCAGCCGTCCGTCGGATGGTCAGCTACGCAGGTGCCGGACACCCACGTTCCCGTGTATTTTACAAATTGATCCTTGCTTACTTTCTTGTCTGTCAGAATCCACCAGCCCTCGTGGAGCTCGCGGCCCGGGGCGGCGGCTTCAACACCAATCGCCTTTTCAGCGGTATTCCGGGCCTGCTGGTGGCGTCGCCGGGCGTTCTTTTTGGCCTCGGAGGCATCGGGAGGATCGCCCAGCTTATCGATGGCCGCCAAAAGTTCCCTGGCACGCTTCTCGCCGGAAAGAATGACGCTCTTCTGCGCCAGTACGATGCCTTCCGCCTCCCGGAATCCCTCGTCATCGTCCAGGCGCCAGGCCAGTTCCGTCTCGCGCAGGGCCGCATCGTGTTCCCGGGCGGCCTCAAGCATCGCCTGCCGGAGACTTATGAGTTCTTCAAAGAGGGGATTTACTTTTTCATAATAGGCCCGGGCCTCGGCATTGGGAAAATCATACTGTGGAGCCCACTGCGCCATGAATTTTTTCTCCTCATCGGGGGTCAAAAGTCCCATGAGGGTCCGCAGGGAGGAACGCATCACGTCGAGGCCTCCCTCGTACTGAAGCGGGCCCAGTGAACTCACGTCCACGGCTGGCCGGGCCAGTAGCGATGGGACGGGCGGAGCCTGAGCCGCGCCCTGGGATAAAACCGGTGCAGCCAGAAACAGGAAAAAGAGGAAGAAAAGGAGATTTCCAAGACAGGTTCTCTTCATGGATTCATCCTTTCCGGCGCGGCCATCCGCGCCCGCGCAAAAGTTGAGGCTTTCTGCCGCAATGATTACCTGATGGACTTAAATGTGTTTTTCTGAATGACTCTCCCAAAATCCTTCCCGCAGGCTCAATACACATTGATGAAAACCCGCATCTTTCAGCGGGGGCTGAGCTCCGACAGCACCATTCCCGAGAGAATCAGGACGCCCCCAAGCCATCCCGGCCACGCAAGGTACTCTCCAAAGAAGAGGAAGCCGAAGAGAGCCGCAAACAGCGGCTCGGTGGCATAGATGACGGCCGCCCGGGTGGGGGAAGTCTTTCGCTGAAAGGTGAACTGGATCATGAGGCAGCAGACCGTGGCCAGGAGGCTGGTGAAGAGAAGATCCAGGCCCAGCGGGGACGACCAGTGGAAGAAGGGCTTCTCCAGGAAAGGACTCAGGGAAAAACTGAGGAGCACGGTGGTGAGAAGCTGAATCATCACCATGTCCAGGGGCCGATACCGCAGGGTTGCGCGCTGGACCAGGATGATCTGAATTGCGAAACACAGGGTGCAGAAAAGGGTCAGAAAGTCGCCTCTGTTGATTGGTCCGGCCTCCGGGCGAATAAATATATAGAGTCCGACGACGGCCAGGAAGACCCCGGCCATCTGCATCAGATCGCTCTTTTTCCCCAGAAGGAGAACCGAGAGAGGCGGCACCAGGATCATAGTCAATCCGGTGATAAAAGCCGACCTCGTCGCGGTGGTCTGTACGAGCCCCGCCGTCTGAAAGGCATAGCCTCCGAAGAGGAAAACTCCGAGGAGAATACCGTCCCTAAAGCCCGAAGGCCCGAGGCGGTGCCTGAGTCCCCTGGCGCAGAAAGGAAGAAGGACGAGGGCCGCCAGCGCAAAACGGATTCCCAAAAAGAGAAGAGGCGAGGAGTAATGCATGGCGTCCTTGACCGAGACAAAGGTCAGGCCCCAGAAAAAGGCCGCCAGGAGGAGCCACAGGTCCGCCTTAAGATGCTGCGCCCCACGCGCTGCAGGAGGTAATTTTTCCATCAAAATCCTCTGGCCTTCATTCTACCTCTTGAACTGCAGCCGGGCAAGAGTGGTTTCGCATTTAAGCTTTAATCAGCGTTTAAACAAAAGAGAATAACTTTAAATTTAACAAGCCCGAAAATTGACTTTTTTCGTTTTAAAGCGTATATTGGAGGGAGAATAAATGATCTTTGACAGGGAAGAGGGACGGGTGGTCGCCCCGCCGACGGCGGGGAGGAAAGTCCGAGCTCCACAGGGCGGGGTGCTGGGTAACGCCCAGCGGGGGTGACCCCGGGAAAGTGCCACAGAAATGAAGACCGCTCATCATACCGGGATTTCCCGGATAATGAGCAAGGGTGCAACGGTGAGGTAAGAGCTCACCAGCGGCAGGGCGACCTGCCGGCTAGGCAAACCCCATCCGGAGCAAGACCAAATAGGAGGGAACGCGGAATTGGGGATTACGATTCACGATTCCGCACCGGCGGCCCGCCGGCAGTCTCTCGGGTATGGTCGCACGAGGTGTGCAGTAATGCAGATCCCAGATAGATGATCGCCGCCCTTCCGGAAAGATCCGGACGGGAACAGAACTCGGCTTACAGGCCCCCTTCCCTGTCATCAACGTGTGAAGGCCCCAGGTGGGGCCTTTTCTTTCAGCCGAACTGCATCCTGAAAACACCTTTATCCCGGGGCGGGGAGGAAAACGCCGAATCTGGGCGAATAAAAGAAGACTTTTTATTGCGCGCAGGAGGAGAAGGCATGATATCCAGTAATGATTTCAGGACCGGCATCACCATTGTCGTGGATGGTGACCTGGTGACGGTGGTAGATTTTCAGCACGTAAAGCCGGGTAAGGGCTCCGCCTTCGTGCGCACCAAACTTAAAAACGTCAAGACCGGATACGTCGTCGAAAAGACCTTCCGCGGAGGGGAGAAGATCGAACGGGCCGTCGTTGAAAGAAGAGAAATGCAGTACCTGTACTCCACCGGCTCGGACTATGTTTTCATGGACAATAAAAACTTCGACCAGCTCACCTTGTCCGCCGAACAGATAGGAGACGGCTTCAAGTGGCTCAAGGAGAGCATGAACATAAGCGTTCTCACCCATGAGAATCTCCCCATCGGAGTTGAGCTTCCCAACTTCGTGGAACTCAAGGTCACCCAGACGGATCCGGGATACAAGGGCGACACGGCCACCGGCGGCACCAAGCCGGCAACTCTCGAAACAGGCGCGGTGGTGCAGGCGCCGCTCTTTATCGAGATCGGCGATGTGCTGCAGATTGACACCAGGAGCGGAAGCTATCTGAGAAGGATGTAAATTTGAAAGTTAAAAGCGTTAAGAAAGGGCTCCGCTCTCAAGAGCCCTTTTTTATTAAAGGTCTGAACCTATCTCTATCCGAAAGGAAGGACGGTTCCTTCCAGGCGGATGACGGCCTCTTCTTTCATGAGAATAAGTGCTTTGATGGCTTTAATCTCAAGGTGAAACTAAACGGGAAAGATTTGTGCCCCGGAAAAAGCCGTAATTTTTCTCTAGAGGGCTCCTGGACGGAGATTCGCTTTCCCTTTCCCGCAGTCGGGCTTGTAATTATCCTCCAGCAATTCATCCCACCCGGAGCCGATGCTCTTCTTCTCGAATACCACTTCCTGAATACGCATGAAGAGGAGGAGGACCTGGAACTTGAACTCATGTTTTCCATTGAAGGGCTCCGCGGCAAGACCTCTTTCGATGAAAAAAAGGCAGCCTTTATCTCCCGCCTGAAAGACGACTCCCTGCTCATCCTCAAGATCCCGCCCCGCCTGCCTGACTTAACCACCTCCGCTGAAGAAGCGCGCTTCCGAAGCAAATTTTATCTTTCTCCCTTCGGGCAGAAAGTTTTGCACCTCTTTTTAGGTCTTGGCAAAACCAGTGAAGAAGCAGAGTGCGCCTGCGCCTTATTGGCTGAAAAGCACCCGGAGGAGATCCGAAAAGCCCTTGGGGTTTCCGGCTGATGGTTGTCGGAGTTTTGAGAATTGAGCTTTTTCTCTCGGAGGGTCGCAATTCCCTCAAGGAGAAGAGACACGTCGTCAAAAAACTAAAGGATCGGATCCTGTCGAGATTCGACGTCTCCATCGCTGAAGTCGCCGAGCAGGATCTCTGGCAAAAGTCTACCTTGGGCGTCGCTTTCGTCTCCGGAGACAAGAACATGGTGGAGAGCGTCCTTCAGAAAGTCATCTCTTCCGTTGAAAGCGAGCCCGCCGTCGAAATTGTAAATGTGAATACCGAAATCCAGCACTTTTCATGAGCCGGGCCCGGCAAGGCAAAACTTACTGCGGGAATCCCAGCCCGTTCCCGTTCGGCAGGATCAGAACCGCCGCCGCCAAAACGGTCGTCCAGAGACCGTCACTGTTTCCCTGGGCCGACTGCGTAATATTTTGGCTCTTGACGATCTTGCCGCTCATCTTGAAGATCTGTTCCCGCTCGTCCCAGGCGGTGTCGGGATCAAATTCGATTCCCAGCGTGTTGGCCAGCATGGTGGCCGCCAGATCCTCAGCGTAATCGCCGGCCTTGTTTTCAGTCTCGCCGTAGGAGTGGTGTTCGGACAGGTAGCCGTACTGCTCGGGATCCGCCGGCACCGCCAAGCCAACTGAGGCGGCCAGCACACGGCCAGGCTCGTTGGTATTGTTGCGGCTCATGACCGTAAAAATTATCTGGCCCGGCGTCATCAGTTTCAAACCTTCATCCCGGGAGATCCTCTTGCAGCCTGGGGGGTATATACTGGAAACCGTCACAAGATTGTAGGGGGCAATCCCCGCATCCCTGAGGGCCAGCTCAAAAGAGGTCAGGCATTCCTTGTGGACACCTACCCCTTTGGTAAAAAAAACGCGGTTGGGAACCAGAATATTGCTCATCCAGCTACCTCCTTGGGAAAAAAATGGAAGCTCAATCGCTCAAGTTTCAGGGGCGATTATAACACAGCAGGGACAATTGCACAAGGCAAACTTCTAGAAGGGAAAAAAAGACAATATGTTAACAATTTTTTAACATTCTCCGGTTGACTCGATGTTCCTCAATCTCTATAATTGAATATTAGAGGAAGCATTTCGTTAAGGAGGTCATGTCATGACGGACATCAGCAGAATCACCGGAGGGACCCCTGCCAATATTTCAAAAACGCAAGAAAATCTCCCGGCCGTTGAAAAGGAAAAGCAGCCGGAAATAAAAGACCGGGCCACGATTTCCAAAAAAATCGACAATCCCACCACCGGAGAAAAAATCGGGGGATACGTCATGGGCACCCTGACCGCCGGCGCAGCCGGAGCCTTCCGGGGAGCCCGGGGTTCGGTGAACGGAGCGGTGGATGGCGTCCGCCAGGGCCACCAGACGGGAAGCAAGATTATCAAGGATTACGAGGGAGTCTCCACCACCATGCAGCGGGTCCTGGCCGCCAGCGCGGGCCTGTGCCTGGCCGCGGCCGGCGCCTCCATGGCCGGACCGATTGGTGCCGTCGGAGGCTTTGCCGCCGGGGCCGCCATCGGCGCCTCGCTCCCGACGTTTGCGGGAGCCGCCGTCGGCTCAATGAAGGGCCTGGCCCATGGAGCCGCCGAGGGCCTCCAGGACGGCTGGAAGGCCGGCAACCGCTTCGGTCAGGAATTCGTACACTATATCAAGGACGCCTTTAACGTCGGCAAACAGTAGATTCTTTTTTATCATCAAAAAAGGAGCGAGTTTCCTCGCTCCTTTTTTTTTCTCGTCCCGGAAACTCGACGGCTCAGCCGGCGGCTACCTTAGATTCCTGAGAGCCTCTTCGGCCGCCTTAAGAAGCGGTTCGGAGGAGATGCCGGATCCGACCGCCCCTTTCATCCAGGCATCGGGAGTGAGTATTCCCTGAACGCACATGCGCTCCATCTCGGCGGCCAGATTTTTGTCCGCCAGGTAGCTTTCGAGTTGAAACTGGATGAGGTGCCCCAGCGGATAATCCGGCGTGTAGAGGCCGGAGTCAATGATATGCGAGTAGACGGCCAGCAGGATTGAATCCTTAACGCCGAAGACCGGCGCAAAGTAAGAATTCCAGACCCCTTTGGCCAGAGAGAGGACCGCCGCTTTCAGTTCCTGCGGCGTCGCCCCGGGATGGGCGTACATCCAGTGCCAGATTCTCATGTCCAGGAGACCCACGCCGGAGATCTCGTAGGTGAGCCAGAGGTTGTTAAGAACGGCCAAGTGCTCCTTCATGGGATCTTTTTCCTGGGGCAGGCCCAGAACCGTCATGTCCTTCGATTGAAATATGAAGGCGAAAGCCTCGGTGAAAGCCGTGTTCGGGACCCCATGCAAAAGAGTGTGGTCCACCCGGTTTAAGGAAAAGGTCTGTTCCACGCAATGTCCCAGCTCGTGGCAGGCGACATTGAAGCCCTGGTAATTCATTCCGCCCTTTGCGAATCGGGTCCTGAGGTGCGCTTTGTCTTCCCGCATCTCGGCCCCCATGGCATGGCCGGCCCCCCGGGCCGGATCCACCTGGATTTTCGTGCTCAAATAGGCCGCCGTCTCCTGCGAAAAACCCAGTTTCATCAGGATGTCAGGCAGATCTTTCTGGAATGCCTGCACGTTCGGGTAGCGCTCGCGGATGATTTTGTCCAATTCCTCCTGATTCAAGGCCTTTCCTGTGTCAAAGCCGGTATACCAGATATCAAAGGGCTGAAGAGGACGCCCGATCCGCTTTTCTATGAGCTTTCCGACATCCCTCACCGCGGGCGAGGAAAGAACGGAGACCAGAAGACTCTCTAACTGCTTCTCGGGGATCTCCCGCTCCCGGTTGAATTTGCGGGCGATCATGGTTGGAAATTTGGGATAGTAAGGATCCAGCTTTCTCTCGGATCGGTAGATATCGAGCAAGTGCCGGTAGCGGGTATCCGGCTCGCAGGCGGCCGGAATCTGCTTTCCTTCATAAGTTACGATATTTTTTTCCGGACTCCAGTCAACCTTTGAGTTATTGATGACTTCCTCTGGAATCTCCTGGCGGATGATCCGCTCCATGACGCAGGCGATCATCTTCTGCTTCGGCAGGCCGGTTGGATCTTTATAAAGAGCTTTAAGCTCGTCGCGCAGTCCCCAGTGGGAGATGAGGCATAGGCCCTCGTGGAAGGGACGGTTGCCTTCAGAATCCAGAATTGAGTGCATATAGATATTATAAGAGTTGATATAATCATCTGCCTTAAGGTAGGACGTGTCGACCCTCTGGCGCACCGCTGCGGGAACCCTGGCCGCAAAGATATCACCCAGCCTGACCCGGGCCCACTCCTCCCGCGACCAGGAAGCGCCCTCCCTGAGCTTTTCCCCGAGCGTGTACTGCGGGAAATTGAGAAGCGCCATGAAGGCTATTTTCGTCCTGAAAAAATCGTCGTCCATGTGCGCATGGGGAGAATAATCGGCGAAAAGGCGGTCCACCGGCAGAATTTCCCCTTCGTCCACGTCTATGGGCCACATCACGGCGCGGTGTATGGCCAGGAAATGGCCCTCGATGCTTTCAAAGTTCTTCTCGTAGCGGGCGAAGACCGTCTCCAAAAGGGAGGGATCGGCGATGAAATTATTCAGGCAGAAATTCTCAAAGGCTTTTACGTCGCCGTCTTCAGCCCGCCAGAATGAGGCCGTGAGCGGGACGCAGCGCTCTATCCTCGCGGCCTGGGCCTCGCCGTATTTTTTTACCAGAGCGGAACTGACCGCCTTTACCGTGCTCTGCGGAATGAAGGAGGCAGCCTCCGCCTGAATCGCTGCAAAAGATATGAGCAGAAATAAAAAAACAACCCGAATCAATCTTGTTGACTTAAACATAACTCCTCCTCTAAACCACCTGTTCAAAAATAATTTTACTGTTTCCCCGTCTGTCCCTTGTCTTCTGAATTCTGACTCCTGACTTCTTTTACTGTCTCAGCTCCTGAACCTTGACCCGCATCTCGGGCGCTTCGGCCGCCCCGGGGGCCAGCCGGAGAACATTTTCAAAGGCCTTTAACGCCCCGGCCCTGTTTTCCCCGGCCTCCAGTAAATAGCCCATGTTGTACCAGGCCGTTGCATAGGCAGGATCGGCTTCCGTGGCGGCCTGAAATTCCCGGAGGGCGTCATCGGGCCTCTTCTGCCTCTTGAGAAGGACACCCAGGTTGTTGTGGGCGACGGCGTTCTTCGGGTTCATCTGGATGACCCTGGCATAAGTCTGAGCCGCTTCTTCCAATTTCCCCTGTCGTAGCAGAAGGTTCCCGAGGCCAACCTGAATCTCGTCACGCCCGGGGCTGAGGCGTAGCGCCTCGAGGTATTCGTTTTGCGCCTCCTCATAGCGCCCGGAATTTCCAAAGAGCTGTCCCAGGGCCAGGTGCCCTTCCGTAAAGCCTGGTTTCAACTCAACCGCCCGCTGAAAAGCGACCTGGGCCTCATCGCTCTTTCCGGAGGAAAGAAGGGCAATCCCCAGGTCGTAATTGGATTCTGAGCTGTCGGGAGCCAGGCGGACGGCCTCGTGCAATTCATCAAGGGCCTCTCTTATTTTCCCAAGTCTGAAGAGAAAAACCCCGCGGAGCAGATGCCCGCCGGCGTTCCCGGGCTCCTTTTCAAGAAGTCGTGCGCCAAGAGCCAGGGCCTCCTCACTCCGTCCCTGAGCGGCTTTGCCGATAGCCATGTTATACATTGGAGTCGGATCCCCCGGAGAGAGCTCCCTGGCCTTTTGATACGAGGCGAAAGCCTCTTCCCAACTCTGGAAGCGCTGCCTGACGACACCCAGGTTGCTGTAAAGTCCGGCGGAAGGGCTGATTTCCAGAGCCTTCTGGAATGCCTTCCCGGATTCTTCCAACTTGCCGGCATTAAAGAGGCTGACTCCCATGTTATTAAGCGCAGAGACATCTTCGGGATTGAGACTCAGGGCCATCTCGTACGAAGCGGTGGCAGCCGAATAATTTCCCTTCGCGTCCTCGGCACAGCCCGCCCCAATGTAGGCTTCTCTCAGGAGGGGATCAATGTCGCTCGCGCGGCGGAAAGATAAAAGAGCATCCTCAAGGCGCCCCGCGAGGAATTGCTCTCTTCCGCGGCGGTATTCTTCGGCCGCCTCCCGCGCCGAAACTTCCGGAATAATATCTCCTGGAGAAAGCGACTCGACCGGCGAAGAGGCCGGACGATCCTCAATTGCAGCAGGTTCTCCGGCCAGCGCCGGCAGATATACGAAAACGAACAGCGCGCAGAAGACCGCGGCGTAAAGGAGACGTTGCATTCGGAAATTCATCATCAACTCTTGACTGGCTGGGCTATATGTCCGGCGACCGCGCGGGCCATGTCCAGGGTGCCGGCTGCGCCGCCCATGTCATAGGTCCTTACTTTGCCCTCCTTGATCACTGCCGCCACCGCCCCCTCGACCCGTCGGGCCTTTTCCGTCTCGCCCAGCCAATCGAGCATCATCTTGGCGGCAAGAATGGTGGCAATAGGATTGACCTTGTACTGACCGGCGTACTTTGGCGCCGAGCCGTGGGTCGGCTCGAAGACGGCAAGCTTGTCGCCGATATTACCCGAACAGCCGAAACCGAGTCCTCCAACCATCTGGGCGCAGAGGTCAGAGATGATGTCGCCGAAGAGGTTGGTCGCCACCAGGACGTCATAATTGAACGGATTCTTGAGAAGCCACATGCAGATGGCATCGATGTTGGCATCGTCCATCCGTATTTCAGGATAATCCTTCGCCACCTCCCTGGCTGTCTCCAGGAAGAGCCCCTCAGTGGCCCGAACGACGTTGGCCTTGTGAATTACCGTGACCTTTTTTCGTCCGAACTTCCTGGCAAACTCAAATGCGGAGCGGACGATCCTCTCTGAACCCTTGCGGGTGTTTATCTTGCAGGTAATGGCATAGTCACCGCCCTCAAGTTTCTGAAAAGGAGCGAAGGGTTTGGAGATCCTGGCGAGCGTCTGCGAAAGCTCTTCCGGAACCGGGGAAAACTCCACGCCTGAGTAGAGACCCTCGGTGTTCTCCCTGAAGATCACCAGGTCTAGCCCTTCCTTGAAATTGAGGGGACTGCCGGGGTAGGCCTTGCAGGGACGCAGGCAGATATAAAGATCGAACATCTGGCGCATCCTGACGATGGGCGAGCGATAGACCAGGCCCTTGCCCTTGAGCTCGGAGACGAGTTCGGCCTCGGCGCTCTTGACCGGTTTGGAGGTGATGGCGCCGAACATGGCGGCATTCACATTCTTTAGGAGGTCAATCGTGCGCTGGGGAAAGGCGTCACCTTCTTTGCACCAGAACTCCCAGCCGATGTCGCCGTGTATGTATTCGGCGTCAAGCGATATTTCGTCGAGGACGATCTTTGCCGCCTCCAATACCTCCACTCCGATGCCATCTCCGGGGAGCCACGCGATCTTGTACTTTGCCATGCTCTTTCCTCCTTGAATTGTCTTGTTTAATCCTGAACGTGCCGGGAGCGAGGAAAGCCGCTAGGCCAGTCAGGCCATGAACCTTCCCGCCTCATCTGACATGGTTATATCGCCGGACATGGAACCCCAGAAATTCATGGCGGTAGCCATCGCCTCTGAATCTACGATGAGAGTCCGATCCATCAGCAGAGCGTACAGGTCCAGCATTGCGTCCTGATCTTCCATCCTGCTTCCTCCTGGATATTTCCGGGAGTATTCCGCTCCGCCCCCCTTAAATCCTGCAACAAAAGAGCCTGCGTAAAGCAGGCCCTGATGGCAAACCAGGCGAACTCCGAGTCCTCTATTTCCCGACAAAATCAATGAGATCTTTTTTCGTCATGCTGCCCGTGTGGTTCTTGAGGATCTTCCGATCTTTATTGATGAGCACGAGATGGGGAATATACCTGGACTTGCACATATCGATATAATTTTTGTAATCCTCGCAACTGCGGTCGGTGACATTGATTTTCACCACTTTGACCCTGGCCGCGTACTCTCTTTCAAACTGAAGGAGATCCGGCTTCATCTGGACGCAGGCCCCTCAGCCGTCGCTGTAAAAATAAAGAAGAGTCAGGCCGGGAGAGGCCGGTTTCTGCGCCTGAACACACGACATGAGGCCGGCGAAGAAAACGGCGGACAGAAGAAGCGTCAATACGACTTTTTTCAAACAGTTCACCCCCTTTGTTATGATAAATATCTTCTCTTTGTGTTCAAGATTGAATGGCAAATTCCTCTTACGTTCTTATATGTTCAGGCAGCCTGCCGGCATGCCCTTGCCCGGAGATACATACTGCGGCACAGGCACCTCAATAGGGGCTGGAGAAAGCGGAAGGGGCTTGGGCCATTGGGGAATGTAATAACCCTGTTCTACAATCGGAGGGCTCCCCTGAGGTTTAAGGTGGCGATGAAGCAGGGATAAATCCCTCGTTCTGCTGTCGTACAGCCTGAGGGATAGTGGATGCCTGATTTTCTGAGATGAACTTCTTTCCATGCTGGCGGTGTAATAAGAGGAGATGAAGCCGAACAAGAGTACGCAGCCCGCCAGTACGAGCAGGATCATTGCGTTAACAAATCTGTTATATCCCCCGATACCGTGATCGTTCCCCGCCCCGGAAAGAGGAACGCTTTCCGGCAACGGCGGCAGGAACTCTTTCCGGCTCTCCTCTTCCTTCCGCCCGGCAGCCTTCCGCTCCTGTGCGTGAATCCAGGCCTCAAATTCGGGAGAGGTCTCCACCAGAACTTTTCTTCCATTGGGCAAAAGATTTTCCTGGCTCACTCCGACAACGCCCCCTTGTCCTGCCAGGCCTTGACTTTGATCTCCCCGGTGACGGGGAAATTCAAGGGCGGCTTGTTGAGAAGTTTCTGATCGTAGACATACTCTTTGCTGTAACCGGTAGAAACCTGGTTGGAGTTGGTGTTAAAAGTGCCCACGGCGCCGCGATAGCGCTGAATGACTCCGCCGAAGATCCTAAGGGTGCCGCGGGCCACTCCGCGGTCGTAGTCATATACTGTCATGGAGTTGTTAAGCGCCATCAAGGCGGCGTCAATTTCCAGATCCTGCTTGACATTACGATTCGTCTTTATCAAAATGGTCCCCTGGGCGATGAGGCCCAGAACATCCCGGGTCTTGTCCGCATAGACAATATCACCGACGATGTTAATGTCTCCCGTGCAGCCGATTGTGGTTCGCCCCGCCATGGTTCCCTGGACATCCGCATCGCCGTTGACCTGAATCGTGGCCTCCTGGGTGGAGAGGGTCGTATTGGAGGATCCGTCATTCACCGTCATCGTTCCATCCTGATTGAAAGTGATGGCAACATCGCAGTTGAAGGTGGAAGTGGCCCGGCTGGCGATTAATCCCGTATCCGTTGGGAGCGTTATTCTCGGCTGCCCGCCCTGAAAAGAAAAGGAGGGGCTGCCCTGCAGGGCCATCGGCTTGTTCGAATTGTAATCATCGTTTGCATGGTCGGTGGAGTAACGGTAAAAATAAGCCGGATCATAATAATAATGTCCCCCCTGGGAGTACCTGCAGTAGGCGGCATTATAGTAGGAATCGGAAGTGTTGGCGGATGTCACTCTGTCGGAAAACCGGGGAATTCCGCTGATGCTGTAGTAGCCGTTGGTATGGCAGGGGCCGGTGATGCTGTCTCTTGTCAAAAACCAGATAGTCGTGCCGTCGCTCGACTTCTCGCTGTCGGTAAAGAAAGCGTACTTGGCGAACGATTCCTGCTCGACCCAGACGACGAGTTCCCGCGAGGAATTATAGGCCCGTCCGCGCGTGGTCACCTTCCAGAGCTTGTAGGAACTCGTCGCGTTGTTGGGGGAGGCCCAGACCGCGACCTCATACTGCCCCTCTCCCATGGACGCGGTGATCGAGGAAGTGGTTCCCCAGGTGGAATCCCGGCGAAGTTCAGCCGTGGCCCTGGCCACCCCGGCGCAAGCCAGGTAATAGGACTTGGATTCCCGTACCTGAAGCGAGGTGGCACTCGACTCCCCCAGCATGATCGTCACCAGCCCCAACCCCAGCACGGAAATAATAAGTAGAGATAGAAGCGTCAGAACAAGGGCGATTCCTCCCGACTCCTTTTTTAACCTGCTATTCATTTCCAATCACTTCCTTCCGGGCGACTCCCAAATCATCTGGCCGGAATATAGACCTTTGAACTGGAGCTGGACGAAGTGGATTTTTCGACGGCCCTCACTTCAACATAAAACAGATTGGTACCCAGATAATTGACCGTAAGAGTAATACTGCCGTCGTTGACCGCCGCAATCGGGTCTTCCCTGGTCGAGGTGACCTGGCTGCTGGAGTCGTATTTTGTGACCTGACGGAGAAGTGTGCCGCTTGAGACGTAATATTTGACCTTCTGGTAATTAGAGGGATCCTGCGGATCCCAGGTGGCTCCGGAGGGATCATAGGCGCTGAAATTAGGCTCATTGAAAATGAGGTAGGCTCTTGAAAGCTGGTTCAGGTTCGGAAAGAGAACCCCGGTGGGGGGGACGGCAGGGGAGATGCTCCGGTATCCGGTAGCCGGATTAGTCCCATGCCCGGGATCCTGATTGATAACCGCCTGTTTCAGATCGGCAATGATGATCGAGGCGGCCAGCCTGGCGTTCTGCTGGGCCGCCACGCTGGCATCCGCCTTCTCCCAGCAGCTCAGGGCCAGAATCAGGACACCCATGATCGAGGAGGAGACAAGCAGAAAAAGGACGGAGACCACCATCAGCTCGGCCAGGGTAAAACCGCCATTCGTTCTCTTCATGATGCCTGCTCCATTTTCCTAGGGAGAAATTAAACTTTTTAATACGACACTCCTGCTGCGGCTTTTTTCCCTCCAGGTTACCCGCACGGTAATCATCTGGAGATCCGTATTGCCGTTGGGATCCGCCGAGCCGACCCGGAATCGCTGGCCTTGCGGGAGCTGGGGCATGTTCTCCGCTATCTCCGTGGTCGAGATGCTCTTGCCCGTCGCGAGGATCTCGTCCATCTTCTCCTGGGCCAGGAAGAGGGCGCTGACCGTGAGACTGGAACTGGTATTCAGTTTGAATATAGCGGGAAAAAGTCCCATCACGGCCAGTACTCCGACGGAAAGAATGGCGATAGCAAAAAGAATCTCGATCATGGACATCCCTTTTTCCCGCGCTAATAGCAATATCATACCCCCTCTCGTGCTATTGTACCAGAAAACAGGGGGGCTCTATAATCCCTCGGATGGCTTAAGAAGCGTGGAAGAGGAGTAGTCCAAATGGAGGAGGATGACCTTGGATAAAGTGGTCAAATTGGGCGGCGCCTTCGGCCGGGCAGGGAGAGGGCCACCGGCCCGATGGGGGCGTTCTTGAGCTTTTCGGACAGGCTTTTCCGGGCCTCGTACATCTCGTCCCGGAGGGCCGCGGCCTTCTCGAACTCCAGCTTTTTGGCCGCTTCCTTCATGGCCCGATCGAGTTCCCGGATGAGTTTTTCAAGCGATTTGACGGAGAGAGATTCCTTCTCTTTCACCTTGTAGGCGGTCTCCGGCTCGGAGACCGCCAGAGATTCGAGAATATCCCGCACGGATTTGCGCACCGTTTCGGGGATGATTCCATAGGTCTTGTTATACTCGAGCTGAATACGGCGGCGGCGCACCGTCTCACCCACCGCCCGATTGATGGAGCCGGTCAATTGATCGGCGTAGAGTATGACCGTGCCGCTGATGTTTCTGGCGGCCCTTCCGATGGTCTGAATGAGCGAGGTCTCGGAGCGAAGGAACCCTTCCTTGTCGGCGTCCAGGATGGCCACCAGTGAGACCTCCGGAAGATCAAGGCCCTCCCGGAGCAGGTTTATACCCACCAGCACGTCAAAGACGCCCAGGCGCAGATCCCGGAGAATCTGGATTCGATCCAGCGTGTCAATGTCGGAGTGGAGGTAGCGCACCTTGATCCCTGATTGCGCCAGGTATTCGGAGAGATCCTCGGCCATCTTCTTGGTGAGGGTGGTCACCAGCACCCGCTCGGACGAGGCCGCCCGCTTCCTGATCTCGGCCAGGAGATCCTCCACCTCTCCGGCCACCGGGCGGATGATGACTTCGGGGTCCACGATCCCGGTGGGGCGGACGATGAGTTCCGCCACTTGTCTGCTGACCTTAAGTTCGTAGGGTCCCGGCGTGGCCGAAACGTAGACCACCTGGCCGACCCGCTCCCGGAATTCCTCAAAGGAGAGCGGGCGGTTGTCATAGGCCGAGGGGAGTCTGAAGCCGTACTGAATCAGGCTGTCCTTTCGGGAGCGGTCCCCGTGCCGCATGGCGTGAAGCTGTGGAATGGTCACGTGCGATTCGTCAATGAAGACGATGAAATCCTCCGGGAAGTAGTCAATGAGCGTGGCCGGCGGCTGCCCGGGAGCCCTGCCGGTGAGGTGGCGGGAGTAATTCTCGATGCCGGAACAATAGCCTATTTCCCGGAGCATCTCCATGTCGTAGCGGGTGCGCTGTTCGATTCGCTGGGCCTCAAGGAGCATTTCATGATCCCGGAAGTACCGGAGGCGCTCCTCAAGCTCCTGCTCTATGGAGGTCAGGGCCGCTTTGAGCTTGGGAAGCGGAGTGATGAAATGTTTGGCCGGATAGACCACCAGCTTATCCTTGTGGGCCAGGATATGTCCGGATACCGGGTCGTAAACTGAAATCTTCTCGACGGTGTCCCCGAAAAAATCCACCCGCACCACGTTCTCCTCGTCCGCGGGCGCGATCTCAAGGACATCCCCCCTCAGGCGGAACTGGCCCCGGGCCAGGGTGGCGGTGCTCCTGGTGAACTGCATCTCCACCAGGCGCTTCAGGATGGTTCTGCGCTCGGCCTCCTCCCGGCACCTCAGGACGAGGATCGTCTTCATGTAGTCCTCGGGTGAACCCAGTCCGTAGATGCAGGAGACGCTGGCCACCACGATGGCGTCCCGCCGCTCGAGCACCGCCTGGGTAGCCGCGTGGCGCAGGCGGTCAATATCCTGATTGATGTCTGAATCCTTCTCTATATAGGTGTCGGACTGGGGAATGTAGGCCTCCGGCTGGTAATAATCGTAGTAGCTCACGAAATACTCGACCGCGTTATGGGGGAAAAATTCCCGGAACTCGCCGGCCAGTTGCGCCGCCAGGGTCTTGTTGTGGGAGATGATCAGGGCCGGGCGGGAAAGTGCGGCGATGATGTTGGCCATGACGAAGGTCTTACCGCTTCCGGTCACCCCCAGGATGGTCTGCTCCGGGAAACCATCGCGCAGGCCTCGTGCAATGGCCTCGACGGCCTGAGGCTGATCCCCCCGGGGTGGGTAGGGGGCCTGGAGCTTAAAATCGGACATTCCTTCCTCCTAAAACATCTCCTCAAGTTCCCGGTGAAGGACGAAATCACTGCAACTGAGCCGGCCCTGCTCGATGAGGAGACGGATCGCCGGAAGGCGCTCCTTAAGAAGGTTTAACGAACTTCTGATGAGGCGGCAATATTCCAGCGGGCGGAAGTGAAGGCAGCGGGCATGGCAAATATCAAGAACCTCGCACCGCGGACAGGAGAGGTTGTCCGGAAAATCTGAAAGTTCAACGCGGCGCCTGAGGCCGTTCTTGAGACTTCCCATCAGGGCCTCATCGTGCAGGAGAAGCTCCGGACAGGCGTAGAGATCCCCGCTGGTGAAAATCTGCACGTAGTTATAACCGGCTCCGCACCCAAGGGAAAAGGGCGGCGGAAATCCCGGATACTGCCTCTGGCCCAGAAGCTTTCCGGTCATGGCCATGAAGGGATAGAGCGGAAGAACCTGTCCTTCATCGAGACGCGCCAACCAGAAGCGGAGGAGGGCCAGAAGTTCCGCCTCCTGCCTTTCGCCGAAAGAGCCGTCCAGGGCGGCCCTGTTCTGGTACTGCCAGTAAATCAGGTCGAAATGGGAAATTTCAAGGAGCGCCTGAACCGATTCGGGGAGCCTCCCCGCCGGGGTCACGGTCATGCGGGCCACGATCTGCCCCGTAAAGCGGGAGCGGACGGCCGAGAGGTTCCGGAGAATAGCCTTAAAAGTACCCTCTCCGCGCACCCGATCGGTCGCCTCTTCATCCCCGTCAATGGAGACATTGAGCTGAGAAAAATGCCGAAGCAGCGAAAACGGCGCTTTTTCAAGAAGCGTCCCGTTGGTATAGGCCGAATAGATGAAGCCGGAATTTTCAGTGGCGGCTATGAGGCTTTCCAGCCACTTGACTCGGGAGAACGGCTCGCCGCCGGTAAACGAGATGCGGTCGCCGGGACGGGCATAGTAATTTAAAAAGGAGAGCAAATCCGGAAGTGAGTAGGTCGGAAGCGGCGTCCGGGCCAGTTCCTGCGCCTTGGGCCCGTTGTAACAGTAGACACAGGAGAGGTTGCAGGTCATGGCCGGATAGAGCTCCCAGGTGATCGGAAAATTCATTCCGCCCAGAAGAGCCTCCCTGGAAATACGCGCTTCCACTCCGGCCCGAAGGCCGCTCGTCTCTGCTTTCATGAGCGGCATTTCGGCACCCTGCCCGCCGTTTCCTTTTACTGAAAAATGGTTCCCCCGGTACGGCGGAAGTCAGGTTGCTTTTAGAGCATGCCGTAAATGCCGGCAATCGCAGTGCGCCGTGAACCGGAAAATCGAAAAGGGGCCTGATTCATGAAATCAGGCCCCTTTAAGGATTGGAAGACTTTAACTACTTTTTCGCCGGCATATTTCTCATGAGTTTTGCATCAGTTCTACCGGCGCACCTTCCCTTGATATTCGTGTAATCTGATTCATAGGACATCGTGTTGACTGGAGTAAGTGTATCTCCGTTCAGCTCAAAGACGGTCCACAAAGTCCCTGCCTGGGAGGGAACATTGTAGGTTGCGACGAGGTTGCTGCCGCGGTAAACCTTGACCTGGGCCCCGGAATTGGCCAGGGCCGTGGAACTGGTGAGGGACCTGTTGGTAAAATCATGAATTGAACAACGGTACATCCCATTCTCCTGGGTGGATATGGTGATGGTCTCCGGCCCAAAGCTGCTCGTATCATCCAGATCAAGATTTACATAGGAAAGGTATGACTTGTTGTTCCAATAGACATGGAACCTGCTTCCTTCAGTGGCAGGTCCGGTCAAATGCAGATCGAGGTCGGCGGGCGTTGAGCCCCAGGTGAGGACGATCCTGGTCTGGCCGGATGGCAGGGAGGGCGAGATAGTGGCATCCTTCGTCGTCGTCGTACCTCCGATGCACAATAAAGTTACATAGGTGGTGACATAGCCGTTCCCGCTCAACTCCGCCGTGTAATTTCCGGCAGTGATATCCGAAAAGCTGTAGGAGCCTCCGTTTTGAGTCGAAGTGCTGGCGACAATTGTTCCGGTCTGGCTGTTAAAGCCGCTGCGAAGATCCACGTCAAGCCCGCTGACGCCGGTTCCGTCCAGGGCGTTTTTGATTACTCCATCCATGTTCCCGGTGCCGGCATGGCTGCTGTCTATCTGGAGGACCGTCTCAAGATATGCCGTTTCATTGGCAGAGACGGAGATGTTGCTGTAGTCGGCTGACATGTAATTCGTTTTTGAAAAGACCAGCTGATAGCCGCTTCCAGCCGGCACCAGGATCGAATAAGAGCCATCCGCCAGGGTCGCACCGGAGGTCACCGTGGTTCCGCCCTGCCTGACCGTAATGGCCACGTTTTCAACCGGAGAATTGGAGACGGCATCCCTCACCGAGCCCGTTATTGTTCCCTGCGGGCCGACGGGAGTCGGAGTCGGGGATATGACGATTCCGCGGATTCCATAGGTGCTGAAGCTGTTGATAGTGCCCATGACCGTCTTGGAGGAGGTATTGACCGTACTGTCGGCAACCTGGGTCCAGTTGCCGCTGTCATACTTGTAGAGTTTAAGGCTGCTTTCCTGGATATTTCCGAGAGAGGAAGCGCCGTAGGAAATTTTGAGCTGCACCGGTTGGGCAAAGGTTTTCGAAGGGGAAAAATCATAGGATGTATCAGAGGCCAGCTGGGCATCAGCCGGAAGGGATTTGTTAGGCGTTACCGTAAACGTGGTATTCTCATCAACGGCATTGGCGGGAAAAGTCAGTGAAACTTTCCCGGACTGAGTGACGATATTTCCACCGGCCGCGCCGACAGAGAACGTCGTGCTCTGTGACGGCGTTGGCGTTGGCGACTGGCCGCCGCCGGACGGACTGCTCCCGCCGCCGCTGCTGCACCCTGAGAGGAAGAAACCCGTAAAAAGGACCAGTAACAGGAAGGTGATGAGTTTTGCCCATGTGTTGTTCTTCATTAGACAGACCGCCTTTCTTGTCATAATGTTCATCTATAATTAGAGAACATCCATTGCAAATCCTTCTTGTTTTATCACCGTATAAACTAAGAAGGAGCCCGTGCGTGCAAGGCACAGGCCCCTTATGGAGGGAATTATGTGATGAGGTCGAGAAGACAATAACAACCTCATCACGGGCTCCATCACGGAAATATGCCGCGTTCCTTGTAGACAATTTCAAGGCGCGAGAGGGCCACGATATAGGCGGCGGTGCGCCAATCGGTTTTGTACTTCCACGCCGTCTCACGAACGCGGTGATAGGCGCTCACAATCTTCTTGTGAAGCTTCGAATCCACTTCTTCCAAATCCCAGAACTCGCTCCGCTTGTTCTGAAGCCACTCGAAGTAACTAACAATAACGCCGCCCGAATTGCACAGAATGTCCGGAATCAGGTCAATCTTCTTCTCCTGAAGAATGGCATCTCCATCCAGGTCCGTCGGGCCGTTAGCGCCCTCCGCCACCAGTTTAACATTAAGCCAGGGTGCCGTCTCCGCCGTGATCTGACGTTCCATGGCCGCCGGAACAAAGATGTCCGCCTTCGTCCGCATGAATGTTTCGTGGTCAACCGCCTTGGCCTTGGGATAGCCCCCGACGCCGCCCTTCTCCTTCACATATCCGGCCAGGTCATCCGCATAGATGCCCTCCATGTTCTGAATCGAACCGGTTACGTCCTCAGCCGCCACGAGTTTTGAACCGTGCGGCGAAAGCAGCCGTGCCGTCCAGGAACCCACGTTTCCGAATCCCTGCACAAAATAAGTCGCACCTCGCAGGTCCACATTGCGGTCCTTGGCCCATTCTTCGATTAGATAGACCACTCCCTGGCCCGTCGCCTTATCCCGCCCGACACTGCCGCCGGACTCGATGGGTTTCCCCGTCACCACATGAATGCAGCACTGCCGCTCGTGAGGCGGCATAGTCGAAAGGTAGGTGTCCAGGATCCAGGCCATGATCTGGGGATTCGTATTCACATCAGGAGCCGGGATGTCGTATTCCGGGCCGATGTTATTTCCAAGCGCGTAGGTGAAGCGGCGGGTGATTCGTTCCATCTCTATCGGGGAATATTTGGATGGGTCGATCTGAATGCCCCCCTTGCCACCGCCGTAAGGGATGCCGGCAATGGCCGTCTTCCAGGTCATCCAGGCCGCCAGTGAGCGCACCTCGTCAATATCCACCGCGGGGTGAAAACGCAGCCCCCCTTTGAACGGGCCCAGCACATTGTTGTGTTGAACCCGATAGCCTGTAAACATCTCAACCCGCCCGTTTTCCATCTTTACCGGGAAGTTGACGACGATTTCATTGGTCGTCTTACCCAGGATCTTCCTGATTTCAGGGTCCAGGTTCATCAGGTCGGCCGCCTTGTTGAACTGCCGGTTTACGCTCTCATAGAGACTCATTTTTTTTGTTTGCGTTGCCATTACTCGCCTCCTATCTATAATCCTCACAATGCCAGACTCCGCCCTCGGATCTGGGATAAGTGCAATTGGGAAAATCACCGCAATTTTTGCACAGCCCCCAGACATGAGAATCGTTTTCGGCGCTCGCAGAAGGCTGGACCATGCTTTTTACCGCTCGCCAGATTTCGTTTTCCGTGATTTTTTGCCGGGAAGGCATTGAGAGCTCAAACTGTTCGCATTGAATCACCTGTCGCTCCTCCGCGCTGCCGTAGGTGCAGCCCGCCTCGTTTATACAAGCGGAACAAAGTCCGGCGGACTTCCCTCCTGCCTGGGATGGCTCCGCCTGCAAAGGCTCTTCTTTTAACAAGATTTTCATGGTTATCTTCGCCCCTTTCCTGTTATCCTCTCCCGCTTAAGGATTGAGCAATCGTGTTGCCAATTTTTGCGCATGGAAAAATCACCCGGGAACCTGATTTCACCGGACAAGTTCGCTGTTTGATACTTAGAGGAGAGTTTTTGTTTGCGGGTAAAAAATGCCCGCCGGGGCGTTTCTCCCCGGCGGGCATTTTCTCAGGATATCAAAACCAGACTTAAAAAAGGCTTAAGTTCACATTTATATAACCTTCAGCTTCTGCCGCAGGGTCTTTCGATCTATCCCCAGTATCTCGGCAGCCCGGCTCTTGTTGCCCTTTAAGCTCTCCAGAACGTTTCTGATATATTCAGATTCCACCTGAGCCAAAGTCCGATCGAGCCCCACATTGCGGAGAGCGCTGAATCTCATGTTGGAGGGGAGGTCCGGCACATCATTGAGATCGCCGTCGGTCATCACTACCAGGCGCTGAATGACATTTTCCAGTTCCCTCACATTTCCCGGCCAATAGTAGTTTTTCAGAACTCTAAGAGCCTTGTCGGAGAAACGTGGTGCGGCTTTCCCAAGCTCCGCGGCGAATTTGGTTAAAAAGTGCCGTATCAGAAGCAGGATGTCATCCCCACGCTCTCGCAAAGGCGGGATGCAGATGGAAAGAACATTGAGGCGATAAAATAAGTCCTCGCGAAATATTTCCTTTTTCACGAGCGCCAGGAGATCTTTATTGGTAGCCGCCAGGATCCGGACGTCCACCAGCCGGGGACGGGTCGCACCAAGCATACAGACTTCCTTATCCTGAAGAACCCGCAGTAGTTTTGCCTGCGTCGAGAGAGACGTGTTCCCGATTTCGTCAAGAAATATCGTCCCTCCGTCGGCGGTCTGGAAAAAACCGGCCCGGGATTCGTTTGCGCCGGTAAAGGCCCCCTTGACGTGCCCGAAGAGTTCGCTCTCCAGTAAACCCTCCGGGATGCCGCCGCAATTCACCGGCACAAATGGAGCCGATGCCCTCTGACTCGTGTAATGGATTGCCCGGGCCACCAGTTCTTTTCCCGTGCCGCTCTCGCCGGAGACAAGGACGGTGGCTGAAGTCGCCGCGGCTTTCTCTATTGCACGATAGACTTTACTCATCGCTTCAGAGCCTCCGACGATGCCAAAGGACGCTGAAAGTCCGGGGCTGCCGAGGGAAGACCCCGTCCTCCGAGTCCGGTGTTTCTCAAGCACTCGCTGAACCGCGGAGAAGAGTTCCTCATCGGTGAATGGTTTTGGGAGATATTCCTCTGCTCCCGTCTTGACTGCCTCGACGGCCCCTTCAATAGAAGGGTAGCCCGTAATCATCATGACCTCGGTATCTTTTAAATTTTCCCTGACGTGCCGCATCAAATCCATGCCGCTTATTTTCGGCATTTTCAGGTCGGTTACGACCAGCTCAACGGACGTTGAACTCAGGACTTCCAGAGCTTCCGCTACGCCGGAAGCCGTAAAAACCTGATAGCCTTTTGAAGAAAGATTTCGCTGGATGACCTCGCGGGTCCCCGGCGAATCGTCAACTACCAGGATTTTTCCCTCTTCGGGCAATGATGACATTTATCAGTCACCCTCCTTTATTTCGGAATCGCCCAGCGGCAGCAGAATCTCAAAGCGGGTGAAAAGGCCCACCCGGCTTTCCACGTTGATCTTGCCGCCGTGAGAAGTTACGATCCCGTGGACAACCGACAGGCCGAGACCGGTGCCTTCATTCACATCCTTGGTGGTAAAAAACGGAAGAAATATCTGCCTGAGAACCTTCTCATCCATTCCAACACCCGAATCCTCGACAATGAGCGCGACATGGTCGTCCAGAAACTTCGTGCTTATCGCGAGCCGGCCGCCATCCGGCATCGCTTGAATCGCGTTGACGACGAGATTAACCAATACCTGGTGTAGCTGTGTCGGGTCGGCAACTATCTCCGGGAGCTCAGGCTCCAGGGAACGCACCACTTTAATGCCCAGTTTGTCACAGCGGGACTCAAGGAAATAAAGGCCTTCCTCCACCATCCGGCTCAGGTTGACCGCGGTTTTCTGTGGAGGCATTTGCCTGGCGACGAGCAGAAGTTTCTTCACGATCTCCCTGGCATGAAGCGAGGCCGAAACGATCTTTTCCAGGTCTCCCACCACGAGGGGAGGTAGCTCCGGTGATTTCATGGCCAATTGAGCAAAACCCAGTATGCTGCCCAGAGGTTCATTGAGTTCATGCGCCACGCCAGCCGCCAGCTGCCCGATGGTCGCCAGGCGATCCGCATGCCTGAGCTGTTCCTGAACCCTGGATTTTTCTTCCTCCGCTTCCCGGCGCTCGATAAAAAGCGCCAACTCCCGGGCTACGGCATCTATCAAATTCCTCTCTTCTTTCAAAAAAGGCCCCTCCTCATGGTTCGGCCTCTCTGCGGAATAGTGGATCTCAACCGTCCCTCGCTGGATACCACCTATCGCAATTTCCGCAATTTGAGAAGATAAGCCCTTTTCAAAAGCAGGAGTCTCATAGACCGAACCATCCACTGTGATTCTGGCAGAAGCTATTTCAGGATAAAGCCAGGCCGGGGGAAGAAGCTTCACGATAGATTGCATCATCTCTTCGGTTTTTTGCTCCGGCTGAGCGATTAAATGCGCCAGGCCATAAAGACACATCAGCTCCTTAACCCTCTCACGAAGAGCCACCTGAGCCCGGCGATGAGCCAGAGCCCCCGTCAGAGTCAAAGCCACGGACTCATAAGCTTCTCTGTGTCCGGGCAAAAAAAAGTCCTTATCCCGGGCCCATAAACGGAGAAGCCCAATCTGCTCCTCTCCCATCCGCAGAGGAAAGACGGCTGCCGATTGAAAGTCACTTGCAAATTCCCTTTGGTTTGATTTCAGCGACGCTCTCTCTGAAACGGGTTGAAACTTCAAAGAAGACAGCGGTCTGGTTTCAAGAATGCGGGGCTCTTCACATTCCTTTTGAACGACACAGCGGAAACATTTTCCCCTCTCTTTAAGCCACAATTCCACCGCATTGCAACCTGAAAATTCCAGGAGCATCCTTGAG
>Ga0209749_1000580_pt1 | contig 46698 bp, 56 predicted proteins | sample EPASupsiteSAE347_FD_187267 | JGI IMG/M metagenome (GOLD analysis project Ga0209749, IMG submission 187267) | Bioremediated contaminated groundwater from EPA Superfund site, New Mexico - Sample SAE3-47 (SPAdes) (version 2) | ecosystem: Environmental > Aquatic > Deep subsurface > Groundwater >...
TCGTTTATTCTTAATACCCGATAAAGTTGAATGAGCGATTATAGTGGCATCAATACTTTCACTTCCTACTTACCTCAATGTTATCTTATGAAACTCCCTGCTGAAACCTGATGCACTTCTCCATCTTCGGATCAACCATAAACTCCCGTGCTATAGTCAACGCCATCACCCAGCATGGCATCCCTGTGATCCATACCTCCGAGACCCAGTTAAAGCCGCTCCTTTGTCGGGATAGTGCCTGCAATCTGGCGGATATAATAGCGGTCTACAGGCACTCCGATAGGTTCTATGTGGTGGGCATTGAGATCAATGAACCATATCGGCGTAAGAACTTCTTGATTCCTCTACTTTTAGATGGAAATCTGTTTCCAATCCACAACTTTTAGATATGAAGCCCAGCATTTTTTCTGTTGTCATAAAAGAAGAGAATTTATCAGTAATAGTCTGTACTAACTCAGAGCTTCTGACCGCTTCATCTTTTGTATTTCCTATGCCAACAAATAGCTTACCGTATCTATATCGAATATAGATACTCCTTCCGTCATCAAGCAATCCCTCCCATTGAGATGGACAGCAGAAACAGGTTTGGGTTAAGCTTTTGATTTTCATGTCACATTGCAATGAATCCGTTTTTTAAAATCCCAAGAACATTTTAGAAATGTATTGGGAGCAAAGATAAGCATTGATTTGCCTTCCGTCTGGCTCAATTATTAAATATTCTTCGCCAGATTTCTATCACTTAATTCGTCTGTGATTTTCGTATTACCTCCAGAGTGTGTGCAAGATAAACAGCTCTCAATTCCGTCTTTAACTTGCCATGCCCAAAATCTAACAATTCGTTGTATATTTCAACAGGAATACTTTCTTGTATAGATACCGTTTTTTGTTGCATGGCTTCTCCACCCTATCTATATAAGCAAAAATGCTATGACTTTTGGATTAATAAATCTTTTGCTGGCTGATTTCAGGGTGGGTTTGATGAAAAGGATAACGAAACTAACACAGGAAATAGAAAGAATACCGAACTACAATTCACCGTAATGGCTTATCTTTTCTTAGCCTTCTTTGCTTTTGTTACTTTCTTCAATGCCTTTTTTGTTTTCGATACTTTCTTTGCCTTGGCTCTCTTTGCTTTTGCTCTGGCAGGTTTAGGTTCTGTTATACTTGACAGTATTTTGTGTCTTTCTTCCCACCACGAAGATGCTGTTGATGTGGCGGATTTAGACTTTGTTTTTCTTGCCATTGTTTCACTTCCCTCCCCTCAATTATATATTCATTAACAGTAATTAGATTTATACATATCGGTCAAAAATATACCGATTGCCGATGCTATTAGCGATGGTACAAGAAATCAATATTTGAAATCAGGTGATTATATGATTGAATGGATTGTGGTAATACTGCTGGTAGTGGTTCTAATTTTTCTATTCTGAAAATACTCTGAACTAAAAGGTAAAATAGAGAACCGCTCCCGTGAAATCTTTGAACATTGGAGATCAACGGAATTAGAACTGCAAGCAACCGAAAAAGCAAAACTGCTGTTTCAGGACTGGAAGCAGAAGGAGGAGAAGAAAATCAGGGAAGACGCTATCAGAAAGAGCCAGGCTGTTATAATGGGCAAAGTAACGGAGCATTTAGTTCCATTTTTCCCAGACTTCAAATATAATCCGAAAGATGTCAGATTCTTAGGAACTCCTGTTGATTTTGTTGTTTTTGACGGACTGAGTGATGGTGGTGTTTTAAAAAATGTGACTTTTCTCGAAGTAAAGACAGGTAAATCAGCGGGTTTATCAAACAGGGAAAGACATGTCAGGGATTGTATTGAGAATAGAAATGTCTGCTACGAGGTTATTCGTATTAAAGGCGGTCAGGATTAAGACTCTCATCGAAAGGTTAAAATAACATATGCTCATAATATATTATGGGAGTAAATATGAAAGCTATTACCATTAGACAACTTGACGAGAAGAATGAAGAGGTCGCAGATACTCTTATTTCTTTAGGCATGAGCAGACCAGTTGCTCGGATACTGAGCTATCTTAAGAACGGGAATGAGATAACATCGATAGAACTTGAGAGAGGTACAGGACTGCGCCAGCCAGAAGTAAGCATTGCTATGAGGCAGTTAAAAGAGCGTAACTGGATAAGTGAGCGGGAAGAGAAGAAGCCAGGGAAAGGCAGACCTTACAAGGTATATTCGCTTAAGATCGGGTTTAATGATATAATCGCCCAGCTTGAGAAGCAGCAGAGAAAAGCAGCGGATGAGGTGCGGATGAGGATTGAGCGATTGAGGAAATCGAGAAGATACTAAACTTTTTAGATGGATAACTAAAACATGAGTGTATAGGAGGAAAGCGAGGAATAAGACTTGTAACTTGTTTCTTCTGTATCCTTTACCATACTATGTATTGCATTTTAAATAGTGATACACAGCCTTAGAAATCGCCTCTTTGATAGAGGATTCATGAGTTTTTTCCTTCAAAGCAATTACATCTTCCTGCGGAAGTACCGATTGAATGTGTACAATTTTCATATGTTTTTACTCCTCTATTTTATCACTATTTGATTGACATATTATTAAGGATGGTTAACACAAATTTCACACGTTGACTTATATACAGCATATCCTATATTTAATTTCTAAAGCATTAAATCCAGCAACCATTTCACATATATAATACATGCGAGGAAATAAAAATGACAAAAATAATGCACGTACAGACGGTTCTAACGTTAGATGATATTGAAGCTTTGAAACGAAAGACTGGTGAGAGCAGTACAAAGGAAGCACTTAATAAGGCAGTTAAGCATTACCTTGAATGTGAATACACGCAAGCTGAGGATATGTGGGCTAAAAAGCTTGAAAGAGTTATCCAAAGTAAAAAGAAATAAAAGTAGATGAATCGATGATATACATCATCTGAATGTATATTATTAATATATATATAATTACAGTTGAAATAAAGGGGAATGGTACGAATTTCACACGCCTGAGCTTCCCAAAGCTTCTCCTTCACACGACCTTCATACCGCTCTTAAGTTTGATTCCATCAAGAGTCGATTCAATATAAATAGTCCATCTTCGGATGCCTTCCAGGTCTTGTTTCAAGCGAGCCAGCAAGCTTCTTTTTCAGCATTTCCGCTGCCTGCTGGATATGAACCTTTGAATCTGCCATTGCGAATCCCTTCTTTTTCGCATCCAGTGATATATCATGCAGGGCTTTAAGTGAGTCAGGATGCGAGGTCAGGTGGTAGATGATGGTCTTATCCTCTGGCTTGACCTTGACGTACAGGACTTCATCCTTGGCGTGGTCTAATACTGGGGAGAAACCCTGAAGGACGATTTCACAGTCCTTGAGAATAGGATCATCCAAGTTGAGGTACTTGCCCACATTAACGACTAATCCGTCTGGCGTAAGGCGATCCTTCTGCAATTCCTTTGCTTTCTCAGGATTATCAATAAAAGTTGCCCTGAGTTTGTCGGTCTCGACATGGGAGAAATCCCTGTTCGGCTTTTTGGTCATATCAATGGGCTGCTTAATCACGCGGTTTCGCTATCCGCTTTTACTGGCTTTTTAGCCCTGTAGAATTTTTCATTTTTCTCTTCCCTCACAAACTCTATCAAGTCCTGCGACAGTAAGCTTTGTATAGCTTTGCCAGCAGGCACTCTTGTTACGCCGAAATCCCTCACTATATCTTTTATACTAAATTCTTTGTCTGCATACCTTCCGAGTATACGTGTATGGGGCGTTATCTTCCCCTTACGGAGTTTTTCTTCAGGTTTTTTCGGTGCTACTGAAAGCATATAAGCCTCATATCCTTCTTTTGATTCTGGTATTATGAAGCTGATCTCATATGTATGCAAGAACTCTGATAGTTCAGGGTCTATATCTTCAAGATGCTCAATCTCGATTGGTTTCTTGCTGGTTACGTAGAACACGGCATTATTTACCTCGACTTTGTATTCTCTTTTGATACTTGTTATCTTCGTATTTTTAACACCTCTATATATGTAATATACCTGCCTATGTATATAAACTATACTGTGAGAAAGTACATCCCTTGTCATACTACAGTGCATCGGCATAGAGTGTATGGTAATCAAACAACATAAGGGAAAAATTTGCCAAGGGACTTGAAAGTATACAGACGTATGAAGGTTCACCAAGATGTATGTTGACAAGTTATAACGGGCTAAAGGCATAGGCACTGGGGTGAGGTTCGACTGCCATATCGCTCCCCTCTACCAATGTATAGATATGTACACGATTGTACGTATATATACGAATGAAAAGGTATTATATACTATAAAGATAATAACTATGCATGCAGTAAAAAGTGCGTATATACAAGAGAAAACCAACCAAGCTTCAGACGGTTTATAAAGAAGTTTGGCAACGGCAACAAAGAAGGACTCCTGAACAAACCGCTCTGGTATGGTATAGAGAATGAAGTGTTAGAGGCTTTCAAAAGCCTCATGGCAGAAAAGAAGATACACCTCGTTCCGCCTGTAGAATATGATTTGCTAATCTGCCGACCTGGGAAATGCGAAACGGATGTGACCAACGACAGTAAAATGTATTACATAAAGACCAGGGACAAGACGCAGCTATTAAGCTCGATGAACCGAGGTGAAAAAACAGAAGCCATTTGAGCTTCATTTTCATCATAAGTCAAAAAAACAGGGGCAGGGGTGCGATACCCTTACCCTGACCTTTTTTGTAAAGTATAAAAGTTCTATTACCTAAACTCCTTACCTAAAAGTTCCCCTGAGATTATTATTTTCATAATGTTCTGGGCGCCTTCTGCCCCTACTATATAAGAAGCCACGCCCCTTAGACCCATTTCCAGCCCTGCCTCTTTAGTATAGCCGTATGCTCCATACCATGTCATGACATCCTTGATGATCTCAAAAGCCGCTGTTGGAGCGGCAAGTTTCGCCATCGCAACAGCTTTGTTCACTTCCGACCGGCTGAACCTGTCCCCGGCATACATCTGGTCGATCATCCAGGCAGCTTTATATACAAGAAGCCTTGCTGATTCAAGTTTTACAAAATCCTCTGCAAGCTGGAACTGAAGCCCTTCGAATTTCGCCAGAGGTCTTCCGAAAGCATGCCTTTGCTTTATGTACTCCATCCCGGCCTCAAGAGCTTTTGCTGCCGCACCCGTACATGCTGCAGCTACCAGGGGCCTTGCGCAGTTAAAGCCTTCCATAGCATAATAAAAGCCCCTGTTCCATTCTCCTATCAGATAATGTTCGGGCAGCACTGCATTGTTGATGTTTATATAGCCGTTGGACATCCCTTCCCTACCCATCTGTTCAAGGGTGCCTGTGGTAACCCCGGGCGTATCATTTATCGGAAGATAGCAAAGAGATAGGCCTTTATGTTTAAGCTCAGGGCTTGTCTTTACTACCGTAACATAACCGCCCCCGTACCGGGCAGCTTCCCTGACGCCGCTGATGTAGGTCTTTGCGCCGTTAACTATCAGCTTCCCATCCCTTCTTTCCATAGCAGTGGAAATGGAGGCAATGTCAGAACCACCCGAGGCTTCGGTAGAGGCTATGCCCAGGAATGTCCTGCCTGCTGTCACATCCGGCAGGATCTCTGTTTTCGTTTTATTGTCCCCGTATCTATCCAGCAGGAAACCCCAGCCTGCCTCAACCAGATAGTAAACTGCAGTAGCCATGCTTATATCAGCCCTGGCTATTTCTTCTGCAGCTATCGCCGCTGTAACGAAGTCGGCACCTGAGCCTCCGTACTCCTCCGAGATGGTTATGCCGAGAAGCCCGAAGGATGCCATGTCTTTCAGGACCTCATCAGGTATCCTGCCTTTTTTATCGATCTCAGCTGCTCTGGGAGCTAGCTTCTGCGAGCAGAACTCGCGAACCGAGTTTTTGAAGAGTTCCTGTTCTTCGGTGAAGGAGAAATCCATGGTTAACCCCGATCAGTATTATTTACCTGGTGGGTTATTAAGGTTGGTGTCCTTGATGAACCCATCCAATACACGGATGTTACAAATAGGTCAAGATTTATAGGACGTTACAATTATCGGATGGGCTCAATTTATGGTTCCTTCCAAGCTCTTCGAAGCGCACATCCTCAGTGCGATGATGAATGTCCAGAGCAAGCGCCGGCGGTTATCCGCTCAGCCGGGGAACTCACTGCCCGGCGGCGCAGGCATACAATTTAAACGGCGCATTCTTTTCAGGTAGAGATGGAATAGTGACAAAATAGAGTTATTTTTATGTAATTGAAAATCAATTATCCAATATGTCTGAAACAATAAGCTCAAAAGAAATTTTACATGAATTAAGGGCAATTAGGGAAGATCTAGATTATATTAAGGGTCATATGGTGGATATTGACTCAATCCTAACAGAAGAGGATTATCTTTCTTTGCAGGAATACAGAATAGAAAAAGCTTCTGACAGACTTATTTCTCATGAGGATCTTAAGAATGAACTGGGAATATGATGTTTGATATTAAATATTCAAGGCAAGCGGTCAAATTTCTAAAATCTCTTGATAAGAAGCTTGTTTTGAGAATCCTCAGCAAGATTGAAGAATTAAAAGAAGAACCAATCCAGCACGATTCTAAAACGGTTGAAGGGTATGGTGAGAAATTATTTAGAATAAGGGTGGGAGATTATAGAATATTGTATGAAGTAGATTATAAAAATAATCTGATAGGAATCGTGAAGATAGAAAAAAGAGCGAGAGCTTACTGATGTTTAATTTTTTCTGGTGAGACCATCCAATAATTCCACCTCTGTGTCTCCGTGACTCGGTGGCGATTGCTGTATCTTGTCTAATTATTGGATGGGTTCGCTACCACGAAAAATTCATGCCCAAAATTTGATATATAATTAATAACAATGACATATCATATACCAAAAATGGGTGTACGTGAAAAATTATGCCCGAAGAAGTTGTTCTTATCAGCGGCGCAAGAACGCCTGTAGGCAAATTCGGACGCGCATTCATGGACGTACCTGCACAGCGGCTGGGAGCGATAGCAATAAAGGAAGCTGTGAACAGAGCCTGTATAGGGATACGGGACGTGGAGGAAGTTATCATGGGCAACGTGGTTTCGGCTGGTCTTGGTCAGAACCCTGCCAGGCAGGCTGCTATCTATGCGGGCATCCCTGTTGAGACCGGTTCGTTCACGGTAAATAAAGTATGCGGCTCAGGCTTAAAAGCGGTCATGCTCGCAGCCCAGGCTATAAAAGCAGGGGATGTCGAGGTAATAGTAGCGGGCGGGATGGAAAATATGAGCGCTGCCCCGCACCTGATAAGGAGCCTGAGATGGGGTGTCAAGCTGGGAGAAGCTTCCATAGCTGATGCAGTGGTTTACGACGGTCTGTGGGATGTATATAACAATTATCACATGGGGCTTACGGGGGAAAGGATCGCAGGAAAATACGGTATAACCAGGGAGGAGGCGGACGGGTTCGCCCTGAGAAGCCATCAAAAAGCTCTGGATGCGATCAGGAGCGGAAGATTCAAAGAAGAGATAGTACCCGTTGATGTACGGGAAGGCGCGGTTGAAAAGGACGAAGGAGTGAGAGAAGATACATCGATGGAAAAACTTGCAAAACTTCAGCCTGTTTTCAAAAAGGACGGTATCCTTACACCAGGGAACAGCTCACAGCTCAGCGACGGTGCGGCTGCGCTGGTGGTGGCGTCGGCAAAAAAGGCTGAGGAATTGGGGCTGGAGCCGCTTGCCAGAATAACAGGCTATGCGACCGCAGGGACAGAGCCTGAAGATGTGATGGAAGCACCTATCCCTGCGGTCAAAAAGCTTCTGGGAAGGACGGGTTTTACTATTGATGACATAGATCTGGTTGAGCATAATGAAGCGTACGCCACGGCGTCGATAGCGGTAGCCAGGGAACTTGGTATAGATCACAGAAAGTTCAATGTGAACGGCGGGGCTGTAGCGCTGGGTCATCCCATAGGAGCAAGCGGTGCGAGGATACTTGTAACACTTCTCTATGCGTTGAAGGAGGGGGGACTTAAAAAGGGACTCGCCACCCTCTGCCTTGGCGGGGGAAATGCCGTGGCGATGATAGTTGAGAGGTAAATATAAAAAGACGATCATGTATAATTATTTTAAAAATGATGAGAAGTCACAGGTTATTCGCCTTTTTATAGCAGTCCTCATCGCGATCTTTGCTGTTGAACTCGGTATCATGTTAATTATATATTTTATTCAGCCTTCCATACCATTTCTTATCGTCAGCATAATAGACAGCATGGTGCTTGTATTGATAGTTTTTCCTGTGATATATCTGCTGAATTACCGCCCTTTATTGTTGGAAATCAACGAGCGTAAGCAGGCTGAAGAAGCTTTGAGGGAAAGCGAGACACGCTACCGCATGCTGTTTGAAAGTGCTGGAGATGCTATATTCATTCTTGAAGCAGAGGGAGAAGATGCAGGAAGGATTATAGCTGCCAACAAAGCTGCAGCAGAAATGCATGGATATACAGTGGATGAACTTGTGAACATGAAAATAACAGACCTTGACTCACCTGAAGCTGCTGGATATGTGCCAGAGAGAATCAATCGTATGCTGAAAGGTGAGTGGATGAAAGCAGAAATTGACCATCGCAGGAAGGACGGCACAATGTTCCCTGTCGAGATCAGTGCAGGGTTATTTGAGCTTGGAAAACACAAACATATCCTTGCCTTTGACAGGGATATAACTGAACGAAAGCAGGCAGAGGAGACGCTGAAAAACTACACAGCTAAGCTTGAAGAAATGAATCGCCTCAAAGATCTATTCGCAGATATTATGCATCACGACCTGCTGAATCCTCTGGGGAATATAAAACTTGCATCTGAAACATTGCTATGTGCTGAAAATATGGATAAAGGCATGAGCGACAGGCTACTCATGATAAAGCGTAATGCGGACAGGCTCATAGAAATGACAAGAAGTGCGGGTACTTACGCCAGACTGGAGAGCGCTGATAAATTGGAGAAATCAAATCACGATTTGAATGAGATGTTCAAAACAGCAGCGAATAATTTCAAGTCCATGCTGGATGAGAAGAACATGAAGCTTGATTACCAGCCAAAAGGCAGGTGTTATGCGATGGTAAATCCTGTTTTCGAGGATGTTTTTTCAAACCTTCTGAGCAATGCGATAAAGTATTCACCTGCTGGAAACAAAATCGAGGTGAACATCAAAGATGAGAAGGAAAATTGCAGGTTTTATATCAAGGACTGGGGACCAGGGATAAAAGAAGAGGATAAGGCAAAGCTCTTTGTCCGTTTTCAGAGAGCGGATAAAGGGGGTGTTAAAGGCACGGGACTTGGGCTTGCTATAGTTAAGCGCATTGTGGAACTGCACGGCGGCAGGGTGTGGATAGAGGACAACCCTGAAGGCGGTAGCGTGTTCTATGTGGAGATTCCAAAAGCTTAAGGCATTTGCATTTACAATGAGGAACTATGATCCGGAGAATAGGAATAGTGGGCGCAGGCACGATGGGAGGTGGGATAGCCCAGGCTGCGGCGCAGAGCGGCTTTCAGGTAATACTGGAAGATATAAGCGAGGAGTATGTGAAAGCCGGATTTGCGAAAATAAAAGAAAGGCTTGAAAAGAGGGTCGGTGAGGGAAAGCTGGAGAGCGGGGAGAAAGACAGGATCCTGTCAAACATAGAAACGACCGCAAGCCTTGAGGACTTAGGCAATGCTGACCTCATTATCGAGGCAGTTGCGGAACAGGAAGACGTAAAAAAGCAGATCTTTAAAAAGCTGGATACTATCTGCCCCGAAGGAACGTTTTTCACCTCGAACACGTCCTCCATATCCATAACAAGGCTTGCGCAGGTTACAGAAAGACCAGCTAAGTTCGCAGGCATGCATTTCATGAACCCTGCTTTTATAATGAAACTGGTAGAGGTCGCCAGGGGCATCCGTACATCGCAGGAGACCGTGAACACGATAACCACAGTGGCGGAAAAAATGGGAAAGATACCTGTTGTGGTCGATGATTCTCCCGGTTTTATTGTAAACCGCGTGCTTATGCCGATGATCAACGACTCTATTTACTGCTTCCAGGAAGGGGTGGCTTCAAAAGAAAGCATCGACAGCATCATGAAGCTTGGCGCGAACCATCCGATGGGACCGCTTGAGCTTGCGGATTTTATAGGTCTGGACATATGTCTTGCGGTACTTGAGGTTCTTCAAACCGAACTGGGAGAGAAATACAGACCATGTCCGTTGCTGCGAAGAATGGTAGCAGGCGGAAAGCTCGGGAGGAAAAGCGGAGAAGGATTTTATGGATATAAGAAATGAGCTTATAAAAATAGATAAGAAAAACGGGATCGGAGTTGTTGCTCTGAACCGACATGAGGCTATGAACGCTCTGAACACAGGGATGCTGCATGAACTTGGTGATACTATAGCCAGGCTTGAGAGCGATGAGGGGATAAAAGCTGTTATCGTAACCGGGGTTAAAAATTTTTGCGCCGGTGCGGATGTTAAAGAGCTTAAAGAGAAGCACCCCAGGGAAGCCGAGGTTTTTTCCAGGCTGGGGCATAATGTATTCAACAGGATAGAAATTATGGGAAAGCCCGTAATAGCAGCGGTGAACGGCTACGCGCTGGGCGCCGGATGCGAACTGGCTCTTGCCTGCGATTTAAGGATCGCGGGCGAGAGTGCAAAATTCGGCACGCCTGAGGTGAATCTCGGTCTTATCCCTGGCTTTGGGGGGACGCAGCGGCTTACCAGGCTGGTGGGAATAGGAAAAGCAAAGGAGATGATACTGACAGGGAAAATCATAGATGCAAAAGAAGCGGAATCCATCGGGCTTGTCAACAGGGTCGTAAAAGACGAGGAACTGATGGATAAAGCCTGGGAAATAGCGCAGGTTCTGGCGCAGAAAAGCCCCATCGCTGTCAGATTTGCTAAAAATCTGATAAATAGCAATCAGGAGATGAAGAGAAGGCTTGATATGGAGATTATTTCATTTTCCGAGTGCTTTGCTTCAGAGGATCATATGGAAGGCATAAACGCATTTCTTGAGAAGAGGAAGCCGAGGTTCAGGGGGATATAATACAAATGGAAGAAAGTTTAAATGAACCCACTATAAGCGCAGGAGGCAAAAGAAAAAATGAATAAACGTAAATTTCCAAAAGGATGGGATGAGGAGAGGGTGCGAAGGGTTCTTGCTCATTATGAGACGCAAACTGAGGAGGAAGCCCTGGCAGAGGATGAGGCTGCTTATAACGAAGATTAAACGGCTTCACCTCAGTTCCATGAGTTCCGGGAATACATGTCCGAAAAATTCGACGTCATAATCGTGGGCGCAGGTCCCTCTGGCTGCGCCGCAGGCTATTCGCTCGCAAAAATGGGGTTCAATGTTTTGATATTGGAGAGGGGCAAATACCCGGGTGCAAAGAACGTGATGGGCGGAAGGATGTATTCTCATGCTCTGGACAGGCTTATCCCCGGCTTCTGGAAGGAAGCGCCAGTGGAGCGGCGGGTTACCAGGGAAAAGCTGACACTGCTGTGTGAAAAGGCTTCTGTGACGCTTGATTTCCAGGACGAGGGGCTGTTTGAGCCGCCGAACAGCTTTACGATACTCAGGACAAGGTTCGATCAGTGGTTTGCGAATAAAGCAATCGAAGCAGGAGCTGCTTTAGTATCGAATATCAGGATCGATGACCTTTTATGGGAAGAAAAAAGGGTCTGCGGCATAGTTGCAGGCGGCGATAAGCTTGAAGCGGATGTTGTAATAGCAGCAGACGGCGCGGTCTCCCTTATGGCTGAGAAAGCAGGTCTTAAGAAGTTCGATGTAAAAGAATTTGCCATCGGCATGAAGGAGATAATAGAGCTTCCGGAGAGAGCTATTGAGGACAGGTTCAGCCTCGGTAATGAAGAGGGGGCTGCACAGCTTTTTATAGGCAAATGCACGAAACAGATACCCGGAGGAGGTTTTATATATACCAACAGGACAAGTCTTTCTGTTGGTATAGTGGCATATACAGATCAGCTCATTGAAAGTAAAATAGAGGCTCATGAGATAATCCGGGAATTCAATACGAACCCTGCAGTAGCCAGGCTGATAGCAGGCGGCAAAATAGTGGAATACTCGGCCCATGCGATACCTGAAGCTTCACCCACCGGTCTTTTCACGGACGGCATGCTTGTCGTCGGCGATGCAGCAGGTCTACTGGTGAACAGCGGGATTACGCTTCGCGGCATGGATATGGCTATCGCCTCCGGGGTTGCTGCGGCAGAGGCTTCAAAAAATGCGCTGGAAAAAAACGATTTTTCAAGGAAAAGCCTCTCGTATTATGAGCAGCTGCTGAAAAACGATTTCGTGCTCAAAGACAGGGATACGTTTAAAAGGTCGCCGGAATTTCTTCGCAATGCCAGACTTTACTCGCTCTACCCTGAGCTTGCCTGCAGTCTTTTCCACAGGCTGTCTTCGGTGAAAGGAGAAAAGAAAAGGCTTTTTGATGAACTGCTGGAAGAAACAAAAAGCCACAGGAGAGAGATGCTCCTGGATGTAATAAGGGGTTTGAGGGCTGTATGAACATAAGCATTGAGGAGCGGCTCGGGCTTGTAAGCTTTGAGGTTGATAAGGAGAAGCACATCAAAGTAAATACCAGCATATGCAGGGATTGCGAAGATAAGCCGTGCCTCAGGTTCTGCCCCGCAAGGAGATATACGCTTGAGAAAGGAGAGGAGATCGCGCACGATTATGAAGGATGCCTTGAGTGCGGAACCTGCAAGCTTGCCTGTCCAAAAGGTGCGGTTGATTTTAGCTATCCGAGGGGAGGGTACGGGGTATATTATAAATATGGATAAAAATATAAGACAGGATATTGATATTACGAGGAAAATGCCGGATGAAAATAAAACGATATATGAAAAGTTTTTTGAATCCGCACCCGATGCAATAGTTGTAGTTGATAGCGAGGCTCGCATAGTTCTCATCAATGCATCTGCTGAAAAGATGTTCGGCTACGCCAGAGATGAACTGCTCGGAAATTTTATCGAGGTCCTGGTACCTGAGCGTTTCAGGGAAATACATGTAGGGGAACGCAATAGATACCTTTCTGCGCCCCGCACAAGATCGCTGGGTCTTGGCCTGAATCTATATGGGAGGCGCAAGGATGGAAGCGAGCTTCCTGTAGATATCATGCTCAGCCCCCTGAGTACAGCCGGGGGCATACTGGTGCTGAGCGTTGTCCGCGATATAACAGAGCGCAGGCGGGCGGAGGAGGAACTGCGCCGTGCACGCGATGAGCTGGAGCTGCGGGTAGAGGAGCGGACAGCGGAGCTTTTAAATGCCAACAATGCACTGAAAAAATATACTGCAGCGCTGGAAGAGGCAAATCGGATCAAGGATCTCTTCACAGACATCATGAGCCATGACCTGCTGAACCCGCTGGGCGTTATAAGGACAATGAGCGAACTTGAGCTTGAGAAAATAGAAGAAGAAAGGATGCGAAAATCGCTTCTAATGATAAAGCGCAATGCAGACAAGCTCATAGAGATGCTGAAGAGCGCAACCATGTACGCCAGGCTGGAGAGCGCTGAGAAGCTTGAGAGATCAAAGCTGGATCTGAACAGGATTTTCAGGGGTGTAGCTGACAGCTTCAAGCCGCAGATGGAAGGGAAAAACATTAGACTGGATTACCTTGCAAAGGATGAATGCTATGCGATGGTAAATCCAATAATCGAGGATGTTTTTTCAAACCTTCTTGACAACGCGATAAAATACTCACCTGCCGGGAACGGGATCGAGGTAAATATTATAGATGGGAATGGATGCTGGAGGGTTTACGTCAAGGACTGGGGCTATGGAATAAAAGAAGAGGATAAGGAGAAGCTCTTTACCCGTTTTCAGAGGGTGGATAAGAAAGGTGTCCGGGGTACGGGACTGGGACTGGCGATCGTGAAGCGCATTGTGACGCTGCATGGGGGAAAGGTCTGGGTGGATGATAATCCGGAAGGCGGGAGTATTTTTTATGTGGAGATACCGAAATCTTAGAGATGCAGGATCGAGGATACCCTGGGGTTTGGGTGGGGATCATCCAATAATTCAATACATATTTGTATAGCGAGAGAATGGAACCGCAGATGAAAAGGGTGAGTGCAGATGAGAATTCAATAGATCTGTACGCTCAAACTGTTGCCCTGATTATGAATTAGATATTACTTTTATCACGATCTAAATATTACCCCGCGCCGATATGTTGCCGGAACAGCGGCGTGCGCTCAGGTTCCGACCCTGCTTTGATCGAAGACCCTGCACCTTTCACCGTTGAGATAAGCAGGCACAAGGAGTACGGAGAGCTGCTCAAGAATTCGGTGGAGAGCTATCCTCTTCGGGATAAGATCGTACTTCGGGAAGTTTGGAACCTTCCTCCTTTATCATCCGTTCCAGCTCTTCCAGAATATCCTCTATAACCACTTCCTTCGATTCAAGAATGGCTTCCTTTACATGCTTATGGTGAGGAAAAGTCCTTAATCGCCTGTGGTGCGGCGCATTATCCCATCTGATGATAAGCTCCGATCCTTTTGAAATATGATATGCGTACCTCCGGAATCGTGGTGTGGCGTGCTCCCAGAGATGAAGTTTCCAGCCGTTTATCAAGCGTGCCTGGATCTTTAATCTATAGTACTCCCCAAAAGCATCTGAATCGATCGAGAGAATGGATTCGATGATACTGGATTCCTTTAAAATCTTAACAGTTCTATGCACTTACACCGGTCTCTTTGGCTGCTTGCTTCCAGACTTTTAACATGTTCTCGGCAGCTTCCCATTCCATCCAGTCGTCCTCTTCCGGGATGGATGCCCCTTTTTCCAGTCTCTTTGAAAAGGTACCAAAGGACATACCGTATTTTTTCTCAAATACCTTAAGTTGTTTTTTATAAAATTCTATCTTATGTTTGATGAATTCCGAAGTTACATCCCTGATGAATTCCCTGGTTGAACCGTATAAACCGAGTTCCAATAGAGGTTTAGCAGCATGTTTTAATTCGGTAAGGACCTCATTCTCAATTTCTGAACTCATAATATCTTCTTAGAACCATACGAATAAAAGCTTTTTGTCGTTAAGACGCTTAAATATCCATGCTCATGTCTCTTCGATATAATAGAAAAGCGCCCCAGCATCAACGTATTCAAGCTCGGCAGTGCCTATTATTCCAAGCACTTCTTCGATGACCCTGAGCTGTTCAGAGAGCCCGCTTTTTCACCATCTCCGTCAGCCTGGGAACTATCTCGTACAAGTCTCCCACGATCCCGTAATCACATGCTTTAAAGATAGGGGCGTTCGCATCGCTGTTTATCGCTATGATCGTCCTTGAGTCCCTTATACCCGCGATATGCTGTACCTGACCTGAAATGCCGATAGCGATATAGAGCCTGGGTTTGATCTTATGCCCCGACAAGCCGACCCAGCGCTCTTCAGGAAGCCATTTCAGGTCAGCCGCTATTGACCTTGAGCACCCCACAACGCCCCCCAGTGCCTCGGCAAGATCAAAAACGAGCTTGAGGTCCTCTTTTTTCCTGAATCCCCTGCCTGCTGAAACTATGATATCAGCCTCCTCTATCCTCAGCGCCCCAGGACCCTTTTCCTTTATTTCCAGCACCTGTACTTTTGGCTCTGCAGGCTTGAAGGAGGTTTTGATTATTTCGCCTTTTCTGGTCTTATCTTCTTTTTTCAGGAACCTGCGCGGGGGTACTGTGGCTATCTGGGGGTTGCGGAGAAATCTCTGGACAGCGATAAACCTGCCCCCGAGCACATAGCGCCTCGTTACCAGTTTTCCCTGCTCCAGCGAAAATTCAACGCAATCTGTGGCGCATCCCACCCCTAACCTCTGCGCGACCCTGGGAGCGACCTCTTTTCCAGGCTTCGTTCCGCCTATCAGGAGGATCTCAGGTCTGTAGCGGTCGATAAGCATGGAGATGAACTCTACTATGCTGTCCGCATGAGGCTCTAAAACCGTGGAAAAAACCTTATCCGCTCCGTATGCAATATAGCTCTCCTCATTTCCGCCCAGAGAGACCGCCGCAAGCTCGGATTTTAATGAATCCGCAAGCTCCCTGCCATTTGCAAGAGCTTCGAGCGCGGTTTCATCGTCTTCAGAAAAAACAAGTATCATTCTTCACCTATTTTTCAGATAATATAACCCTTGCGAGTTCTTCAACGCTCTTCAGCATAACTTCCTTTCTTCTCATCTCAACAGCCTCGATACTTAAAGTCTCAACCCCGGCTTCGGCTTTTACATGACCTGCTTCGGTTATTTTTTTCTTTGAAGCTCCCAGGATCTGCAATAGAGTGGGTATCCTCGGCTCGTTGATCTCTTTGGTAACGGTTATTAAAGCGGGAAGCTTGGCCCTGACCACTTCGTATCTGTTCTCAAGTTCCCTTTCTACCACTAATTCGCCGCCCCTTAACTCGATTTTTCTGGCATACGCCGCCACCGGGATACCGAGAGCCTCACCCAGCCTCGGACCAATTTGAAAAGAATACTCATCTATGGAAGCTTCCCCGCATATGATGAGGTCATACTTTATTTTCCGGATAATTCCTGAAAGGATAGATGCAGTGCCCAGGGAATCCGCACATGCTTCATATACGACCGCCTCGTCGGCGCCCATGGCAAGAGCCTCTTTGGCAGCATCTTTTGTACCTCCGATCACAGCAGTGACTTTCCCGCCGTGTCTTTCCCTGATCCTGAGCGCCTCTTCCAGCGCATTTTTATCAAAATCGCTTATTTTTCTTGCTGCTCCTTCCATAACCGGGCGTCTTGATGAGGCATCTACTTTTATCTGTCCAAGGTCGTATATCTGCTTGATGCATGCGATGATGTCCGGCATTCTCTCTCCACCTGGTTATTAGGTCATCCTCGTCTTTATCAGTATATCGTCTCATTATTCAGCCAGTTTTTCAAGGATTTTCTCAAGACGCTAATTGTGCTCTCCCTGTTCCCTGATAAAAATATCAAACTTTACATTTAGGGCATCTATTCCTGTCTTGATAGCGGAAGTATCTCCTTTGATGTCCGTTAACAGCTCGTTTCCCTTATCCAGCTTTCTTCCTATATCAACATCATCATCAGTAGTTACCTTTGAAAATACGTCCGGAAGGTCAATATCAAAAGGTATTTCTCTCTTTTGTATATCTTTGATTACGGCTCCCCTCTGTTCTCCCTCAGTCCTTATTTCCTGGAAAAACTTTCTAATATCCTGCACTTTTCCGGTTACTGTTATGTTATAGCACTTCTGCATTATATCAGCCCGTGGTATTATTGAAATTGAAACTGTGTTTCTTTTCTGAAATCACAACTCAACAAAGATTTATCTTGGTTTAGTGCAAGATATAGTTTGCCTATCCCTTTTTCAGAAATAAACCGTTCAGTTTCCAGTTTATTGTTAAATGTTTGATCTCTGTGGCTGGAACTTTTATTCTCCTGCCTGTAGCCCTGCTTACAAGGATTTCATAGCAGGGAAATACCTCATCGCCCGATCGCTGTACCAGTTCTCCAAATATGTCTTTACCAAGGTTGTTATCAACATAGCTTCTGTCGTGTACAAGCTCATCTGTACGCAGATAATCACCGCTTTTTACAGAGGGTACGATCATTCTGTCCCTTAAGACCTCGGTTGCGCCTTCGCCTACGGTCGCTACCATTACGTTCTTGAACAGCATCGGTATCCCGCTCTCGTTAACGTATCCAATATGCCCGTGTATCTGGTAGGCGGTCCTGACTATTTCCCAGGCTCTTTCGGAGCAAAAAACCTTTGAAATCGTAGCTTCGAACGGGAAGTCCGGATCATTTTTATCTTTCAGGTAAGCGGCATGTATGTATTTCTCCCTGCCCATGCACAGGTACCTGTACATGTCAGCAAGGTGTTTCCTTATCTCCATGTGATTCTTGATGGGCTGACCGAAGGTCACTCTTTTCCCCGCCCGTTCCATCGCTTTTCTGTACGCTTCGTCCGCAATACCGAGCGACCATGCGCATCCGAAACTTATTCTTCCGCTGGATAAGCCGTGGGAGAGGATCTTTCTTCCCTCTCCCCTTTCACCCAGCAGATTCTCAGAAGGTACGCTGCAATTTTTGAACCTAAGCGAAGAGGTTGGCGTGGGACGCCAGCCCATCGTATTTCCTGTGCCCAGCAGTAGAAAGCCTTCTGTTCCCTTCTCTACGATTAGTGCATCGTATCTTTTTCTCCTATCAAAACTCAGGTTGTAATCTTCTTTATCTACAGTGAATACGACATTTACATCCGCATGACCGCCACTGGTTATGGCAAACTTGGTACCGTTTACGGTATAGCTATCACCTGAAAGCGTGGAGGTGGTCGATACTGCTTTCAGATCAGAGCCCGCGCCTGACTCGGTGAAGGCAAGACCCCCAAGCTTCTTACCGGATGCCATATCTTGCAGCAGTCTCTCTTTCAGAGCCGGAGTTCCGAACCTGTTTATCAGATCAGCACATGTACCGTGTACCGAAGCGTACACCCCGAAATTAGCATCGCCGCCGGATAGTATCTCTATCACGGAGCTATACAGGATAAAAGGGAGACCCAAGCCTCCGTATTCCTCAGGGATGTACAGTCCGAGCAGACCTGTCCCGGCTAATCTTCTTTGAGCCTCTATAAAATGCTCGGGGAAAACCAGCCTTCTGTCTCCGGGTACAGCGTCCTCTATACACCCGTACCTGTCCAGGAGCTGGAACTCTTTCTCTGTTAATTCTGTTCTCTTACTCCTGGATTTTAATCTGGCATCATATACCCTTTCAAATCGCGTGCCCGTCTCCTCCCACTCCAATGCATGCGGCTTCAATTCTTTTTCTGAAAAATCCCTGGCAGCAGAGAGGATACTCTCAATAGTCCCTTCATCTAATCCAAACTCTGAAACCTTCGGCACTATCAGATTTTTTAGTTCATCTATCTGGCTTATCATATGAATGGTTTCTTAAGCGATGCAAAATCCAAAGTTCCCATGTAGAGTTATTCCTCCGGCGGTTTATTAAGTTAATCCCAGGTAGCTGTCAAAGTTGCTAAAGATCTGATATCTGATAACCCTGATTAGATAGATTTAATAGCAATCGAATCGAGTATAACGCTACCTTTTGACGAACCCGCCTGATATAAAAAGATATCCGGGTTTATCAAAACCAGGGGCTGTGGCCTAGTCCGGCATGGCGACGGGCTCCAGCGGAAAACCTTTAACAAGGTGTAATGATGAGCAACGGGTCTACCGAGCGAACCGGACGCGGTAAGCGATGAGGAGCCGTTGGAGCACTGAACGTGCTTATTCCCCCGAATTAATTCGGGGGTCAGAAAGCCAAAAACCTGGCGTTTTCGGAGAGACCCGTCGATCGTGAGTTCAAATCTCACCAGCCCCATATTATTGCATTGCTACAGTTCAGTCCAGACCTGACGGAACTTGCCGCTGATCGGGTCGCGCGCAGGGGGCTCACCGGCTCTCTCGATAGCTATCGAAGGCAAACCCTGTACTGAAAGATAATCCTGTAAGCGATGAGCCACTGCCTCCCAGACCTGCTTTTCATCTCTCCCTGATATCACTTCGAGCCTGATCCGTATCGCAGCAGGTGCGGTCTGTATTGCCTGAAAACGCGCCACTCCGGGGGTTTCCTCTATCACGGTCGCCAGCGCCATCGGTAAAAGAGGGATTTTTTCGCCTCCCTGTGCCCGCAAGAACATGATCTCATCCCTCCGCCCTTCCACCCGAATGGCTGGCAGCGGACTGCCGCACGGGCAGGGATCAGGGTTTAACGTGATGCTGTCGCCCAGGTCATAGCGGATGATGGGTTGTAGGCGATTGGCAAGATTTGTCAATAGAACCGTACGCGAAGCCTCACCCGGTTGTACCGGCCGGTATGCCTCATCAACAGGTTCAAGGATAACCCAGTCTGCATTGACATGCAGCCAGCCATGTCCGCAATCGAATGCTATCCCCGGGAATTCAGATGCTGCATATAAATCTCGTACCCGGCATTTGAATGCCTGCCCGATCTGCCTGCGTGCCGCCGGGGCGAGCCACTCACCTCCTGTGACCGCTTCTACAGGGCGTATCCTTAGTCTTCCTTCCGCCTGCTCATATGCCAGCAGCAAGAGCGCTGTAGGATAGCCGAACAATACTGCGGGCTGGAAATCGTTCAGTGCCCGTACAAGTTCGGGCAACGGCATCAGTACGGAGAAGCTCTGGATTCTATGAGACCGCCTGCGCGCAAGTTCCGCAGCCGCTGCACCGGCAAAATGACCCCCTGTGGCGACCACGACAGCCACTCGTCCGCCGCTGCGAAGCATACCCTTGATATGTTCCGGTTCAAGCGCCCCGGGGGAGTTACGTACGATTCCTAGGGCCGTATAAATAGCCAGAGCATCGCTGTCATGTACGAAGATGCCACGCTTGCCCGTGACTCCCGATGTAGTAAAGATAGCATAGCGCCCAAGATACAGTGAGCCAACGAGATGCTCATCTGCGACGAAGGCTTCAACCCCGCCCCTGTTTACCTCTGGATCTGTCACCCAGCTATCGAAATTTGCCATAAGCACTTGCTTTGTCACAGGGGGAAGATTCCGGACATCTCTTTTGTCCCGATAGAGTTCCCTGTAAAAAGAGGAATGTTCTCTGGCAAAACTCACAATTTCTTCAAGTCTTGCCTGCTGTCGGGCCGTTATTGTCGATCGACCATGACGCCTGGTATGCCAGATATCATAGACCGAGTTCAGTAGTTTCTGCACATCGAATATGTTTTTCTCTCCATGGATGAAGTCATCCATAACAGTCCTCCCAGATCAAAAGCTAAGCTATATATCACTTTACATCGTATGTAAAGTTATGTATTTATATACGGCAAAAACCCTATGGTTTTTCACCGGCAGGCTGACATGAGCGTTGAAACAACAGCACCTTCGATCTTCTTGGTCTTTATAGCAGGTTTAGTTACCATACTCAAGCCGTGCTGCCTTCCTCTTGTCCCGGCTGTAATGTCCGGTTCTGCAGGAGGCAGGCTTCGCCCAGTGGCTATAGTGACAGGCATGACGCTCAGCTTTACAGTGATGGGCACGCTAGTTTCAGGTTTCGGGGCGGCTTTTGCAGGCTTTGCAGATACCCTGCGCAGTCTGTCTATTCTATTCATTATGGGAATGGGCTTTGTGCTCTTTGACGACGACGTGAACGCTGAATTTATCAAAATATCAAGCTCTATAACGCAGGGTTTAAGGAGTAATGTCGGTTTTTTAAACAACAATTCCTCGAATGCGCCAGGGCAGGGGCTGTTCAGTGCGTTTTTCCTCGGCATGTCTTTAGGCGTAGTCTGGATTCCGTGTGTGGGTCCCATTCTCGGCGCGGTGCTCGCGTACGTCGCTTCAGTAGGCAACGTGACCTACGGCGCCGGGATGCTGTTCGTTTATTCAGTGGGCATGAGCCTTCCCATGCTCTCCATAGCCTACTACGGCAAAAAGGTCACGACCAGGTACAAGTGGTTCATGAGGAACGGAGAGATGCTCAAGAAACTCGCAGGACTTATTCTCATCGTTGTCGGTGTAATGCTACTATTCGGAATAGATAAGCTCATGATCAGGCTATTCTCTAAGTACTTCCCGACAACGTTCTACGGCATATAAACAGCCTTCTGCTGGCACTGAGCATTATTTCACAAGAGACAATTCAACCATTGAAACGTCCAGCCCTCCGCCAATATACGCGGATGCAGGCTCAGCAGCGCCGCTAATGCCTGTTATGGAAGAGGGCAATGCTCCTTCCAGGCGCACAGGGCGCAGCTGCCACGGGGCATGCTTTATTCTCAAGCCACAGGTTGCGCCTCCCATGCGTGTATATACCCGGAACCTGTCTGTAAGGAAGCTCTCAAGGCTGCCTTCGGCAGGCGTAAAGGGAGCGGTGTTGTTTATCTCACCAGCTATATCCATGCCAGGCGCGTGCAGAGACACGCGGTTATCTCGCACCCTGAGGTCAAGATCGGCGGCAAATCTATATGGCATGCCAAATAAACGCGCCCCCAGAGCGGGGAGGATGCGGTCAACCAGGGTATCAAGCAGCACGATACCCTTTCCTGCATCAGTCGTCACGTATGTGCGTATGTTAAGCTGGTAATACCTGAGAAAGATGCTGCTCAGAGGCAGCAGCAGACCGGGAGAAGGTCCCATCACACGCAGCGCGGCAAGGCTTACGTATGCATCGCCATCAAAAAGATCAAGGCTAAGACCCGGAGGGATGCGCGGCTCAAGCTGTGCTCCGGGCACGTGCCAGTGGATGAAAAACGTATCATACCAGAGCATACGCCCGTAGTTCATATCCACTCCCGACTATTGCTACCAAGCTCTCCATGTTGCATTTATAATTGCCCCCGGATAACTTCACATAATCAACCGAACCGCGGATAAACACAGCCTGACGCAGATATAAGGTTGCATCTGCGTTCATCGGCGTCATGCCCGCCAGCATCACGTCCGCTGCAATACGCAGACACGTATGACGAAGCCATACGTGGATTCGCCTGGCGGCTGGCGTGAAGCCGTGCATAGACATCTATGCCCCTGAGGGTATAGGTGGATGCGCCCTCCCGAGGCGCGACTCGGGGTGTTCATCTGCGGCAAATTTCTTAGATGGTTATGTGAAATGCTATACTTCAGGGTCTGGTCTTAGCGCATATAAAGTTAACCCTGGCTGAAACGCCGTTGTTTAAACAGAAAGTGAATACATGCGTTTACCGGCAGTTTATTTCCCTGATATCCTTGCTATATAAATCCCGTCCACTACCCTCTCCATCCTCACAAACACCTCCGCTCCCACAGGAACCCTGTCGGCATCCACGACCGTAATCACCCTGTCGCGCGCGACCGCAAGTTTCTCCCCTCTCATCCAGCCGGGACCCACCACCTTCACCTTTACCCTCTCATACCGTTTGAATACGCGCGGGATTGCCTTGCATTCAAAACTCCTGAAATCCTCAGGCGAAAGGACAAGCTTTGTATTGTACGCTCTCTCCCATTCCCGCAGCTGTGAGTAGAATGCTTCCCAACTCATCGGTCTGATATCGGGCTTTCTCCCGTACTTATGGGCAAGGAACTTCTGTATCCCCAGAGCAGGGAACTTTTTTCCCGCCCCTATCTTTAGCGCTAACTCTATCAACTTGGGGATTTCGGCGTCGTTGATGCCGGGAATCCACACAGGGGCAACGAGAAGGTCTATGCCAGTATTTTTAGCGATGTATTCGGCGTTCCCGATCACCCGCTCCAGATCGTATGAATCCGTCCCCGCTATCCTCTTTGCAAGCTCAGGGTCGAGGGACTCGATAGACATATTGATGCGCGAGAGACCCGCACCATCAAGTTCATCAAGTAGCTTCTTATTCAGCAGGGCACCGTTGGTCTGCATCGAGACGATACTGACTTGGCTGTTCCCCGACAGTCCCTCGACAAGCTCAACGAGCTGCGGGTACATTGCAGGCTCCCCCACCGTGTCGATGTGCGCCTCGATTCCATCCGCCTCCTTGTACGAGGCAGCCCAGGAAAAGGCTGAAAGTAGCTGCGGGAGGTCGACCATGTACGCAGATATGCGCCTCTTCGAGCGCGGACCCGCATCTGTAGAGCAGAAGACGCACGAAAGAGGGCATTCGCTGAAAGGGCGGACCTGGAGCACGTTAGTTCCGCGGTCGATTATTCCAAAGGCTATGCAGCCGAAAAGGGGAATATCCCTGATGAGGATGTTATTGCATCTTGCCATTATTTACCAGTATGCACTCCGCGCACCGCTTCTTTCCGCAGAACTGCTTCCCGTGCTCAACTATGAGCGCGTGGAACTCCTTGTATAGAGGAGCGTCCTTCGGGAGCGAATGCTCAAAAACCGATTGTAATTCTTCATAATCACCCTCGATCCCCATGCACTTGCATATTCTCTTCGTATATGCGTCTATCACGAATCTGGGCTTGTCGGCTGCGTAGAGTACTATGCTGTCAGCCGTCTCCTCTCCCACGCCGTTTAGAGAGAGAAGCATACCGCGCAGTTTATCTGCAGGCAGCTCAAGGATATCGGGATTCTCAAAGAAGAATGCTGAGATATCCTTCAATCTCTTTGCCTTCTGCCTGTAAAACCCGGTGCACCGCACAAGTTCCTCCAGATCTTCAAGCCTTGATTTCGAGAGCGTCTCAGCACTGATCAATCCCCTGTCTTTCAGGTTCTTTATCGCCCTTTCCACGTTCTCCCACCTGGTCTGCTGGGTAAGGATAGCCCCTACCACGACCTCAAAAGGCGTTTCGGCAGGCCACCAGTTTTTGTGCCCGGACTGCTCAAGTAATTTATTGTAGGTATCCATCATAGGAATTTTACACCGAGATCGGAGAGACCGTTGCGGATTGCGAGGTTGATAAGAAAGGGTGTCAGGGACTCGATCATATAAGAATATCCAAGGCCCCCTCCATCAAGAGGTCTGAGGTTCCTGATATCCCTGGTCAATTCCATCACGACTTTCTTTGCATCCTCGTCATCGCCGCAAATGACAACGTCATAATCCAGTACCAGATCTGGATTTGCAAGTTTCTTTGCTGAAATATTATGGTACGCAGAGACCACTTTTACGCTCTTCGGCAGGATATCCCTGATCTCAAGAGCTGCACTGCCCTGTTTCGGGGGAGTGTACTCAAACCACCTGTTCTTTTTCATCGGGACCACAAGCGAAATAACGATCTGGTCCTTAAAATGAGGTCTGAGTGCTTTCAATAGCTCCACAACCCCCTGGTAAGGGACTGACAGGACGACTACGTCGACATCTTTAATCCCCACCTCGTTCGTGCAGCCTGTAATGCCGCAGCAGACCAGTCCTTTGCTTAAAAGCGCCTCTCGATACTCATCAGCTGCTGTTTTTGCCTTTCCGATCTCTCGCGAACATAAAGAGATATCATGCTTCTCCGCCCACCGCAGCGCGAATCCCTCTCCGATACTGCCTGTACCGCCAAGTATTGCTATTTTCATCTCTCTTTTCCCTCCAGAATTTTACGCATAACATGCATATTCTCCTTATGCACGGATACGATAAGGTCACTCAGAATCGCAAAGATGAACATCTGTATTCCCGTAAGGATGAGAAGCGTTGCAAGGATAGTGAGGGGGACGTGAGTTATTTCCTTTAGCCATTCGTCTACCACGTAGATGCCGATGGCTACCCCGCTTACTGTCAGGAGTCCACCGATCAGGTTGAAATAAAAGAGTGGATTATGCGTTCTCGCAAGCAGGTAGATCGTCGAAGCTATCCTGAAGCCATCCCTCAGGGGCCGTAGCTTTGTATCCGCACCGCTTACTCTTGCAAGGTAAGTTATCGGGACTTCGACCGTCTTTAATTCCTTTTTCACGCATTCGATTGTTATCTCGGTCTCCACCTCAAAACCTGTCCTGTTCAATTCTATCTGTTTGATGGCATGATTATTGAACGCCCTGTAGCCTGACAGGATATCCTTGAGCCAGATGCTGTACGCAAACCCGAATATCGTATTCAATATCCTGTTGCCGAACAGGTTCAGGCGGGTGAACGCGCCCCTCTGGTAATTCGTGAACCTGTTCCCGATCACGTGATCGGCAATACCCGCGATGACAGGCTCAAGAAGTTTATCCACTTCTTCAGGCAGGTAGGTACCATCGCCGTCTATCATCACGATATATTTGCTCGTTATTGACTGGAACGCCTGGCTCACAGCCTGTCCTTTACCAGTCCCTCTCTGTACCACTACCTTTGCACCCGCACTTTCTGCGTTATTCACGGTATCGTCGGTGCTGTGACCATCGATTACAAGAATATTGTCGTAGCCCAGGGACCTGAATTCTCTGACAAGTCCACCTATTGTTTTTCCCTCGTTAAGGGTTGGAATTAATATACAGACATCCTCTTTGCTCATTTTCCGTTCTTTTCCGTTATTTTCCATTCGTTTATACCTAATAGCCAGCGATTTCTATTTAATCCCTACGTAAACAGTAACAATACCTGAGGTAAGATCATAAAGTTCTATACGTTCCATACCGGATTCTTTCATAAGTTGAACGAATCCACCCCTCTCCGGGAATGTCATTACAGAGGAGGGCAGGTAACTGTAAGCTCCCCCCTTTTTTGAGATCGCAGCACCTATTAGCGGCAGCACTTTCTTAAAATAAAGGTAGTATATTCCCCTGAAGATGCGGTTCTCAGGCTGGGAGAATTCAAGCACGATGACCCTGCCGCCTTTTTTTACTACCCTGTGCATCTCAGATAAAGCCTTTTTTATGTCAGCCACGTTCCTGATGCCAAAAGCCGCAATAGCGCCGCTGAAGGCCCCATCCTTAAAAGACAGGTTCTCAGCATCGCTCTGGACGCAGCAGATGCTCCCGTTATTCATCTCTTGTATCTTCCGGGCGCATAGCTGCAGCATCTCCCTGCAAAAATCAGAGGCAACAGCACGGTTCCTGCCTGAAACCTCTATCGCCACGTCGCCAGTTCCTGAGCAGACATCCAGGATAAGCCCCTCAGGCAATTTTGCTACAGCGAACCTCCTCCAGCTTCTATCGCGCCCAAGGCTTAACATGTGATTGAGTAAATCGTAATGGCGGGAGATGCCTGCGAACATCTTCTGGATATATTCTTTCTTCTGCAACTGAGACCTCGTTCCTCTAAATGTTTTTGAAGGTTTAAGTATTGCGTTCGTTGAGCCTGTATCCTTTCAGGTTATTCCTCAATTATCGATAGTTTCTTTAAACCAGAGCGCCAATAAGACGCCCATGGCAATCCACCCCATCGAGTATCGCTACGGACATCCTGAGATGAAGGCTGTCTGGAACGAGGAGACACGCCTGCAAAAAATGCTCTCGGTTGAAGCTGCACTTGCAAAGGCTGAGGCAGCTACAGGTTATATCCCGGCAGGAGCGGATGGGAAAATAGCCGCGGCTGCGGCAAAGGTCAAGCTTGACAGGGTAAAACAGATAGAGAGCGAGATCAACCACGACGTAATGGCTGTTGTCCTGGCTCTCGCAGAGCAGTCAGGGGATGCGGGAAAATGGGTGCATTTCGGAGCCACCTCCAACGATATACTGGACACAGCAACGGCTCTTCAGATAAAAGATGCGCTCCTTATCCTTAGAAAAGAAGCGGCAAAATTGCGCTCCATCCTCCTGGATACGGCTTTTGCCCACAGGAGAACCGTATGTGCAGGCAGGACGCACGGGCAGATAGGCATTCCCACCACTTACGGGCTGCGTTTTGCGATATGGGCGTCCGAGGTGGACAGGCATATCAAGCGGCTTGACCAGTTAACTCCCAGAGCAACGGCTGGTAAAATGAGCGGGGCGGTGGGGACTATGGCAGCATTCGGGAAAAAAGGCATCGAGATACAGAAAAGAACGATGGAATTTCTCGGCATAGAGGCTGCTGACGTTTCAAACCAGATAGTCCAGCGCGACAGGCATGCCGAATTTGTGATGTGGATGGCTAACACAGTGACCACGCTCGATAAGCTCTGCACCGAGATACGAAGCCTCGCAAGGAGCGAGATAGCTGAGGTAGAGGAGAGCTTTGGCAAAAAACAGGTAGGCTCTTCGACCATGCCACACAAGCGCAACCCCATAAAATCCGAGCAGGTATGCGGGCTTGCAAGGATAGTTCGGGCTATGGTCGAACCTGAGCTTCTGAACAACACACTGTGGGATGAGCGCGACCTGACCAATTCATCGTGCGAGCGCATTGTCTTCCCCGAAGCATGCGTGCTCACCGACCATGTGGTACGCCTTACTGCAAGCATTGTCCAGAACCTGCGCTTCTACCCTGAGAATATCAGGAAGAACCTTGAGCTTCTAAACGGGTTGAACATGGGCGAGGCTATTATGATCGAACTCAGCAAGAGAGGGGTCGGGAGGCAGGAGGCGCATGAGATAGTGCGGCAGTGCGCCATGTCTGCAAGGGAGAACAGGGTTCATATGAAGGAGGCACTCCTAAAGAACGAGACCATCTCAAAATACGTGAGCGAAAGTGAGATCACGCAAATAATGGACCCGGATAGTTATATAGGCACGGCTGTGGAACAGGTCGAATCGCTTGTAGAGAAACTGAAAAAACGAGAGTAAAGAGAGTAAAAAGAGGATCATACTTGTTAAAAAAAGCAACCATCAAAGATGTTGAAAAGATGTGGAAGCTCATAAACAGTTATGCTGATAAGCGCATTATGCTTCCCAGGTCTTTAAGCGAACTGTACGAGAACCTGCGGGATTTTTACGTGATCATAGAGGACGACCAGATGGTGGGCTGCGGTGCGCTTCATATCGCATGGGAAGATTACGGTGAGATCCTTTCGCTGGCAGTTGAACCCTCAAGGGTAAGGCAGGGGGCCGGCTCACAGATACTCAGAGCCTGCGAGGAAGAAGCCAGGAACCTTGGGTTGAATAAACTCATCACGCTGACGTACGTGCCTGAGTTCTTTGAGAAGCACGGCTTTGTCAGGGTTAAAAAGAGCACACTTCCCCACAAGATATGGAGCATGTGCATAAAATGCCCCAAGTTCCCTGAGTGCGATGAGATACCGCTTGTGAAGAAGATAAGTTGATACGAGAGGCTCCGGCTGCCAGAGAGTTACTTGAACAGAATATGGAGAACAAGATTGCAATCCTTGAAGGCACAGTATTCATAGATAACGTAGAAGATTTCCTTCGCAAGCTTAAAAGAATAAGCGAAGAGAGAAAGATAACCATCCAGGCGCTGGATGCTGATAAACTGGCAGGAGAGAGACATATCAGGTTCGCGGTTGAGAAGGCAATGAACGCGTTCAAAACCGGGACTAACATTGCGAACGACCTTACGAAAGAGATAATTGTCTATGCCTCAGGGACACGGCAGATAAGCAAGGCTGTGGGGCTCGGAATACACAAAGGCGAGAATAACATTGTACTTGTGGCAGTAGGTGAGGAGCCGGATTTGTCCGGATTCAGTGAAATAATGCCAAAACATGTGCTTGAATATAATGAATCAAAGAAAGAGATTATCATGAGAGCCTTCAAAATCACGAAGGAAGAGATAGAAGCCGCGGGCGAGGAGAAAATCCCTGAGCTTGTACTGGAGAGGGTTGCGCTTGTGGATATAATTAAATGAAGCCTTCTTTTCGGCGGATATGCAAGAAAAGAAGATAATTTATAACTAATGAAATATATTCTATTAAAAAATGGACGCCGAAATAGACGGGATTTTAAAATTAATCAGTGAAAATCAAACCAGGAAGGAGTTTATTGATCCTGTTTTAAATAAAATGGGTTGGCTTAAGAACTATATCAAGGAAGAGGTAAATTCTGTTAAATCCGATTTCAATCAGAAACATTTTGTTCTTTTTAACATAAATAATATCGAAAGAGGGATTGATAAATATATTGATTATGTCTTACTCGATGAAGATTATACAGTTTTGGCGGTTATTGAATCCAAGCGCTTCTCTATAGATGAAGAGAAGGGGAGAATTCAGGCAAGAACCTATTCTAAGGATATTGAGAGGCAAGTGAATCGAAAGATTCCCATCTTTTTGACTAACGGCACAACATGGCGTTTTATTGATGAGGATGGAATTGAACGAAAAGTGAGCGGACCATTCACTCAGGAGGATCTTAAAAGAAGGAGCGATTTGTATAATCAAAAACGAGATCCCAGAAACGTCAATATAGATTCGCGCATTATAGACAGACCAAGAAATTTTCAAATTGTAAGGATATTAAGCGAACATTTTTCACAGGGTCATCGAAAGGCTCTTGTTCAGATGGCTACCGGCACCGGGAAAACAAGAGTGGCAATGGCAATAATTAAATTGCTGATCAATGCCAATATGATACGCAACGTGTTGTTTGTCGCAGACCGCATACCTCTTGTCAACCAGGCTAAATCCAATGGATTCAAACAATTTTTTACCGAACCTGTAGCTGATTTGCGTGAAGGATTTACAACGAGCGCCAGGCTTTATGTTTCAACAATCCAGGCACTGATGAGCGGGTATCCAAAAAAGCTCTTTGAGAAATTTAGCCCTGGTTTTTTTGACCTGATAGTATTCGATGAAGCCCACAGATCTATTTATGATAAAAATAACCTGATTAACGAATATTTTGATGCTATCAAGATTGGTCTTACAGCAACGCCCAGAGAACATGAAACAAAAAATACATACGATCTATTTGATTGCGAGCATGATAAGCCGACTGTTGAATATTCTTATGATGAAGCTGTTTCAGATAAGGTTTTAGTCCCTTATAACGCAGAAATTATTGACACAAAAGTATTATCATTAGGTATTAAAGGGGGCGAATTAACCAGATCCCTCAAAGACCAGCTCCGGAGACAGGAAGAGAACCCGGACTATGTGGAATATACTGGCTCTCAGTTTGATAAAGTTTTCATGGACGATAAAACAAATGAACTTATTATTCGTGAATTTATGAGTCTCTGTTATAAATCAGATGAGGGGAAGCCGTGTAAGTCGATATTTTTCTGCGCGAGCAGGCGGCATGCGAACCATATGAAAGATATTTTCGGAAAATTATTTCCAAATCTTTCCAGTGATGTACAGGTTATTACTTCCAGCATGGACAGGGCAGAAGATGAGGTTTTACGGTTCCAGTTACAGTCTGAGCCAAGGATTGCGCTTTCTGTTGGAATGCTGGATACTGGCGTGGATATACCAGAAGTCTGCAATCTTGTTTTTGTAAAACCTGTTTTTTCCCATATCAGGTTCTGGCAGATGGTTGGAAGAGGAACGAGGAACCTGAGTGCGTGTAAACACCCTGAATGGCTGCCGGACAGGGAAAAGAAGGACTTCAAGATATTTGATTTTAAGATTGGCGGTCATTCAAATATAAAATACCATGAGTTTAAGGTTTCGGAAGTGCGAAAACCACAAATGGATGTGATTGCCCGTATATTTGAAAACCGGGTTGAATTGTTAAAAAAGCAGCTTGATGAGAACCAGAAGAAAATAGTTTCTGGCAAAATCCTGGAGCCAATCGAATCCCTGGACAGGGAATCATTTATTGTGAGGGAGAAATTGCCCGTTATATACGAAATTGAAAGGAATTCCTTTAACCTTGAGAAGTATGTCGATGCATTAAAGAAGGAAATTTCTCCGCTCATGATTCTCAATCAGGGTGCTAACCCGAATGTTTCCTCGTTCATTCTGAATACCGAGAAATTATTTGGTTATGTTTTAGACCGGGATCTCGATAAGATAGAAAAAATTAAACAATATGTGCAGGAGATGGCTGGGAACATCCTCCAAAAAGATAATCTAAATGAGATCAAGAACAACAAGGATAAAATAATGAGAGCCCTTCAGGACGAATTCTGGGAAGATCTGACCTTTAATGATGTCGAATTTATGGTAAGGGAACTGGCGCCGCTGATGAAATATTATGAGCCGGATAAAAGAAAAATTGTTCAAATCGATGCCCCGGATTTAGTTTTGAGCAGGGAAAAGTATGAGAAAGAAATAAAAGAGGACACAAGACTGATTGAGTTTTTGGACAAAAACCCGTTTACGAAGAAAATAAAGAGCGGTGAAGGTATTACTTCCTCAGAATTAAAACAGTTGGAAGCGCAATTGGCGGAACTTCGACCTGAGATGACTATTGAGAACATCCAGAAGTACCAGAAAAAGGATTTTGTGGTGTTTTTACATGAGATCATGGGCTTAACCCAGGATAACAATCCGGTAGAATTAATTGAATTGAAATTTGAAGAATTCATCATCAAGAACAATGATTACAACTCAAAGCAACTGGAGTTCCTGGAGCTTTTAAAGAAAGTCTTTGCCGCCAGAAAATATATCGAACTCTCTGACCTGGCAAAGCCTCCGCTTTCTGAGGAACACCCATCGGATTATTTTCAGATAGGCGAGTTGAAGAGAATAATTGCAAAATGTAATACAATCAAGGTATGTTGATATGGAGAATTATTAAATATGTTATTTAATATTCAAGTTCCTTACTTTAAGCAGGAAAGCTGGTATACATGCGGACCTGCATGCCTGCGGATGGTTCTTGCATACCTTGGAATCATAAAAACAGAAGAAGAAGTAATGAAAGCCTGTGGTACAACCGAGCTTGGAACAACTTCAATACAAATATCAGCAGCCTTTCAGAGATTTGGAGTTAAAGCATCATCAGTCAAGAATGCAAACATTGATGACCTCAAACATGAAATAAATGAAAAAAGACCAGTGATAGTATTGATAGACCCGAGCCACATTTACGGCGGCGTAGGTGGTTTTGGTCACTTTATAGTGATAGTCGGCTTTAATGATGAAGAAATAGTATATCACGATCCGGATGAACCGGATGGAGAATACATGAAATGTGGCTGTGAAACATTCCTTCTGGCATGGAACGCCACAAGATGCTGGATGATCAAAATAGAAAAGGAGTAGTATGCATAAAGAAATATATGAAACTGCAAAAGAATACCTAATCGAGAACATTGGCGAATTAGTTTCTGCCGGTGATGTTTATTATGACGCACGACAGAGCACATGGAATGTTAAAATCCTGGCAAAAACTCCTCACGGCTTATTGATTCTGGGGGAGATGCGTCTTGATAATAACAAGAATATAGTTGACGTGCCAACTAAAGAAACTCTCCTGAATATTTTGAGAAACAAATTGAAGGAGGACCGCGTTCTCATCGATGTTCCTCGTGCAGAGCTTTCCAGAATTAAGAGCATGATAAGCGGTGTGCGGGTTTATGGCTGAAAGCTTGATGTTTAATATTTTTTGACAGGTTAGAGACCACACGCTAATTCGAGTATTCAAATTGCATATTATTTTAGGGTTAAAAATCAGCAAATAGACAGGATAACAGGATGGACAGGATAAGCCTTCTCGCGTCAATCCTGTTAATCCTGTCAATCCTGTCTAATTTTATGGTTTTGTGTCAACCCATGTTGACAAGAAAGTTTATATAGTTTCCACTTCTTTTATAGATGCTGGATGGAATATAAATCGGTTTCAGCAAAGATGCGGAGGGACGAAGTTACCCTGTTCAAGGCGTTCTGCGAGAAAAAAGGCGTCTCTCCTGCCGCTCTGATAAGAGAATTGATTTTAAGGGAACTGGATGTGCCAGTTCCACACACTGTCGCCGGGAGGAACAGGATTGCCTACGATAAAGAGAACGACAGGTTCACCTGGTCGGTTGCGCTGGATAGCGGCGAAGATGTTGAGGTTTTGAGGAATGTTTCGCCTGTTTTTCTGGAAGAGCTTCAGGATATGATTGTTAAAGGTCTGGAGGAGAGAGCGTCGTTCATCGGCAGGGTGAAGAGGGATTCTGTGCCTGTACCGGGTGGAATTTTGAGGAGGGAAAAATGGCAAAATTTACGAAAAAAGATAAATTAAGAATAATGCGAGGTGAACATGATGCATAAATGCAATATCTGCGGAAGAGAGATGAAGGCGGTGGATGATATAAACCTGAAAGGGTTTGTTATACACGGCTGGCGGTGCGAGTGCGGCAACGAGCACAGCGATCCGGAAGACGTGGATAATATCGTCAAATACTTCAAGGCATTGAAGAGCGGAGTTGAGGCGACTGTGTATAAATCCGGCAACAGCATATCTATACGCCTGCCGAAAGTGATCGCGGACCTCTATCACCTGAACGCGAACCTTAAGCTGCCTATCGAGACTGAACCCGGAGGTATCAGGCTTAAGATAGTGAAGCGGAAGGTGGAGGCGTAAAGGCGGTGCATGAGAGTTCAGGGGTTATGATGGTGAGAGTAGTTCATGGTCTGGGCGAGGGATTCTGTGCGTATGCCGGGCGGGATTTTGAGGAGGGATGGAAATGATAGAATTACCTATCAATTTTGATTTTTTCAAACGGAATACTTTCACTTCGCTTGGCAGCATTATATATTATAAGAGTTTAAATATCCACATGGCGTCAAACTTATTTCAAATGGTGGACACTGAAAAAATATAAAAATCTAAGGATGTATGTCATTTGATACAAAAATGAATAATACAAAAATCGAATGGACTGATTATAGTTGGAATCCTATTACAGGATGTAATAAAGGTTGTCCCTATTGTTATGCAAAAAAGATGGCGATTCGTCTTAAAGGTCGTTCTGGATATGATAAGGATACTCCCTTTAAACCTACTTTTCATCCACAAAGGTTGGTCCAGCCCTTAACTGCAATGAAACCATCAATGATATTTACATGTTCAATGGGTGATTTCTTCGATCCCGAAGTAAAAAGCAGTTGGCGTGAAGATGTGTATAAAGTTATGGATAACGCAAAATGGCATGCTTATCAAATACTAACAAAGCAACCAATAACTGAACCAGAATTTAGAGCAATTTTCCCAAAGAATTTGTGGCTTGGAGTCTCGATTGATGGAACATCAAAATATTGGAAAGAATCATTCGAGACCCTTAAGAACTCTTCGGCCTCAATGAAATTCATTTCTTTTGAACCTCTATTAGGGGATGCATTACCGGATGATCTAACAGGTATTGACTGGGCAATTATTGGTGCACAAACAGGTATTGGGGCAAGGATTATAGATCCTCATATAGTAAATAGAATTGTTGAACTAATAACTTCGAACGACATACCGCTTTTTGTCAAACCAAATATACGCTGCCAAATTCCAAAAAATTCAGGTTCTGAATGGGTTTTAAGAGAAGAATTTCCTAAACCATTTTACAAAACTAAAGCGATTATCGAGGCTTAAGAAATGGGACATGTTAATGATTCAGAAGGTCGTGTTTGTGAACAGATAAAATGGCATTCGAGACAGAAACACGCTTTTTTGGAGGCATTCTTAGATATTTGGTCGGAACAAGTAGGTAAAGATGGAAAACCAATGCCAACCTTGGATATTTTTGATTTATTTGCCTCCTTTGGTTGGTGCCATTGCTCTGAGAAAAAAGAAACATGGAAAGGCTCGGCTCTATTAGCGGCGGAGTGCCTCAAAAAATACAGAAACGGAAGATTATTGTTTTTAAATACATATCATCCAGATGATGGAGAAATGGTTGTCCAAAAGAATGCTCTTGAAAATGGTTTATCCAATCTGCATTTGCCAGAAAGAGTTAGAACAGTAATAGAAGCCTTTCCTATAGAAAAAGCAGTTGAATCTGCAATTTCATATGTTAATCCTAATTATCCGAGCCTCTGGATACTTGACCCCTATCAGCCAGAACATTTACCATGGGATATTGTCGAACGAATATGCACACTTGAAGGAACCTATAGAATCGGAAACAAAACGATAACTCGAAGACCTGAGTTATTCATTTGTTTAATGACCGGTCGTTTACAAAGATTAACTGGTATGGATACGGATGGCAGAGACATGGTGGGGGAAGCGTTGGGTCTTGAAAAGGATGAGTGGAAATCTAAATTAGAAAAATATCTTGAAACTGGTTACAATACCAGACAAGCTTTAATTTTTATGTATGCTAAAAAAATATCCAATTTTTATAAAAAAACACCAATAATGCTGGAGGTTCCATCCACTGATGGAAATATTGTTTATACTGTGTTCTTATGCACCGATAATAATGCAGGTCATTATGTTATGAAATTACACAAGCTCCCCGAATATCAAAAGTGGTGTAAAATAGAATGGGAAGAGAGTGCTGAAACAATTTCTAAAAAGAAAAAAGAACGTCGCAAAGCTGAAAAATCAGGTCATAAACAAATATTTTTTGATGAGGATGCCAATAAATTTGATAAAACCGTAGCATGCAATGGGTTACAGGAAGGTTTTAAGAATGGATAATCTGTATGAACGGCTCGCGCTATCAGAGTTTTTGAAAAATAACAAACCGCAGATAAACGCGGATGAACACAGGTTGAATCTTTGCGCTCTTTGCGTTCTTTGCGGTGAGAAATCTATTATACCCGCATTCGAGAGTTCAAAAAAAGACGAACCCTGTTTATCAATCCTGAACTCAATCCTGAGCCGTCATCTTTTCAACAGGACTTACTCGTCACATAATTAATGTAAATAATGGTAATAAAGGTTTTGAAAAATATGGAACCGCAGATAAACGCCAGACTGTGTGAAAACTCAACCGCAGGCATAATTACAAAACCACATAACAAACCGCAGATGAACGCAGATGAACGCAGATTTGTGCCTGCGTATCATGTTTATCTGAATTCATATGCGGCTAATATTCCTTACATTATGACAGGTTTACAGAAGATTATATTACTTTTCACACAGTCTGACACAGATGAACGCAGATTGAATGAATTATCGGAGAAGATTATATGGGCGGCATTCGAAATGAGCGATGTTCTAAAAACTTTTAAAGAATTTGCTGAAATCCATATTGCTCAATGCTTGAATCATCTTGAAATTATTGGTTTAAAACTCTGCTTACGGATTAATTTTAGCAAACCAAGGGTAGAAATTAAAAGGATAGTGAATGGTATTGGAAATAAAAAATCTCTGATAAATTCTGATAACTGCTTATTTTTCCAAAACATATCTGCGTTTATCTGCGTTCATCTGCGGTTAATATTCGTTTTTTTGCGCTATAGTACCCAAAAAATGCAACTAAAATCGTTCATGAGCAGGGCGGAAAAAGATATCCTATTCGGGGCGGGATTTTGAGGGAGGAGAAGATGAGAAAGTTACCGGATAAGTGGAAGATTATCAAATTATCAGATGTTGCAAATATCTCAGCAGGTGGAACTCCAAGCAGAAATGTTCAAGAATACTGGAAAAATGGAAACATTCCCTGGTTAAAAATATCTGATTTAAAAAACACTTACATAAATCATGCTGAAGAAAAGATAACCCAAAATGGATTAGATAATTCTTCGGCTAAAATATTCCCAAAAGGAACTATTGTCTACTCTATTTTCGCAACTTTGGGCGCTGTGGGTATATTAGAGATATCAGCAGCAACGAATCAAGCGATTGCAGGCATAATACCAAAGAATACACTTATCGATACAAAATATCTTTACTATTGTTTACAATCGGAAAAAAACAATATTTTGGCAAAAAAAAGCCATGCAACCCAAGATAATATTAACTTAACAATCCTAAGAAATCACGAAATTCCACTCCCATCCCTCCCAACCCAAAAGAAAATCGCTGCCATTCTTGAAAAAGCAGAAAAGCTCAGGGAATGGAGAAAAGAGGCTTACGAGCTGACGGATAGATTTTTAAAAAGCATATTTTTTGAGATGTTTGGAGACCCTGAGACGAATCCAAAAGGATGGAAAGAGGGGTATTTGGGTGATTTCTTTTCTGATATTAGATATGGAGTTTCGATAAAATCAGGGATAGAAGGTTATCCAATTATAGGGATGAACAGCATTACCTACGAAGGAAGAATTGATTGGAATAATTTATCCAAAGTAAAACTAACTCAGGATAATTTCCAGAAGGAAAGGTTAAATAAACATGATTTGCTTTTTAATAGAACTAATGCGTTTGATTTGGTAGGGAAAACTGGAATTGTTAATAGGGATGTTGATGCGGTTGCGGCTTCCTATCTAATTCGTTTACGAATTGATCCTTCCTATGAACCATATTTTGTTTGGGGGTTAATGAATAGCCCATATTTTAAAGCAATATTTAGTCAGAGATGTAAGAAAGCTGTTAATCAGGCAAATATAAATTCAAAAGAGTTGGCTGCATTTCCTGCAATATTTCCTCCTCTGCCGCTCCAGCAAAAATACGCCAGAGTTATCCAGCAAGTCGAAGCCATGCGTGAATATCAAAAACAATCAAAACAACATATCGAAAATTTATTTAATGTATTAATGCAAAAAGCATTCAGAGGAGATTTGGTATAATGGTAAAGATAGAACCTAAAGAAGAATCTGGTTGGGAAGATAGACATGATGTAATTAAAACAATAAAATTCCACGACAAAAACTTAGGCTGGATGCATTTAGTTTTAGGAAAGAGAAAAAATGACGGAGAGTTAGTTTTAAGACTCAAACGATTTAGGAACTGGTTCAGTATTCCATCTGAAAAATATTTGGCTCTAGTTCAGAAAATGCTTGAGAGAGGGGCTAATGAATTAGGGTGGCATTCTGAATTAACAGATGAGCAAATAGAAAGGATGGTTGAGGAAAACAAATCTTTAAGAGAATTAAAAGGGAAAACCAGAAAGCAAATTGCACATCAGAAAGAGGTAATTGATAATCTGCTTGAACAAGTTGGTAAACTCAGGGAAGAGCAACTCTCACTTAATTTAACCAATTTCAAAAATGATATTAAGGAGTTTAAAAATTTATTAAAAAAAGAATCTAAAGAAAGAGACATTCAATCATGGTTATATGATCATCCATGGGTGTTTGGTCCAACTTATATAGAGGGCACTAAAGAGGTAATAAATAGAAAAGGGGATCGCATCGATTTCTTACTCCAAAGATATGATACTTTTTACGATGTTATTGAATTAAAACTTCCTGTTTGTAAATTATTTGTGGGACAACAAGAAGATGTTCCAGAACAGGAAGTATCACGACAGTATACTATGTCAGCAGACCTTAAGGATGCGATCTCACAAATAATCGGTTACCTCGAAGAATATGAGATTGATAAAACAAATATTAAATGGAAGAAAGGAATTTCTATTCATAAACCCAGAGGAATTATCGTTATTGGAAGAAGCGACGAAACAAATAAACGAGCGTTGAAATCTTTAAATTCGTATTTGCATAATATTGAAATTGTAACTTATGAAGATATGGTTGATATTGGAAATAATTTCATTGAGTTAATAGAAAACAGAAATAAAAAGCTAAATAATCTAAAGGCTAAGAGGCTTAAAGCAAATACTGTTGAGGCATAAAATGCTTGACTCCGAACTCAAATCCAAAATAAACCAGCTCTGGGACAAATTCTGGAGCGGCGGCATCTCAAATCCCCTACAGGCGATAGAGCAAATGTCCTATCTCCTCTTCATGAAGCGCTTGGAAGACGAGGACATCGCAAGAGAACAGAACGCCCGGTTAACAGGAGAAAAATACGAATCCCTCTTCAAAGATTGCCCTGATTGCAGATGGTCTCAGTGGACGAATCTTCCTGCGGAAAAGATCCTGGAACATGTGCGCGACAAAGTTTTCCCGTTCCTGCGAAGCCTGGGCGGAGAGGAATCCCTATACTCCAAATACATGAAAGATGCGGTCTTCACAATACCCACGCCTTCGCTGCTCATTGAAGCTGTAAAGATAATCAACGGCATGCACATAAAAGAGCAGAACAGGGACACTAAAGGCGATATCTACGAATATCTTCTCTCTGAATTAAAGACCGCAGGGATGAACGGTCAGTTCAGGACGCCGAGGCACATTATTAAAATGATGGTGGAATTGACCGAGCCAAAAATTGGTGACATTATCGCCGATCCTGCCTGCGGTACGGCCGGCTTCTTGGTTGCTGCCTATGAGTACATATTAAAGACAAATACATCTGCGGAATTCATTAAAAAAGACGAGCAGGGGAATGAATACAACTTCAAGGGCGATAAGTTAAATGAAAAACAGTGGAGGCTCCTCAGGGAAAGCGCACTTTACGGATTTGACTTTGACCAGACGATGACAAGGATTTCATTGATGAACCTGATGATGCACGGGATTAACAATCCGAACATCAAAAGTATAAATACGCTCTCGACCAGGTACAATGAAGCAAATTATTATGATGTGGTGTTGGCCAATCCTCCATTCAAAGGGAGCATAGACGAATCCGAGATTAGCGGAAAATTCACCATCAGAACAAAGAAAACAGAGATTCTTTTCCTTGAATTGATGTATAACATATTATCAGGCAGTGGAAGATGCGCCGTGATCGTGCCTGACGGGGTATTGTTCGGTAATTCAACGGCACATAAAAAAATACGAAAGAAACTGCTTGAAGAATGCAGACTGGACGCGGTGATCTCAATGCCATCAGGGGTATTCAAGCCGTATGCCGGAGTATCTACAGGAGTACTTGTTTTTACAAAAGGCGAGCCAACGGAAAAAGTCTGGTTTTATGACATGGACTCAGATGGTTACAGCCTGGACGATAAGAGGACTTTCATAGATGGAAAAGGCGACATTCCGGATATTATTAAAAAATTCAAGGACAGGGACAAAGAAAAATTTGAAGATAGAAAAGCGGAATGTTTCTTTGTGCCATTTAAGGAAATAAAAGAAAATGATTATGATCTAAGTATTTCCAAGTACAAGGAAATAGAATACGAAGAAGTCCAGTACGAAAAGCCAGAAGTGATCAAAATGAAAATACTGGAACTGGAGAACAAGATAAGTAAGACCCTGGAGGAGTTAGAGATATAAGCCGTCATCTTCACAGGTCGGGTTTCAAATTCTATAACCTGTGGGATGCCCTCATTTGTATCTCACTTCAATTCCATGAGTCTTGCTCAACTTAAAGAAGGTAACATATCTTTTTATAGCCTCATTATCTGATGGAACCTTTCTACTTAGTTTTTTATAATTTTTAATAATATAATCCTCTAAGTTGCCCGGGAAAGCCATGACCGCTCCGGTGGTCATGTTAAAATCTTTAAACGGCACAAGTCTGGTGAACAACAGTAACCCTGGAACCGCGTGCTTACTGAAAGCAATATCTATCAGCTTTATATCGTCCTTTTTGTTAAGAAGATCACTCAAAAGCAATGAATTTTCCTTCTTTGAGACCGAGACTATTTTGAATAAAGAAGTGTACGAAAGAAGAAGAGCCTCTAATATTTCTTTTTCTGTCTCGTTCAGTGAGACTGCTTTCTCTTTATAAATCTCAATAGTATTTTTGTTCTTCACTTTATAATCATGAAGGGTAAAATCCATCAGGGTTCCCACCTCCTCTTCATTCTCCAATATTAAAGTATCCCCTCTGGCAATGCCAAGCAATCTTGCTGCTTTCAATAGCACTGCTCTGTCAAGGCAGGTTTGCATTATTTTTTCATGCAATTCTCTACCAACTTCTCTATAATTTTTATATTTCCGTACAAGCTCTTTTTGAATATCTTCCTTCGCCATAATCTTCCTTATATTATCCAAAATCATTGTTCGTATCTCATTTTATATCTCTTGATCTCCTCAATCATCTTTCTATCAACCACCCTCGGCTCGGTCATCTTCTTAGCATCAAGAATTTCGTTCAAAAACTTCTCAGGAATAATATCCCTCTCAACAATCACCTGCCTCAGCGGCTTATTCTCAGCAAGTGCCGCCTTCACAAGCTCAGCCACGTTCTCGTAGCCGATGTAGGGGTTGAGCACGGTCGCCAGCGCCTGGCTGTTCTCAAGAAGCTCTGTACATCTTTTTTCGTTCACCGCTATGCCGCGTACGCAGTCCTCACGGAACATACTGAGCGTGTTCGTCAGAAGCTCTATGCTCCACAGCAGATCAAATGCAATAAGAGGCGTCATCACATTGAGTTCAAGCTGTCCGGCCTCAGCCGCAGCAGCAACTGCATGGTCGTTGCCAGTGACCTGGAAGCAGACCATGTTCACAGCCTCGGCGATGGAGGGATTGACCTTCCCCGGCATTATGGAAGATCCTGGCTCCACTTCAGGCAGGATTATTTCCGAGATGCCTGCTTTTGGTCCGGAGTTGAGCAGGCGCAGGTCGTTTGAGATCTTATTGAGTTCGATCGCTAATATCCTCAGTGAGTTCGACATCTCCAGGAATCCTGCCATACTCCACGAGAGCATGATGCTGTTGCCGGGGTAAAATTCAAGACCAGTCAATTTATTCAGTTCTGAGATTACTGTCTTTTTAAAATCAGGGTGAGTGTTAATACCCGTCCCGACAGCAGTCCCGCCGATGCTGAGTTCAAGCATGCTTTTTTCTGCCGTCTTTACTCTATCTATGCACTTTTCCAGTGAAGAGGCGTAGCCGTCGAACACCTGTCCATACCTTATCGGCACGGCATCCTCAAGGTGCGTTCTCCCTACTTTGATCACGCGGTCGTATTCCTTAGCCTTTGCATGAAAAGCAAGTGCAGTTTCCTCAAGCTCTTTAATAAGAGTCCGGAGGGTTAAAAGCACGCTCAGTCTTATCGATGTGGGTATTACATCGTTGGAGGACTGCGCCATATTAACGTGATTATTTGGATGAACGATGTGGTAATCCCCCGGTTTTCCTCTCAGTTTTTTGATCGCGACGTTAGCTATGACCTCGTTAGTGTTCATATTGAAAGGCGTACCGGCCCCAGCCTGGAACACGTCGAGTATGAACTGGTCCATATATCTCCCCTCTATTATCTCCTCAGCAGCCTGTACTATCGCGTTCCCGATTTTTCTGTCAAGCATGCCGAGCTTCATGTTCGCAAGGGCGGCAGCTTTTTTTATAAGCGCTATCGATCTTATGAACTCAGGCTTAGCCCGAAGCCCGCTTATCCGGAAGTTGCGGGACGCACGCGTCGTGAATGCGCCGTAAAGTACGCCGTCCGGTACCTCTATTTTGCCGAGGCTGTCTTTTTCAATTCTTCCCATGGTATCAGATACTGTCCTTAACATATTTAATCTTGCATTTAAGATAGGTTTTTATCCTACCGGATATGAAAAGGGAGCTTATGCAAGCAGAAGAAGGCGATAAAGTCCGAGTAGAGAGAAAAGGCATGCAGTATGAAGGTATCCTCATGCCTTCGCAAACCGGTAAAATAGTACTGAAATTGAAAAACGGCTATAATATCGGGATAAACCGGGATTCAGCATCCATAACCCTGCTTGAGAAAAAAGAAGAAAAAAAGGTGCATGAGCTGCCCTCAAAACCCCTCAGGAAGGTAGAAGGGAAGCTGCCCCGCATCTCCATCCTCTCAACAGGCGGAACTATTGCCAGCAAGATTGATTACCGCACAGGCGCTGTCACGTCGCAGTTCTCAGCAGAGGATATCCTGAGTGCGATACCTGAGCTTGAGGGTCTGGCAGATTACAACTGCCGCATGATATACAATATCCTGAGCGAGAACATGCGCCCTTCCTACTGGGTCGAGCTTGCGCGCGCAGTATACGAGGAGATAAGGAACGGCGCGGACGGCATTATTATTACGCACGGCACGGATACCATGATGTACACCGCGGCAGCGCTCTCCTTTATGATAGAAACTCCTGTGCCCATAGTACTTGTGGGCTCCCAGAGAAGCGCGGATAGACCCAGCAGCGACAACGCCATGAATGCAGTATGTGCTGCGGCTGTGGCAGCCAGCGACATAGCCGAGGTGTGCGTTGTGATGCACGGCGGAACTAGCGACGATTTCTGCTACATCCACAGGGGGACGAAAGTAAGGAAGATGCACACCTCCAGGCGCGACGCGTTCCAGTCGATAAATACAAAGCCGATAGGGCGCGTGGATTATCCCTCCAGGGAAGTAAAGACATTTTCAGGCTATTCCAGGCGGGGCGAGAAAAAGCCGGCTCTTCACGACAAACTTGAGCCAAAATGCGCATTAATAAAGTATACCACAGGCGCGAGCGGAGAATCCCTCCTGTTCCATTCAGGCTCGGGATATAAAGGCATCGTGCTTGAAGGCACAGGTCTCGGTCATGTCTCAACCGAGTGGGTACCCCTTATCAGGAATGCAACGGACGCGGGGATACCCGTTGTGATGACATCCCAGTGCATCTACGGCAGGGTATGCGACCGGGTGTACGATACTGGCAGGGACATATTAAGAGCCGGAGCGATCGAGGGGGAAGATATGCTTCCAGAGGTCGCCCTTGTGAAACTGATGTGGGCACTGGGTCAATCGTCCGATATCGAAAAGGTCAGGGAGATCATGCGTACCGTCATTTCAGGTGAGACCACTCGAAGCACCTATGTACAGCCATCATGTAGATTCTTGTAATGATGATTATCATAATTATATATAGCTTATAATATAAGCGTAAATATTAAATACTAGTAAAGCCAATATAGATATTGTAGTAGGATTAGGTATCTAACGCCTTTAGTACCCTCAGTCTCCTTCGACCCATCGTTTTAATTAGATACCTAATCACTACTCCTCTTTTTGGTTTTTTCCAGGACTCTAATATCTGTAATTTTAGTAAAAGGATAATTGCCAGTCTCATCTTTTTCAGCGGATTTGACCATGTCCCAGATCGTGAGCAAAGCAACGCTGACCCCGTGAAGAGCTTCCATCTCAACCCCTGTTTTCCCGGTCGATTTGACCTCTGCTGTTGCTCTGATGGTGTCATTTCCCATATCAAACCGTATATCTATGCTGGTGATCGGGATGTTGTGGCACATGGGAATTACAAGGGACGTATGCTTGACCGCCATGACAGCAGCAATACGTGCAGTCTCAAGCACTTCTCCTTTCTCTACCTGTTTGTTCCTGATAGCTTCCAGGGTTTCAGGTCTTAGCCGTATCTCTCCTGTAGCGACAGCTCGTCTTGGTACATCTGCTTTATCGCCGATATCGACCATTCTTGCTCTGCCGTCCCGGATGTGCGAAAACGTATTTAATCTATCCTGATCTTTTTCCTTTTTTCAAAATCCTGTTGCGTTCTATGTCAACCAGTATCTCTCTCATGCATCACCTCTGGTATATAATCGATAACATCTGTAGCCAGAAGACCGTACCCGAACTCCTCAAATGCAAGGTCGCCCGCAGCGCCGTTAATGAACGCGGCAGCGCCTGCTGCCTCAAGGGCACCGTGCTTTGCGAACAGGGCGCCAGTTAAGCCCGCGAGCACGTCCCCTGTCCCTCCCACGGTCATACCTGCATTTCCTGTCCTGTTGGCTCGTACCCCGGTGCCGTCTGAGATCATGTCAATAGCGCCCTTCAATAGCACAGTGACCTGGTTTTTTTGAGCGAAATCCTTTATGAAACCGGCTTTTTCTTTTTCGTCTTCCGGTACATCGGTGTCTGACAGGCGCTTCATCTCACCTGCATGCGGAGTAACTATGATATTTTTGTTGCCTGCGGGAAACAGATGTGGCACCAGCGCATCTGCGTCAACCACAGCCTTCCTGCACAGGGGGATTATTTTTCTTACTGCTGCAAGGGTTCCGTCAGAGGTCCCAAGACCCATGCCCATGACGACAACATCGTGCTTCTTAATCATCTCTGATATAACAGGGATATTCTCTTCTGATAATCTGTCGCCGGACAGGGGGCGGACGATAAGATTGGGTGAGAACGATGCTATAACATCAGAGACGTTCTCTGGCGCAGCTACAGTGGCGATATCAGCGCCTGCCCGCAGCGCACCGAGAGCGGCAAGCGCAGGTGCGCCTGAGAACGCCCCTCCGCCTATGACGAGCACCTTACCTGCATCACCCTTGTGGCTGGAAGGGGATCTGACCAGAAAAGGCTTGATATCCCCTGGTCCGATAAAATATTCTGCCTCGCGGGGAACGCCAATATCAACGACCTGGATCTCACCTGTATATTTACGTGCACCTTCGAAGAGAAGCCCCACCTTCATTTTATGGAACGTCAGGGTAAGATCAGCCCGGACGGATTTATCGAACTCACTTCCATCGGGATCAAAACCGGAGGGAACATCTACCGAGATCACAAAAGCATCCGATCCGTTGATATGGTCTATGGTAGTTGATTCGGGTTCATGTATTCGTCCCTTGATCCCGGTTCCAAAGATCCCGTCTATGATTATATCGGCATTCATTATAAGCGACCTGTCAAGCATAGTCGAATCTGTGACCTGTACCAGAGGTAATGACATCCTCTCAAGAGCCTCCCAGTTATGCCGTGCCTCCTCTGTCCTGATATCTTCTTTTCTGCCGATCAGCATCACAGTAGTATCATAATTTCCCAGGTGCCTTGCAGCCACGAAAGCATCTCCCCCGTTATTTCCCCTGCCCGCAACCACGGCGATCTTGCCTGATGCTACCCTTTTCTTAACTGCATTAGCGACAGCCGCCCCGGCATTCTCCATGAGCTGCAGTCTCTTTATGCCCAGGTATTCGCAGTTAGCATCGATTGCAGCCATCCGGGAGGAGGTAATCGCTTCCATAATAAGATAATATCTAAGTATCCACTTATATTTGTTCAGGGAATGTATAAGGGTTTGGAATGGAATAAAAAGAAATCCCGGAGGAAAGAATGTCACAGATAAACCCACATCTAAAGCGGGTAAGAACCATAGCGGATTACCAGTTCGGAAAAGGTACGGGTGAGAAGCTCTTCCCTGAGAATGTGGAATTCCAATTTTCCACGACAGGGAGGGTTCGCTCGATCCTGCTTGACAAAAGACGTATCGCGACGGTCAGAGCCCAGGACGGCATTCTGACCCTCGGCATAGCCGGAGCCAGGGGACTTCATGAGGTCACAAGGTTCCCGGTGCACAGGGTGGTGGTCAATAACGATGCAGCGCCCTTTGTAGCGAAAGGCAGGAGTGCTTTTTCAAGGCATGTTGTAGCAGTCGATCCTGATATCAGGGCTGGCAAGGAAATCCTTGTAGTGGATGAGAGGGATAATTTGCTTGCCACGGGAAAAGCTGTACTCTGCGCAAGGGAGATGATGGCTTTTAAAAAAGGCATGGCTGTGGATGTAAGAAGCGGGATAAAATCCGATGATAGGCTTGATAAGGAGTAGAATTATAGTTATATTTTTGTGACTATTCAGCCTAATGCAGGTATGGAATGAATGGCTTTCCACTAAAAACATCCTGAATAGCATCGATGACTGAAAGCTTGTTCTTCTTTACAGTGGATATATGACCTCTGATTCGGCAGAACGA
>Ga0209749_1000585_pt1 | contig 46538 bp, 43 predicted proteins | sample EPASupsiteSAE347_FD_187267 | JGI IMG/M metagenome (GOLD analysis project Ga0209749, IMG submission 187267) | Bioremediated contaminated groundwater from EPA Superfund site, New Mexico - Sample SAE3-47 (SPAdes) (version 2) | ecosystem: Environmental > Aquatic > Deep subsurface > Groundwater >...
GGCTTTCCATCCAACAGGGCACGATCGAGTTCTTCTCCAAAACAACCAACAATCCTGCCCAAAAACCAAAATAACTTCCCCTATGTCCGCCCTTTTGCCACAACCCCTACGGAAGTGATATGCGCCCCGAGAAAATTTATCCTTTTGTTTTTGCTTGCAAACCGATTTCTTATAAACGATAATGCGAAAAAAAAGAGACTAGCCATGACAAAAGATGTTTTATTGTCCCCGTATATCAATCAATCCGGATATTAGAGAGCATCAGGAAAAATAATGGATAAAGATGTTAGCCAAAGTCCATAGCGGCGCGGTTTACGGCGTTGACGCCTATCCCGTTGAAATCGAGGTCAACGAGGGACGCGGAGATCCGCAGACCGTAATCGTCGGCCTGCCTGACGCCGCAGTCAAGGAAAGCAAGGACCGCGTCCAAACCGCCATCGTCAACTCTGGCTACGAAATGCCCATGGGGCGCCTGACCATCAATCTTGCCCCGGCCGACGTCAAAAAAGAAGGCCCGATTTTCGACCTGCCCATGGCCCTTGGCATTCTGGCTACGCTCAGTATGGTGCCGCAGGAGAACCTGGCCGACTGTGCGCTGATCGGTGAACTGGCCCTGAGCGGCAAGGTGCGGCGCGTGCGCGGAGCGCTGCCCATCACCATGGCCATGAAAAGGGCCGGACGCAAAATCATGATCGTGCCGCAGGAAAACGCCGACGAGGCCGCTGTGGTTGACGGAATAAAAATTTACCCGGTGGCCAATCTGCGCGAAGCGGCCGATATAATCGGCAGCGTTGCCAGGCCGTCACCTTTCACAATCAACGTTGAAAAAACATTCGAATCAACGTCAACCTGCGACGATGATTTTGCCGACGTCAAGGGGCAGGAACAGGCCAAACGCGCCGTGGAAGTGGCCGTGGCCGGCGGGCATAATTTGCTCATGCTCGGCGCCCCTGGCACCGGAAAAACAATGCTGGCCAAACGGATTGCTTCAATCCTGCCTCTCATGACTCCGGAAGAAGCGCTTGAGACGACAAAAATTCACAGTATTGCCGGGGTACTTGCCCCGCATCAGGCGCTGGTCACACACCGCCCCTTTCGTTCTCCGCATCATACGGTTTCCGATGCCGGCCTTCTGGGCGGCGGCGCGCATCCCATGCCGGGCGAAGTCAGCCTTGCCCATCACGGCGTGCTTTTCCTGGACGAACTGCCGGAATTCCACCGCAATGTCCTGGAAGTTTTGCGTCAGCCTTTGGAAGACGGAAAAGTCACCATTTCACGCGCGGCGGCCAGTTTGACTTTCCCCTGCCGATTCATGCTGGTAGCCGCAATGAACCCATGTCCCTGCGGTTACCATGGGGACCGTAAGCGCGAATGCAGGTGCACGCCGTTGCAGATCAGAAATTATCGAAATAAAATATCAGGCCCCCTGCTCGACCGGATTGACATTCACATCGAAGTGCCATCGGTCGGCTACCATGAACTTTCGGGCTTAAGTTCCGGAGAACCGTCCGCAACAATCAGGGAACGAGTCATTTCCGCCAGAAAAATCCAAAAGGAAAGATTTCACGGACGCAAAATACACTGCAATGCCGGCATGCACTCCAAGGACATGACAAAATTCTGCCATCTCAAGGATGACGCCCAATCAATCCTCAAAATGGCGATTGGCGAACTCCACTTCAGCGCCCGCGCCTACGACCGCATCCTGAAAGTGTCACGCACCATCGCCGATTTAGCCGCCTCGGACCAGATCGAAAGCGAACATATTTCTGAAGCCATTCAATACCGGACTCTGGACAGGCAATTCTGGATATAATATGTTCTGTGGGTGCTGGAATCTGACATCTGGAATCGCGATAGAAAACAGGGGCATATTATTACTAATTAGCAGGGTTTCTGGCCCCATTCTTTCCAAATAGGTGCGACTATGGCGGATGATGTCCATTGATTGATGCAAAACGTGAGAACTCGTCTTACAATTTTAACAATCATCCCGGCGCTCATAGAATTTCCTGCCTTTGCCCATCGTGTTTATCCAACGTCCACCAACAAAGATCCTGAGCTACTCATCATAAATCTTGAGCGTGAGCGACTCGAACGAGCCGAACAGAATTTTATCGCCCTACAGACAGCCCAATCCGAATTTGAATCGCAAGCTCAGGAAATCAGTGGAAAATTTAAAACACTATCAATGGCAGCGGATACCGGTCTCTCCCCACAGCAGGCATGTCCCCCAGAAATGTTGCAGAAACTCCAATCCCTGGAGAGCCAGATCGAAGGGATGAAGCACAACTTCCTGGCATCCTCACTCACCAGGGCAAATGTCCCCAGTTTAGCCGTTGTTCTTTCCGCTTGATTTCTCCGGGGTTTCCCATCAATGCCGCAAGCAGATTTGCAAGACGTTCGCAGGACAGCGCGACCGGCCTCGAAACTTCAGCGCCGAATTCGAGGGTTTTAGGCTGGATGCCGATGAAAACCGAAACAAAATTCATTTCCCTGCCCATATAATCGAGCATCAACTTGACCGGCAGCTTGTGCGTCAGGAAAACTCCGTTCTCGTCCTTCGCCACGTCAATCAAGGCAAGCGCGCCCGGGCGTTTGCCCATGTCCACCGCGTCCAGCATGATCAAATGCGTGGGACAAAAACGCCGAATTTCGCCGGTAAGGTTTTCAGGAGCAGTGCCGCCGTTGAGGAATTTGAACGTAGGGCCTCTGCTTGCCAGAGGCCGTCCGATCTTTGAAAGAGCGGCACGCCGGCTAGCGGCGGCCCTACAAAGACTAACCACCTTGTATTGCAGATATTTCAGCACCAGCAGGCCGGCCGCATCGTCGCCGCGCAATTCGGAACCGATGCCCATGATGGCCGCGCGCCGCCCGGCTCCCCGGCTGCCACGCGAGGAAAAACTAAGCAGGCTTTTCAGTTGTCGCCTGAGGTTTTGCACTTATAGCGGAGGGATCGGGTTTGGTGACCATGACAAGATTCTTGCGGTCCAATTGGGCGAGTTCGAATTCAGGGGTGATGTCCAACGCCTTTTTGGGGCAGGAATCGACGCACTGCGCGCAGTAAATGCAACGGTCAAGGCGTATTTCCGACTCGAACTGCTTCTCGGCCACCTTCCGGATTTCGATCGCGCCGGACGGACAATCCCGCATGCATATCTTGCAGCCGATGCATTTTTCGGGATAGAATTTCAGCCGCCCCCTGAACTTTGGCGGCATGACCGCCTTTTCAAAGGGATAGCGGGTCGTGGCCGGCTTGCGCGCCAGCGACGACAAAACCTGCCGCAACATTTTTCCGATGGTGATCATTTTAAGAACATCTTTACACACAAATTAACGACCAACTGCAATAATGCCGCCGGCGCCAGATATTTCCAGCAAAAATTGACCATTTGTTCTAACCGCAGGCGGGCGAAAAGCGTGCGCAGCAGCGTTATCAACGCCACGACCATCAAAAGACGTATCAGATAAACCACGAAGGCCGCCCAAGCCGGCAGTCCGAAACCGAACGGCAGAAACACAGCGGCCAGCAGAGAGGCGCCGACAAAAAGCTCGACGTCGAGCGTAAGGCGGAACAAGGCCAGGGCCCAACCGCTGTATTCGGTCAGGGGGCCGGCCACAATTTCGGTTTCCGCCTCGGGAATATCGAACGGCACCTTTTCAAGCTTTCCGAGCAGGGCGGTCAGCGAGACGGCGAAACCGATCACATTGACAAGCATCATGGCCGGCGTCTTTGTGTAGTATTCCGCAACTCCGCTCAGGCTCCAGGTGTCCGCCAGAATGCAGGGCCCCAGGAGCCCAATGAAAAACGGGACTTCATAGGCAAAAAGCTGGGTGAGCGAACGCACGGCCCCTATAAGCGAATAAAGCGAAGTGGAAGACCAGCCGGCCAGGAAAAGGGACATGGTCGGAATTGTCAGCAGATAAAACACCACGATCAGGTCGCCGTCGAACGCGTAAAGCGCGCTGCTGCGCCAGAGCGGAATATACATGATGGAGGCCGTTGCCGCAGCCAAGGCCACAATCGGCATGAGCTTGAAGAGCGTCCTGTCGGCGTGTTCCGGCACCAGCGAATCCTTGGCCAGGAGTTTTATCATGTCGGCCAGCGGCTGGAACCAGGGCGGCCCCTTGCGGTTCTGCATGCGCGCATGTATTTTGCGGTCGGCATATTCAAACGCCAGGCTCGCGAAAATCACGAAAAAGAGTCCCGGGAAAACGAACAGACTGAACAATGAGTTGATCATGAATGCTCTATATTAAATTCTACACCTTTCCATGAATTTCGAAAAACGTTTGTTGAGGTCCGAAAAATCTATGCCGTTGCGGCGGTGCCATTCGATGCCGTACTTTCTCAAATCACCCCACTCCATTACGCCGAGCGCGCCCTTTCGCGCGTCCTTGATCGCGAGGGCGCGGTCAGTGCAGGAAAAACACGGGTCAATGGCGGCGATCACTATGGGGGCATCGGCCAGATAATTATCCTCCAGCATTTTGGCGACCGAGGAAAGGTTAGCCAAAGTCGGCGCGCGCACCTTCACCCGTTCCGGCTTTTCCGTGCCGTTGGACTGCACGTAATGCACGTCCTCTCCGCGCGGCGCTTCATAGCGGCTGAAGACTTCCCCGGCCGGAATCTTGCGCGGCGCTTTGACGGCAATGGGTCCCTCCGGTATTTTTTTTAAAACCTGCCGTATTATGCTGTAGGTTTCCATCAATTCGCCCAGACGCACCAGAGTCCGGCCGTAGACATCGCAATGATTGTCAACCACGACCTTGAACTCCATATCAGCGTAAGCGGCGTAAGGATCGTCGCGCCGCACATCGCGATCAACGCCGCAAGCGCGCCCTGTGGGCCCGGCCGCGCCAAGTTTTAACGCATCGGCATTGGAAAGGAAACCCACCTTGGAAAGCCTTGCGATCAGCGTGGCCTCCTCGGTGGCGACCTGGATATAATACTTCGTCCTTTCCTCAAGAGCGTCAATGGATTTGGAAATATTTTCCAGTTGCGCCGGGGTAAGATCGCGTCGCACGCCGCCGATGGTATTCATGGCGTAATTGACGCGGTTGCCGCTGATTTCGCACAGCAAATCCATGACTATCTCGCGATCGCGCCAGGAATACATTAAAAGCGTATCGAACCCGACTTCATGGCCGGCCACGCCAAGCCAGAGCAGATGACTGTGAATTCTTTCCAACTCGCCGATCAGCGTCCTTATATAAAGTCCGCGCGGCGGCACCTGCAGTCCGGCGAGTTCCTCCACGGCCTGGACAAAACAGGTGGAATGGGAATGCGAGCAGATTCCGCACACGCGTTCGAGCAGGTAAATATCCTGGAGATAGGTGCGCTGTTCGCAGGCCTTTTCCATGCCCCGGTGATTGTAGCCGAGGCGCATGCCGGCCTCGTAGATTTTTTCGCCTTCCAGCACCAGCTGAAAGTTTTCCGGTTCCTTAAGAGCCGGATGCTGCGGACCGATGGGTATTTTTATTCTATTCACCAGGCGCCTCCCCCTTTGCCGGGGCGGTTACCGGCAGGCCCTGCCAGTCCTTGCGCAAGGGATATTGTCCCTCCGGCCAGTTGTCCGGAAGCGGATAACGCGGACCGGGCGGCAGATCATCGAATTTTACGCCGAGCAGGTCGGCGATTTCACGTTCATAAAAAATGCCGACGGGGAAAATTTCCCCTATGGATTTCCAATGGCCGTCCGACTTGGGAATTTTCGTTTTCAAATTAAGGACAATGCCGTCGTCTTTTGCCAGATGATAAATGAACGCGAAAAAATCTCCCGCATCAAGCCCCGTAATGGTGCACAGTGCGGAAAAACCCATTTCCCGTGCCAGACAGGAAAATAACTCCATGAATTTATCGGCCGGAACATCTGCCCAGAGGCGGCGTGCGCGCTGGATTTTGACCTGGCCAGCCAGGAACGGGAACTTCGCCGCAATCTGACCGCTGATTTCTTCTTCCTTCGCCATTTCTTCTTTTCCTTGAATATCTTACCGCAGAGGCGCAGAGGCCGCCGAGGCAAATCAACCTGTTTTTTTATAATTACAAATATTTATTTTCTCCGCGCACTCTGCGTCTCCAACGGAGCGGGCGGTAAAACTTCATCAGGTTTTCAATGAAGCCAGCAATTTGACCACGCCGTCAATTATGGCCTCGGGCCTTACCGGACAACCGGGGATATAGGCCGAGACCGGAATTACGGCGTCAATGCCGCCTTCAACATTATAACATCCTCGAAACACGCCGCCCGAACAGGCGCAGGTGCCTACCGCCACCACAAATTTCGGGTAGGTCATCTGTTCGTAAATTCTTACGATCCTGTCCTTGATTTGGCGCGTGACAGGGCCGGAGCAGACGAGCACATCGGCATGCCGCGGCGTGCCCTTGAGCAGGATGCCGAACCGTTCAATGTCAAACCGCGGCGTAAGCGAAGCGACGATCTCGATGTCGCAGGCATTGCAGGCGCCGGTGTTGAAATGGATTATCCAGGGCGACTTTATCCGCGCCCAGGTCACAATTTTTTTGACAAGGTCCATAATTAATTCCGGTACAAGATAAACAGTCCCATGGCCGAGGCCACGACAAACAAAAGCGCCAGTCCGAATATTTTCATGCTTTCAGCCGGCACAGTGGCGATGACAAGCGCAACCACGTGCATGATCGTGAAAAAAAAGGCGAACGGAAAGAACTGGCTGTAGTCCGGCCTGGCCCGGTGGTCCTTGACGTCCTCTCCGCAAGCGTAGGCCTTGAACGCCCCCCCGGAAGCCGCAGGCAGACCGCGCGCCAGGCGCGCCCCAAGCTTGGCCAGAAGGCCGATCACCACGAAAAGCGCCACGAAGGCGACGGGAGGAGATAATAGAATGTTTTCCATATTGTTTACCTTCGCTTATGTAGGGCCTCTGCTCGCCAGAGGCCGGTCCGATCAAGCGGCACGCCGCAAGCGGCGGCCCTACAACTTACACCTTTCTATCCCTTTAAACTCTTCAGTTTTGAAGTTTCCAATGTTCCGTTCTGCCTGAAAAGGCCGACGGTTATGCCGGCCGCCACCGCAATGACGGCCACTTCCACAACAATCAACGTAATGGCCAGACACTGTCCCAACGCCACTCGACCGGAAACGTAACCTGCGATCACAATGGCCAGGGTGGCCGCCTTGGTCATGATTTCAATGCCGATCAAGATGCGGATCACGTTCTCCGAAACCAGCACACAATACAATCCGGCGATCAGAAGCAACGCTATTCCGCCGCAATAAAATGGAAATAAGTTAAACATCAATTAGGCGGCAAAGCCGCAGCTTTTAAGAGATCATTAGCCACAAAAAAGCACAAGCAGAGCACAAAAAATATTATTTTGTGAATTTTGTGCATCTTTGTGGCAAAACAACCTATTCCTGTTTTTTTCTTTCCTTGAACAAAACGACCACGCCGAACACGGCTGTGAGCAAAACCACCACCTGGCCGAGCAAATCCAACTGACGCCTGCCCCAAAGCACAAGCCGCATGTCCTGATCAGGCGCCTGCGCCATGCCGGGATTGAAGTCAGGCTTGTTCATAAGAATAGCAAGCCCGGCGGCCGCAATCAACATCACAAGCGGCAAAAACGCGAACCGCCTGAGGATTTTCCTGGGACTTATCCCGCCCCCCTCGCCTCCGGCAGGCTGCCTGGTCAAACTGATGACGCTGATAAAGACGACCGTAATCAGGCCTGCGCAAACCGACAGCTCGAAAACCGCCGCCAGTGTCGCCTTCAGGCTGAACATGATTATGGCCAGAATTGCGCTAGCAACCGCCAGGCCTATGGCGGCCTTCAAAAGATTAGGCGCCATTACGGCCCAGAGTCCGGCAAGCACCAGCAGGATCAATATGACAACTTCAAGATACATTTTCGTAACCATTTAGCCATTTGCAGGAGCAACATTTCCACTTCCGATGTAGGGCCTCTGCTTGCCAGAGGCCTTCAGATCGCCACGCAAACAAGACGGCGCGCCGCCTTTCGACAGGCTCAAGACCCTGAGCATAGCCGAAGGGCAAGCGGCGGCCCTACATCTCTGCAAATGGCTAAATGCATACACATTTTCTTCTTCTTGCCGTCATTCCCGATTCCGCGGGAATGACAAATTGTGTCCTCTATCGCATCAAAATCCGGTTACTGGCAACAGAAACGATCCGTTGATCGCCGGAGAAAACATCATCAACAATCCAATGCAAATGGTTATCGCCACCAAAAGAACGGTCGGCGCGGCCAGTTCAACGGCCTCGCCTATGTTCTCCAAGCCGTGCCGCAAGTGGCCGAAAAACACTTTCCGCTGCATCAGGAGGAAATAGGCCAGCGTCACCAGGCTGAACAACACAGCAATAAAAGCATAGGCAAAATGACCTGACTGCCACAAGGCCAAAATGATGACAAGTTTACTCCAAAAACCAGAGAGCGGCGGAACGCCGGCCGTGGAAAGCATGCCGATCACCGAGGCAAATCCGGTCATGGGCATTCTGGCGGCCAGACCGCCCAGCTCGTTCATGGCGCAAGTGCCGGTTTTTTTCTCCACTGCCGCGGCATTGACGAACAGAAGCGACTTGAAGACCGAATGGTTGAATATGTGAAACACGGCGCCGGCAATTCCGAGCGGCGTGCCGGTTCCGAAACTCAGGACAATGTATCCAACCTGGCTGATGCTTGAATAGGCCAGCATGCGCTTGAAATTGTTCTGTACCAAGGCCGCCAGCGCCCCGCCGACCAGCGTGATTACACCCACCACCATCATGATTTCCTTGATGGTCGGAGTAAGGCCCAGCACGTCCCCCATGATCCTGATCAAAACGTACACACCGGTTGTTTTGGTGACGATTCCGGCCAGAAGCACCGAAACGGACGACGGCGCCGAAGAATACGCATCCGGAACCCAGCCGTGGAAAGGCATCAAACCGGACTTGATGAAAAGGCCTCCGGCAAACAGCGCCATGGCCAGCATGAGAAACGGCTTGTTTGCCGACGTGCCCAGCACCGAGGCCACGTCTATAAAGCGCGTGGAACCGGAAACAATGAGAAGCAGAGCCACGCCGGTCAGAAGGGCCACGGAAGCCGTCGCCGACAAAACGAAATACTTGAAGGCGCCTTCAAATCCGGAGCGTCCTTTTTCCGACGCAATCAGAATGAAGGAGGAAACCGCGGTGATCTCGACAAATACGTAAATCGAAAACAGGTCGGAACAAAGCACCACGCCGTTCATGCCCAAGAGGGCCAGGATGACCAGGCTGGCGAAATTGCAGCGTTTTATCTCGTCGCCGATCGTGACGCGGCCGACCAGCAGGGCGGACATGACCACCACGGCAATGGAAAGCAGCATGACCAGAGTCAAATCGTCAAGCATCAGCGGAAACATGATGGAAACGGCAAGAGCCTGCGGAAAAAAAATAACGGCCACGGCCTGGAACAGGGCAAAAGCCACCCCGAACGGGATCATCGCCTTCCGAAAGAACGGAAGCGGCAGATTGAAAAGCAGCACTCCCATCAGGGGAGCTATCAAAAGCATGTCAGACATTTTATATTCCAATCCAAAATTACCCGAACATGATCCAGACAATCACGGCGCAAATGCCGACCAGCGACCAGGCCAGATACAGGGCATAATTTCCGTTATGCCGCCAGCTGATCCACCTTCCGCAATCAACAGCGATTCCGGCCGCAAAAACGTCGCTAAACCATTTCACAAAACGGTCAACGGCCCACGACACGCCTGCCACGCCGCGGCACAGTTTTAAGCCGATTTCATAAGGATCGAAAAGGCGGCGTTCGGCCTTGTCGTATATGCCGGAAAGCACGGGCGCATGGTGAATATGATCGGCGGCCCCGATGCCGCTGCCGCTGCGCTTGTAACCGTACCAATGATTCAGCAGCGCCAGAAGCAGGGCGACGCAGGTGAAAATCACCAGTTTCGGGCTTTCCGGCCAGCCGGCGAAATCATGTTCCCCAAGCCGTTCACCGAGAATCGGCTGAATCAATTTATGCAACGGAAACGAGTTGCAGACGCCGAAAAAAACACACATTCCCGCAATGAACAGCATGGGCACAATCATCGCCAGGGGCGCTTCCTTCACCTGTTTCATCTGGTCCGATATTTTGCCGAGATAGGCGGAATGACCGAGCTTGAGAAACGAGGCGGCGGTCAGGAAGGAGCCGAGCAGGGCCGCCCAATAATACCACTGGCTGCGCGCCAGGGCGCCGTCGTACACAAGTTCCTTGGAAAAAAATCCGTTGAAGGGCGGCACGCCGGAGATCGAGGCCGCGGCAACGATGAAACAGATGAAAGTGACCGGCATTTTTCGCCCCATGCCGCCGAGCTTGTTCAAATCGGTAGTGCCGCATTGTTTTTCAACCGCGCCTCCGGTGAGAAACAGGCAGCATTTGTACATGGCGTGGTTGATCATGTGAAATATGCCGCCGACGATTCCCGCAGGGACCCCGGTGCCGATGCCCAACACCATGTAGCCGACCTGCGAAACGGCGTGATAGGCCAGGAGCCTCTTGTAATCTTTTTGTATGAGCGCCATCATGACCGCAACAAGAATAGTCACCGCGCCGATGATCATAAGGACGTGCGTCATCGGCCCCCGGACGGTCAACTGGAACATGTCCAGGGAAAGGCGGGCCAGAAAATAAATGCCGAGCAGCTTTTCAAGCGCGGCGGGCACCAGCGCCATGAAGGGAAGCGGTGCGTCAATGGCCGCGTCCGGGATCCAGGTATGGAAGGGAATTGCGCCCGCCTTGGCAATGGCGCCAAGCATGAGAAATATAAAAGCCGTCCCGCCCCAGAAGGTGGTCAGCGGCAGATTGATCTTCGAAATTGTCAAAGTGTGGGCAAGATGGCCGCACATGGCAATGCCGAACATAAGGCAGAGATCGGCAACGCCGCAGATTATCAGCGCCTTGACGGCGGTTTTATGGGCATCCGGATTGCCGATGGCAATCATGCCGAAAAGCGTCAGCAAAAGACCTTCCCAGAAGAAAAGCATCACCACCAGATTGTCGGCCAATACCGCGCCGTTGATCATGGCGATGGAGAAGAAAAGATAGGCGTAAAATTGAGCGGCATGGCGATTCTTGGCCATGAACTGCAGGCAATAGAGGCAGATGGCAACGCAAAATCCGGCGGAGGCCAGCAAAATAAAACCGCTGAAATGATAAAGCCTCAGAGCAAAATCCATGCCGAAAGGAGCCCACGGCAACACAAGTGAAACTCCGACGGAACTGCCGTCGAACAATTTCCAGCCCAAATACAAGTCGGCCAGCGCGGCCGCAACGACAACAATGCCCTGCAGCATGCGCGGCAGTTTTGCCATGGCAAGAATCAGCAATCCCGCCAGGGCGGGCAGAATGATGATGCTCAAAAGCATTGCGTTCATTTAACAATCATCCCCAGCATTTGTTGCGCCGCCGAACCGGCAAAGTCAAACGGCGGCGTGATCAGCAGTCCGCTGATTATGGAAAGAAAAGCCAGCAGGGCCACGGAAAACACCATGACCGGAGAACCCTCCGCCGCGTGCTTCTGGGCCGGCCCCATAAAGACCATCACAAAAACCCGCAAAAGATAAATTATGGTCAGAACGGCAGCGGCCACGTAAACCAGCGCCAGCCAGGGATGGCCGCTGACAACAGCACCGGCAATGACCGAATATTTGCTGAAAAAGCCTCCCAGCGGCGGAAGCCCCATCACAGAAAAGGCGCAGATCAAAAACGATATGGCCGTGACCGGCATGCTTGAAATCAATCCGCCAAGCTTGGTGATGTCCTTGGTGTGGGTTTTCTGCTCCACGATGCCTGCGCAAAGAAAGAGTCCTCCCTTGGCCATACCGTGCATAAGAATATAAAGCAAGGCGCCGCTTATGGCCAATTCTCCTCCCACGGCAAACCCGAGGAAGATAAAACCGATCTGGCTGATGGTCGAATACGCGATGATGCGCTTCAAATCCGTTTCGATCAGTGCTGCTCCGGCGGAGATTATCGCGCTCAATCCCGCCACGACAGGCACGATAGTGTGCCAGATTTCCGCGACCGGCAGGACCACCACCAGGAGCCGCGCATACACATAAACGCCTATCTTGACCAGCACGGCCGCATGCAGGAGGGCCGTCACCGGCGAAGGCGCAACGCCCGCGTCAGGCAGCCAGGTTTGCATAGGCAAGGTGGCCGATTTGGCGAACAATCCGGCCAGGATCAGGCATACGATATAATTGGGCACGGTCTGGCCCCTGAAAGCCTGACTGACCGCGGAAATATCGAAAGAACCGGAGACAGGCAGAATGGCGATAAAACCGACCAGCATGCACAAGGCGCCGAAAAATGTGACCATAAAAGCCTTGTCGGCGCGGATGACCTGCTCCTTTTCGCGGAAAAATCCTATCAACCGCCAGCTGGCAACGGCCGTCAATTCCCAGAAAACATAGAGGATTATGAGATTTGCCGCAAAAACCAGACCCATCATGGAACCGAGAAACAGCACCACCATGAAATAATATTCGTTCTGATTGGGGTAATGGCTGATATAGCCGAAGGAATAAAGGACTATCACCGCGCCGACCATCGAGGAGACAATGGCCATGAATACCGCCAGTTTGTCGGCAAAAAACATTTCCCGCCCGAACCCGAAGTCAAAATCAATTGCCGGGCCGTTGCCGGCCAGCACGGACGGAAGCAACGCCAGCGCGCAGCCGAACGAAAACAAAACAGCCAGCAGTGAAAGCAGATTACGCGCCCGCAGGGAAACTTTGCCGATAAACGGCAATAGAAAAGACGTCAACAACGGTACGGCGACAAGCAATGCGAGTATTACTTTTGGAGTCATAAATTGTCCGCGCAAAACCGCCTCCAAGGGTATTTCGCGCAAAACAAGCAAGGTACCTTACAAAAGAGCGCCAAGGTATTCAACAAAATTTCAAAAAATATTTTGCGCCAGAGGCGCCGGCATTCTCCGAAGAGATTCGGCGCGGCCTCTTTTCGGTGGAAATAGCTTCAATATTCCGGTATTTTTGCTATTCTGAGACAATTAACTCAATTATTAAAGACATGCCAGACTTTCCGACAACCGTGGGGTCCGACGACAAAGGCGCGATCCATGACTTTCCCGGACTGATTGCGGCCGGACGGAGCGGACGCGAAATACGTCCGCTAGATCCGGCGCAGCTCATTCCACTTCCAAACGGAAGTTGGCTGTATTTTCTTCCCGGCCGACTGCCGCTTGCCTTTAAAGGAAACACCCTGTGTTCGGAAGACAATATGCTCGCCGTTGCGGCATTCCTACCTCCGGGCTATGTTGCGCTCTCTCTTTCCGCATTCAAAGCCGAAAAAAACGCGCCGGCGCTTCCTCTGTTCTGTTACTGCGCGGTCTGCTGGTATCGCAACGAATTTTACGTTCCCGCCTTGCGGGTGGATGACGATCCCAAACACGACCTGTCCTGCGTGGACATGAACAAGGTTTACCGGAAAATAGACCATTGGATCAGGAAACACCCGAATAACCGCCTGGTGGCCCATCACGGGCTGAAATGCGTCAAACAATACGGCTGCCCGAACGCCGTAAATCTTTTCCTGCGACGCTGGGAAGCTCCGGTTGCCGTTTCCGGACATTGCAACGCAAAATGCCTGGGCTGTATCTCCGATCAAGCCGGCAAAACAGTCAAGGCTCCGCAGGAACGGATTGATTTCGAGCCAACCGTCGAGGAAATAGTCGAAATCGCCGTGCCGCACCTGAAAAAAGCGCAAAAAGCCATCATAAGCTTCGGACAGGGCTGCGAAGGAGAGCCTCTCCTGAAAAGCCGTTTGATAGAGTCGGCCATTTCCGTCATCCGCGCAAAAACAGGGCGCGGCACACTCCACCTGAACACCAACGGAAGTTTGCCGGAGGCCGTCAAAAGACTTGCCGGGGCCGGACTCGACAGCATACGAATTTCCATCAACAGCGCCAGGCCAAAGCTTTACGCGGCATATTACCGATGCCGCGGTTATTCGTTCAACAACGTCATGGAATCATTCAGGGTCGCCCGCAGGTCCGGACTGCGGGTTTCGATCAACTATCTTACTTTCCCCGGCGTCACCGACGATCCGGAAGAATTCAACGCTTTTTGCGGAATACTTGAGGAAATCCGGCCGCAGATGATTCAATGGCGCAACCTGAACATTGACCCGGATCTTTACATGCGCGCGGTCGCCGGCGAGCGCGCGGATAAACCGGCATCAACGGGAATACTGCCGCTGATGGAGAAAATCCACGAAAAATTTCCGCAAATCAGTTTCGGTTATTTCAACCGGCCGGTTGAAGATTTTCAAAGATGCCGATTAAGACGGAGTTGATTGCAAACCATTGAAAGGGGGTGGAGCGGAGGAGATTCGAACTCCCGACCCCCACGTTGCGAACGTGATGCTCTACCAACTGAGCTACCGCCCCGTTTTGCAAATACGGAATGAAGAATTACCAATGAAGATGTGCGGGAAAATCATATCCGCTGACCGGCCGGAGGAACGGGCGCTGCCGCCGCCATCTTGGCCTGTATTTTCTGCATCTTTTTAAGTTTCTTTTCCTTGATCGAAAGTTTCGGTTTGTTGGTGCGTCCGATGTTTCCCTTGTCCATGCCTTTTGCCATATTATTTTCCTCCATTAATCTTCAATGCAATCAATGCACAAACGGATACCAATATGAATGGCCCCGGCAAAAAAATCAACAAAAAACGTTTTTTTGCCGTAGCCCCCTATAAACATCGAGGTCTGATGTCATTCCCGACTGATCCAGCCTCCTGCCGTCGCGAAGCCCGCTGGCGGGCGTAGGATGGTCGTATCCAGAAGGCTACTTCGGCGGAGTAGGCTCGGAAATCCAGATTGTTCAAATCTGACACAACGCAATATTAACTCACCCCAACCCGGCATCCAAATCAAGTTTATCCGAAAGATCGATTCGTTCCGTAAGGAAGATCGCATCGCCACGATTTTGTCCAAACGCGCTGAACATCCCGGCCTGGTAAAGAAGATATCTTTTCATATGATTTCATTCTCAATCTGGGATTGGTCGTTGATGCTGGTCGTGGCGGCCCAGGCAACTTTTATCGCTTATTTGTACAATCCCCGGCTAAAAGGATTTGTTTTGAGCCTGCCGATCCCGTTTTCACTGGCCTATTTGTCCGTCGGCAATCCGGTTGACATCACCAATGTGTTGGGACTGCTGTTATTTTTCATTTATACTCATGCTGTCCGCTGGTTACATCAACACACGTATCTGCCGATTATCGCCGCTATTGCGGTTTCAACCCTGGCTTACGCCGCCACGGCCGCGTGTCTTGTCCCGTGGCTTCCCAAGGCGGCGTTTTATTTCTGGCTCGCCTGCGGGTGCGTGGCGGGAACAGCCGTTGCTTTCCAAGTCCGGTTCAAGGCGGTCGGTGAAAAGGGATACCGGACCGAATTGCCCGTCTGGATCAAATTTGCGATCATAACCGGCGTGATCTTTGTCATTATCCTGATTAAAAAATATTTACAGGGTTTTATGACCTTATTCCCGATGGTGAGCGTGGTGGCGCTTTATGAAGCGCGGTTTTGCCTGCGCACAATCTGCCGGCAAATGGGCGTTGTTGGCCGGCTGGACGGTCTATTTGGCCATCCTTTTGCCGTTAACCTGGTATCAATGGAAACGGTTTGGATAGCGCGCAAGTCCCCTTTCTACCGTCTTCAATATATCGCGCCACTCTTCTTTCGCGAACGTTGCCAGGTTCATTTCATGGGTAACGGGATGTCCGAAGAAAAGACTCTGAAGCCCCAGTTTGGTATGCTGGATAATTCTTTGCGCGATAAGCTCATGATCGCCATGCGTCAAAAGCCCTGCAATGGGTTTTTTCCCGCCCCGGCAAAAGTCACTATTATCGGAAACAGGATCGTTTGGCATCCGCGGCGCCACATGTCCGCGGAAATCGAAAAAATCACGGGGATTGATTCCGCGGGCATCCACGGGTATCGGCATATAATCCATGACCATGCCTCGATCGCCATACGGGAGAAGCCGCCAGTTATTAGCCCGACTTTCGCTACTCGGGTATGATAAAGACTTTTTTTGACTGAGAGATCAAGTGATTTCCTAGGTTTTTAACGTTTAATGACGATAAAAGGGCGTGCGGTGAAGACCAAGTATCTTGCCAAGTTTGACGGATGTGGCAGACTTTGGGAATGTTTTTAAGAGCGACGCATAGATGGAAGAATGGGAAAGAACACCGGTATTGCATACCAATGCGGAAACAGCGCGAGTAATTGTTCAGGAGAAAGGAGGGGTTATCTAAAAAATAAATCAGCGCTACAGTGGCGGAGTCTGCCAAAAAACGGTGTTGACATGCCGTGAAGGAGGAATAGGCATTAAATTTGATGACAGAAGTGTTCGAAATTCTTAAAAACGTACTGGTTTTCGTGAAATCCGGAGCGAAACCGTTCCCAACTAAAATTATCCGGACAAAAATGCGTGACGGCAAAAGCCATCACGGAATCAGGATAAAATAAAATTCTGTCAACAGCTTTTTATAAAAAATTCAACCCAGCGAGGTAATCTCAGCATTGTTGCCATTATTTTCCGGAAGATGAGTCCGTTGAAGATTTTTCCTTGCCGGTTTCCTTTTCAGGCGCCGACATCATGGGCATTGAATTTTCAGGAACGGGCGCGGGCTTCAGAGCTTCTCCGGCCTTGGTGTACTCGATTTTGGCGGATTCCTTCAAACTTTTCAGAAATGTCTCAAGTTTTTCCTGCACTTTTTTACCCTTCAGCCGGAAAGCAATCTGATCCTTTACATCCTCGAACGGAAACGTCCTGGGCTGGTTGTGTTCAATGGTTTGGATGATGTGGTAGCCGAAATCGGTTTCGACCACCTTGCTGATTTCATTCGTTTTCAGGCTGAAAGCAACTTCTTCAAACGCCGGAACCATCTGGCCGCGCTGGAATTCTCCCAGATTGCCGCCGCGAGCCTTGCTTGGACATGAGGAATTCGCCTCGGCCAGTTTCGCAAAATCGGCCCCCTTTTCCAGTTGTCCGCGCAGTTCCTCGGCTTTTTTCTTTTTGGCGTCCTTTTTGGCCTGATCGTCCGTGGCATCTGTGGCAATAAGAATATGACGGGCGCTGACCGTTTCCGGCACCTGATAATAGGTTGCCTTGTTTTTCTCGTAATAAGCCTTGATTTCCTCGTCTGTCGGCGCGGTCACTTTCATCAATTTTTCTATTTTCAACTGCTCGCCGACGTCTTTCTCAAAGGATTCCTTTGTTATGCCGCTCTGCTTCAGAAAATCGTCAAGGGTGACCTTTTTTCCGGCCAGACTTTTCTTGAAGGTTTCCACTTCATTCGCGATTTCCTCCGGACTGACCGTGATTTTTTCCTTCTCGCATTCCTTTGCCAACAGTTTGCGGACTATAAGTCCTTCCAGAACCTGCGGCTTGATGCCGGAGAGCATTGCGTCAATCTGCTGCGGAGGTGCGCCGCGTTTTATCATCATTTTCCGGACCTGAGCCATTTCCTCGTCCAAATCGGCCTGGGTAATCGGCTGATCGTCAACCTTTACCAGAACAGTATCCGGAGAATTCAATGCCGACGCATCCAACACCGGCTTTTGAGGCTCATCGGTTATCGCCATCACGGGCTTTTCGGACTTGGCCTGATCGTTTGTTTCGGTCACCCGCGCCTTGCGGGCCATGGCCGGGACAACACAAAACGTAGCAAACATCAACGCTACCAAAACTATTTTAATGCTCATTGCTCTCCTTCCCTTGTTGTTCATGTAAAACAATCCCGCGAGAATGGACTTTTACGAAGTGTTTGTCAATCGCAATCAGGGATAATATTCGGGCGCGGGAAGGCGCATCGTGAGTGAGGACAGCGCAAATTTTCGACGACTTCACCGTTTTACGCCTTTTTCCCCAGGGAAAAAAGCGCGATTCCGGCGGCAACCGAGGCGTTCAGCGACGAAATTTTCCCGGACAGCGGAATTTTAACCACATATTGCGCGGAGTTCAGGATGAACTGCCCCACCCCGCGATGTTCGCCGCCGATCACCAGCATCAGCTTTGAAGCCTGTTCCATCTTCAATTCGTCGAGCGTGGCGCGTCCGCCACCGTCCAGCGCCACGACCGTAAAGCCGTTCGCAACCGCCTCGCGAAAATAATAATTGGCGGCATGGTCGCGGGCCACCCGCAGATATTCCGTGGCGCCGGCGCCGGCCTTGACCACGGAAGGATAAATTTCCGGCGTGCCGCGCGATGCAAGCAGCACATGCCGCCATGAAAACGTTTCCGCGCTCCGCAAAATGGCGCCAACATTATGGGGATCCTCGATGTTGTCGAGCAGCAAAAGACGCTCCCCCCCCAGCAGTTCGGCGAACGGAACATAGGGGTAAGGATCTGTCTCCAGCACCACGCCCTGATGCTCGGTCGTACGGCACAAATCGAAAAGCAATCCCTTGCCGGCAAACTCGACCGCGCATCCGCTTTTTTTATACAGTTCGATCAGCCTGCTGGTACGCTCCTGGGCGCGCAGCGTATCGGAAAAAAACGCCCTGTAAATTTTCCTGCGCCCGGCGCGGACGACCTCGAAGGCCGGATTGATGCCGTAAAGATATTCTTTCATCCGAATAAAGACAACTGGTTGGGATTTTCCTTCTTTTGCCGCTGCCGGTGCGCGGCGATCTTCGGCTGGCCGGCGGCTTCGAATTCGCCTTCCTCGAGGTTCAGCAGTATTTCCTTGGCCCGGCCCACCACTTCCGCCGGCAGACCGGCCAGACGCGCCACCTGGATGCCGTAACTCTTGTCGGCCGAGCCGGCGATGATCTTTCTCAGGAAAACCACGCGATCGTTGTCCTCGCGCACCAGCACGTTGTAATTTTTTGCGCCCTTCAGGGTGAGGGCGATATCTGTCAATTCATGATAATGGGTGGCAAACAAGGCCTTTGCGCCGACGCTGTCATGCAGATATTCCGCCACGGCCCAGGCGATGCTGATGCCGTCAAAGGTGCTGGTGCCGCGGCCTATCTCGTCAAGGACGATCAGGCTCTTTTTCGTGGCGTTGTTCAGGATATTGGCGGTTTCCTGCATTTCCACCATGAAGGTGCTGCGGCCGCGCACAAGGTCGTCGCCGGCCCCCACCCTGGTGAAAATCCTGTCAACGACGCCTATTTCCGCCTTCGCCGCAGGCACAAACGAACCGAGTTGCGCCATGATGACGATCAGGGCCACCTGCCTGATATAGGTTGATTTTCCGGCCATATTCGGCCCGGTAATTATGATCAGGCGGTTGTTCGCGCAATCGAGGAGCGTGTCATTCGGCACAAAGCGGTCGGCCGAGGCGATTTGTTCGATTACCGGGTGGCGGCCGTCCTTTATCCTTATCGAATCTCCGGCATTTATTTCAGGACGGCAATAGCGCATGGCCAAAGCCCTCTCCGCGAGCGATGCCAGGGCGTCCAGGGCCGCTACCGCGTCCGCCGATTTAAGGATTTTTTCCGTCTCAAGCAAAACCTTCTGCCGGACCTGTTCCAGCAGTTCGGCCTCGAGGGCGACCGCCTTGTCCTGCGCCCCGAGGATCTTGTTTTCAAACTCCTTCAATTCCGGGGTGATGAATCTTTCGGCATTGACCAGCGTCTGCTTCCTGGAATAGTCGACCGGAACATTGGCCGACTGCCCCTTTGAAACCTCGATGTAATATCCGAAGACCTGGTTATAACGCACCTTGAGGGTCTTGATGCCCGTGCGCTGCTGTTCCCTGGTCTGGTATTCGGCCAGCCAGGCGCGGCCGCTGGTGGCGGCCTCATGCAACAAATCCAGTTCGGCGTTCCACCCCTGCCTGATCGTCCGTCCGTCCTTCACGGATGCGGGCGGCTCCTCGACGATGGCCTTGTCCATCAATCCGGCCAGATCGGGCAGCGGCGAAATGTCCCGCGCAAGTCCGGCTATCAATTGCGTGCCGTTGCCTTCCGTCAAAACACGGACCTTTGCCAGGGAAACAAGCGATTGCGAAAGCGCCCTCATATCGCGCGCGCCGCCCGAACTTGACGCCAGGCGCGCCATCAGGCGTTCAAGATCGCGAATCTGGCCGAGTTCATCCCTCAGGCCGCGCAGCAGGGGCCTATCTTCGATGAACGCAGCGACCGTATCGTGACGGCGCGCGATTTCGGCTATATCTGTCAACGGCCTCAGTACCCAGTCGCGCAGCCGCCTGCCGCCCATGGCTGTTTTGGTGGCGTCCAGCACTCCCAGGAGCGTGACCGCGCCTTCGCCCCTGATGTTTTCCGCCTGGACTCCGGAGCGCGCAAAAATTTTCTGATTGACCAGATCAAGATTCGAACGGGTGGATTCATCCATGAAAAGAAAATTATCAGAGTTCCTGAGACGGATGGAGCGCACATTGGCCGCCTGGCGATGCAATGTGTTCTTCACGTAATGAAGAATGCCGCCGGCCGCTCCTATGCCGGCCGTTTTTCCCTCGCAGCCGAACCCGTCCAGGGCCTGGACGCAAAAATGGCCCTTCAAAGTTTCATAGGCGGTCTCGTACAGAAAAGTCCAGTCGTCGTAGGGCGTCAGCAGAATTTTCAGCTCATTGCCCAGCGTTTTTTTCAACGGCAAATTTGCGTCCTCCAGGAGCGAAACCGGAGCCACGCACTCGGCGGGCGCAAAGCGCAAGACATTGTCGCGGAGCGTTTCGAGGTCTTTGGCCTCCTCCATCCAGAATTCGCCGGTGGAAAGATCGAGCAGCGCCAGGCCGAAGATTTTGTTGTCCACGCAAACACCGGCCAGGAAATTGTTCCTGGCGGAATCCAGCAACTGGTCGCTGAGAACGGCGCCTGGCGTGACAATGCCGGTGACCTCGCGGCGGACAATCCCTTTTGCCAGGGCCGGGTCCTCGACCTGGTCGCAAATCGCAACCTTTTTGCCGGCGCGGATGAGCTTGCTCAGGTAATTTTCGTAGGCATGGAAAGGAACGCCGCACATGGGCGCGGCCTGGCGCTTGGTGAGGGCGATGTTCAGGATCGAGGCCGCCTCGATGGCATCCTCGAAAAACATCTCGTAAAAATCTCCCAGCCGGAAGAAAAGGATCGTATTGACAGGCAGCTTAGCCTTTATCCGGCGGTACTGCTGCATCATTGGGGTAAGTGATTCGCTCATGGATTTGCCACAAAGATGCACAAAATTCACAAATTATAAAAGAAAAAAAATCGGCGAAAATCCGGTTTGACAAAGCCGGGACAATACCGTTATATTTTACCGAATCGTTGTTAACAAGGAGACGCTATGATAACAAGTTTGATCCTGCTCGGTATTGTCCTCATCCTGGCGCTGTTTGCCATGGGCAGTTATAACAAGCTGGTTGTGCTGCGGAACCGCTTTAAAAACGCGTTTTCCCAGATTGACGTTCAGCTCAAGCGGCGCTATGACCTGATTCCCAACCTGGTGGAGACCGCCAAGGGATATATCAAACACGAACGCGGCACGCTGGAGGCGGTCACGGCCGCCCGTAATCAGGCCTCATCCGCGGTACAGAAAGCCGCGTCGGATCCGGGCAATGCATCCGCCATCAAGGGACTCCTTGGGGCGGAATCGGTTCTTACCGGCGCGCTCGGGAGACTGTTCGCCGTGGTGGAGGCCTATCCCGATTTGAAGGCCAACCAGACAATGCAGTCGCTGATGGAGGAATTGACTTCCACCGAAAACAAGATTTCTTTCGCGCGCCAGGCCTACAACGATGCGGTCATGACGTACAACACGGCGCGTGAAACCTTCCCGACCGTCCTGATCGCCTCGCCGCTAGGCTTCAAGGAAGCGGCGCTCTTTGAAATCACCAGGCCGGAAGAACGTGAAGCGCAAAAAGTGTCCTTTTAATTTTTCAGGGGCGCCAAATTTAATATTTAAGGGCTGTCCCTGACCTGCGAGATGGATTTTTTTGAACATCAGGAGCGCGCCAGGCGGAATACGTTCCATCTGACGCTGCTTTTCATTGCCGCGGTCATCCTGATAATCATAGCCGTCTACATCGTCGCGCTGTTTCTTTTTTCCCTGGAACCGCAGCCGGGACAGCAAAGCGCACTCCACATCAGGCAGCCCGCCCGCCTTCTGGATCCCATGCTGTTCGCGTGGACGGCCGTCTCCACCCTGCTGGTCATTTCCCTGGGAACAGTTTACAAGATCAGCACCCTCGCCGCCGGCGGACGCGCCGTTGCGGAAATGTTCGGCGCAAAGCAGATTTCTCCGGACACCACGGATCCGGCCGAACGCCGCCTTCTCAATGTCGTGGAGGAAATTGCCATCGCCTCCGGCCTGCCCATCCCGGCGGTTTACGCGCTCGATGAGGATTGCATCAACGCCTTCGCCGCCGGCTTTTCGCCCAAGGACGCCATAATCGGCGTCACCAGGGGCTGCCTCAAGACGCTCTCGCGCGACGAATTACAGGCCGTGATCGCCCATGAATTCAGCCATGTTTTGTACGGCGACATGCGCCTCAATCTGCGGTTGATGGGCATCCTGCACGGCATCCTGCTCATAAGCCTGATCGGCTATTTTATCCTGAGGATTTCCGGCCAATCTTCGTCTTCACAAATGTCCGGCTCATCGCGCCGCAAGGGAGGCGGCAACACGCTGGTTTTCATACTGCTGGGACTGGCGCTCATGATCATCGGCTATATCGGCGTCTTTTTCGCGCGCCTGATCAAAAGCGCCGTCTCGCGCCAGAGGGAGTTTCTGGCCGATGCGGCCTCAGTCCAATTCACCAGGAATCCGGGCGCCATGACCGGCGCGCTCAAAAAAATAGGCGGCTTGTTCCTGGGCGGACGCATCAGCCATCCGAACGCCGAACAGGCCTCGCATATGTTTTTTGCCGAAGGATTGAGACATTCATTTTTCAACCTTATGGCCACGCATCCTCCGCTTATCGAAAGAATCCGGCGCATAGAACCTGATTTCGACGGGGTTTATGCGGAAACAATTGCCCGGGAGCCTGCTCCGGATTCCGCCGGCCTTTCTTTTGCAGGGGAATCGAGTTCCGCGCAAGCCGGATGGTTGAATGCGAATCGATCTGTTTCCGGCGCCACGGGCAGCCGCGCAATCGCCATTGAGCCATCCAGGACGACCGAGGCAATCGGCGCTCCCCCATCCGGCAATCTTGCCCAAATCAGAAAATGGCTGGCCGACATGCCCGAAAAAATCCGCGCGGCCGCGCGGCAGCCGGAAAGCGCCCAGGCCCTGATTTTCGCCATGCTCGTTTCCGAGGACGAAAAAACGCGGACCGCCCAACTGCGCTTTTTAAGCGCCAACCTTGACGGTCGCGTCTACGCCGACATTCAGGAATTGACGCCGGCCGTTAAAAAAATTCCGGAAGAATGGAAATTGCCTACGACGGACCTGGCCGTGGCAACGTTGAAATCGCTTTCCAAATCCGTCCTGAGGAACTTCCGCGACCGGCTGAAAACACTGGTGGAAACGGACGGCTCCATAACCCTTTTTGAATACATGATCGAATGCATGGTCAGCGGACAGATCAAGTCGTGGACAACGAGCTTGCGGACCGACTTTTTTACATCCGATGAACGCAGTTTTCATCCGGCCATGCAGGTCATTCTCTCAACCCTCGCCTACTACGGCAAAACCGATGATGCCGGCGCCGCTTCGGCATACGCCGCCGGCCTTGAAAAGCTGTCCGAAATAAAACCGGACAAAATACTGCCGCGCGGTCAATGCGGCCTTCAACCGGTGGACAAGGCCCTGAATGCATTGAACGCCGCCGCGCCGCAGATCAAGAAGCGCTTCCTTGAGGCATGTTCGGCGTGCATCAGCAGCGACGGCAGAACGACCGTCAGCGAGGCGGAACTGCTGCGGGCCATAAGTTCCATGCTGGATTGTCCGATCCCTCCCTTTCTGCCGGACGAGCCAAAAGCTTGATTACAACGGCAATGATGCGCAAAAAACATACACGCACTGTTTTTGTGTTCTGCATGTTCATCCTTGTGATCCTATCATCCTGCCGCCGCAACCGGACGGACATGGCATGGACTTCCATTGACGTCAATCTTCCAACCATTCAGGGCGACGCCCATTTGCTGCAGATATGCCGTACAAACTTCGTCCTCATAGACACCGGGCCGCGGGCAACCGCTGACAGAGTCATCCGCTTTCTGAAAGAGACCGGATGCTCCCGCATAAATTTCATCATCGTCACGCACGGCCACAGCGACCATTACGGCGGAATTGTGCCGCTCCTGGATTCCGGGATTGACGTCGGCCGCATTTATTTCAATCCGCCCGATCCGATACTTGTCGCCGCCGAACCACGCGGTTGTTCCATGGCGGACCTGGCCGAAATCGCGGCGGCCGCCAAAAGCAGGGGCGTGCCGATCACGCCCATTTGCCCGAATTCGGAATGGGATTTAGGAAACGGGGTGAAACTGGAAACGATCTGCGTTTTCGACGGACTGAATACGCCGATCGGCCGTACGGACATCAACGACACCTCCGCCATCCTGATGCTCACTCACGGCAACATCAAGATTCTATTCGCCGCGGACCTGAACCGCCGCCTGGGGGATTACCTGATCAAGACTTCCCTGGAAAAACTGCGCGCCGACATTTTGAAATTTCCGCATCACGGCGCGGAAGGGTTCGCAAGCGACGCGTTTTTTCATGCGGTCAATCCAAAGGCCGTAGTTGTGCCGACGCCGAAGGAACTGTGGCTGTCGGAAAGATGCGCCCGGGCCAGACGGCTTACCGAAAAATGCCGCGTTTATGTCAACGGCATCACGGGAAACATCACGATTCTCTCCGATGGAAACGGTTTCCGCGTCGCCAGATGAAAGAGATTACCGCGGAATAAAAGACTCCCTGCCCGTCAGCGACAGGATGGTTTCGGAGATCAACGACACGGTGGCATCCAGGTCCTTCACGGAAACTATTTCCACCGGAGTGTGCATGTAACGGTTCGGCACGCTGACCAGCGCCGCGGCGCAGCCGCCCCGCACGATTTGCATGGCATTGGCGTCGGTGCCGGTGGCGCGCGGCTCGGCCTGCATCTGGTATTTGATTCTTTTTTTCCTGGCAACCTCGCAAAGCATTTTGCCGAGCGCCGGATTGATGTTTGCGCCGACATGCAGGATCGGCCCCTTGCCGACGTGCACTTCGCCGGTGCGCTTGGGGTCGCCTCCGGGAAAATCGGAAGTGAATCCCACGTCAATGGCAATACCCACATCTGGTTTTACATTATAGGAACTGGTTATTGCACCGCGCAGCCCTATTTCCTCCTGCACGGTGGAAACGCCATAAACCGCAACCTTAAGTTTTTTCCCGGAAAGCACCCGCAAGACCTCAGCGACCACCCAGGCCCCTATCCTGTCGTCAAAGGCCCGCGACGACAAAAGTCCGTTGCGCAGTTCGATAAAATCCGGCGCCACCACCACCGGATCCCCCACGGCCACCGCTTTCAACGCGTCCTTCCTGTTCCTGGCGCCTATGTCAATCCACAAATCCTCGATCTTGACCTCCTTGGAACGCTCGGATTGTTCCAGAAGGTGGATCGGCTTGCGCCCGATCACGCCCCGGACAAGCCCCCTTGCGGACATCACGCACACGCGCTGGCCGACCATCACCACCGGATCGCATCCCCCGATCGGAGCGAAGAACAAATAACCGTTGCCGTCAACGTGCGTTATCATGAAACCGATTTCATCCACGTGGCCGGCCAGCATCACCTTCATCTCAGCCTTGTCGTTCAATACGCCGATCACATTTCCGTGCACGTCGCCGTCAACCCGTCCGGCAAACGACTTCATTCTCTGCCTGACGATTTTCTGGGCCGGCGCTTCAAAACCTGAAGGCGACGGCTGTTGCATGAGATTTTTAAGAAATGAATATGAATCCTTATTCATTGGATTTTTCCTTTCGTGGGTTTCAGGTAGTGAACAATATTCGCCGCGGGATGTCAAGACCGTCAAAACAGGACCATTCCGCCGGCGGCCGCAGCAACTTTTGAAAAATGCCGGCGGGCAGCCGCGACAATGGCATCTATCTGCGCGTCATCCCTTCCGACGTCATGATGCGTAAGTATCAGGCGGCCGGCATCGGTCCGACGGGCCATGCGCACGGCCTGTTCCCAGGAACTGTGTCCCCAGCCGCGGTGATATTTTAATTCAGCACCGGTAAACTGCGCATCGTGGATTAAAAAATCGACTCCGGCGCAAAAATCAGCCACCCTTTTATCAGCCTCGATGCGGCCGGACTCATGATCGGTAACGATCGCCACTGATTTTTTCCCTGTTTCAAAGCGGTACGCCAAACAACCCTGGGGATGGCAAAGCGAACACCACGAAATTTTAACTCCGTATAACTCAAGTTCATTTTTTCCGCCGGGCAAATCCTTGAAAACGACCTTTGCGCCCAGTCTGGACAGCGGAACCGGCCAGTAGGGAGGCGCTACCAAATCCGCAACCGCGCTCCGCCATTTTCCGCAACTGCGGACATCCCCCATGAGAGTGACACGCGCCTTGGGATTATGAAAACGGCCGAAAAAAGGCAGTCCCATCAAATGATCCAGGTGAAAATGCGTGAACAAAAGCGCGGCCGGCGGCAACTCCTCCCGCCTGCTTTCGTCCAGGTGAAAAATACCGGTGCCGGCATCAACGACAATGATGCCTTCTTTGGTTTTCAGGCAGAAACAGGAGGTCCCGCCGCCGTATTTTACAAATGATTTTCCGGAAACCGGCATGGTGCCCCGGCATCCCAGGATGACAAAGGTGGGCTTCATTTCTTTTCAAGTTCGCCTATTCTTCTCTCAAGGTCCTCGATCCTTTCCAACAGCTCAAAAACTGCGGACATGGAGTCAAAACCTATATCGAGCTGGCGGTGCATACGCATGATTCTGCGCACGGCCAGGACTGTTTCAACCCTGAAGAGCAACTCGGGCGAAGTCGCGCGTGGAACCACCAAATCCGCATCAATCAATTCCCTGATCGTGTCCGGAGTGGTTCCCGACAAAAAAGCCAGTTCGGAAAGCGTGAGGAGATATTCCGCCCCATCCTGATCCGGCGCCTCGAAAACATTGTCCTTGATTTTGTCCTTTAGTGTCATGATTCTGGAAGGCAACGGCACATTTCACGCCGCCACATCAAGTTAGGCGGCAAAGCCGCAACTGTTGTCCTCATCCAATGTAGGGCCTTCGCTTGCGAAGGCCGTTCCGAATCCGATGCAAAACGGCGGCGAGCAAGCTCGCGCCCTACATCAACTTTGAAATTCCTATGCTTTGAAGTTAGTGCCTTAACCTCTCGGCCTGAACATTGAAACTTTGGCCAATTCCTCAAAAAGTCTTCGTTCTTCCGGGGATAGACTTTTTGGTAAAACGACTTCCACCGTGACAAACAGATCCCCCTCATGACGTCCCGGGAATCCCTTTCCGCGCAACCTGTAACGTTGTCCGCTCTGTGTGCCTGGAGCAATCGCCAATACGGCCTTGCCTGACATGGTCGGAACGTTCACCTTTGCGCCCAGCGCCGCCTCCCAGGGAGCGATCGGCACGCGAACCTCCAGGTTGCGACCGCTCCACTTGAAAAAAGAATGCGGAGCGATTGAAACGCGCAAATATAAATCTCCCGCAGCGCCTTCTCCCCTCGCCGCCCCGCCCTGTCCCGCCATCCTGATTCTCATGCCGTCCAGCGTACCGGCCGGTATGTTGACGTTGTAGGTCCTGGTTTGACGCCGCACACGGCCATCCGCCCCCACTCCCGCCGTTTGCAGGGATATTGTTTTCTTTGCTCCGTGAAAGGCTTCTTCAAGGGTTATGGTCAATTCCGCTTCGTGATCATCGCCGCGACTGTGACGCTGGAAGGGCGAGCGCATGTTACCTCGTCCGCCGAAAAGCGTCTCAAAAAAATCGCTGAATCCGCCCAGATCCTCGGGCGAAAAACCTCCGGCTGCCGACGGTTCGCCGTAGAACTGGTAGGACGCGTTCTCCCATCCGGGCGGCGGACGGAATGCGTCGCCTTCATGGTAATTCGCGCCAAAATCGTCGTATTTCTTGCGTTTCTGCCGATCGCCCAACACCTCGTAGGCTTCGGCGATTTCCTTGAACTTGTTTTCGGCCTCCGGACTCTTGTTCACGTCCGGATGATACTTGCGCGCCATGCGGCGATAAGCCTTGCGGATATCATCATCCGATGCGTTTCTGGCCACGCCCAAACTCTCGTAGTAATCTTTGTATTTCAAAGGCATTCTGATAAATTCCGACAATCAAAGAAAAAAAATCGGTTATTGATAAACTTGATTATTTGGACTTATCCGGAATTTGCGCATTGCTGCTTTTTTTTTCCATTTCCCGCCTGATCAAGTCCGCCACTTCCCGGTGTCCTTTGAGTTCCGCCCATTGCAGGGCCGTCTGGCCATAATTATCAGGAGCAGCGAGATCAACGCTCCTGGCAAGCATCAGGCGCGCGATCGGGGCGTCGCCCTTTATGGCGGCCAGATGCAGCGGGGTCAATCCCAGTTCATTTTTCTGATTAAGGGCGGCGCCTTTTTTGACCAGCAGCGCGGCGGCAGAGGTTTGGCCGTATTCGATCGCCAATCCAAGCGGAGAATCTCCGCTCTTACCGAGCGCATTGATGTTCGCTCCGGCCTTGAGCAACGTTTCCTCTATTTTGCAATGTCCGTACATGGCCGCAGTATGCAACGGCGTCACCCCCATGTCGTCGGCGGCATTGACATCGGCCTTTGCCTTCAGAAGTTCCTCAACCACGTCCTCCGCGCCGCGTCCGACGGCGTTGTGCAGTGGGGTACGCAGCCTGATGTTTTTCGAATTGACGTCCGACCCTTTTGACAGGAGAAGGTTACATGTTTTCAAATGCCCCTGAAACGCGGCCAGATGCAGCGGCGTGGCGCCGGCGTCATCCCGCGCGTTCGCCTCCGCGCCGTGCGCCAGCAGAAATTCAACCATGCGGTTCCGCCCGGCGCCGGCCGCCCAATGCAGCGGCGTATAACCTGCGCCACCTTTTGCCCTGACCAGGCCGGGGTCCTTTTCAATAAGCATTTTTGCCAGTTTCAAATCCCCCTCTTCGGCCGCCTGAAATATCGGATTGACGGTCACTTCGGCAGCCGATGCCAAAACAACGCCTGCTAACAAACAAACCGCGCAAGAAAAAACTTTTTTCATAATGACCTCCATGTAATCCGGGAATCCTAGCATAGACCCCGTTTTCCAACAAACAAATTTTTTTTCGACCGATTCAACTTTTACCGTCTTTAGGCATGCCAGCGGCAGTAAATGCCGCAGGGCAGAATTTTTCCGTCACTCCTGACAGGCAGACCTATTTCGCCCCCCTCAATGCGTCCAAAACTTTTAAAGACGCCGCCCACCATGTTGGAAAGCACCAGCGGGGAAAGATTGGCCGTGTAGGCGTTCACCAGGACAAAAAGCGGACGATTCGACAGCAGTTGCCTGCATAAGTCCAGAAGTTCCCACAAATTATTTTCCAGCTTCCATATCTCGCCCTGTTTGCCGCGGCCGAAGGAGGGCGGATCCATGATTATCGCTTCATAGGCATTGCCGCGCCTGATTTCCCGCCTTACGAACGCAATGCAGTCATCCACGATGTATTTTACCTTTGCGTTGCCAAGTCCGCACAGGCCCATGTTTTCCCGACACCAGGCCACCATGCCGCGGGCAGCGTCAACGTGGCAAACCTCCGCCCCGGCCGAGGCTGCGGCAACGGTGGCGCCGCCCGTGTATCCAAAGAGGTTAAGCGCCTTCACGGGCCTTTTCGCGTCTGCGATGGACTCAATGATCCAGTCCCAGTTCGCCTGTTGTTCGGGGAAAAGGCCGAGATGCTTGAAACCGGTCGGCCGCACTTTAAACCTGAATGCGCGGTAACCGATCACCCATTCGGCGGGAAGTTTTGTCTTGAACTCCCATGACCCGCCGCCGCTGGAACTGCGATGGTAAGCGGCGTCCACATTTTTCCATTTCGCGGGAACTACCCTGGGCCAGATGACCTGAGGATCAGGCCGGGCCAGCAAATATTTTCCCCAGCGCTCCAGCTTTTGGCCTTCGCCGCAATCCAGGACTTCGTAGTCGGTCCATTTGTCGGCGATCAACAATGCATTTGTTGCGATCATTGGCATGCGTGCAATCAAGATATCCGCAAATTCCGACCGACGCAACGATGAAATTGATGGCATGGAAATAAAAAGAAAACATTGGCGAAGCAATTCCCAACCCGCATTTCTCACACAATGCATGAAAAATGCGCCCGATGGGCTTCGACGCGCCCCGATAAATCGTGGCTTGCTCCCCTCGGCCTGAGCTCGGGACGAAGGCAGGATTTATCTTTGGGCGCGTCGAAGGGCCTGTCCTGAGCGTAGTCGAAGGATTATCTTGAGTCCTTCGGCAGGCTCAAAACGTGTCAGCACCGCGCCGAAACTTTTGCCGCAATTCCTTGCGGCAAAAGCGGATTTCTAACGGCCCGACTTTGTCTGTGAGAAATCCGGATTAACCGCCCTCAAGGCAGCATGGTGCAATGAGATATGTTCAATATTCCCTGCGCTCCAGGCTGCGCCGCCCCAGGATCAGAGGAAGAAACGACGCCAAACCGGTAATTATGACCAGCCAGAGTATTCCGGCGACCATACCGATTGAAAAACCTGTCCCGGCGACACGTCCAAGGCTATGGGCATGACAAATACAGGCAAAAGGAAGAATGGCAGCCATAATATAGAGCAGCCCCAGGACAAGATTGAACGTGCCGCCAAAGCCGGAAACAATGGCAACCGGATTGGTCTGCCGCAAGTCCAGGAAGACAGCGCCCAGACCCAGCGCCAGACCGCAAAGCGCAAAAGACATTGCCAGGGACACCAGAACCGTGATAAACAGAACATACGCCTCGGCCCTGAGCATCAGGGCCGAAATAAGCATCAAAACGCCGCCGACCAGGAGCATCGCAAATACGGAAGCGGAGTACTTGATTTTGAGGATTTTTCCGATCGAAATCGGGGAAAGCCCGGAAATCCAGAAGGCCTGCCCTTCCAGGCTGATCTGGGGAAATACGAAGCGCGAACAGAAAGAACACATGATCGCGGCCAGGCTGAAGAGATTCAGAAACGCAATCAGATTGCGCCAGACCGGAGACAATTGATGGTAATGCAGGTTGCGCAAATTGAAAAAATAAATCCCCAGCAGACCGAAAAAAAGCAGCCCCTGTATGACTTGCACGGGATCGCGTAAAAACGAGCGGATATCCTTCATAACAACGGCGCGCACCTTTTCCGGATCACCGGCAAGATCAAATCCGCCGATCCGCACCTGCCCGGCGGACGGCTTTAACAGGCCGCACATGATCTTGATGGTGGTGGTCTTGCCGGCGCCAAGCCGGACGACACGCGCCGGTTCAGGTTGAGATTTGACGGCGATTATCATGGAATTCTCGTTTTGACTTTCGTCGCCGTAACGGATTCTTTGTCCAGCAAGATCCGCTCCCGCCCCGCTCCTTCGACGACAACGTCGGCCAATGTCAACGAAAGCGGATCTATCGTCCTGAACCGCAACTGCTTTCCGAGCGCGAGCCGTTGCATGGACATTTCCAGCATGGGCGAATAAAGCACCACGTTTTCCGGCATTTCCATTTTAAAAGTCCTGGTATCGGCGGAAGTGCCGGCGGTTATGCTGAAAACGTTCTTTTCAAGGCGCCTGCCTTCAACGCGCGTGGAATAGACGCCGGAGTGCATTGCCGCACTAAAACGTTGCAGGCCATATTGATCGTCAAGCGCGGCATCAAGCGTAATGCCGACCGCCCTGATCTCTCCCATGAGCTTGAAATTAAATCAGGAAGCGATAGCCTCGCCTCCCGAGGCAGTGGAAAACTTTTCAGGAAACGCCTCATATCGCAGCAGCCAGAAAGTCATGGTAAGCCAGAAAAAAACGATGGCGGACCTGGCGACGAGGCTTTTCATGAAAGAATTCGGCAAGATCACCTTGCCGCGACCGGCTGGAAGCCCGGTCCGCCAAGCTCACCGTAGGCCGAGGCGTAATTCTGTGCGGAAAGCAGAAAATACCACATTCCTCCGGACTCCTGGTAAACGGCAATGTCGGCCTTGGCGTCGCCGTCATAATCGGCCGGCACGGCCGTGTATCCGGAGCCGCCCAGACTAAAGACTACAGGAAACGCGGAATTGGAGGCTGAGGACCAATAATACCACAATCCGGAAGAAGAACTGTAGATAGCCATGTCGGCGATATTGTCGCCGTCATAATCGGCCGGAACCGGCTCACAGCCGGACCCGCTTGTGGTCTTGTACGTTGCCGCATAACCGGAGCCGGAGAGCGCCATGTACCAATATCCGAGATTTTGTCCGCCATCTTCAAAATAAAATACCGGGTCAAGCTTGCCGTCGCCATCAAAGTCGGCCGGCACCGGCGTATTGCCCGGACCGCCGAAGACAGTTGACAGAAACGCATAATTCTGTTTCGAGAGCAACACCTGCCAGGTTCCGGATGCTTCCTGGAAAACGGCGGCGTCGGCGCGTCCATCGCCGTCATAATCGCCGGGAACCGGATCGAAGGTATAACCACCCAACACGGCATAAACAAGCGCATTGCCGCTGCCGGACAACAATGCGGCCCAAAGGCCGTTGTCGCGCTGATAAACGGCCGGATCGGTCTTGCCGTCGCCGTCATAATCGCAGGCGATCTGGCTGAAGCCTGGGCCGCCCAACTGATAGCTTATGGTGGCATAAGCGCTGCCGGAGAGCCTGATGTACCACATGCCCATGGTTTCCTGATAAACTGCAAAATCCATGATGCCGTCGCCGTCGAAATCCGCCCTGGCGTTGTTGCCGGCCGCCATGCTGTAGCGCCAGCCGTGTGCGGAACTGCTCAAACCTCCCACCATGGACCACTTTTTGGCCTGCAGCCAGTAATAGTAGGTCACGCCAGGGGTGGCCGTTGTGTCTGTATAACCGGTTTCAGAAGTTTCCCCTATGTTCACGGCCGAAGACGAAGAAGAGCTTGTGCTGCGCCAGATGCGATAACTTATGGCGCCGCTGACGCCGCTCCAAGTCACCCTGACGCCCAGGCTGCAGGTCCCCTGAGAGGCTGAGACTCCGGTTGGGGCGGACAAGGTGCGATAACCAGAAGCGCTTGAACTGAGAGCGCTTGTGCTGGCGGTCGAATACGCCCTTATCCAATAATAATAGCGTGTTCCCGGACTGGCGGAAGTATCATCGTACGCAACCGATGAAGAACGTGCAATTTCCGCGGCGTAATTCGTGGAATTGATCTGGCCGCGGCAGACAATATAGCCTTGCGCGCCGCTGGAAGAATTCCAGTTCAGCCCAACATTGTCGGCGCTTGTGCCGGACGTTGCCGACAAACCGGTCGGCGCAAGCATGCGCGCGCAGCCGTATTTACTTTCGCTGAAATCGCTTGTGCCTTCAGGGCCGATTGCCTTGACCCAATAATAATAAATAACTCCCCTGGTAACGCTAGTGTCATCGTAGCAAATCGCGTCCGTGTTCGCGAGCAATGAAGCCGTCAAAACACTCGAAGAAGTACTCCGGTAAACGGCGTATTGCGTCGCCCCTGAGACGGATGCCCACGATAAACGCACCTTGTCGTCATAAGCATCCACGCTGGCGGCGCAGCCGGAAGGCGCGGGGTAAGGATAGACCGTGGTGGTCATGAATGCCTTCAAACAAACGTTCATCGTGGAATCGATTGAAGTCGTATCATACCATGTGGAACCGGCAGAACTGATAAAACTCTGTCCCGGAGAGGCGGTGGCATGCGAACTATACCCACTATAAGCATATTCCACGGGAATCGGATAATTATATGACGGCGTAACCAGTTTTACGACCACTGCAAAAGCGTTGCCATCCCCCACACTCAATGAAATCGAATTGGTAAGCGCGACGGTATAATATCCGGCATTTGTCAATGAGCCGGTCTTGCTGCTCAATAATGTTCCGCTGCGAGGCTGATTCGAGGAAACCCCTCCGTAAATATATACTTCATAACTCGCGTTAGTCGAAACGGCGTAAAAACTGACGGCCTTTAAATCCCCGTTATTTGTGACCGCAAAAATGTTTGCCATCCAGGCCGTACTGCTTCCATACCCCACGCTATTGACCCATCCCAGCGGATCATACTGGTAATTTTGAGTGTAAGTGTTTGTATTTTCAGCATTCAAAAAAAGGTAATTTGCTTCTGAAAGGTCGCGTGCAAAAGTTCCATCATAATACGACACGTAAAAATAACCCGCCTCTCCCCAGCCTGTCCCCCAGCTGTTCCTGACTATAAAAGCCCCATTGCTTGCCGGTACCGTTGAAAAATTGTTGCTCGAATAACTATCATCCCAACCGACAATATCCACGGCATGATTGGCATAAGTTTGATTGGTATAATAAAAAGAATGTGTCGAAGAATTATATGCACCGCTGCTCCAATAGATGCCCACACAAAGCGCGCCATGATCATAAACCGCCTGCTTGATTTCGTCATTTTCAAGCGAATCCGGCCGGCGTCCGATTATATCCACACGTTGGACGTGTTTAACCGGCGGATTGGTCGTGCTGCCGCCAGGATTCGGATAGGGATCGTCGCTGTCATTGATGGGGCCGGTCCATCTTACCAAATACGCGGTTGCCATCACGGAAAATCCGCCGCCATCAAATCCGTAATCAAACCCGGAAAGATTTGCCATGTTGTTTTCGGAAAAATTCCAAGTCTCGCCAAGAGAAGATAAAAGACATGATTCCATGGAGCCATAAGTTGCGAAAGCCCAACAGGTGCCGTAAGCGCCCTGATCCCGCACCGCAGTCAAGCGGCCATAATCCCTGAGATCAAACGAATCCGGCAACGCCCTGCGCAGACTTTTTCTCTGATCGTTGGCGCGGCCGACAAGATGAGACAAATCAACGGGCGAGGGAACCAATCCCAAGCCATGCCCATCCGAGGTGCGCAAAGCGGACGTTTTCAATCCGCGTTGCCTGGCCTCAACCATTTTTTTGAAGGCCGGATTGAGCGGCGCCATCTGTACCTGCTGCTCCTGTGCAAACACCGGCAAAGAACAATAAGCCGCAACCACCAAGCCAATCAATGAACTATATATTCTCATGATAAATTACCTGTCATTTCATCTCCAACATCCCGCGCAAGGCGGAAATATGCCTGAACTCCTCGCGAATTATGTGATCGAGTTTTTCGCCTCCGAGATGTTCCGGAACCAGCGCTTTCAAGCCGACGTAAAAAACTATCGAATCCTTTTCTTTGCCTAGGGCAACATCAAGGATGCCTGCCAGCGAAACGTCCGAAGCAAAATATTTGGACTGGTCCTTCCCGGCGTTAAACACCGCACCGTCCGCCATGGCCTGGAGATAGGAGAAATTCTGGTTGTCGGGATCGTAAACGGTCGTTTCCCTTTCCGACGCGGAAAGTTCGCCGCGCATTTTCACGAAAAGCGCCAGATGCTTCTCCTCCTGCCCGGCCAGTTCCCGAAATACGCCTCCAAACTTCGGCAAACTTTCAGCCGCCAGAAGATAAAAAGCGGCGCCGTTTCGTTCAATATGTTCGGCCATTCGCAGAACTTCGTCGGCATTGAATGAAATTGTCATACCGGGATAGAAATGCTCGTTCAAAAAAACACAAATCGCATGACGAAAATAACATGCAAAAGTTTCCGCCAAATTTAGTCTCGGCGCCGTCCGAACACAAGCATAAAGTTAAAGTTTTTTCAACAGATTCTGGGCAAATCATCGCCCATCGGCATTTCTATAATTCTCTCCCCGCCCACGGCGGTTTCCAGCGTCACCAGCCCCGGCACGCGCCTCTCAACCAGTCCTATGGCCCTGGCCCCCCTGCCCTGCGGATGGGAACGCAACGTCTGCACGACAGACCGGCAAATCCGTTCCGGACAGACAATGACCGCGCGTCCCTCGCAGGCCATGTTTAGCGGATCAAGCCCCAGCATACCGCATACACCAAAAGTTTCCTTTTTTACCGGAATATCCTTCTCAAACAACCTGATCCCGACCCTTGACGCTTCCGCAATATCGCAAAGGGCCGCAGCCAAACCTCCTCTGGTGGGGTCGCGCAGGCAATGCAGGTCCGCGCCGAATCGGAAAAGAGGGGCAATCAAATCATGGAGCGGGGCAAGGTCGCTTTTAAGTCTCGACTCGATGTTAATTCCCTCCCGGCGGGAAATGACAGCAGCGCCGTGATCTCCCAGCGTACCCGTCACAATAACCACGTCTCCCAGCCTGGCGTTGGAAACGCGCGTATCCGTGTTTTTCCTGCGCACTCCTATCCCAGACGTGTTGATGAACACCCCCATCCCAATTCCTTTTTCCACCACCTTGGTGTCACCGGAGACAATTTTGACTCCCGCCGCGGCAAGGGTATTGCGCATTGAAACAATGATCCGCTCAAGATCAGAAAGCAAAAACCCCTCCTCCAGAATCAGTCCGAAAGTCAGATAGCGCGGGACAGCCCCCATCATTAGCAGGTCATTGACCGTGCCGCACACGGCCAGCTTGCCGATATCGCCTCCGGGAAAAAACAAAGGCCGCACCACGAAGGAATCCGTGGTAAAAACAATATCCCTGCTCTCAAGACGCAATATGGCGCCGTCATCGAGCTCGTTCAAAAAAGGATTGCCGAGGTGCTTGAGAAGCACGTCATTAATCAAGCGCTTGGAGCGCAGGCCGCCACCGCCGTGGGAGAGAAGAACCATGTCATTGTTTTTCATATCTGTAATACGCCGCGCAGGAGCCCTCGCTTGAAACCATGCAGGCGCCGACCGGATGATCCGGCTTGCATTTTTTGCCGAACAATTTACACTCCATGGGGGTGACAAGTCCACGTAAAACATCGCCGCAGCGGCAGCCGGTCTTTTCACCGCCTGCCGTGGCCCTTAGGCCGGAATACATTAAATCGGCGTCATGTTTTTTGAACTTATCCCGCAACTTCAAGCCGCTTTGCGGAATATCTCCCAGGCCGCGCCATTCGGCGTCGGCCGGCTCGAATATTTCATCAAGCAAAACTTTCGCCTTTTCATTTCCATCAACGCTCACCGCGCGCAAATACTGATTCTGCACTTCGCATCTTCCTTCCGCGATTTGCGCCAGCAGCATGGCAACGGCCTCGGCCACGTCCGACGGTTCGAAGCCGGCCACGACGCACGGCCGCGAATATTCGCGGCGGATGAATTCGTAAGGATTGCTCCCGATAATCGCGCTGACGTGGCCGGGGCAGATGAAGCCGTCAATATGAACGTCGCCGGACTTAAGCAGCGCTTCCATGGCATTCGGCATGGTTTTCAACGCGTTCAGGATCATGAAATTTTCAATTCCCCGTTCGGCTGCCGTTTTCACCGCCCACGCCATGCCCGGAGCGGTCGTCTCGAACCCGACCGCCAGAAAAATCACCTTTTTGTTTTTTCTTTCCCCGGCCAGCGCCAAGGCATCAGCAACAGAATATACCACCTGCACTTTGGCGCCTTTTGCCCTTTCATTTTCCAGCGTGCCGAGCGAAAGTCCGGGCACGCGCATAAGATCGCCGAAAGTCGCAATCAAAACTTCCGGACTGCGGGCAAGCAGTATGGCGCGGTCAATGTACGCCGCGGGCGTAACGCAGACCGGACACCCCGGACCTGAAAGCAGATGAAGGCCCGAAGGCAGCAAAGCGCGCAATCCGGAGCGGCAAACCGCCACGGTGTGCGTTCCGCACACCTCCATAAGTCTGAGAGGACGTGCAATCTTTCGCGTCAATTCCCGGATGCAGGCAATAGAATGTCTAAATGTTTCTTCTTGCATCGAATTTAAAACCTGGGCACAAAGCCGGAAATGGCATTTATTTTGCGCCTATTCCTCCCATAATCTCATTAAACTCGCGCACGTCCTTTTTGGACCATTTCTTGATGGCAAAACCGGCGTGGACCAGGACGTAATCGCCGGGCTTTGGGGCCTCAACAAGCGAAACGATTATTTTACGCCGGACACCGCCTGTTTCGGCAACGGCTTCATCGCCGTTAATGGAAATTATTTTTACCGGAATTGCAACGCACATGGTCTGCGCACCTCGTATCTCGTGAAGCGTGTCACATGCTCCTTGCCAGCGCCACGGCGGCCTGGCCCAACGCGATGCCGCCGTCATTGGGCGGCGCCTGTTCGTTAATATAAACCTTGAAGCCGTCATTTTTCAAGCAGGATATCAGGCCGGCCAGCAGCAAATCATTCTGAAAAACTCCTCCCGAAAGCGCCACGCGATTCAAACCATGCTTTTTACGCAGCAAAACGCACATGCGCGCCAGCGCCGCGGCGACCGTGTTGTGAAAAATGCCGGCGATTACTCCGACGCCGGCGTCTTTTTTCAAGTCACCGACAATTCCGCGGATTGTTTCCGCGAAGGAAAGAAGAAGCATTCCTGTTTGTTCCCGAATTTCATAATCATATTTTTTTTTTGTTTTGCGATCCGCCAGAGCTTGCAGCCAGACGGCCGGCCGGCCCTCATAGCTGACCTGCCCGGCGAACCCCAGCAACACCGCCACGGCGTCAAACAATCGTCCGGCGCTGGACGTCAACGGCGAATGTTTTTCTTGCTTGATCATGTCCAGCAAAATCCGGCGCTCGTGCAAGGGGATGGACGGCAGGCGCCGCGCCACAAACGATTCGGAGTCATCCGCAATATCCGCGGCAAGATAACTCAAAGCCATACGCTCCGGTTCCAGGATCGCCCGCGCTCCGCCGGGCATCGGATACTGTTTGAAATGCCCCACGCGTACAAAAGACTTCAAATCGGCAATCATGAATTCCCCGCCCCAGATGGTGTTGTCGGGTCCGAAACCGGTGCCGTCAAGAGCCACGCCGATGATTTTTTCCCTCAAGGAATGCTCGGCCAGGCATGAGGCAATGTGCGCGTGATGGTGCTGAACTTTTTCAATCCTGACGCCGCGCAAAGCAAGAGCGAAACGGGTTGAGAGATAGTCCGGATGCATGTCGCAGGCGACCACCTTGGGCCTGATATCCAGCAGACGCATGAAATCATTGACGTTCTCGCGGAAAAATTCATAACCGCCGAGTTCGTCAATATCCCCGATGTGCGGAGAAAGAAACGCCTGAGCGTCGCGCGTGACGCATATCGTGTTCTTCATTTCGGCGCCGCAGGCCAGAACCGGCGGCCCCTCAAGCGGCAGTCTTATCGGAGCAGGCACAAAACCGCGCGAACGCCTTAAAATTATCCTCCTACCGGCTGAAAATTTTACAACGGAATCGTCACAGCGTCTGACAATCGGGCGGTTATGAATCAAGGCAAAGTCGGCTATTTTGCCCTGACCAAGAATACGTTTCAAGGCAGATTCGTCGATCGCCATCGGCTCGTCACGACTGTTCCCGCTGGTCATTACAAGGGGGCTGATTCTATCCAGCAAAAGGCTATGCAACGGCGAATACGGAAGAAAGGCCCCGATATCGCCGGTGTCCGGCGATATCTCGCGTAAAACCTCGGTGTTTTTCCTTCTCCGCAAAACCACAATGGGCGCCGCAAAACTTTCCAGTTCGGCGGTTTCTTCACTGCCAAGAAAGCAATATTCGCCTATCTGCTTGATGGAGCGGAACATAACGGCCAGCGGCTTATGGGGCCGGTTTTTACGTTTACGCAACAATGTTGCCGCCTTGACGTTCAAGGCGTCACAGCAAATATGATACCCCCCCACCCCTTTTACAGCCAAAATCTTACCTTTTTTCAGCAGTCCGACAGCTCTTTCGATCGGGTCGCCATTCACGATTGTAAAACTCCTATCGATCAGCCGGACTTTCGGACCGCAGACCGCGCAGGCGTTTGGCTGGGCGTCGAAACGGCGGTCGGCGGGATTTTCAAATTCCGATCTGCAATCAGGACACATCCTGAACGCTTTCATGGAAGTGCGGCGGCGGTCGTAGGGCAGTTTTTCCATGATCGTGAAACGCGGTCCGCAATCAACGCAGTTGATGAAGGGATATTGCCGGCGGCGATTGCCAGGATCAAAAAGTTCCCGGCGGCACTGGTCGCAAATCGCCAGATCGGGCGGCATGCCGGCGCTGAGGTCGCCGGAGCGTTTGCTTGGGGCAATAAAAAACACGTTTCCAGAACGAGGTGACCCAGAAGCGATTTCCCCGCTTTCCAGCGATTCGATGATTGCCTGACGCGGTTTTTCAGACTGCAGGGTTGAAATGAATTCCGTAATGGCGGATTCTTTTCCCTCAACCTCGATCAAGACCCCTTCCCCGGTGTTTTTGACAAATCCGGACAGGGAAAAATGCCCGGCCAGCCGATAAACCGAAGGACGAAAACCGACCCCCTGCACACGTCCCCTGATCATGATCCGAACACGCCGCGCCATTTTGAAACCTTATCGCCACTGTAATTTCTTGAAAATTTTCCGGAAATGGTAGCCGTAAATGGCGAGGGTAACGGCTTCGTGGAAAAGCTGGGGGCGCCTGAACCTGATCCACAACAAAAGCTTCCAGTAGTGCCACCGCTCCCGACCGATAATGCCAAGCCGGTAGCAGGAACGCAGCAAGGTAAACACGTGAACGGGCCGGAAGGCGCTGCGTACTTTGGGCGGCTTATATTCGCGCAAAAAGGTTCTGACGCGCTGGTAATAATGTTCCGGAGAATAAATATGCTGCAGTATTTCCCGGTAGCCTTTTCGCAACACTTCAATGTTCATGACCGGCATGATGTTCGTAGTGCCGTCCGCATTGTCGCCCGAAGACGCCCCATTCAAGCGCCCCTCTTTCTTCATTCGTTCGTAAAGCCTGGTGCCGGGCGGGGCCTGCAACAGGCCGACCATGGCGGTCACAATTCCGCTTTTCTGGATGAAATCTATCTGCCGCTTGAAAATGGAAGGCTGGTCGCTGTCAAACCCGACTATGAATCCGCCTTGAACCTGAAGTCCGGCGCGCTGGATGTTTTTTACGTCCTCGACGAGATTGCGGTTTTTGTTCTGATGCTTGCTGCATTCGGCCAGGCATTCCTCATCCGGCGTCTCTATGCCGATAAAGACCTTGTTAAAACCGGCTTCGACCATAAGCTCCATAAGCTGCGGGTCTTCGACCAGATTGAGGGAGGCCTCGGTATTGAATACGATATCGCGCTTGCCCCGGCGCCAGTTGATCAGGGTCGGCAGGAGATCGGTCTTCAGAAACTGCCGGTTGCCTATAAAATTGTCGTCCACAAAGAAAACGTCGCCGCGCCAGCCGAGCGAATACATCTTGTCCAACTCGGCGATGATTTGCCGGGATGTTTTTATGCGCACGCGGTGGCCCAGCATGGCCGTTACGTTGCAGAAATCGCAGTTGAACGGACAACCGCGCGAAAACTGAATACTCAGGCAGACATAATTCCTGCGGTCGAGCAGTTCCCATTGAGGGACAGGCGACCGCCCCATGTCCACGAACTGATCGGAAGAATAAATCCGCCGCGGGCAACCACGCGCAAAGTCGGCCAGAAACGGCGGAAGGGTCAACTCGGCCTCGTTCAAAACGAAGTGGTCAACCTCCGGAAACTGATCGTGCTCAACCTGAAACAACGGACCGCCGACGACGATGCGCAGTCCGGCCGCCTTGCACTGGGCAAGTATCTGGCGCGTTGATTCGCGCTGGACAACCATGGCGCTGATGAAGACGCAGTCGGCCCAGGCCAGGTCTTTTTTGGAAAGGCCGCGCACATTGACATCCACCAGGCGTTTGGACCAGTCCGGAGGCAGCAGGGCGGCGACGGTCAGCAGACCCAGCGGCGGCAGGGCGGCGCGTTTGTGCACAAATTCAAGCGCGTGCTTGAAACTCCAGAAAGTGTCCGGAAATTCGGGATAGACTAAAAGGATGTTCATTAGTTTTTTCCTTCAAACCCATACAATACTACAATCCTGACGACAATGCCACAATTAATGTAAGAATTTTGCCCGCCGCCAGATTGGAGCGGTCAGGTGTTCAATCTCCTCGCAGTATTTAATCCATTAGAAACAGACCACACACTTCTTGAAAAAAAACCGCGATTCGGGTATGAACAGGCGGAGTTATGGAACATACCGCCCTGATCAAACCTCTGAAGATGGGAAACCTGACGGTCGATTTTCCCGTCATGCTGGCGCCCATGGCCGGATATACCGACCTGGTCATGCGCCTGCTGGCCCGGCGCCACGGCTGCGGCATGGCGTTTACGGAGGTCGTCAGCGCCGACGGTATCGCGCGAGGCTCGAAACTCTCGCTCGATATTATTGAAACCGCTCCGGATGAACGTCCCGTGGCCGCTCATATTTACGGAGCAAACCCGCAGTCACTGGCGCAGGCTGCGGCCATAATCGAACGCACGGGAAGGTTCCAGGCCATTGACCTGAACTGCGGCTGCCCGGTGGCGAGGATCATGGCCAAGGGCGCCGGCGCGGCGCTCATGAAACATCCGGAAAAAATCGCGCAAATAATCGCCGCCATGAAACAGGCCGTGACGCTCCCCATAACCGCCAAGACCAGGATTGAAATATCGCCAGGGAAAACAAACATCACGGAAATCGCCCATGCGGTTGAAGAGAGCGGCGGCAGCGCCCTCGCGATTCACGCCCGCCCCATCGCAGGAAAACATACCGGCCGCACGGACTGGGACGCCCTGGCGCGCATCAAGGCGGAGCGTTCAATCCCAATAATCGGGAACGGAGGGATAAATTCCGCCGGGGATGCCTTGAAAATGTTTTCAGAAACCGGAGTGGACGGCGTAATGATCGGCAAGGCCGCCGTCGGCAATCCATGGATTTTCCAGGAAGTCCGGGCGTTGCTGCGCGGAGAGGACGTGCGGCCGCATACCATTTCCGAACACAGGGCAATGATCACCGAACATCTTTCGCTGCTTATCGAGCAGGAGGGAAAAACCAGAAAGACGAGAAAAAATCCGCCTTTAAGCGCCGAAGAAAAAGCCGTGCTCAATTTCAGGGGGCATCTTCTGGGGTATGTCAGAGGATTCAAAAACAGCGCCGAAATAAGGAGGAAACTTCAGGAAATGCGCAAAATGACCGACGTGCAGGCTGCCGTTGACAGCCTGCGTGAAATCTCCTTTACCCTTGATTATGAAGGGAAAATTGTTAATTTCCGGACATCGCCATTTCCTGAAAAAAATTCACCACAGAGTGTTGAAAAGAAATGCATGACCGTCTTGCATCAAAAATCCGGGCGTTGTCGCCTGACATGAAATATTTTGCGGCGGCCGTGGCCATGTTCGGTCTGGGCGGCAGCATGCTCGAATCGGTCTTCAACAACTTCCTCAATGAAACGTTCGCCATTTCAAGCCTGCAACGCACGCTGCTGGAGCTGCCGCGCGAACTGCCCGGAGTGCTGGTTGTTTTTTTATCGGCGCTGTTCTTTTTCCTGCCGTCACGCAGGCTGGCGGTACTGGCCGGCGTACTGGCTTTTGCCGGACTGCTCCTGCTCGGCGCGGCTACGCACAGTTACATGATGATGCTGCCCTGGCTGTTTTTGTACAGCATGGGGCAACACCTCTTCATGCCGCTTTCATCGAGCATCGGCATGGAACTGGCCGGCAAAGGACAGGACGGCAGGCGCCTGGGACAACTCAACGCGGTACGCAACGCCGCCGTGGTTGTCGGAAGTTTTTTTGTATTCCTGGGGTTCAAATTTTTTCATTTCACGTTTACCGTGTCATTTGTTCTGGCCTCCGCAAGCCTGCTTGCCGCCGCATTTTTTCTTTTCAAAATGTCGCCGGGAAAATACCGGCCGGCAAGGACGCACCTTGAATTCCACCGGGAATACGGACTCTATTACTGGCTCTGCATACTCTTCGGCACGCGCAAGCAGATATTCCTGACCTTCGCCCCCTGGGTGCTGGTGACCGTTTTCCACCAGCCCACCTCCGTCATCGCCTGGCTTCTGACCATCGGCGCCATAGTGGGAATCGTTACGCAGCCGGTCATAGGCAAGATGATAGATCTGCTCGGTGAACGGATCATGCTGAGCCTGGAGGCGGCACTGCTGATAATTGTCTGCGCCGGGTATTGTTTCGCCGGCAGAATCTTCAGCGAACACACGGCCTTTCTTATTGCCGCCGCCTGCTACATCACGGACCAAATGCTGATGTCGGTGGGCATCGCCCGCGCGACCTACCTGAAAAAAATAGCCCTTGATCCGTCCCATATCATGCCGACTCTGTCGCTGGCGGTTTCCATGGACCACATTTTTTCCATCGCCATCGCGCTCTGCGGGGGGGTCATCTGGAACAGAATCGGTTATCAGGCTGTGTTCGCAGGCGGCATGCTGATTGCCGCAGTCAACCTGCTTTCGACGCTCCGCATAAAAACGCGCCGCAGTTTCCCCGCAACGCAAAACTCCCATCCCAAGGTATCCGCGCAGCCATATGGCAGGCAAGGCACTGTCAATAAATAAACGTTACAACAACCATGACTGTCCGTATGACATTTTGAATAACAAGGAGCTGCTTGCAAAAGTCTTTTCCAGCCGACTGCAGACCCACCCCCCGCTTCGCGTACCCCTCCAAGGAGGGGATCATAACAGCTTCTCCCGTAATCTCTTGGGTTCCCCTCCCGTGGAGGGGTGGCCGAAGGCCGGGGTGGGTTCCGAAAACACTTTTGCAACTGACTCCAAGGTAACATTTCCGATCATATAAATGCCCAGTTGTCACCTTTATTTTCTGACACTTTATTTTCTGACGGTTCCCACCAGTTACGCCGCCGTGGGTCTTATTCCGTCATTCGGAAATCCAACTGCACCGGCAGGATAAATTCCCGGCGAACGCGCTTTTTCAATTGTTCATCGGCCGGACATCCAAGCTTACCGGACAGCTTTCTTTCCTGGATCGAATACCAAAGATCAGAAAGCGCTATTTCCCCCTCGCGCAGTTCAGCCACTTCCAATCCCGCGGCAAGAATGCTTTCCGCCTCATCCAGTTTTCCAAGTTCCATCAACGCGTACGCCTCCAGTGTCTTCATCCGGCCATGTTCCCGGATTGATTGCGGTTGGGTACGAATAAAATCCAGAACTTCCTCATTCCATCCGGCCTCAAGCCACGCGCGAATGCCTTCAATCATAAGCGGCATTACGGCAGGCGCCATTTTGATCGCCTCCCTGTACAATTCGGCAGCCTTCACATTATCCTTCTCCTCGCCAGCAAGCACCGCAACCTTCATTTCAGACATGCGGCGGACGCGGCTGTATCCATCCTGCAGGCCGTATGGCAGGCAACCCGTATCCAGACCGTAGCCAAGGTATTTTCGGGACTGGGACGGCACGCTGTCGCCGATTTTCATGCCGCAGGCAAAACTGACCGGCGGGTGCAGCGGCGGCAAGGGACTTTCAGACCCAAAATCAGCAGAATTTATTCGATGTTTTTCGATTCTAAGTTTCGCTGGCATTATCGTCCTCCCTGCGATTAAATTCGGAGAAAACAATGCAGTTAAAATGCGGAAAATGCAATGGTTTCAGGGATCATTTTTTTGGCGTGGGAGAGCAGAGACCTACACGAATTGCCCGCTCTGTTCCTTCACCCATTGACTCGGAGTGACGGTTTTTACTCCATGGGAATGGCGTTCCGGAAAATGTTTGAGGTTGCCGGTCACCAAATCAACCCCCGCCTCCCTGGCAAGTTCCAGGAACGGGGCATCATCCGGATCAGGCAAATCGTGGATCATTTTATCCGGCCCCAACGCCGGCCAAATGGCATTTTCCCGGATTAAATCAAGAACCAGCGCGACGTTTTTCTTTTCCAGACCCAATTCCGGTCGCGAGAGCACTTCAACGTATTCTTCAAAAACCCGGCCGTCCAAAACCGCGCGAATTGCCCCCTGCCGGAGCCATTCCACGATAAGACCCGGCGGTCCATGGGGCGAGAGAAAACCGGACACAATCACGTTTGTATCGAACACCGCTGTTTTCAAGAATGCGCCCTTCTTACTTTTCTGGTCTTAGCAATCAAACGATTGATATCATCCGGATTCAAACGCGCGGATCCCGCCTCGCGAGCCGTCTTCCAGATTTGCTGGAGCGCCATGCGACTGCGCGCCTCGCGCGCCGCTTTAAGGATCAACTCGGGATCCTCGCCACTATTGACGTTCAGCATTACGGCCATGGGCTTGCCGTTGCTGGTCAACAAAACGGTTTGTTCCTTTTGCAGGCGCTGGCGCAGAAGCCGGGGCGCTTTTAAGTCTTTTACGGCGACAAAGTTCATTATTATCTCCTTTATATGGTCTGTTTAATATGATTTTAATGTCCTTGTCAAGGCAATTATCCCGCGCCTTTTCCGATTGCTTGAAACATTGCCGACAGCGCAACCGCCTAAATCGGACGCCTGATATAGCGCAGAGGAGAACATCCGAAAGCGGATTTGAATATTTTCGAGAAGGAGGCCACGTCCTCATATCCGAGGTAATCCGCGATTTCGGCCACGTTCAGCGATGAACGCCGGAGGAGGTACACCGCGGCCGAAAGCCTGGTCTTTAAAAGAATATCGCTGAAGGAAAGTCCTGTCT
>Ga0209749_1000591_pt1 | contig 46151 bp, 48 predicted proteins | sample EPASupsiteSAE347_FD_187267 | JGI IMG/M metagenome (GOLD analysis project Ga0209749, IMG submission 187267) | Bioremediated contaminated groundwater from EPA Superfund site, New Mexico - Sample SAE3-47 (SPAdes) (version 2) | ecosystem: Environmental > Aquatic > Deep subsurface > Groundwater >...
AGTTTCCTCATCTGTTTTTGGGTAATTGCCATATCCTTGGTCCTCCTTGGATATGGCATCTTATTTGCCCCTCACTGATGGGGAATTATAATTGTCGTCGGTGGGGAATTATAGTTGTCGCCGCGCAACCGCCCGCAACGCTGGCGCGTAGCGACTGCGGGCTGGGTAGCGTTGCAGGCGGGCGACCCCTAGCGGATATCACCAAGCCGGCGTTTTAAATAAGCACGACCAAAACCAGTTTTAAGTTGCTGCTCACGTGCTCTTGCAGCATTTAAACTTTGACAGGCCTCGAAATAAATCAACTCGACAGGCAAACGACGTTTTGTTGTTTCACATTTCCCCTGGTTGTGTTCGACAAGTCGATGTTTAAGATCTTCGGTAAAACCGATATACCAATCATGGTCAGCACATTCTAGAACATATGTGTAATAAAAAGGCATGGATAACGTGGTGGGCGATAGAGGGCTCGAACCTCCGACCCCTACCATGTCAAGGTAGTGCTCTAGCCAACTGAGCTAATCGCCCGAAGGAAAAACAACTGCATAATACTAACTTCTGTCCCCCTGTCAAATTATTTGTTTTTCCCAATAAAATCAGGCTATTAGGCTGTAGACTGAGGGCTGTTAGCGATTCTGAAACATCTTCCTACAGTCTAATTGCCTACAGCCTATCAACCTAATGAAGTGCTCAAATCTGCTCAAGATTGCTCACCGTTGCTCAAAATTGTGATCGTGTGGTGATCGTGTGAATTTGCCTTTTATTTGACAATCCAATTTTTCAGGATAATCTACGGGCAAATAAGGCAAAAAATAATTGCCATTAGAAGCAAATGAGACAGAAAAAATGTAATAAAAAAATCAGCAAAATGACGAGAGCTGATTTACCTATAGAATTATTTGCTCAACTCCCCATAAACCCCCCGCCTTTGTGTGAACAATTCACGGGGGTAAAACAAAAGATTGATATTGGTGATTGCAAAATATATTGTGAGATTGAAGGGAATGGAGTTCCTGTTGTATTGCTTCACGGCGGCCCGGGGGCGACACACCATTACTTCCACAGATCATTTTCTAAAGCCTCAAAATTCGCAAAAGTAATTTACTTTGACCAACGTGGATGCGGTTCTTCTGAATACAATCCTGGAGATGGATATTCAATATCTCAAGCCGTTGACGATTTGAAGAAATTAAAAAATAGTTTAGGGATAAAACAATGGTTTGTTCTCGGTCATTCATATGGAGGACTATTGGCTCAAAGGTATGCTCTTAAATACCCAGAAGGTGTATTAGGTTTAATTTTGGTTTGTGCTGAACCTGGTATGAGTTTTTTTTGGTAAAAAGAAAAAATTGAAAAGAAAAAAAAGATGGAAGAAATGAGCCCCGATGAAAAAAAGAAGATGGAAATTATTAAATTTGGGCACAACCTTGTTCGAGAGAGAAAACTAACCCTAGCTCAACTGCTTTTTTATTTAAACAAAATGGAGACGAAGAAAAAGGGGAAAGACTTGTCTTTCAAAAAAGAAAAACGATTGGCGATTACAGCTCTTTATGAATGGACACACGATATTGATTTTAATAAAACCATGTCAAATCATATTCAAGAGCAAGACCTAACGGGAACTTTTTTTAAAAGCCAGATACCCACGTTAATACTTGAGGGTGATCTTGATACTCATTGGGCGAATGATAAATTAAAACTATTTTCCGCAAATCATCCAAAAGCCGAAATTATTGAATTCAAGAAATCAGGACATAATCCTTTTAATGATGAGCCTGATTTTTTTTTGACAGTCTGAGGCTTTTTATTGAAAAGCATCAAAAAAAGAAAGTCTATAAGCAAGTCGGAGGTAATGATTAGTTCCCCGTCATAATAACCAAGGCTTCCCATCCATCGCCCAATCATCCTGCCTTTCCTTGAATCTTCCCCCCTCCCTCCGCGCAGGACTTCCCCTCCTCTTCCCTGAACCATAATCGCCCAAATAAATAACGCCCATAAAATGAGCCAAGAAATAACAGCCCCAGATAAAATGCTCCAAATCTCCAACGACCTTCTGGATTTGGAGCGGGGCATTAATCTTTTGGAACATTACAGAATGGATTATCTTGGCAATGGAAATCCTGTTGTGAGCGACGAAGAATTACGCCAATTGAATGTTCTGCAAGGAAAAATATTCCAGTTGAAGAATGAATTCAGCCAGAAAACGGTAAAATTGAACTGGCTGAAAACCTCATATTATAAGGCTTTATCCCAGCGATTAGGTTTAAAAAAGTCTTTCCCGATATACTCCGCCATTGGCATCTGTAACACCGTAACAAGAGGCAAATGGCGTTAATCCTAACTGGACTTTAAGAAGGCATTTTGCCATAATGAAAATATGAACAGAAAGTCTATACGCAACTTGGCAATAATCATCCTTTGCGCTTTGTTCTCAATCATTTCCGGGCGCGACGTCTTAGCCCAATCAACCAGCAAAGAAGGCATGACAATAAAATCATTGGAAATAACAAATACTAAAGCGCCTGATTTCAACTATGGCGGTATTGTTCCTGAGGCGAACACCATCTCCGCTGATTGGGCAAAGGTGCTGGTGCGGTTTGACACGGCAGCCGACTGGACTGATCAGCTTGAAATGCGGTTTTATATCGTTGTCAAAAATCCTAAAACCGCGGCTTTCACAATGTTCACCGGCAAATACGTCTATTCCGATATTCCCAAGGGGTATAATCATCAGGTCGCCGTCTATCTGCGTCCACGGACTATGGAACGTTACGGAAATATGGTCAAACAGGTGGCGGTGGAAATATATTACAAAGGCGAGATTGTCTCAGTGAAAAGTTTCCCGGCAAGCGATAAGCCATGGTGGCGGACGGCCAACGTGCAATCGGTGGAAGGCTACGTGCTGGATCGTTCCCAGACTCCGTTTGCCAATATTGCCGAGTATAATTACGAGTTGCCGAGAGAAAAATAAACTTAAACCCAGCCAGACAGGTTTATAAGTTTGATCTGCCACCAGATAAGCATTACTGGCTCTTGTGGATAAAGCATTCCTGTGGCAACTTGAGCAATCCAAAATGTAATAGCAGGATTATCACGCCAGTATAAATCACTGCAATAATCAGGTCTGTCATATTTTTTTTCCTGCAACCTTTAGCCTCTGGCGACACTCCTTTATGTAACATTATCAGCCCCGCAATGTTCGTGATCCAGTAGGACACAACCAGGGCGACGGGAAATAGCTGCTTGTCAATCAAGCTGACAGCCCAAGCCATCCCGTAGGCAATAGGAAAATTTATATAGAGGTGGCGGCGGCACTCGGAAAGTGCATAATTCCGGCATTCGGAAAATACACAACTCTTTAGCTGGTTAATACACTATCGTTTGGGTTGATTCAGGGCAAGGTTTTCCTTCCCCCTCCCGCCCCCTAGGGGGCGGCGCGCCGGCCGGGGCCGGCCCTAATTTTTTTCGCCTGGCCTCCTTTCTTTATCGCCGGTTTCGTCGAGTCGTTTACCTTTGCCGGTCCGATACGATTTTCCGCGCGTGGTCAGGATATGGGCATGATGCGCCAGGCGATCCAAGAGCGCCGTGGTCAGCTTTTCATCGCCAAACACCTGCACCCATTCGCCGAAGGACAGATTGGTCGTTACAAGAGTCGAACGGCGTTCATAACGATCAGCCAGCAGATGAAACAACAACTCCCCGCCATCGCGTTTGAACGGCACGAAGCCAAGTTCATCCACGATCAATAACGGCACTTTTTGATACCGGCGCTGCATTCGTCCCAGGTTGCGTTCATCCCGCGCCTCCAGGAGTTGCCGCACCAGGTCGGCCGCCTTGTGAAACAACACCGGTATCCGCCGCCGGGTGGCCTCCACGCCCAGCGCGATCGCCAGGTGCGTTTTGCCCGTGCCAATCGGACCGGCGATTACCACGTCTTCCGCTTTGCCGATGAATTCGCCGCTGGACAGTTCATTGATTTTCGGCCGTGACACACCCTGCAATGCATCCCAATCGATCTGGTCAAGCGTCTTAATGTCTGGAAAACCGGCTTGTTTTAAATAGCGTCTGGCAGCGTTTTCCTGGCGAAAGCGCAGTTCCGTTTCCAATAATTCGCGCAGATATTCCTCATAACTCCAGCCGCCATCACGAGCTCGGCGGGCCGCTGCCTCATATTCCCGGCCGATGGCCGGTAAGCGCAATGCTTTCGTGTGTCCCTGAATAATGGCGGAGATTACAGCCGTGCTCATTGTGCACCTCCCGCCAGCAAAGCGTTGTATTCCGTTGCCGGCACCGATTCCACTTCCAAGCCCCGCAGTCCTTCCGGCAGCCGCGTGGAATCCAGGGTAACTTGCTGCACCGATAAATATCTTTGCAGAGGCAGCAAATCGCAGCGTCCCCTTGCCAAGGCCTCGCCCAAGGCCTGGGTTACAACGTTTTCACCATGGTCGCAGATCGCCCCAAGTATCCCGGCCAGATGCCGCGCCCCTTGCAGTTCCCCATGCGTTTTTACCAGCAATTCCCACATCCGGCCGTAGGTTGTCCCAAGTTCAGCCACCAGTTCCGGCGCCACCTGCCGCACCGCCTGCGGTTTGCGGGACAGTTCCTTCAGGTAATCACGATAATATATCAATCTCTGCCCACGCCCTTTCCGCGGCCGCGTTTCCGTCTCGTTCCGGCACACAAAACGGATGTCCACCGGACCAATCCAAGCCGTCGCGTCCAGCCGCGCCCAGGCCGACGGCAACGAATAGGTCGCCCCTTCAACCTGCGCCGTCGAACTGTGGCTGATCGAGACCATCTCCATCCGCCGCGCTTCAAACGGCTTGGCCGGCAACGGACGCAACAGGGCCTTCTCTTCCTCGAATAAATCCCGTAAATAACGCCCTTCTTTATTAACTTTCCCGGCCCAACTCTGCTCAATATCAAAGAGCGCGTTTGCCGAAACCTCAGCCAAATCCTTCCCGGCCAGGATCGGCGTCAGGTGCTGCAACCGAATGGTTTTGCCCCGGTTCTCGACGCCACCCTTGTCGTGTCCTTCCCCGCGCCGCGCAAAGCAGGCCTCAAATAAATGATGACTGCATAATGCCTTGAAGGTGTCCGTCAGTTCGCGATCTTTCAGTCCAACCAGTCGTTTAACCGCCGCCGAAAGATTATCGTAGATTAACCGCCATGGAACCCCGCCAAAATGGGCAAAGGCCCGCACATGGCCGTCAAAAAACGATATCTGGTCGCAGTGATCATACAGCCGGACATAATCGCGTCCCGAATACATCAGCCGCATCAGAAACTTCCATGCCTTCCGCCGTAGGCCGCCGATATCCACCAGTACATCGAAAAAGTCAACCTGCGCTTCTTCTCCGGCCCGGTGGATCAACGGTATATATACTTCCATTCCGCAGCGTCGCCGTTCCGCCAGGTATTTCCGCACCGTCCGCTCGCCAATTTCCAGCCCTTCTTCGCGCAACTGACGATGAACGCGCGGCGACGTTATTCGATGTTTCCCCTCTATCCGACTGGCCCATTCCTGCAGTAAGGCGTCAATCCGCCCTCCAACTTTATCCCAGACCGGCCTGTTACGTTCCCGCTTTTCATCCCGCTGCGGCTCAGACTGCCCAAGATACTTCTTTGCCGTCCGCCAATTTATTCCCATTTCCAGAGCTATTTGCCGAATGCTCCGGTTCTCGTTGTAATATTTATGCCTGACTACGTGCACTTCGTCCATCTTCAGCATCTCCTGTCCTCCATGGTTCATTTCCTTTTTTGCCGCTCTTGAAAACGGCAAAATTAAAGCTTTTCACCATGGAAAACTATGCCTCAGAGTTGTGCACTTTTCTTTGCCGGAATGCTGCACTTTCCAAATGCCGCGGCCAAGAGGTCATTCCACCAGGAAAACGGCGATAAAAAATAGCCGACCGTTGTTAACAAACCTCTTTTAATAATTGGTTTTGAATCCATAAGATCAATTATTGCGAAGATGCATATGTTTACAGCAAAATCATATCGGCTGGCATTATGGAAGTCATTAATATTCTCATGAAGACTGCCAATGCCCGCTACTTTCCCCTGCCAATTTTTGAACAATTATTTTGTTAAAACAGATGATTCAGCGACAATCAATTTTGTTCAAAAAAAAGCATCCGATGCTCAAGAATGTGAAGTCGTGAAAACATTCTCGTAATTCCTTCCGGAATTTGTTGATTTGGTTGAGTATTACATGGAGAATGCCACCGAGGAACTCAGGAGCGAAATGGAGCAAGCATATAAAAAGGCAGTGGGCTTCGAATATATGTTTTGGGACACGGTTTATAAGGAATGATGAAAAAAGCACGAGCTCGCCGGACTAAAATCTATATGCCGCGCTGACGTTTATCGCCGTTTCGTCTACAAAATCACCCTCAACGTTCAATTTGAAGTGATCGCCTATATTACAATCCGTTCCCACAAATACGCCGATATTACAGTCAGCTCTGAAGCGTAAGTTATCCCACCGTTTTGGATCATTCGGGCCTTCCTGTTTCATCCTTAAATCAGAGTATCTCCCGCCGGCATATGGCGTAAAATTCGCGATCTTCCTGGCGACATAAGGAGCGGCATGCCACTCCTGCATCCGGCAGGTGTCGTAGATGGCCTTGGTAACCGCGCCGGAAGCGCTGGTGGCGCTGAAATCAAGTTTATGATCTGATGTAAGATACTGCGCGTCGAGGCCGATAATCCAGCCGTCCTTTATTTCGTGGGCCAGTTTAAAGCCTCCGCCATAAAGGAAAGCCGACCGGGCTGATAGAGCTTCCGTGACGGACTTGGTGTCTCCCACAACGACATCCCCCTTGAGGTTATAATCCGCCGCTCCTAATTTTACATATATATCCAGGGCGTCAAAAACGCCGTAGGTAATCTTGGCTAAAATATTGTTCCCTCCGTCTATCCTGAAATTTTCAGGTTTATCATTTTCATGATTGGGGGGACGGGTTGCGCTTTGAAATTTCAGGTCCCTGCGGAAAATATAAGACCATTCCGCCGCCGCCGCGATCCTCCCCTGCCCTTGCGTTTCCGGACTTCCGACCCCGGCGGCCCTGGCAATAATCGCGGTCATAAATACCGTGCCGGCCATGATAAGTATTACATGATTCTTCATAAGCCCATGCGTAAAATGCTTAAAATCAAAGCCAGCTCGCGAACAGATGCCCCGAACTGAGACAAACGTGGTTTAACCACGTTTGCACGATCATCGTGCAATATTCGGGTATTAATTGCCGCCCCATAATTTTCCGCCCGGTTTATCGCAAATGACGGTATTGATCACCGGCCGCGAATTATCTTTTTCGGGATAGTCAAGGGTGTAATGCAATCCCCGGCTCTCGCGGCGCAACATGGCCGATCTGACAATCAACTCGCCGACCGCCGCAATATTCCTGAGTTCAAGCAGATCGGCCGTAACCACGTAATCATAATAATACTCCTGGATTTCGGCGCGCAGATTTCCTATGCGCCGCCGGGCACGTTCCAAGCGCTTGTTCGTGCGCACAATGCCGACATAATCCCACATGCAGGTGCGCACCTCATTCCAGTTATGCTCAATCACGATTGATTCATCGCTGGGCACCGCCGCCCCGGTCTGCCAGGCCGGGATGAGAACGCGCGGCATCTCGCGCGGCATCTGACTGATGGTCCGCGCCATCTCATACGCGCAAACGAGAGCCTCCAGCAGTGAATTGCTTGCCAGCCGGTTTGCCCCATGGAGCCCCGTGCAGGCAACTTCTCCACAGGCATAAAGCCCCGGCAGAGCCGTTGTTCCATCAACCGCCGCCTCCACCCCGCCGCAAAAATAATGCGCCGCCGGCACCACCGGTATTAAATCCTTTGCCATGTCAAAGCCAAACTTTTTGCAGGTTTTATAAATATTCGGGAAACGTTTTTTCAAAAACTCCGGCGGCTTGCTGCGAATATCCAGATAAACACAAGTGGTTCCGCTGGTTTTCATCTCGCGGTCAATGGCGCGGGCGACAATATCGCGCGACGCCAGCGACCCGCGCCGGTCATACCGCTCCATAAACGACTCGCCGGCGGAATTGACCAAAACCGCGCCTTCTCCGCGAACCGCCTCGCTTATTAAAAATGATTTTGCCTCGGGATGATAAAGACAGGTCGGATGAAATTGAATGAATTCCAGATTTTTAATCGGCACGCCCGTGCGCCATGCCAGGGCCAGACCATCCCCGGTGGCAATATCGGGATTGCACGTGTAAAGATATACTTTCCCTCCCCCGCCGCTCGCAAGAACAGTATGGGGCGCGCGAAAAGCGGCTATTTCTCCCGTTTGTCTGTTCAAAAAATAACCGCCGATACAGCGATTTTGACCGCTTACCCCCAGCCAGCCGGTGGTTACCAGATCAATCACCATGCAGTGTTCCATAACCGTGACTTTTGAGGCGCGCGCTTTTTCAAGCAACACTTTTTCGATTTCCCGTCCGGTAATATCGCCGGCATGAAGCACCCGGCGCTTGGAATGGCCGCCCTCCCGTCCCAGATCATAGCGTCCGCCGGAATTGCCGTCCATTTCGGTAAATTTCATGCCCAGCTGCTCAAGCTCTGCGATGCGCTCCGGTCCGGAACTGACAATTTTGCGCACGACACTTTCATCACAGAGTCCGTCTCCGGCAATGAGCGTATCCTGAACATGCGCCTCAAAGCTGTCATCGGAGGCAAGCACGCAGGCAATGCCGCCCTGGGCATAATTGGTGTTGCTTTCCGCGCTGTCTTTTTTTGTGAGCACACAGACGCGCCCAAATTCACTCAAGTGAATAGCCGACATCAAGCCGGCAATGCCGCTGCCCACCACCACGAAATCAAAATCAATTGTTTGCATGTTTTCCCTGTTTTTGCCGACGCTTATAGCAAATGAACGCGTCCAGCAAGCTCGCCAGATAAACAAACGCTGAAAGTCCCAGCCAAAGCATAATTTTTGAAAATAAAATCGGGCGAAAAACCATTGTTTCCGCCTTGCCAGAATATTCGGCCAGCATCCGCAGATTCCAAAACAACGGCGCAAAAATCGCGATTGTTAAAAATACGGCGCAGACTGAAAAGAGCACCGCATAAAACAATCCGGCCGGCCACCTTTTCTGGATAAACTGGCCGGCGCCGGGCCACGCCAGCGCCGATAGATAGATCGCAACCCGCGCTGACGGATCAACGGCCTCGCGTTTATCAGGATGCTCAACCATTTTTAACTTGCGCCTCAACCATTACTTCGTGAATTTTTGAGCGGCGCATTTTGCGAACAATAAAAATCACATTTTTATACACAAATTTTTTCTCCACCGCCGGAATCCCCTGTCCGATGCCAAACAGCAAATCATTGATCGTGGTCTGCTCCTCGGGCATTTCAATTCCGGTTTGGCTCTTTAACAAGGACAGGCTTACGCCGCCGCCAACTATAAACCGGACGTCCGACAGCCGGTAGACATAGGTCGGCAAAATATCATATTCATCCTCCAAATCGCCGACGATCGCCTCAATTACATCTTCCATGGTGATCAACCCTGCGGTGCGGCCGGCATTATCGCGCACCAGGGCAATATGCTGATACCCCTTGGTCAATGCCTTAAGCAACTCCGTGACAAATTGGGACGCTTTGATCACCGGTATCGGACGCGAAATTCCCTTCAGCGAGGGATCTTTGGGGTTGGTTTGCAAAGCGCTGACGATATCCTTGACATTCACATAGCCGAGCACATCGTCGAGATTGCCGTTATTGACCAGGATATACCGCGTATGGTGGTGAATATGCGCCTCAATCAGCGCTTCGGCAAGCGACATGTTCGTTGAGAGGTATTTTACCTCATTCCGCGCCACCATTATGTCCTGCACCGTGGTTTGCGACAGTTTAAGACTGCGCGCCACAATGCCTTCCTGCTCGGTTGTAATGAGCTTGTTGTACGAGGCAAAGCGCGCCAGCACTGATATATCGCTGATGGTGTCATAGCCGGACTTCGCCCTCCCAGGCGGCAAAAAAGGTTTGTTCAGCCATTCAATGAAGGTCATCAGCGGTCCAAGCACAATTACTCCGAACTGCAATGGCCTGGCAACCAGACCGGCAACCTGTTTATTGAAACGCACCCCCAGAGATTTCGGCAATATCTCGCACCATTGGATGACAACGAATGAAAAGACAATGGAAAATACCATAATCAATTTCGAGCCGAACAAACCGCCGAACAAACCACCAGCAATCGCCGCCCCCATTGTTTCGGCAAGCGTGTTTATAATAAGAATCACGGCGATCGGTTTTTGAATATTATGCTTGAATCCCCTCCATATTTCCGCCGTGCGCGGCATTTTTTCGGATATGCGCGCAATATCAACCGGCGAAAGGCTCAACAAACAGGCCTCGCTCAAGGAACACATGAACGCCAGAACGACCGCGCTTAAAACCGTAAAAACAAACAGAAACATTTTTCCCGCTCCCTTCATCAATTCAAAGCTTTGGGAGACACAATATCAATTCCGGATTTCAAAGGAAAGCCCCAATTCTTTTATCCTCAGAAAGGGTCGAAAAGTCCGGATAGCCGCAGTTTATAATTCATTTGTTGTCAAATAAAATAATGCTTGAAACTTTCTGCCGTTTTTTTTATCCTCCCTTTCAACTTGCGTGTACCTGTAGCTCAACTGGACAGAGCATCTGACTACGGATCAGAAGGCTGCTGGTTCAAATCCAGCCAGGTACGCCACGTAGCAGAGTTCGCAAAAGCGAACACGCTGCGTGGCTGCCCTGAAGTGTGCTAAGTCCGCGAGGCTCTACTTCAGGGCGCCACAATACCAACTAAAAAGACAGAAGAACATGCCCCAACCGCTTCCATTCTGCATATATGTTCTTCAGAGTTCCAAAGATGGCGGTCTGTATATCGGCTTTACAACCGACCTGATGCGCCGACTGAAAGAACATAATTCCGGCGCTTCCGCTGCCACAGCATGTCGGCGGCCAAATGAATAACCGATTTGCAACAAGAATCAAATCGCTCCCGCCGGACATGAAATATTTCATCGCCGCCGTTGCCATGTTCGCTTTCGGGGGCAGTATGCTTGATTCCGTATTCAACAACTTCCTCAACGAAACCTTCGGTATCTCCAGCTTGCAGCGCACTTTGCTTGAGATACCGCGCGAATTTCCGGGTTTTCTGGTAGCTTTTGTATCCGCCTTTTTTTTCTTTCTGCCATCGCGCCGACTGGCGGTTCTTGCCGGCGTGTTCAGCTTTGCGGGACTGTTGCTTTTAGGCGTCGCCTCGCACAGTTACATGATGATGCTGCCGTGGCTGTTCCTATACAGCCTGGGCCAGCATACTTTTATGCCGCTTTCCTCCAGCATCGGCATGGAACTGGCCCGCGAGGGACATACCGGCCGCCGCCTCGGACAGCTCAATTCGGTGCGCAACGCCGCAGTCGTGGCCGGAAGCTTTCTTGTTTTCCTCGGATTCAAGTTTTGCCATTTCACATTCGCCGTGTCGTTTGTCTTGGCCTCGCTGAGCTTGATGGCCGCCGCGTTTTTCCTTTACCGGATGTCACCGGGCGATTCGCATCCGGCCAGATTGCATTTAAAGTTTTACAAGGAATACCGGCTTTATTACTGGCTTTGCATCCTCTTCGGCACGCGCAAACAGATATTCCTGACATTTGCCCCCTGGGCGCTTGTAACCGTTTTCCACCAGCCGACCGCCGTCATTGCCTGGCTCCTGACCATCGGCGCCACGGTGGGAATCGTCACCCAGCCGGTCATCGGCAGGCTGATTGACCTGTTGGGCGAGCGGACAATGTTGAGCGTGGAGGCGGCGTTGCTTGTCATTGTCTGCGCCGGATACGGTTTCTCAGGATCGCTTTTCAGCGAACATACGGCGTTTCTTATTTCCGCCGTTTGTTATATTGCCGATCAGATGCTGATGTCAATCGGCATAGCCCGCTCAACATATCTCAAAAAGATTGCCCTCGATTCCGCCCACATCATGCCGGCGTTATCACTGGCCGTCTCCATGGATCATGCCTTTTCCATAGCCATCGCGCTTTGCGGCGGAATCATCTGGAACAGCATCGGTTACCAGGCGGTGTTTTTGCTCGGGGCCCTGATCGCCATGATCAACCTGCTGTCAGCGCGTTGTATCAAGACGCCGCAACCATCAGGCTGAATTTTCTTTAGTCTTAACGCCAACACGGTAAAATCTTGACAATGGCGATATAAAGCGATATAAAACAAACATGCTGACAAAAAACATATTTGAAATCAGCAGGCACTAAAAACTGAAAGGAATACCACCATGATAAAACCTGTAAAACGAATAATTCTTTCTTTTGCAGCTGTTCTTATGGCCACTCAATTGTTTGCCTTCAAGGCCGATGAGCCTGTTTCCGGACCGGCCAAGACCGCAACGGCCGCCGCCCTGAAAACCGTCCCGCAAAAAATGCCGACTGATGGCCAGAAAGACGCGGCAGAGGCGCTGGATGGCGCAAAGGTTGAATGGGACGCGAAAACAGGCGCTCCGGCTTCAATCAGGGGCAAAGACCTTTCGGCAAAAAACCTTGGCGGCAAAGGGCTCTCATTAAGTCCAAAAAACGATTTTGCCGTTGATGCCCTTGCGGTAATGGATCGCCTCACAAAGGCCTACCGTCTGCGCGATGCTTCCGCCGAATTCAAATCTCTCAAGCCTGAAGCCGACGAGCTTGGATTCCATCACGTGCGGATGGACCAGATGTATCAGGGACTCAGGGTCATAGGCGGACAAATGATCGTCCATTTTAATAAATCGGGGCAAGCCTATCAGGTTAACGGACGTTATATTACCGATATCAACCTTGAAACCAAGCCCGCCATTGACGCGAATTCCGCCGTTGCATCCGCGCAAACGGATCTTGCCAAAAACGGAAAACCGGCCGGAACCTTGAAAGGCGCCGTTGAACTGGTCGTTTATGCTCAAGATGTTGACCCCGTTCTGGCTTATGAGTTGACGCTTGTCTATAACGACAAAGAGGCCGGGCCGGGCAACTGGCGTTACTGGGTTAACGCGAATGACGGCACAATCATCAATTGTTATAATGACATCCGGAAAGCAGAAGCCCCGGCAAAAAGCAATGCCACAATCTCCGGCAGTCTTAATTCCGGAGAAGGCGGCAGTTCCGTCAGCGTAACCGGCGATTACAGCAGCAGTTATTACTACCTGCGTTACACAGGAAATCACTGGGAAATATATGACTATTACAACGACAGAACCTGCCGCAGTCTCGCGTCAACTTGGGGAACGGCCGCATGGTTCCGCTCGGAAATGTCGGCGGCCTGCAATTTTAATCTCATTCAAACCTACTATTTAAACATTCATTCCCGCAACAGCTATGACAACGCGGGCGCAAAAGCCACCGCCAATGTCCATGTTACCGGCGGCTCGGACAATGCGTTCTGGTATTCGGCCACCCAGCAGTTTTATTTTTATCCCGGGAGTGAATTGGCAGAACTCACCGTGCTGGACGTTTGCGGCCATGAATTCACCCACGCCGTTACCGAGAAGACCTCTGACTTAGTCTATCAATACGAACCCGGCGCGCTCAATGAATCATTTTCTGATATTTTCGGCGCGGTGATTGAATTTGCCAATCAGCCGGATGGGCGCGGCTCATATCCCAGCCGCACGGCCGGCTATGCCGATTGGCTGTTGGCGGAAGACTGTTCATACACAACTTCCGATGTGGCCATGCGCGATATGCGCAATCCGCGACGCTACGGCCAGCCAAGCAAATATCACGGTACGGGTTGGTATTATGGCAGCAGCGATAACGGCGGCGTGCATTACAACAGCGGCGTCCAGAATCATTTTTTCTATCTGCTTTGCGAAGGCGGCTCCGGCAGTAATGACGGCATCAGTTACAACATAACCAGCATCGGCCTTGAAAACGCGCGTCTGATTGCCTACCGGGCCCTAACGCGCTATTGCACGCGCAACACGGACCATGCCGCCGCGCGCACGGCGTGGATTTCGGCGGCAACCGATTTAAACTCCGCTTGGGTCAGCGCTGTTCAACAGGCCTGGGCGGCGGTCGGCGTTGACTCCAGCACGCCCACCCACGCTTCCAATCTGCGGATCCAGGGGTTGAACAACGATTTTGACAATGACGATATAGGCGATTTTGCGCTCTATAATTACCCATACGGCAACTGGTATATTTGGTCATCACTGTATGCAACCTGGTTTGCCTATAACATCAATTTCGGATCATCCGGTTACCTCCCCGTCCCTGGCGATTACAATGGCGATGGATATGCCGATGTGGCGCTTTATTCCCGTTCCACAGCCTGGTGGATGATCTTTTACACCGGCGTAGGCGCCGTGAGTTCTTTCCAATGCGGGTCTTATTACTGCATTCCAGCGCCGGGCGACTATGACGGCGATGGCAAAACCGATTTTGCGCTTTATGATTTTACGACCGGCGCCTGGTATATTTTCAGTTCCTTAACCCAATCCTGGTTGACTTACGGCACTGTGTTCGGCAGTTACGGATATATCCCCGTGCCGGGCGATTACAACGGCGGCGGCAAATCGGATCTGGTCGTCTATTCGGAAGAATTGGGATTGTGGCTTCTTTTTTATCCGGAAACCGGCCAGTCGGAATACCTGCAGGATTTTGGAGGTTTCGGCTTTATCCCCGCCCCGGGCGACTATGATAACGACGGTGTGACTGACTTTGGCCTCTATGATTACTGGTACGGTTACTGGTATATCTGGTCGCCGGTTAATGGCTGGATCACCGACGCCAACGGTTTTAAATGGGCAAATTATAACGGCTATTATTATACGCCGGTGGCCGGCGATTATGACGGCGACGGCATTTCCGATCTGGCCGTTTATTCGCGCTATTATGGCGACTGGTATATTTATTACATCGGCACCGGTTCCAGCACACACCTGACCGGTTTCGGCGGCACCTATTATGTTCCCGTAACCTACTGGGCGCTCTACTGGTATATGTGAATGTGATTACAATTGACTCAACTTATTTACAAATTCCTGCAATCGTTCTGGCTGACCGCCGGCGAGATGGCGCCTTATCTGCTCTTCGGCTTTCTCGCCACGGCCATATCAGTCCTGATCGTCAAGCCGGATTTTGTTGAACGGCATCTGGGATCGGCCAGCAAGTTTTCCGGGTTCAAGGCGGCGCTTCTCGGCGTCCCACTCCCCCTCTGTTCCTGCAGTGTTATTCCGGTGGCCGTCAGCTTGAGAAAACACGGCGCCAGCCGGGGCGCCACGATTGCCTTTCTGATTTCAACACCGCAAACCGGCATTGACAGCATTTTTGTCACCTATAGCCTCCTCGGTCCGATTTTTACAATCGTGCGGCCTCTGGCGGCTTTTGTTTCCGGACTGGCCGGCGGCTGGCTGGTGGACCGGTTTTCATCCGGAAAAGATGACGGCAATGATTCTTCTCACCCGGACAACCGGGAATGCTCTTGCTGCGCCAAGAACCCTGGCAGCAGAATTGCGGCGGCATTGCGTTATGGGTTCCTGGCAATGCCGCGGGATATCGGCAACGCCCTGCTGGTAGGATTGATTATTTCCGCCCTGATCAGCTCTTTTTTGCCTCCCAACTTTCTTGGCAATGTCATGGGGACCGGTCTAAAACCGATGCTTCTCATGATGGTTGCCGCCATTCCGATTTACGTCTGCGCCGCCGGCTCGGTGCCGGTGGCGGCGGCACTGATGCTGAATGGCGTTACGCCGGGCGCGGTCTTTGTTTTTCTGATGGCCGGCCCGGCAACCAATGCCGCCACGATCGCGGCCGTCTGGAAGGTCCTTGGCAAAAAAACCGCCCTGTTATATCTGCTGACCGTGGCGGCACTTTCAATTATATTCGGGCTGGTGATTGACTATCTTTTTACGGCGGCAAATATTTCCGCTTCCGGCGGACCGATGGGCCATTCGGGATTACCGTTGTTTGTAAAAAACGCGAGCGCGGTCATTTTATTTATTTTAATCGGATTTGCGCTCCTGAACCGTTTATTGGGAAAGCATGAAATCTGAAAACAAACGCGAGCTGGAAATGAAATCTTCGGCCATTACCCTCTCCGACATGGAAATTTTTGTTTTCCCGGAACTGATGTTCAGCCTCCTGCTTGCCAACCTGATGTCACCGCGGATTTGGGCATGGCGCCACGACAAATGGTTCGCCGGCATTGACAAAATGAAACCCTACCGGCGGATTCTGCGCCTGAAACAATACATCATGGATCATTACGCCTTCAACCTGGATCTGGATACCTGGGGACTGACCACCAAGCAACGGGAACTTGAACGCTTCAAGGATTTCATTGACCCGGAAGCCCTGCGCCAATCCAATGCGCTCTTCGGCTATGAAGGCGACCGATATTATTTCGACATTGATATCCGCCGCCACTTCGGCCTGGATAAATATGCCGGCGACATCATCCCCTACTGGAAAACCGAAACGGTGGAGGCGATGGACGCTTTCCAGCACAAACCGAACTGCCGGACCGGCGCGGGCGAATGCGTTTCGCTGGCCGCGCTCTACGCCGCGGCACTCTTTATCGTGGCCCGCATCCCGCTTTCCGCCATCTATATGATGGCCACTCCGCTTCATTCACAAAACTATGTCGCCGTTGAAGACGGGCTTCTGACCAACAACCGGCGGCTGGTGACAAAGCAGATGTGGTTTAACGGGACGGCCATTTCGGCCCAGGCGCGGCGCGCGCTGGAAAACGAGCGCGTGACGATTGTCGCCCATGAAAGCGGCTGGATTCATGTTTTTTACAAGGAGGCAACCATTGCTCCCGGCGCTTATGACGATTTCGCGGCAAAACTGGGGACATTTTTGAAAATTGACCTGACCCCGGAAATTCTCGGCAATTTCATCCGCCACCGCCGTGATTTGCAAAAATGTTTTTTTATCCGCCATCCCATCCGCGGCGTTGATAATTACATAACCGCCGAACGCGTGTTCGCCTACGAACAGGACAGTTCTTTCCGCCTGACCGACGCCACGCGCGAAAAACTGCTGGCCGAAATAGACAGCGACGAGTTTCAACCCCAACTCGTGACCGGCGGCATTGTGCTCAACGACCTTGAGGACTTCCTGCAAAGGCAAAAAATTGACCTGGCCGACCCGAAAAGCGCGGCGCTTCTCACGGACAAATTCACCTGCAACTGCCTCAACGCCAAAATGGCCATGGAACAATTGATCAATTTCTGCCGCGTCATTCCCAAAATTCCCGACAGCGCCGCAAAAAACATTGCTCCCCGGAGGAATGATTCGCTCGGCATCAATCCCGGCATGGAAAGGAAAGAGCTTATTGCTCAGATAAAAAACATTCGCGGCGCGCGCCGGGAAGCCGACCTGGCGTTTTACGCCTACCGCGACCTGAACGCCGTGGAGCCGGAACCTTTTCTGCTGGCCGCCATGGAACGCTCGCCGGTTTCACTGGCCGGCGCCAAGGATATTAAAGACAGTGAAATCCTGGCTGAAATAGAGAAAATGCCGGATCGGTCAATTTACGACGAAGACGGCCGCCTGTCCCAACCGGACGAAGTCTGGAATTTCAAGCGGGGCGACGGCCTTGAAAAAGCCCTGTTGCTGGCAAACATTTTGCATCAACGCCGGCCGGAGGAAAAAATCGCGCTTGCCGTTTCGCATAACGAGGCGCTCCTCAATGCCGGCCAGCAAAAATTCCGCTTCAACACTGGAAAGAAGGTGCGGCCGCAAAGATGGGATTTGAGCCATTTTGCCGTTCTACTTTAAAAAAATGATATTCTTCTTCAAGCAAGCCCTTCCCCAGGGCATAAGCACAATAAAAATCCGGCGCGAAGAAGCCGTCAACCTGATCAAAAAATAATTGAAAATAATTATTGACAAATTTATATTGTTTGATATTTTGATAGTAAATCAATAGGAATAGTAGGGTTTAAAATAAGATATAAGCGGAGTTGTATTTTGAATCATTTAATAACAACGAACACCGAGTTTGCGCACATTCAAATTATTGGAATGCGCAATTTCAGCTCTATGTGTCGGCGCTGTAGATGCCCGGCAGGGGGTGTTCTATCCGGATGATGTGAAAATAAATACCATTTCATTCCTGGAAACCCATTGCCGGGTGAAACACGGCAGTGGGTTTTTTTATTTTCTGATCAAACAATATTAAATAAGTAAAAAAAAGAAAGGTAGAATATAAATGCATAAGAAAATCAGTCTGTTAGTCGCCGGCTTTATAGCCGGCTTGGGCGTAATCATCGGTAATCCGGCATGGGCCGGCGTTCCATTGAACAACCTGGAAGGAGTGGGCGGTGTGGCATTCAACCCCCTCGCCTATCCCGCCGGGCAAAATTCCGATACAAACAACACGTGGTATAGCAAACCGCAATTCGGCGCATGGTATGTGGCCCTGCCGGATGTCCGCGTGGATTGGACAGCCATCGGTATAGCAGAAACTATTGGCGGCCGCCTGGAACTATCCTACGGTTACGAAATAGTCGCTCCGCCGGCGGGAAATGTCCATAAGAACAATATCGGCGCCAAGTTGCTGGTGATCAAGGAAAACGCGGGCGAAACAGCATGGGTGCCGGCCATATCCGCGGGCGGCATCTGGAAAAAGACGGAAAATGTCCCGGCCGGAGTAAACAGCGCCGGCGGCGATTTCTATCTGGTTGCGACAAAATTGATCCCGCAGACGCCCCTGCCAATATTGGTATCCGCCGGCGTCCTGGCTACGGACGGCCATGCCACGGGCGTGTTCGGTTATGATTCCAATTATCGGGCGACCGGCTTTGCCAACCTGGACATAATACCGATCAGCAGCTTGGCGTTTGGCGCTGAATATAAACAGGGCCCCAGTTTCGACGACTGGAAGGATTCCGACTACTGGGATGTCCACACCGCCTGGTTCGCCAGCAAGAACCTGACGCTGGTGGCGGCTTATGTCAACGCCGGAAACGCTGATTCAACCAGCGCAGTCGGTCTCGGCAACGGCGTGGTGCTCAGCGCGCAATATGCGTTTTGAAAGCGGTTCAGATAATAAAAAATCAGACATTTTGGAATTTGGATTGTTCTGAAATCGAAAACCCAAAATCGAAAATCGAAAATTATAAGAGGAGAATCAGCAATGTCACAGAGAAGACTGGATACGTTAGCATTACACGCGGGACAGCAACCGGACCCGACCACGGGCGCGTGGGCGGTCCCGATTTATCAAACGACATCATACGTGTTCAAAAGCACGGAACATGCGGCCAATCTCTTCGCCCTGAAGGAATTCGGCAACATCTATACGCGGCTGATGAACCCAACGAACGACGTCTTTGAACAACGGGTCGCCGCCATTGAGGGAGGAACCGGCGCGCTGGCCGTCGCCTCCGGCCAGTCGGCGATTACCTATTCATTGCTGGCCATCACGCGTTTGGGCGATGAAATCGTCGCGGCGAACAACCTGTATGGCGGAACATATCAATTGTTTCACTATACCTTTCCCAAACTGGGACGCACGGTGAAATTCGTTGATTCCGGCAACCCGGAAGCATTCAAACGGGCGATCACGCCAAAGACCCGCGCAATATACGCGGAAACGATCGGCAATCCCAAGTTGGACATTCCGGATTTTGAGGCCATTGCCAAGATCGCGCACGCGGCGGGCATTCCATTCGTGGTGGATAACACGGTCGGCATCGGCCTGGTGCGGCCGATTGACTACGGCGTGGACATCCTGGCAAACTCGGCCACCAAGTATATCGGCGGGCACGGCACGTCCATCGGCGGCGTGATCGTTGACTCCGGCAAGTTCAAATGGAACAACGGTAAATTCCCGGAGTTCACCGAGCCGGACCCGAGTTATCACGGAATAGTCTATTGGGATGCCCTGAGCAATGTGCCCGGCCTCGGCAACGTGGCGTTTATCCTCAAAGTACGGGTAACGCTCCTGCGCGATATCGGCGCGGCATTGAGCCCGTTCAACGCCCATGAGTTCCTGCTGGGATTGGAAACCCTGCCCTTGCGTCAGCAGAGGCACTCGGAAAACGCGTTCGCGGTCGCCAGCTGGCTTAAGAAAAATCCGCTGGTCAGTTGGGTAGTTTATCCGGGCTTGGAGGATAATCCCAATCATCAGGTTGCGGCCAAGTATCTCAAGAAAGGATTCGGAGGATTGGTCGGATTCGGCATCAAGGGCGGACTGGAGGCCGGAAAGAAGTTCATCAATTCGGTAAAACTCCTCTCGCACCTGGCGAACATCGGCGACGCCAAGAGCCTGGTAATTCACCCGGCCTCCACCACGCACCAGCAGTTGACGCCGGAAGAGCAGCGGGAAACGGGGGTAACCGAGGACTATATCCGCCTATCCATCGGATTGGAAGATATTGAAGACATCAAGGAGGATATTGACCAAGCGCTGAAAAAGGCGGTGGAATAGAAAAATTATATCGGTAGGGCGGACCCCGCGGAACGCGCCTCAGGTTTACCACGCTTCCAGCGTGGGTGAGCCGCTTCTTTCAGACGGCTCGGCGGGGACGCCTCGCCCTACCCTTATGCAATAGAACTAAACAGTATGCCACAATACAGTAACATTTTAAGAGCAATCGGCAACACGCCGCTGGTCCGTCTGAACCGGATCACGGCCGGCATCGCTTCGCCGATTTATGTCAAGGCGGAGATGCTCAATCCGGGCGGGACCATCGTGGAAGCCACATCTCCGATTTGGAAGCAGACCTCCTGGGAGCTCTTGGCAATTAAAAACTCCACCGCTTGGGAAAATTTTCGGTCCATGGCTCGGTGATTGAACTTGAAACAGATGGATGCCGCATGATAATTTTTGCCGATGGACGGGTTATTGTCGGGGGTACAAAGGACCCCGCCCTGGCCAAAAGTCTTGTGGCAAAATATTGGGAGATGATTTATGGCGGATATCAGCGAGCGGACGAAGACCTTTGACGAATCCATGATCCGGCGCATGACCCGGGTGGCCGATCAATTCGGCGCCGTCAATCTTTCGCAGGGATTCCCCGATTTTGATCCGCCGCAGGCGTTGCGGGAGGCGTTAAGAGAAGCGGCCCTCAAAGGGCCGCATCAGTATGCCGTGACCTGGGGCGCGGCCAATTTCCGGGAAGCGCTGGCAAAGAAACAAAGCCGCTTCACGGGTTTGCCGATTGATCCGCATGAAAACATCGTTGTCACCTGCGGCAGCACCGAGGCCATGATGGCGGCGCTGATGGCGGTGATAAACCCCGGAGACAAGGTTGTCGTTTTCTCTCCGTTCTATGAAAATTACGCGGCCGACGCGATATTGACCGGTGCGGTGCCGGTTTATGTGCCTTTGGAGCCGCCCGGATTTAATTTTAACCGGAAAACGCTGCGCGCGGCTTTTGAACAGCGCCCCAAGGCGCTTGTTCTTTGCAATCCGGGCAATCCGACCGGGAAAGTCTTCAGCCGGGATGAATTGCTGGAGATCGCGGCCCTCGCGGAGGAGTTCGATGTCTGGGTCGTCACGGACGAAGTCTACGAGCATATTGTTTATCCGCCGTTCAGGCATACCTATTTCGCGTCCTTACCCGGCATGTTCAATCGGACGATCTCGTGCAGTTCGCTCTCGAAAACATATTCTATCACGGGCTGGAGGCTCGGGTATATCATCGCTCCGGCCAGGGTCATTGACGCGGCGCGCAAAGTCCATGATTTTCTGACAGTGGGCGCCGCGGCGCCTTTGCAGGAAGCGGCCGTGACGGCCCTGCTTTTCCCGGATTCGTATTATGACGATCTCCGGGAGCGGTACCGGCAAAAGAAAGACCTTTTCCTGGGACTGCTTGACGCCGCCGGCTTGAAATATACCGCGCCGCAGGGGGCGTATTATGTGATGGTGGATATATCGGAGTTCCGCGCTGACAACGACGTTGATTTTTGCGAATGGATGGCAAGGGAAATCGGCGTCGCGGCGGTACCCGGATCAAGTTTTTTCAGGGAAGACATCCGGCATTTGATACGGTTTCATTTTGCCAAGAAGGAAGACACTTTGCGGGAAGCCGGCCGCAGGCTCCTTAAATTGCGCGGACCGGCAATGATCCGGGCGTGAGCGGCATCATGACTGGTATCCATCCGGCGCTCTGCCGAAATTTTCAATTCCACTTAATTATTGACATGGAATAATAAGGCATTCTATAGTTTGCGCCAAAAACATGCCGTCCCATTTGTCAAACGCATCCCGCGCAAGCACTTTAAGCGTAATTCCCGAAGGGACGCAGGCGCACATCGTGCGGATCAACGCGGGGATCGGCATCCAGATGCGGCTGGCCGCAATGCGCATCCTGCCCAACTCCAAAATAAAAATGATTCGTAACATGGGGCGCGGTCCGATCGTGGTGTCCAGCCGGGGGAACCGGATCGCGCTGGGGCGCGGCCTGGCCCACAAAATTTTTGTCGCATCAGTATGAGCCAAATCATCAAGGTCGCCATTGCCGGTAATCCGAATTCCGGTAAAACCACGATTTTCAACAACCTGACCGGCGCCCGCCAGCACGTCGGGAATTATCCCGGCGTTACCGTGGAAAAGAAAGAGGGCTCATGCCGATACGGCGGCCATGAAATTTTAATCGCGGACCTCCCGGGAACCTACAGCCTTAACGCATATTCCGAGGATGAAATTGTCGCCCGGAATTTCATCATGGAAGACCGGCCGGATGTGGTCATTAACGTCATTGACGCTTCCAATCTGGAGCGCAATCTCTATTTAACGGTCCAGCTTATAGAGCTTGGCGTCCCGCTGCTGCTGGCGTTTAACATGAGCGATATGGCCGAGGCGCACGGCGCCGAATTTGACCTCAAACAACTCTCCGACCGGCTGGGAGCTCCCATCGTAAAAACCGTGGGCTATAAAAAAAAGGGAATGAACGAATTATTGGAGGCCGTCATTTCGTCCGGTCAAAAGCGCGGCTCGTTCAGCCCGCCTTCCGTGGATTACGGCCGGGAAACGGAAGCCGCCATCGCTGATATCGGACTTTTTCTGGACAAACGAGGGTTATTATTAAACAACCAAAAAAAACGATGGACAGCGATAAAACTTCTGGAGAACGATTCGCGGGTGCTGGAACAGACCGCCGACCGGGAAATAACGGCTTATGCTCAAAGCTGGCGGCAACGCCTCGCCCCCCTCTTGGGCGAGAATCCGGAGATCGCCCTGGCCGAGCGGCGTTATGGTTTTATCTCCGGCGTATGCCAGGAATCCGTCCTCCTTACGGTCGAAAAACGCCATGACTTTTCCGACAAAATTGACAAGGTTGTGTTGAACAAGGCGCTGGGCCTGCCGATTTTCCTTATGCTCATGTACCTGACTTTCTATCTGACATTCAAGGCAAGCGCAATTCCAATGGATTGGATTGAAAAAAGTTTCCTATGGCTGGGTAACGCCATCGGGAGTCTTTGGGTGAATGCCGATAATCCCGTCCGCTCGCTTCTTGTGGATGGCATTATTGCCGGCGTGGGCGGGGTTCTGGTTTTTCTGCCGAACATCGCATTGCTCTTTTTCGCCATTGCCGTTTTGGAGGACAGCGGTTACATGGGCCGGGCGGCTTTTATCATGGACCGGTTCATGCACCGGATCGGACTTCACGGCAAAAGTTTCATTCCGATGCTGATCGGTTTTGGCTGCACGGTTCCCGCCATCATGGCGACCCGCACCCTGGATACGCGGCGGGACCGGTTGACGCTTATTTTAGTATTGCCTTTGATCAGCTGCGGGGCGCGTTTATCCATCTATGCGCTCATCATCCCGGCTTTTTTTCCGCCCGCCTGGCGCGCGGCCATGCTCTGGTTGATTTATTTCATCGGCATTTTACTGGCAATTATCGCGGCCAGAATTCTGCGTTCCACGGTGTTAAAAGGTGAAAACATGCCCCTGGTCATTGAATTGCCTCCCTATCTCTGCCCCAGCTGGCGCGGACTCCTGATCCATGCCTGGGAACGTTCGTGGTTGTACATAAAAAAAGCGGGGACAATTATCCTGGGGATCTCCATCGTCATGTGGTTCCTGACAAGTTACCCCAAGCCGTCCGGATTGTCTTCCGGCCTGACACCACAGCAAAAACAGGCGGAGGAACTTTCCTGTTCCGCCGCCGGCCGGATCGGAAAAATACTCGAACCGGTTCTCAAACCGATGGGATTTGACTGGCGGATAGGCACGGCGCTGATCGGCGCATTTGCCGCCAAAGAAGTATTTATAGCCCAACTGGGCATTATCCATGCCGTGGGTCGTGACAAACAAACCTCGCACGCCCTCGCAAACCATCTCCGGGAAGAATATTCGCCGCTGGTCGGTTTTTGCATCATGATTTTCATGCTCATCAGCATGCCCTGCGCGGCAACATTGGCCGTCACCCGGCAGGAAAGCGGTTCGTGGAAATGGGCAATGATTCAATTCGCCGGTTTGACCATCCTGGCCTATCTTCTGACCGTAAGTTGTTATCAAATCGGCCGGTTGTTGATTTTTTGCGCCTCATTTTTCTGATCCCACCGATCAAGCATAAATAAGCAGATATCCTGGAAGCGCCCCGGATAGAACCTACCCGGCCATGACCGTAAAAACAAAGCCTTTAAGGTACTCTGTTTCCGGAATGGAGGAAATTACGGGATGATCTGGGCCGGAGGCCAATATTGCCTCCCGCCGCAATAAAACATGGGCGTCATGGGCCGCTTCCAGAATAAATTGCAGGAACATGACGGACGAAACATGGTGCGAACAGCAAAAGGTGGCCAGTGTCCCGCCGTCTTTCAATAACTTGAAAGCGCGCAAATGGATTTCCTTATAGCCCCGCCGGGCTTCCGGAATTGATTTGCGCGAGCGGCTGAATGACGGCGGATCAAGGATGATAAAATCAAACTTTTCTTTCTGCTCCTGCGCCTTCCGCAGATAATCAAACATGTTCTCATCCCGGAGCTGAAGCCGCGCCCCCACCCCGGCCGCGGCTCCCGCGGCTTTTGCCCGTTCAACGCTTTTTTTATTGCTGTCCACCGCCACGGCTCCTTTGCCGCCCGCCAACAGGGCATGGATGGCAAAGCCGCCCAGATTGCAGAAGCCGTCCAGGATGCGCATGTCCGGCGCGACAAATTTGGACACAATTTCGTAATTCTGCTGTTGATCGAGATAAAAGCCGGTTTTGTGTCCGTCAAAAAGATCGCAGGTAAAATCCGCTTTTCCAATCCGCACACGAACCACGGTCTCGTTCGCGCCGTATAATACCCCCTTGATGCGCGGCAATTTTTCCAAATCACGGGAAGAGCCCTCGTTATTTTCCAGGATTGATTTGGGCTTCAGCATATCGGCAAGCAGTTTGACAAAAATATCTTTGCGCAAATCCATGCCCAGGGTGGTCGTCTGCAGAACAAGCGCATCGGCATACTGGTCAACAATCAGGCCGGGCAGGAAATCGGCTTCGCTATGAACCAGCCGGCAGGCCTGCCGTTCGGAATATCTTGAGCGACGATAGGCGATGGCCGCCTCAAGACGCGCGCGCCAAAACGTTTCATCAATGGCAACCTGGCGGCGCGTGAGAGCGCGGAAGGATAAAACTGTTTTACTGCTATAATAACCGCGGGCGATGAATTTCCCGCCAAGGCTGACAACATCGGCGATATCGCCGTCATTAAGTTCGCCGCGAATCTCCTGGATTTCACCGCGATAGACCCAGAGATGACCGCGGTCAATGCGATGCGGCTGGTTTGAGAGAATAATACGTGGAATCATGTCGGGCATATTTGACCCTTCTTCGCCAGAAAGCCCTGTGGCTTGCCACAGGGAGGAATGGCGTTCCTGGCTTCGCAGGGTTCCGCAAAGATGCCCTGCGGCTTGCCGCAGGGTGCTTCACTCACAATCTGAAACATTTTTTTGTTGGAAATTTTTAACATAAAAAAATAGAATATACGTTATGAATTGACAAACCAAGTCGATTTCATATACTATCTGAAGTCTATAGATTTTATAGGAATAAGAAAAAAAAATGAAAGTATCCACCAAAGGACGTTATGCGGTCAGGTTTCTCCTGGATCTGGCTTTACACGACCGGTCCAAACCGGTTTCACTCAACGAAATCGCGCAACGCCAGGATATTTCCGAAAAATATCTATGGCAGATCGTGGCCAACCTGAAAAGCGCCGGGCTTGTTTCGGCGACGAGCGGGAAACGCGGCGGGTTTCTCCTGGCCAAATCTCCGGAAAAAATATCATTGAAGGACATTCTTGAAATCCTGGAAGGCGACTGCGTTCTCGTGGATTGCGTCCCTGATGCGGCTGTCTGCAAACGGAGCGCAAATTGCATTGCGCGCGAGATGTGGCGCGAAACAAGCCGGCAAATCGCGGATGTGCTTGCCTCGGTCAAACTGGCCGACCTGGTTGCCAAGGCAAAAAAACGCGCCCACAACGAGGAATTGTCGTATGTTATTTAATAAAACTTATTGAAAGGAAACTTACGATGTCCATCAGCGAAAATATCATTCAAACAATCGGCCGCACCCCGTTACTGCGCGTAAAAAATATTATTGACCCGGCCGAAGCGGAAGTCTTCTTAAAAATGGAATCGCACAACCCCTACTCCAGCGTCAAGGACCGCATCGGAGCGGCGATGATTGAAGACGCCGAACAACGGGGGCTGATCAAGCAGAACAGCGTTATTATTGAACCGACCAGCGGCAACACCGGCATCGCGCTGGCCTTTGTGTGCGAAATCCGCAAGTATCGGCTTATTCTTACCATGCCTGATTCAATGAGCATTGAGCGCCGCGCCATGTTAAAAGCCCTTGGCGCCGAACTGGTATTGACGCCGGCGGAGAAAGGCATGCGCGGTTCCATTGAAAAGGCCCAGGAGCTTCTGAACGCCACGCCCAACAGCTGGATGCCGCAACAATTCGAAAACCCGGCCAACCCGGCGATTCACGAAGCCGCCACCGGCCCGGAAATCTGGAAGGACAGCAACGGCAAAATAGACGCTATTGTAACCGGCGTCGGCACCGGCGGCACCATCACCGGCATCACGCGTTATCTGCGGCGACAGAACCCGGCTTTTCAAGCTTTTGCCGTGGAGCCGGCTGACTCCCCGGTAATCAGCGGCGGCAAGCCGGGACCGCACAAACTCCAGGGCATCGGCGCCGGGTTTGTGCCGAAAAACCTGGATACTTCACTGCTGACCGGCGTGGTTACAATCACCAGCGAGGAAGCATTCACATGGGGACGCCGCCTGGCCAGGGAGGAAGGCGTGTTTGCCGGCATAAGCACCGGCGCCAATATCTGCGCCGTGGCAAAAGCGATCAAAAAATTCAATCTGAAAGGCAAACGCATTGTTACCATTGTGGCAAGTTTCGGCGAGCGCTACTTGTCAACGCCGCTGTATCAGGATATGAAATGAATGTTCACCCAATTTAAGTTTAGAAATCGGAAAACATTCAACCTCCAACTTTTTCGCCTGAAGCGGATCCGCCAAGGCGGAGAACGTTCGACGTTATCGAAGTCATTGAACGTTGGATGTTGAGTGTTGAATGTTTTCTTCGTCAGAATTATCACATTATTTTGCTGAACATCCCTATAGCAAACATTGCCATGACATGCCAAGCAACCAACAACCGTCCGCATCGCCCCTGCCCATCCGCGACGGAACGGAAGGTATTGCGCTGGTTGCGGGCGGAAGGCTCTGAACTGAGGACGTTATACCGCGAAGCGGATCGTGTCCGGCGGAAACATGTCGGTGACGCCGTATATTTACGGGGTTTGATAGAATTTTCAAATATCTGCAAAAATTCATGTTTATATTGCGGGATTAACCGGACTAACAGGACTATCCAGCGCTATCGCATGAAACCGGAGGAAATCATCTCCCAATGCGGACGCGCCTTGGAACAGGGCTGCACCACGGTCGTCCTGCAATCCGGCGAGGATCCCTGGTTCACTTGCGGCCGCCTTTGCCGGATAATCCGAAAAATCAAAAACAAATATCCGCTCGCAATCACGCTCTCCATCGGCGAAAGATTTCCTGATGAACTTTTGGAAATGCGCCGGGCCGGCGCGGACCGCTATCTGCTCCGGTTTGAAACTTCCGACACAAAATTATTCGCGCGCCTGCATCCGGACAGCGCGCTCAAACAACGCCTGGCATGCCTGGAAGCGATCCGGAAAGCAGGCTTTCAACCCGGCAGTGGATTCATGATCGGACTGCCTGCATCCGATCTAAAAACAATGGCCCGTGACATTATTTTTGCCACACGACTGCGATTGGACATGATCGGATGCGGCCCATTCATCGCGCACCCGGACACCCCGCTGGCCAACAAACCATTGCTGGCGGAACGCGAACTTTACTTCAAGACGATCGCCATCCTGCGTTTATTGAATCCATGGGCGCATATTCCGGCGACCACGGCCTTTGACGCCATGGCGCCGGGCAGTCGCGACCGTCTTCTGACCATGGGCGCAAACGTGATCATGCCGAACTTGACACCGACCCGTTACCGGCGATTATATATGCTTTATCCGAATAAACCATGCGTGGACGAGGATGATACCCGTTGCGGCGCCTGCTTAAAACGCCGGCTGGCCGTCTTGAAACGGCCGATCGGAACGGATTTCGGACATGGATGGTCAGCATCAAAGTCAGAAGGTAGAATGCAGAATGAAGAATGACAGTAAAAGAATAGCCGTGGGACTCAGCGGCGGAGTTGATTCCGCCGTAACCGCCGCGCTTATGCTCCGCGCGGGACACGAGGCCTGCGCCGTCACCATGCAATTTTGGAGCGGCAAAATCAAGCTCCAGCCCAACGGAAGCGCCGCCTGTTTCGGTCCGGGCGAGGCGGAGGATATTGCCGCCGCGCAGGAAGTTGCCGCCTTTCTCGGCATCCCGCATAAAGTCATCCCGCTGGCCGAAGAGTACGAAGAAAAAGTGCTCAATTATTACCGGCGCGAATATCTTGCCGGCCGAACGCCAAATCCGTGCATTGTCTGCAATGCGCTCATCAAATTCGGCGCTTTATGGGATTCGCTTGAACGGTCCGGCCTTAATTGCGATCTCCTGGCCATGGGGCACTATGCCCGGATTGAGCATGACACGGCCGCCGGCATGTTCCGTCTCAGGCAGGGAATGGACGCATCCAAGGATCAGTCTTATTTCCTCCACCGGCTGAATCAGGCGCAACTCGCCAAAATTATTCTGCCGCTTGGGACGCGGCTGAAACGCGATGTTATCGCGCTGGCCAAGGAATTGAAAATCCCGCGCGTAACGGATAAAAAAGAAAGCCAGGACTTTGTTGAAAGCGACGATCATACGGCCCTGTTTGACGACAGGAAAATTCGCCCCGGGCCGATCATGGATGCCAACGGCAAGATCATCGGCACGCACCGCGGATTGATCTATTACACCATCGGCCAACGGGACGGCCTAGGGATCAGCACGGGCCAACGCATGTATGTGAAGGAAATCCGCGCCGCCGATAACGCAATCGTTGTCAGCGAGCATAACGACGTCCTGGCCGCGGAAACTCAGGTTGCTGATGTCCACTGGATAGCAGGGACTCCGCCTGAAAAAGATTTTACCTGCCTGGTCCGCCTGCGTTACCGCCATGCCGGCGTCCAGGCCAAGGTAACGCTCGCGGGTAATAAACAAGCGCATGTAGTTTTTAACGCTCCGCAATTTGCCGTAACGCCCGGCCAGGCGGCGGTTTTTTATCTCGGCGACGAAGTGCTTGGCGGGGGATGGATATCTTGATAGCGCTGTAGTTCCGCCGCTGAAAGCGGCTGGGCGCCACATGGCTGAGTCATGCTCACGGCTCACCGGGACGGTTCGCCCTACCCGTCCGGAATATGGCCAAAATAGGTAGGGCGAATCCCGCGAGGCGCGGGACAGGGCCTCCGGCTGAGCCGTTTTGCACGTCAAAAATCGAGCATGACGCAGACATGGGGTGCCAGCCGGCATTGGGAAATGCATTGATAATAAAATCCCAATGTCATACATTGTCAGTCATGAAAACAGCAAGACTCAGCATTCGATTGGATGAAGACTTGGATCGTCTTCTGGGCAATGCCAGCCGCCAGTCCGGACAAAACCGGAGCGAAGTGGCCCGCAACGCCTTAAGACGTCAACTTCGTCTCACGCAGTTCGAGACCATTCGCCGGCGAATGATGCCCTTTGCCAAAGCGCGCGGGTTCCTTACAGACGAAGATGTTTTTGCTCAAGTGTCATGAACGCATGAAACAAAAGTCTTCAGCACGTTTTGCGAGCATTGATTTTGAGACCGCTGACCGGTGCGGCGACAGCGCCTGCGCCGTGGCCGTCATAACCGTGGAAAACGGAGAAATAGTTGACCGTCTGTATCAACTCATCCGTCCGCCCCGGCAGGAATTTGAATTCACTTACCTGCACGGCATTGAATGGGAACACGTCAAGGACCAGCCGACCTTTCAGGAAGCATGGCCGTTGCTTGAAGAACAGCTAAAAAACGCCGCATTTGTCGCCGCCCACAATGCCGGTTTCGATCGCAACGTGCTTAACACATGCTGTGCGCAAGCGGGCGTAACTCCCCCAAAAATTCGCTATGAATGCACGATGGCGCTTGCCCGGCGCGTATGGCGAATTTACCCGACCAAACTTTCCGATGTCTGCCGTCATCTGAAGATACCATTGCGACATCATCACGCCGGCTCGGACGCCGAAGCCTGCGCCAGAATCGTCCTGTCCGCCATGCAAACCGGCGTCGAGTTCAAATGAAAACCGATATACACAAAACAGCCTTGATTATTCCTCGAATCTACTTCGTGCTAAAAAATGAGAAAAAGACCTCATAATGGACCAATTAGAATTGCCGTCATTGGCGCTGGCATGCGGGGAAGCCACCTCGCCAGACAGTTGGCGAACTGTTCACAATCAAGCCAGGTCGTCGGGGTGGCTGAGCCCAACGACGAGCGACGCATGCTCTTTTCGCAAGAGTATGGCATAAAAGACGCCGGACAGTTCACTTCATGGCAGGCCTTGTCCGACAGTTCCCTCACATGTGACGCAGTTATCATCGCAACAATGGATAACCAGCATACCGACCCGGCCCTTACATGCCTGAGACGAGGTTGCCATGTTCTAATCGAAAAGCCATTGTCAGATACGCTTGAGGGTTGCCGACTGATTGAACACACTCAGATGGAGACGGGGCTGGTTGTTTCCGTCTGCCATACGCTCAGATATATGGATGCGTTCCGCCGGATCAAACAGATTGTAACTGACGGCGTCCTTGGGCGCCTGGTTCATGTCGAACATATGGAGGCAATCGGCCACCTGCGATTCACGCACAACTATGTACGGGGACGCTGGGCCAAGGAGAAAAACAACACATTCCTCCTCCTACACAAATGCAGTCACGACGTGGATTTCGTGGCGTGGCTCGTGGAACAAGCATGTGTTCGTGTTTCTTCCTTCGGCTCCCTTGAATATTTCATTCCATCCAATGCACCAACGGGTAGTGGCAAGCGTTGCCTCGCTGACTGCCGGATCCGTGACGCGTGTCCCTATTCAGCCCTTCGTCTTTACGTTGATGGCGATCTAACGGGCCGGATTCAAGACCTTGGCAACCCACAGACTCGCGAGACGCGTCTTGAAGCGGTAAAATACGGGCCATTTGGCGCATGCGTATGGCACGCCGGCAATGACGTCGTAGACCACCAGGTTGTGTCCATGGAATTCGCAAGCGGAACTACAGCGACATGCACCATGAGCGGGTACTCGGCGACGCATGGCAGGAGAACCAGATTGCAGGGCACGAAGGGGGAGTTGTTCTTTGACGAAGCGGCCGACAGCATAACGATAAACCGGTTTACCGAACCTGATCCGGAATATATTCAAACGCACCGAACGGATTCATACCATCCTGAAGACAAAGATATCGTTGAAAACTGGCTTTCCGCGGTATGCAATCCTTCAGAAAAGAATGTTATTGTGAATGCGCAAGAAGCACTGAGAACACACGCCATCGTTTTCGCCGCGGAATTGTCCCGAAAGGAAAAGAGAGTGGTCGAGATGTCGGAATTCTACGGCCGACGTAATAAAATGCATCATAAAATAAGAACGAAATAATCCCTGTCGTTTTTTATCTCCCGCAAACCAATTGACAACCATTTATCCTCGAATGAAATACTATAAGTCATCTGCGGACTGGACCCCAGCGGCGGCACCAAACCCGTTTTCGGCTGACGGACGCTATGGTCCGGAATGGATATGCTTCCGTATTGACGTAATCAATCGCGCGAACTGCTGTTGCGGAGGCGGGAAGAATGGCCTGTTCACCTTCATCCTCGGCGCCGACACTCCTGATTTTAAATGTCGTCTGGCTTATTTCCTGAGATATAATCAACGACAGAAACGGAACGTCATCATCTCGTGTCCCGAATCCATTGATCTTGATACTTTTATCGAGCAGGCATTGGCGGAAACGCCGGACAAAAACCATGTGCGCCCCACGGATCCAAGATGGGTGGTTCATTCCACGACACTCGCGGCGTGGCATGATATTTGTCAAGACGGCATGCTCAAATCGCTTGCGCTGCTTCGTGAAGAGGGCAACCAGACCATCGGTCTGGGGATTGACAAACTCGGAGATCCACCGGACTTTGCGAATTACGTCATGCTGGGATCCATGGAGGCGGTGTCACCTGAAATTGTAGTCGCCTCTCGAGAAGAAAACCAAATCATTGATGATACAAATCGCCCGTATGTGCCGGGTGTGCGCATCTACATTGACAATCACCTGATCATTCGCGACGGCCTGACCGTGCGCGATGGACTTCATAATACCAAGGTTCGCCAACGTCTTCCTCTTTCGCCCTATATGGCGGCGGCAATCACTGCAAAAGACTTTCCACAACAGATGTGGCGTCCCCGGACCTTCAGCAAGGCAGCGAATAAGCTTTTTCTTGAAAGACGCATTTCAGTTTAAAAAAGACATTGACATTGTTCACAAATACGTTAACTTATTTTTATGAAGAGAATTATCTTCTATACGGCGGCATCGGGCAGATGTCCCGTGCAAGACCATTTGGATGAATTACCCGATAAAACCGTACAGAAGATTACGTGGGTTTTGAGGCTGGTTCGAGAAATGGATATCGTTCCTGTCCAGTATTTCAAGAAACTGACAGGAACTGAAGGTATTTGGGAAATCAGGGCTGATGTGGGGCACGATACATATCGGCTGTTGGGATTTTGTCACGGTCAAGATATGTTTGTGTTGACCAATTCATTTCAAAAGAAAAGCCAGCAAACCCCGCAACGCGAAATTGAACTCGCAAAACAACGAAGATCGGAACATCAAACAAGAAGGTGAAGCCATGGATGATCTGGATAAATATATCGAGAAAAGAAAAAAGCGCTCTCCGGCATTTGCCGAAAGTTTTGAATCCGGCTATGAACAATTCAAAATCGGTGTTGTCCTGCGCATGGCGAGGGAGAAAGCCGGATTAACCCAGGCGGAAATGGCGGATAAACTCCGCACAAAAAAGTCGGCTATTTCCCGAATTGAAAACCACGCGGAAGACATCAGACTGTCTACGCTTGAACGCTTCGCACAGGCAGTTGGAAAAAAACTAACCCTGAAAATTGCCTGAGCAAACCATCGCATGCATGAAACAGACTTGGAGATGACCGGCAAAACCCGGCTCGATTCATAAGGCGCGGTTAAGAATCTATTGCCGCAAAACCATATTTGACAATCACCTATCTTGACTTAACATGAGCAATAAAGTCCATATATTAGCGGCAATTTATTTCTTGAGGACAGCGAATGTTTGATGATTTAAAAGCAATCTATAGAAATGATCCTGCCGCGCGCGGGTTGCAGCCTGTTTTATATCCCGGCCTTCATGCTATCTTTGTGCATCGGTATATCTCACACGCTTTATACAAACTGCAATTGCTTTTTCTCGCAAGACTGGTATCCCAGATTATGCGATTTCTCACCGGAATTGAAATTCATCCAGGCGCGAAAATCGGCAAAGGGCTTTTTATTGACCATGGAATTGGCATCGTAATTGGTGAAACCGCCGAGATAGGGAAGGATTGCGTTTTGTATCACAATGTGACACTGGGCGGCACAGGCAAACACCATGGCAAAAGGCATCCGACCATCGGAAATAATGTCACCATTGGCACTGCAGCAACATTGCTTGGACCGATTTCAGTCGGTGACAATGTCAAAATCGGAGCCGAATCAGTGATTATAATGCATGACGTACCTTCCAACTGCACGGTAGTCGGCGCACCCGGGAAAATAGTAAAAAAAGATGAAAAAAAAACAGACTTGCCACTTGATAATACAAACATCGGAAAACTTACCGCCGGGGATGGGGAAGGCATACGAACGCTCTGTAACGAAAAATTCCGTTTGTAATTAACATGGCAAATATCCAGACCAAGATCCACGCGTTGGAGAAATGCATACGGAACATGAAAACGCTCCTGGTGGCCTATAGCGGCGGGCTGGACAGCGCTTTTCTGGCCGTTGTTGCCGGACGGGTCCTGGGCAAACGGCTGCTGGCCGTTACCGGGCGTTCCCCTTCTCTATCCGACCGTGATTGGCGCGATGCGCAGGCTGTGGCTGAAAAATTTGGGTTCAGGCACGCAACGATTGCCGTCAACGAAATACGGGACAAACGCTATGCCGCCAATCCGGCAAACCGCTGTTATTACTGCAAGTCCGCCCTGTTCACCCGCCTGCAAAAAATGGCCAAGGCACGCGGATTCAGCGCCGTGGCCGACGGCACCAATGCCGATGATTCGCGCGACTATCGTCCTGGTTTGAAAGCGGCAAATGAAATGAAAGTAAAACATCCTTTGCAGGAATGCGGATTCACAAAAGCCGACATCCGTCTTGCGGCGCGTCGGATGGGACTATCCATCGCGAATAAACCGGCTTCGCCCTGTCTGGCCTCGCGGTTCCCATATGGAACGCCAATAACCCAGCCGCAATTGCGCGCTGTTGATGACTTGGAAACAAAAATCCGTCGCTTGGGTTTCAGCGATTGCCGCGCAAGGATTGAGGCGCGCGGCATTGTCAGGATTGAAGTGCCGGAAAACGAACTTCATTTGGCCATGAATACCAAGACGCGAAAATCAATTTTATCGGCGGCGCGTAAAGCCGGATTTAATTATGCTGTTCTGGATCTGGCCGGATTGCGGAGCGGAAATTTGAATTGGGAAAAGACAGGCGCCCACCGTCGCTCAAAAGCTTTGGCGGACAAGCGCTGGCACAAAAATGTCATTCCCGCGAAGGCGGTAATCCAGAATTGAAAATCATAAGATCTGGATTCCCATTTTCATGGGAATGACAGACCAGCCTAGCCATTTATAAGAATTATGGACAACAAAAGAAAACTCAACCCTATGAACATTCAAATCAATGGCGAAAAACACGAAATACGGTCTGGAGAAACTCTGGCCGGACTGGTCAAGACGTTACATGCCCAGAAAAAACAACGCATTGCCGTTCTCCTGAACGACGATTTAATTTCCGCGGACAAACAAGCCGGTCATATCCTGAAAGAGGGCGACCGGGTGGAAATCCTGACCTTTGCCGGAGGGGGATAGGAGGAATTTTCGATTTTTCCGCCTTTTCCGCCTTGAGCGGATCCGCATAAGCGCGGAAGCGGACCCGCTTGAGACGGGGGATTTGCGATTTTTGATTCCAATTCTATCCGTGTTATCAGCTGAATCCGCGGTGAGCAAAACTAATGGTGAACAATTGAAATTGAATGCCGGAGAACGAGCAAGATACGCGCGCCATCTTTCCCTGCCTGAAATCGGAGAAGCGGGGCAAAAAAAACTCGGACATAGCAGCGTTTTAATCATCGGCGCCGGCGGGCTCGGCTCCCCAGCCGCATATTATTTAACGGCGGCTGGAATTGGCTTTTTGGGACTGGTGGATGCCGACGTCGTTGAACCAAGCAATCTCCAACGCCAGATTTTGCATTTCACTCCCGACCTGGGCCGTTCCAAAACGGAATCCGCCTCAGAAAAGTTAAAAGCATTGAATCCGGATATTCAAGTAAAAATGTTCCCAGTCCGCCTGACATCCAAAAATGCCCGGAAAATTCTTGGCGATTTTGATTTCGTCATTGACGCCACAGACAATTTTGAATCAAAAATTATGATTGCCAACGCCTGCCATGCCGCGCAGCAGCCCTACTCCCATGCCGGCATCCTCCGGTTTTTCGGCCAGACCATGACGGTCATTCCCGGTCAAACCGCCTGCTACCGCTGTGTCTTTGATTCCCCGCCTGAAGATCCCAAAATCCCTCAGGGGCCTTTGGGCGCAGTGCCGGGTGTTATCGGCGCAATTCAAGCCATTGAGGCGATTAAATACCTGCTTAATATCGGCGATTTGCTCACCAACCGCCTGCTCACGTTTGATGCGCTTAAAATGAAGTTCCGGGAAGTGCCGATCAAACGCAATCCCCATTGCCGGATATGCGCTGGCATTCATTCTTCTTAAGGAATTGTAAAATCCGATCTTTGGAAGAATTTTCCCGCAAAGACGCAACGCTCGCAAAAGAAAAAGAGTTATGCGGTTTGTTTAAAACATATAAAAATCTTTGCGGTCTTGGCCTGCCCGCAATTCTACGCACCCGCCCGCAACGCTGGCGCGTAGCGACTGCGGGCTGGGTAGCGCTGCAGGCGGGCGAGCTTAGCGAGAGATAGTTTTTAAATTTCATCTCCCGCAAAACCATTTGACAACCGGTTGATTTGGTTTAAGATAAAAAAGAAATCTATGTATTAATGACAATTTATTTTCAGAGGATGGCGAATGTTTGAGGATTTAAAAGCAATCTACAGGAATGATCCCGCCGCGCGCGGATTGCAGCCTGTTTTATATCCCGGCCTTCATGCCATCTTTGCGCATCGGTATATTTCCCACCCTTTATACAAACTGCATTTGTTTTTTCTGGCAAGGCTCATGTCTCAGATCATGCGGTTTCTCACCGGCATTGAAATTCATCCGGGCGCAAAAATAGGCAAAGGACTTTTTATTGACCATGGAATCGGGATTGTAATTGGTGAAACCGCCGAAATAGGCAATAATTGCGTTCTGTATCATAATGTAACATTAGGAGGCACAGGCAAACACCACGGCAAAAGACATCCGACCATCGGAAACGATGTTACCATTGGCACCGCGGCGACATTGCTTGGACCGATTTCAGTCGGAGACAATGTCAAAATCGGAGCGGAAACAGTGATCATCATGCATGACGCGCCTTCCAACAGCACGGTAGTCGGCGCCCCCGGAAAAATAGTAAAAAAAGACGGAAAGAAGGTGGATTTGCCGCTTGAAAAGACAATAACTGCCGTGGAATAAGAACCAATCACAGTGACTCATGACAAACAGCATCATACCACCGCACGGCGGTTACAAAAAACTGTTCTCGTTCCAGAAGGCGGAAATCGTCTATGACGCCACGGTGTTTTTCTGCAGACGGTTCCTTGAAAAACGCGACCGCACCAACGACCAAATGATCCAGGCAGCGCGGTCCGGCAAGCAAAACATCGTGGAAGGCAGTCAGGCATCCGGCACCTCCAAGGAAATGGAACTTAAACTGACCAATGTGGCACGCGCCAGTCTCGAAGAATTACTGAACGACTATCTGGATTTCCTGCGCACGAAACGCCTGCCCATCTGGGATAAAAATGAACCAAAGGCACAAGCCGTGAGAAAGATGAGTTATGGCACACATGTGTCCTATGAGACCTATGGGTCTCATATTGAAGAAGGCGACCCCGAAACTGCCGCCAACACAATCATCTGCCTGATCCACCAAACCAACTATTTGCTCGACCAACAAATCAGACAACTGGAGAAAGCTTTCATCCAGGAAGGCGGCCTGCGCGAACGTATGACTCGCGCCCGCCTTCTGCAACGCGCCAAGGAACACACTCCATGCCCATCACTGAAAAAATAGAACAAATAAGAAATAAATGGAAAGCAAAACTCTGCATCCTCGGCCATTACTATCAGCGGGACGCTGTCCTGAGCCATGCGGATTTTGTCGGCGATTCGCTTGAACTGGCCAGAAAAGCCGCCGCGGCCAAAGGGGCGGAGAAAATCGTCTTCTGCGGGGTTCATTTTATGGCCGAATCGGCCTGCATTCTCGCGGGCGAACATCAGACAGTCTACATGCCCGATCCGAATGCGGGTTGTCCCATGGCCGATATGGCGCCATTGCGCGAGGTTGTCAAAGCATGGGCCGATATTGCTCCATTCGGCGACTGGCTGCCGGTCGTCTATGTCAACAGCAGCGCCGCCATCAAAGCTTTTTGCGGCGAACATGGGGGCGCGACCTGCACTTCCAGCAATGCCGGCAAAATTTTTGCTTCTTTCCTTAAGCAAAACAAGAAAATATTGTTTCTACCCGATGAACATCTCGGCGCCAATACGGCGCATGACCTGGGCCTGCCGGACGATGCAGTGGCGGTCTTTAACCCGTCACGCCCCAACGGCGGACTTGACGCCGAGCAAATTCAAAAAGCAAAAATTCTGCCCTGGAAGGGATATTGTCATGTGCATATGTTCCATGTTGAGGATATCGTAAAGGCGCGGCAGGAACATCCCGAGGCCAAAATCATCGTTCACCCGGAAACACCAAAGGAAGTTTTAAGGCTGGCGGACGCGCATGGCTCCACCTCGCGGATCGTGAAATATGTCGAGGAGGCAAAAACCGGCTCGACCATTGTCATCGGCACGGAGATCAATCTGGTGAAACGTCTGGCGGCTCTGCATGCCGGCCGGGTGACCGTATATCCCCTGCGGCATTCCGCCTGCCGGAACATGGCTTTGACCAATGAGGATAAACTGTTGGCGGTGCTGGAAAGTTTTCCGCGTGAAAACGAAATTCACGTTGAACCGAAACTGAAGAACAACGCGGCGCTGGCATTAAAACGCATGCTGGAAATATCATAAATTTGTTTCTGCATTCTGCCTTCTGACTTTCTTACCATGTCCGCCAATTTATTCAAGTTACACGCGCATTACAAACCATCCGGCGATCAGCCGGCGGCGATTGAAGCCCTGTGCACAGGCCTGAAAGAGGGGGATCGTTTTCAAACCCTTGAGGGCGTGACCGGATCGGGCAAGACATTCACGATCGCCAATGTCATTGCCCAATGGAAAAAACCGGCGCTGGTCATCTCCCATAACAAAACGCTCGCGGCCCAGCTTTTTCACGAACTAAAAAATTATTTCCCCGATAATGCCGTTGAATATTTCATCAGCTATTACGATTACTACCAGCCGGAAGCCTATATTCCCCAGACCGATACCTACATTGAAAAGGATGCCGCCATCAACGAGGAAATCGAGCGCCTGCGGCTCTCCGCCACCAACTCGCTCCTGAACCGCGAAGATGTAATCATTGTGGCTTCCGTCTCCTGTATTTACGGACTCGGCTCGCCTGAAGATTACCGCGCCATGCTTGTTGAGCTGAAAAAAGGCGAAAATATTGAGCGGGATGATCTCATGAGCCGCCTGGTCGGAATCCAATACACCCGGAATGACTACGAACCCTTGCCGGGTAATTTCCGGGCCAGGGGCGATACGCTTGATATCTTCCCCTCCTACTCCCAGTCCGGCATCCGGCTGGAGTTCTTCGGCGATGAAGTTGAGAAAATATACCGATTTGATCCGGTCAGCGGCAAATGCGAAGAGAAGCTTGAAACCGCAATAATTTCACCGGCCAAACATTTTGTCATGCCGCCCGACCGGATTGCGCCGGCTTCCGAGCGTATCACGGCCGAACTGAAGGAACAAATCGCCTTCCTTGAGCAAAACAAAAAACTGCTGGAGGCCCAGCGCCTAAAAATGCGCACGATGTATGATCTGGAAATGCTGAAAAACGTCGGCTACTGCTCCGGCATTGAGAACTACTCCCGGCACTTGAGCGGACGGGCGGCGGGCGAGCCGCCCGCCACGCTGATTGATTATATCCGCGGTGATTTTTTAACCATCATTGACGAATCGCACGTTACCCTGCCACAGGTGCGCGGAATGTATAACGGCGACCAGTCACGTAAAAACGTCCTGATTGAACACGGTTTCCGCCTGCCATCGGCCAGGGATAACCGCCCGCTCAATTTTGATGAATTTCTCAAAAAAACCGGCCAGATCATCTTCATGACCGCCACCCCGGGACCCTATGAACGGCAGGTTTCGCCGCCGGCGATTTTACAGATTATCCGTCCCACGGGGCTTGTTGATCCACAGGTGTCGGTGCGGCCGCTCAAGGGCCAGGTTGACGATTTAATGCATGAAATCCGGAGCCGGGCCGAAAAAAAGGAACGGGTGCTGGTAACAACGCTTACCAAAAAAACGGCTGAGGATTTGGCCGCCTACCTGCAGGAGGCGGGACTGCGGGTAACCTATTTGCACTCGGACATTGACGCGATTGAAAGGGTGGAAATATTACATGCCCTGCGCAAGGGCGAGTTTGACTGTCTTATCGGAATTAACCTGTTGCGCGAAGGATTGGATTTGCCGGAAGTTTCGCTGGTCGCCATTCTTGACGCCGACAAGGAGGGATTTTTGCGTTCGGAAACGGCGCTTATTCAGACTTCCGGGCGGGCGGCGCGGCACATTGCCGGCGCTGTTATTCTTTACGCGGATGAAATGACCGGCTCAATGCGGCGCGCGCTGGATATAATGAATGAGCGCCGCCGCAAGCAGGAGCAATACAACCGCCTGCACAAGATCACGCCCAGGACCATCAAAAAAAGCATTCATGAAAACCTCATTTCCCGGGCGGAAAGCGCGGGGATTGAGCGGATGGTTCTCGGCAAATCTGACGAGGAGCATGACTACCGCATGGCCATGGCCGAAGTTGAACGGGAAATGGTTGCCGCCGCCGACGCGCTTGAATTTGAACGCGCGGCCGTTCTGCGCGACCAGCTGTTTGAACTGCGCGCGGCGGTAAAAAAGCAGTAACTGATAACAGGCCTTGCGACATATTATCCTTGAATATAACGTTTTAATGATTACATTTTTATTTTTGCTGGAAGACAGTAAATCATGGATTATATTTGCTCAATTAAGACCCACGGCCGCCGGCAGCTTGAATTGAAGCTTCAGTATCCGCTGATCAAGGACAAGGATAAGGCCCGCTTTCATCTTGACTGCTATCTGTTCAATCCATACCAGCTGGCCATAACCGGCAATCGGTATGGAATCGCCGGATTTTTCCGGGATCTGCATTCTTATACCAGGTATACCGTGCCGATCATTCCCCTGGATAAGCTTGTTGACCCGGCCTGCGATGTCAGTCCCCTGATGCGCATTTATAAAATGTTATCAAAATCCAACATGGCATCCGAGTTGAATGAAAAAGCCGTGCTCTACGAATTAAGGGTATTGACGAATGTCTATCATAAACAATTGACCGACATTTGGCAGCTTCTGGAACAAAAACTGGAACAAACCAAGGACTCCGAATATGCGGCTGTCTATTTGCAGTCCTCTCTGGAGAAAATTGACCGGTTCCTGTCGAAATTTCGCGCATTGCATCATGAATTTCTTGACTCACGGATCGGCAATATGCTCCGCGAAAGCCTGCAATGGGCGGATGAGTCCATCAGCCTCCACACGGAAAAGTTCCAGTATCACGTGTATCAATTGCTGGCAAAACGATCGGATATGGATCCATGCCGGAAACACCTGGAACAAAGGCTTGGTCAGGAACAGCAATATCGGATTCAACGCGGTTACGCGACCATAATTGCTCCCGACAACGCAAAGGGCAATGAATTGTTTGTTTATCGCGAGGGAACATTGAAAAAATGGTCCGAAGGGTGCCTTTATTTGAGCCGTTTGCCTTCCTCCATCGCGGCGCACATCGCCCAGATCATGATGGGCACGGCGGCGGGAATCGCGATGGCGTTTGCAGTTTTTGCGACCATCTTCGCCTCCCGCCTGTTCGTTGCGGAAAGTCTGCCCTGGGTCATTTTGATCGTCTTGGGTTATATCGCCAAGGACCGTATCAAGGACTTGCTGCGATCGGCACTGATTACCCTGATTCCCTCGCTGATGGCGGACCAGATGGAAAATTTGATTGACCCGGCCCTGGATAAAAAAGTAGGCGCCAGCCGTTCGCGCGCGCGTTTCTGCCGGCCTGATCAAATACCGGAACTGGTGGCGCGTTTGCGCGATATCAGGACAAATGTGTTTAAAAGCATAATCCCGCCGGAAGACATTCTGCATTATCATAAATCAATACGGTTTGATTCCGCCAAAATTCATAATTACCACAAACGATTGGAATCTTTAACGGAAATCATCCGGCTGAAGCTGGACTATTGGTTCGCCAACATGGACGACCCGGCCAATCAATTATCCTGCCTGCAGAATGGAGCCATCACAACGGTTCTGGCCAACCGCGTCTACCACGTGAACATGATTGTGTGCCTGTCCGACTGTAATGAACCAAAAAGACCGCAATCCCTGTTCCGCTATCGGCTTATTCTGTCACGGGACGGTATTTTGCGGATTGAACCGCTGGAATTTTTTCTAAACACCTGAACTTCGCGCAGGTTTTTCCTGCCGCACCATGCGCGGCGCGTGGCCAGGACTGCCGGGCGTTGTCAGGCATCAGTCCTGTTGAACGACAAAATCCCAAGACAGAGCACGCCGGAAATATAAAACCCCGCATAAACACAAGCTTTCAGGATATATCCCGGCGTCACCGCGCCGCTCAGATCAAAAGCTTCATCAATCCAGAGGCATTGCCAGTTCGGCAAAATTACCGCGCATAATCCGGCCAAAAGACCGCCTCCGGCCACGGTAAATAAAAGATAGTCGGCAATCAGTCCCAGAATAAAAACCAGACAACAACATGAAAAAACGGCGACCGGCGCAAAGCGGGTGGAAAGAGCCACGGCTATTGCGGAGAGCATGGAAAGGGCCCCAAAGAGCAGCAGTGAAACCGGCGCCAGCCGCCACTGAATGAATTCGCCGAAATGCCCAAGCACGGCGGCATGGAGCGCATGTTCCCGGCAATACGCACATTCCTGGTTATTCCCGCCCAGCTGGATGAATCCAGCGCCCGGCTTAAGAAACGCCACGATAAATAAAGCCGTCAGGAGACAGATGAAAAGCGCCTTAAACAAGGCCGAATAAAAATTTTGTCCGCGGTAATTGGCCGCCGCCGCGCCCACAAAGGCCAACAAAACGGACGAGCCAAAAATTGCTCCGACAAGCCAGTCCGTATAAATGCCTTCAAGCGCCATCCGGACGCTGAGCATGGCGGACATGACGGCAATTGCCACAAAGAGCAAACACACCAGCAGAATACCGCAATATGTTGCCGCAAAAAACAGCTCACGGCTTACCGGCTTGGCCAGCACACTGCCCGCCGTGCCGCTTCTGATCTGTTTGGATATGGACGCAATGGATGAAGAAACCACCAGAAAAAGGCCATAGACAAAACAGGAGGCGACCGTCCCGTCACGGATAATGCGTTCTTCCTGGCCAAAAGCAAAGACCGCGATAACCGGCAACATGCCCATCGTAATGATACAGGCGGCTGTCAGGATGACAATTACCGGCTGGCGAATAATATCGCGGGCCGTGTTCAAGGTTAACGCCAGAAATTTGCGCATAAATTATTGGGTGAATTTTGCGCCGAGTCGGCGCAAAATTCAAATATTAGTTTCCTTTTCGCGGCAAAACTGTTGATAACTGCGGTCGCGCGCCTTCCACAACACGGCCAGGGTTAATGAATAAGGGATGGTGACAACAACATACAGCCAGACCGGCACGTGATGAACCGTCTCAACAAGTTCGTCCAGAAACATTGTCTGATAACGCAATGCGGAGACGCTTGAAAAAACAACCGCAACAAAAAGCGGCGCCGCCATTAAAATCATGACTGCCCCGGCATAAATTTGAGCTTCAAGCCGCTCGCCCTTTAAAGAAAGGCGGCGAAAAAAATCGGCGGCAATTATATTGATCAAACAGAGGGAAATTATCACCGCCCCGGCCAGCGCCCCGACATTAAACGTGAAAAAAGGGATGTAAGGCATCATGTTCCACCAGTGAACAAACGGGGAAAAATATATTTCCGACAGCGCCAGCAATATCGCCAACACAAGGTAAGAGTTCCATCTGGCGCTGATTTTTCCCGCATTCCGCAGTGTCAATAACCCCCAGCAATGAAGCGCTGTGCCAAAAAAATAGACCGGCAGACAAATGCCGGAAAAGATCTCCAGCTTGGCCTGGCTCAAAAAAAGAACCGCGGTCAAGGCCAATCCCCAGAACACGCGGGAAAATCCTTTGACAAGAGTGATAAAATGAATCGGCTCGGAACTCAACGGATCTTTCACGGGAATAATATTTTCCTGCGCCGCCGGCAATTGAGTCATATTTATGCCTTCAAGATTGTTTTTCAATCAGCATACCCTATTAAAAGGCGGCGTCAATAGCCGGTTTTTTGTGGTTGAGGAATATTCAGTTTTGTATTATTCTCTTCTCCAAAGAGGGTGAAGTTATGTCAAACACATTCGGAACAATATTCAGAATAACAACGTTTGGCGAATCCCACGGTCCCGCCCTGGGAACGGTCATTGATGGCTGTCCTTCTTTGATCCCCGTCTCCGAAAATGAAATTCAAACCCAACTTGACCGGAGGCGCCCCGGACAAAACAAACTGACAACCCCAAGGAAGGAAGCCGATAAAGTCCGTATTATTTCCGGAATCGAGAAAGGTCAGACCACCGGCGCGCCGATTGCCCTCTTGATAGGCAATACGGACACACGCCCCGCTGATTACAGGCGCTTTTCAAGCGTTCCCCGACCTTCGCATGCCGATTTGACTTATTTCATTAAATACGGAATTTTGCCTTCCAGCGGCGGAGGCCGGGCCAGCGCTCGGGAAACTGTTTCAAGAGTTGCGGCCGGCGCGGTCGCTGAAAAATTACTTTCCGTGCGGCACGGCGTTCACATTGTCGCCTGGGTAAGCTCGGTGGGACAAATTACCGCGCCTGATTTGATTGAATCGGCGCCAACCCGCGCTTTAGTGGATAAATTTGCGGTCCGCTGTCCGGACGCAAAGACAGCGAAAGAAATGACAGCGGAAATAGAAAACGCCCGCAATAGCGGAGATTCCGTTGGTGGTATTGTCACCTGTCTTTGCCGCGGAGTAAAAGCCGGCTGGGGCGAGCCGGTATTTGACAAGCTTTCGGCCATGCTGGCCCATGCCATGATGTCAATTCCGGCGGCCAAAGGATTTGAAATCGGAAGCGGTTTTTCCGCGGCCAGGATGCGCGGCTCGGAACATAACGATCTTTTCGTAAAAAAGGGCAAGCGCCTGGGCACGGTCACCAACAAGAGCGGCGGCATGCAAGGCGGCATCAGCAACGGCGAACCGATTATTTTCAGGGTTGCATTCAAGCCTACGGCAACGATCGCCAAAGAACAAGAGACCGCCGATTTTACCGGCAAGCTCGTCAAAATCACCGGCAAAGGGCGTCATGATCCCTGTGTCCTGCCCCGGGCCGTGCCGGTCGTGGAAGCCATGACGGCGCTGGTTCTGGCGGATGCCGCTCTACGTCATATCCCGACCAAATAAAAACAAAAAGCCCCTGATTGGTTATGATCTCCAATCAGGGGCTTTGAAATAAATCCGGCAACGCGCTACTCTCCCATGGACTACACCATAGTACCATCGCCGCAGGGGCCCTTAACGGTCGTGTTCGGAATGGGAACGAGTGTTTCCTCCCCGCTATAGTCACCGGAAAAAAAAATCAAATTGCATAGGTAGATAAAAGCACTTCCTGCTTGATGTTCAGGAAATGATCAAGTCGGTCGGCGGATTAGTACTGGTTAGCTAAATCCCTCACGGAACTTACACATCCAGCCTATCAAGGTCGTAGTCTTCAACCTGCCTTAATCCCGCTCCTGCCTTGCGGCAAAAGCGGAAAGGGAAATCTAATCTTGGAGTAAGCTTAGCGCTTAGATGCTTTCAGCGCTTATCCTTTCCGTACGTGGCTACCCAGCGATGCTTATGGCAAAACAACTGGAACACCAGAGGTACGTCATTCCCGGTCCTCTCGTACTAAGGAATGTTCTCCTCAAATTTCCTGCGCCCACAGAGGATAA
>Ga0209749_1000593_pt1 | contig 45914 bp, 50 predicted proteins | sample EPASupsiteSAE347_FD_187267 | JGI IMG/M metagenome (GOLD analysis project Ga0209749, IMG submission 187267) | Bioremediated contaminated groundwater from EPA Superfund site, New Mexico - Sample SAE3-47 (SPAdes) (version 2) | ecosystem: Environmental > Aquatic > Deep subsurface > Groundwater >...
GGCGGAACTTGAATCTTCCGGTAGTGGAGAGGAAGGCCACCTCGATACCTTTTCCCGCGAGATAGCGCATGAGCTCCGTGCTCAACTGGTTGTTTCCGAATATCATGATCCTCTTGAGATCGAGGATCGGGATTTCCTCGACTATCTTGCCATCTTTTTTCAAGACGATCCGGTTGGATTTCCTCTTCAACTGAAGACCGTTATCGGTAACGTAGATGGTTTGCATGACCCTTTTGTTTCCGATCTAATCGGCGGTGGTAACGATCCAGCTCGATCTGCCGCCGCTTCTGCGCACTCCGCTGATGCTGCCCATGGTGGTCTTGATGGTGTCGGTATCGGATGCCAGACAATCGAAAAAGGAATCCAGCCTGGATACGGCTGTTTCCAGCTCGCAGAGGATCATCTCCCGCGAGGGGATGAGCTTCAAATAGTCAAGGACCAGCTCCCATGCATCCGGTTATCTTCATTTTATGTATCCCTTTCAGGGAAAAGATAATGGATGAGATAAACCTAACCCCAGGGCGGCGCAAGGCTTGCCCTGGGCTTATTTATGTAACTCCTTCGGAGTAAAGGACTTGTCCCTCCACCCTGCGATACCTCCCTTTTGCCAAATGCGCCCGGATCGGAGAGGCCTTTGGTCACCGTGGCCAGGGGGGGGTTGCCATGGGGGTGTCCATGGAGGTAATGATCGATGTCAGTTCAGACCTGGCGGCCCTATGAAGGTGCTCGATTCTATTACCAGGCTCCGAAGGGATCTTTTTCATCTTGCGGGACGGCACGCACTTCCTCGGGGTTTTCAATAGTCAGCGCGTTGAGGTAGCGCTCCACGCATTCGAGGATCACCACGTCGGGCCGCTCGCGCTCGATAATCTCGGGCAGGAAGTCGAATTTCCAGAAAAACACCACGCTGCGAAAGCTTTCCGCGAGATACGGAATTAGGGGCCAGGAAAAGGAATCACGGAAGACAAGGGCTTTGGGGAGTGCGGGATCACGCGTTTCTTTTATGACCATTTTGCGGTCGGGGTACTCGTGAAGATCCACGGGGTCAGGATAGTCTCGAAGGGCATCGACGGCTCGAGGAGGCGATTTCGGAATCAGGGTGATGCGCTCTTCCTTGATCCGGTCGCTCAGGGAGAGCATGCCCGCAAGATCCCCACCCTTCCCTTCTATGGTCCGTACGTTGAAATCATCCAGGGAGAGCTTCCTCACGTTTGGAAAATCCTTGCCGATCCGTTCCATTAGCTCACGGTAGCCGATGAAGGCTCCGTAATCGTTCCAGTGGGTATCCGTACGATGGTAGAGGCGCTGGACGGGCTTCTCCTTCAAGAGGGCACTTCGCACATCGACGAAGGGAATCCGGGGCACGTCCTTCAGGCTCCGGACCACCTGGTCGAGCCGCGATTCTTTTCCGATCTTGTGCAGGGACGCCGGCAGGTATTCGGGATAGATGGTGTGCTTGTTGGGGGCTACCAGCACGTAAAACTTCATCCCCCGCCGCTCCAGCCACAGGCGCCTTTCCTCGAGGACTTTTCTGATCCTGTTCAGGTCCTCCTCTTTGTAGGGCATGATGTTTTCATAGTCTTCCAGGACCCATTCGTTGGCGTAAAAGAGCCAGCCATCCCTCCCCCACCGCACGCCTTTTACCGGAGACTCCCTGAAAAGGGCTATCCGAAGCAGGTTATTCCAGCCAATGAGCTTGTCACGCAGCCCGAAGGAGTCGTTGTAGTATTTTTCGAACCGGGCCGTGTAGGCGGAGAAGTCCTTCAGCATCAGCGAAGGATCGGGCATTTGTGCCATGGCTCGCTTTTCAAGCGATGCGGTATCTTCGCCGTTGCCCGCAAGACGGAAGAAGAGAGGGAGGATAATCATGAGGCAAAAGATTACACAGAGCAGGATTTCATTGATCTTATAAGATTTCATCAAGAGATGGTCTTTCGCTTTTTTCAGAATTTAGCATAGATGAACGGACTGAACGTAGTGATTGCCATCTGCATGGCCGAGGCAATGAAGATCATTACGACCAGGGCCACGCCGGCCAGCGAGCAGTTGAAGTCGTAGAAGGACAGGAGTTTCGTGTCTCCGGTTCCCGCCAGGCGATCCCTGATGTTCTTCGCAAGTGCCGCGACCGGAGCCGAGCCTATGACTCCGACGGCCAGAGTCAAAAGCATCTGCCGGTTGATGAAAGTCATGACGTAATAGTCGAAGCCGTCGAATCTGAATGAAAACATTGCGCGAAGGTATTGGACGGCCTGCGCCAGGTCTTCGGCTCGAAAAAAAACCCAGCCGATCATGATCGCCAGCACGGCGTAGAGATGCCTCAAAGGCCGCCACATCTTTTGCAGGGCCTTCGCTAAGCCGAGACGCTCCAGCACCAGGAGGAGCCCATGGTAGAGCCCCCAGACGATGAAGCCCCAGCCTGCCCCGTGCCAGAAGCCACAAAGCAGGAAAACCAGGACCAGGTTGGCATAGGTACGGGCTTCGGATTTCCTGTTTCCTCCGAGAGGAATGTAGAGGTAGTCCCGAAACCAGGTGGAAAGTGAAATGTGCCATCTTCGCCAGAATTCCTGGATCGAGCGGGAAATGTAGGGATAGTTGAAGTTCTCCATAAATGTAAAGCCGAACATACTGCCAAGCCCTATGGCCATGTCCGAATATCCCGAAAAATCGAAGTAAATCTGAATCGTGTAGCAAACCAGCCCCAGCCAGGCCGTGGGCATGTCGAGGTTTCCCGGGGCTCGGAAGATCTCGTCGGCAAGAATCGATACCGGATTTGCCACCAGGACCTTCTTTCCGAGCCCTAGCATGAATCTGCGCACTCCCCTGGCAAAGCCTTCGACGGTAACCTTTCTCTCTTCGAGCTCCCCGGCAACATCGGAATAGCGGACGATGGGGCCGGCAAGAACTTTTGCAAAGAACGATACATACAGCCCGAAATCGATCAGGTTCGTTTCGGCGGCGCTTTTCTTTCCGTAGATGTCCATAAGGTAGGCGACAGCCCCGAAGGTAAAAAAGGAGATTCCCAAAGGAAGATGCCATTCCTCGAAATTGAAACGGCTTGCGTCGAGAATGTGCAGAGCACCGAGATTCACGACGGAGAATTTTAGATACTTGTAAAAGAACAAGAGTGACAGATTGGCGCCGATGGCGAAAGCGAGATAGATCTTTCTTCGTGTCTCGGATGCCTTGCGTGGCTCACGAGATACTCCGCCGATGAGAATTCCGAAGGCGTAATTGACCGGAATGGAAATAAGAAGGATCGGCAGGGAAGAGCTATCCCCCCAGGCATAGAAAAGAAGGCTGGCCACGAGGAGCGATATGTTCGTCGCCCGCGCCGGCACAGCAAAGTATATGGCCAGGATCAGCGGCAGAAAAAGAAAGACAAAGACAGGTGAATTCAGGACCATGCCGGCTCCTCTTTTCGACGGTATGATTGTAAGGACATATCGCTGTATTCCCCATTCTTCGGGACAGGGTCTTATATGCGAAAATCCGGCTTCGGAAAAGTCCTGAATTGCCCTGAGGAATTGCATCGAGGAACAGTGAGCGGCCCTGTGAGGAGAAGGCTGATAGGCTCAAAGGGGATTATTGACACCACACCCTGCTGACTTAGCATTATGTGGAGGAGTTGGAGTACGGCGGAGAATAGGCCGGAGGGAACCGATTACACATACGCTGATCGTCAAGGGGGAAAGCGAGTTGGCAGCAGGAGGAAACGATGGGCGAGAAGGTGTTCGTGTGTGCAAACTGCAAGAACCTGTACGAATATGAATCGGCAGTGACCAACTGTCGTATCTGCAACGAGGTCTATTGCGAAGATTGTATCGATGCAGAGGGAACGTGTGTTCCCTGCGGAGAGATCCGGAAGGGGGAGTTCTTGAAAGAAAAAGTTGCCTGATATCCCCATTCTTACTGCTTTGAATCGTCACGCGACGGGTTTTGTCCATTCGACTGGCCCTGGTGCTCGGTGGAGCATACGGGCCGGTCGCCCGTCGGGAGGTCGCGTTTTAGAAGAATGTGCCGGTGGGCAGGCGGGAAGCTCGGCCGGGAAGGTTATTCCTCGCCACCAATCAATTTATTGAGCTCCCCGATGAGAGCACCTTTGGATTCGGAGCACTTTTCGCACCGCTCGAGGTGATCCAGAAAAGCGGTGATGTTCCAGCCCTCATAGGTCCTGATGCCCAATTCAGTGAGATTCCCACCACACAAAAGATTAATCATCCTAATTCCTCCATAAAAAAATCAAACGAAAGCTTCATGAGGACAATACCACGGGCACCCCACCGGGAGCAAGCACCAGAGTGAGGCTACCCACATAGGGCGGGACAACTATCGATTCAATATACTCTGAGCGGATAGCGGCTGAGCTTTCTTCACCGCAGAGGCGCAGAGGACACAGAGGACACAGAGGAAACGCAGAGAAAAGCTCTTGGAAATCCCTAAATCTTCTCTGCGCTTTCTTTGCGTCCTCTGCGCCTCTGCGGTGAACACACAAGCCCCGCCTTAGGCATGTCCCGTTTTTAGCGGCTGAGCTTTCTTCACCGCAGAGGCGCAGAGGACACAGAGGAAACGCAGAGAAAAGCTATTGGAAATCTCTAAATCTTCTCTGCGCTTTCTTTGCGTCCTCTGCGCCTCTGCGGTGAACACACAAGCCCCGCCTTAGGCATGTCCCGTTTTATGCCGGTAGCCCGGAGTGAAGAGCGTATGTTAAGGAGTGACGAGAATGCCGTGCGGATGAGAGTCCGCATATCGGCATTGGCGGGGCTCGGTGGAAGCATCAGGTGAGTCCCCATTTCAGCTTGGTTCTGAGGATCTCGAAATAATCGACGGAAGGCGTTTTGATCAGGCAAAGAGGCGTGGCGGCGGCCGAAATGATGATCTGGTCGAAACCGGCCAGAGCGCAGCCTACCTGGCCGTCGCAGGTGAGGGTGACATCCTGCGTGGGCTCACCCAGCTCCACCTGGACCGTGACGCTGGACGGCAGAATAATGGGACGGTTGGTCAGGGTGAAGGAACAGATGGGGCTCAGGACAATGGCACGGGTTGTGGGGTAGACGATAGGACCTCCGGCGGAGAGATTGTACGCCGTCGAGCCGGTCGGTGTGGCCACGATGAGGCCGTCCGAGCGGTAGTAGGTGAGGTAGCGGCCGTCGATGGTCGTTTTCAGGTCAACGATGCGCGCGAGAGCCCCCTTGTTGATCACGGCGTCGTTCAGAACGCTCTGGCGAAAGATTTCCACACCTTCCCTCATAATGGAAACCTTGAGGCGCATGCGCTCTTCGAGCTCGTAATGTCCGGCCAGTATTTCCTTCAGCTCGTGATAGCAATTCTCGGTCGTGATCTCCGTGAGAAACCCGAGGCCTCCCAGGTTGACTCCCACAACCGGAGTAGAACGATCTTCCAGGAACCGGGCCACACTCAGAAACGTACCGTCACCTCCCAGTACGATCACCACTTCGACGGTTTCGGGAATGTCCATCTTCTGGTAGGTACAGCAAACCCCCTCGGAATCGCCGATATTTTGCTGACAGAAAACTTCGATGTCGTATCTCTCGAGCCACAATTTGAGCTCATTTGCCAATTTCCCGGCTTCCGCCCGACTCCGCTTATAAATGATGGCAATATGATGCATGAGCAATCCTCCTGAACAGAGCAACAGGTGATCATAGGCAAAGGTACCCGGGGAATGCAATGAAAAATATTTGTCAAAAGGCAATAATTGAATTACTCTACCCCATTCTAACGAGGTCGCGGGTGGGAAAATAGAAGAATGCATGAAAAAGACCAGCTTTCAAAGCCAAGTCCCCAAAATGTTCTGGTGGTAGATGACGAGCAACAGGTGTGCGAGCTGCTTGCCGAGACGCTCTCTTTTATGGGGCATGAGGTGCAAACGGCGAAAGACGGTATGGATGCCGTGGAGAAGCTGGAAAAAGCCCGCTTCAGTGTCGTCATCACGGACATGGACATGCCCCGCATGGACGGCATGGCGCTCATCAAGTTTATCGTGGAAAACAAGCACGACATCGACATCATCGCCATTACCGGCCACACCATGAACTACAAATACACGGACGTGATTGCGGCCGGAGCTACCGATTTCATCATCAAGCCCTTCACTCTCAACGAGCTGGAAGCCAAATTGAACCGCCTCATTCGAGAACGGGACCTTCGCCGGGAGCTCCAGCGCCTTGCCGTTCAAGATCATCTGACCGGACTTTTCAACCGCCGTATTTTCCAGACCATCGTGCATAGAGAGGCGGGCCGGTCCCTGAGGTATGAATACGCTCTTTTTCTGATTTTTCTCGATATCGATCATTTCAAGGACTACAACGATCAGAAGGGCCACCAGGCCGGGGACGCCCTGCTGGTCGGGCTTTCGGACGTCTTGCGGGCGTCCATCCGCAAGGACGTGGACACGGCGTATCGATTCGGCGGAGATGAGTTCACCGTCGTGCTGCCCCATCTGTCCCGGGAGCATGCCATGAAGGTGGCGGAGCGAATACGGGAAAACTACAACCGGCTGGGGCTCGCTCCCACTTTTCTCTCTTTGGGCGTCGCCCGCTTTCTGAGCAAGACGGGCACCATCGACGGGGACGTGAAAAACATGATCCATCGTGCGGACGCCGCGCTCTACCACGCCAAGCATGATTTGGGAGGAAACAAGGTCCATCTCGATGAGGAATCGCATATATGACCCTACTCCCTCCGGTCTTGGCCCAAGATATTTTCCTCCCTACATTTTTTCGGGACTTCAATCGTTCCCTCTTCAGCATTTTTTCTTGACACCGCATAGTCAGTCCTTTATATAGGGCACACTTTGGTGGGAGGATGTCTTGGTGGTGATAACCGCTGGACAATTCTTTAAAAAACACAAAAACAATTGCTTGCCTGGACGAGGATAACAGGTTATGTGGGTTGTGGCGCAGAACCCGAGGCGCCGGCTTGACAATGGATTCCGGCTTGATTAGGTCAATAAGTTAGTGTGCCGGAAGAATAAAGCAGTGAAAAGAGCTCCGCCCCAGTGCACAGGAAGTAAGTCCATCAAAGTCAGAACGGTTAAACGCGTGCAAGCTCTGCAACGCTTTTGAAGTCGCGCGGTGGCATCTCCAAATGGGCGGTAAGAAAACGAAGTGAGTGATGGAGGGAATCGTATGATTCTCTAACGAAAACAGGGAGGTGACTGCCATGGGCAACAAACCCGAGTTCGGTTTTGGGGTTCACTTGATGGTGGACGGATATGGTTGCGACCGCTCCAGCCTGGAAGACATCAATCTCATCTACAGCTTCCTCGATGAGTACCCAGATCGGATGGATATGACTAAGATCATGCCCCCTTATGTGTTCCGCTATAACGGCGCAGTGCCGGAGGACTGGGGCATTTCCGGATTTGTGCTTATTGCTGAAAGCCATATAAGCGTCCACACCTTTCCGGATAAGCAATATCTGAGTCTGGACATGTTTTCATGTAAACCCTTCGACACCCACTCGGCTGTGGAAACAATAAAGCAATATTTCAATATCCAGAAGTACGATATGAAGGTGCTGGACCGTGGTCAGGAATTTCCGAACACGATCCGTGAGTCCGCGCAGGTCGTCCGAATGGATCGGATGCTTATGCAGCGTTCGAGGTAAGGATCACCATGAACGATCCAACAGGGATACGAATGGGGTCCAAGCCGGTTGTATGCTTCGGACTCCATTCTTCCACACCATCCGTACTGTCTCCCTTGGGAGCCCTCACACGGGTGCACCGGATCTCCCGATAGTCCGGGATAGCCTCCTCTTTTCTTTCCCACATTACTATGGACAATCCTCCCGAGCCTTGCTAAAGAGGTCATATTTCGATAGAATAGGTTGAGATAGGGGGGGCATTATTCGAGAATCCCTGCTGGGATGCGAATAACCTATATAATGAATATACAATTCATCAAGGAAAGTGACCCGACATTGCAAGAGGAGTCCGGCAAAGGGTTTCAACATTGGCTCAGGATGTGCTTCCGCCGTTTGGCGCGGCTGGACAATGCCGAGGATGTTGAAAAAGAGATCGAGCAACTGATCGACGAAGGGGAGCAGCGCGGGCTGATTTCCGAAGACGAAGGAGAAATGATTCAGGGAATCTTCTCCTTCCGTGACACGATCGCGCGTGAGATCATGGTTCCCCGAACCGATGCCGTCTATGCGCGCGCTGAAAGCGGAATCACCGATATGATCCAGTTGATCATCCAGAGCGGCCATTCACGCATCCCCATTTATCACGAAAATATCGACAATATTATCGGAACGCTCCACGCCAAGGATCTTCTGAGCTACTGGGGAAAGGACGACGTGGGCGTCAGCAGTATCGTGCGTCCTCCCTATTTCATTCCCGAGACCAAGAAGATCAGCGAAGTCTTGAAGGATCTGCGCGGAAACAAGTCCCACATGGCCATTGTAATCGACGAATACGGCGGGACGGCGGGCATTCTGACCCTGGAAGACATTATCGAGGAGATCATCGGTGAAATCGTTGACGAATACGACGCCGAAAACAAGCAAATAGTCGAGCTCGAAGACGGCTCCATCCTGGTGAACGCCCGCCTGGACGTGGAAGAGCTCGAAGACTACCTGAACGTGGAGCTGCCCGAAGGAAAATTCGAATCCGTGGGAGGGTTCCTTATCAGCCTTATCGGAAAAGTCCCCAGCGTCGGTGAAATAGTGGTCTACAACGATATTGAAATGGTGGTTGAAGCGGCGAGCAGTCGAAAGGTGGAAAAGATACGCATTCGCAAAGTGAGCCCGGAATCCCCTGACACTCAGCTTTCGGAACAATCCCTTTCTTGAAGCCCGAGGCCTTACATCCCTTTGAAACAAAGAACCAAGAGCGAATGAATCAACAAACGATGCGGTTTGCCATTCCATTGAGCCTGCTGAGCGGTGTCCTCCTGACAGTGGGATTTCCGAAGCTCGACCTCTTCTATCTATCCTGGGGAGCTTTGATCCCCCTCTTCGTAGCCCTGCGGGGAAAGAGCGGGAAGGAAGCCTTCGGCCTTGGATACGTCTGTGGCCTGGCTCACTTTGTTACCACTCTCTACTGGATTCATTATGTTATCAATCACTACGGCGCCCTGCCCTCCCCCGTGGCGATTCTGGCTCTTCTGCTCCTCTGCGCCTATTTGGCTCTCTTTCCGGCCTGCTTTGCCTATGTGGCCCATAAATGGGAAGAGCATCCCCTCCTGTGGGGCCTCGGACTTCCCGCCGTGTGGGTCGCCCTCGAATGGGTCAGAGGACACGCCCTGACCGGCTTTCCCTGGGCAACTCTCGGATACAGTCAGACCCCCTTTACGCCGCTCATTCAGATTGCTGATATTACAGGTGTTTTGGGCGTAAGTTGGCTGGTCGTTCTCGGAAGCACAGCCATTACGGCCTGCTTCAACCGCCGGCGCCCCCGGATCGTTTTTCCGGTTTTCGCCGCATGTATGCTGGCAGCGATCCTTTATGGCTCCTGGCGGCTGGACGTCGTAAAACGGCTTCAAGAGCAGGCCCCGCCGTGGACTGTGGGTGTTTTTCAGGGCAATGTCGATCAGAGTCAGAAGTGGGACCCGGCGTTTCAACAGGAAGCCATCGAGCGGTACAGGAATCTTTCGTTGCAGGCCTCCCGAAGCGACCCGGCTCCGGATCTGCTGGTGTGGCCGGAAACGGCGGTCCCTTTCTTTTACGGAATTGAAGACCAGTTGACGGCGCAGTTGAATCGAATTTTTCAGGAGGTCGGGAAGCCCGTCCTGTTTGGAAGCCCCGCCGTGGGCCTGGTGGACGGACAGGGGCGGCTGATGAACCGAGCCTATCTTGTAAACACCGGAGGCGAGATCCTCGGAGCTTACGCAAAGCAGCATCTGGTGCCCTTTGGCGAATACGTTCCCCTGCAGAAAATTCTCTTTTTCGTTCACCGCCTTGTCCAGGCGGCGGGCGATTTCGTGCCCGGCCGCAGCTCCGTTCCCCTCGCCCTCGATGGCCGGCGCCCCGGGGTGCTCATCTGCTATGAAGGCATCTTTCCCGAGCTGGCTCGCTCCACCGTTATGCAGGGAGCTACCTCCCTGATCAATATCACCAATGACGCCTGGTACGGAGATACGAGCGCCCCCTATCAACATTTGGAAATAGCCCGCTGGCGGGCCATCGAGCTGCGGGTTCCCCTCATTCGAGCCGCCAACACCGGAATAAGCGCCATCTTCGATGCCTCCGGCGGGTGTCTGGGCACAATTTCCTTGAATGAACAGGGGTACTTGATCCGAACCGTTCACCCCTTCCCCATTCACACTTTTTATGCTAGATGGGGTGATCTTTTTGCCTGGATGTGTATCTTGATTGCTGTAGGCGGGATATTATATTCGGGCAAGCTCCGGCAAGCGGTGGTTGGAATGAAAAAGCGAAATGCCAGCCGCCGCCTCAAACACAGCGGATCTTGAACCGGAGGCATACAAGGACAGGGCTCCCATTCCCGGGCAATTCTTTTAACGAGTCTCATAGAGGAGGATTCTTCATGAATATCGACATTTCTGAAATCAGAGCGGGTCTCAAAGACCTATCCCAACGCTTCCAAAGCCTCGGAGGACACCTTTGACATCGAGGGCAAAGAAAAACGGCTCTCAGAGCTGGAAAGAATCCTGCTGAAGCCCAACTTCTGGGACAACCCGGACGACGGCAAACACATCCTCAAGGAACGCTCCGACCTCCAAGAAATCTTGCAGACCATGCAGCGCTTCTCCGATGACCTGGGAGAGACAGAATTGCTCCTCGAGATGGCCATCGAAGAGAACGACGAGGCGACCTTCAAGGAAGTCTATCAGAAGCTTCAGGACCTTCGCAAACACACGCGCAGCCTCGAGCTGAGGCAGATGCTCAACGACGAAAACGACGACAAGAACGCCATCGTGAGCATCAACGCCGGTGCCGGGGGTACCGAGGCTCAGGATTGGACCGAGATGCTTCTTCGCATGTATCTGCGCTGGTGCGAACGGAAGAGCTTTGTCGTCCAGATGGTGGACATGCAGGAAGGAGAAGAAGCGGGAATCAAGAGCACCACCTTCACGGTGGCCGGCCTCCATGCCTACGGTCTGCTCAAAGCCGAATCGGGAATCCACCGCCTCGTGAGGATCTCGCCCTTTGACGCCAGCGGGCGTCGCCATACCTCCTTTGCAGCGGTTCTCGTTTATCCGGAAGTAGACGACAAAATTGTGGTGGATATCAAAACCTCGGATCTTCGCATCGACACCTACCGGGCGAGTGGCGCCGGAGGGCAGCACGTCAACAAGACGAGCTCGGCCGTCCGCATCACTCATCTCCCCACGGGAATCGTCGTGGCGTGCCAGAATGAAAAGTCGCAACACCGCAATCGCGATATCGCCATGAAGATCCTGCGAGCACGCATATACGAGCGCGAAAAGCGCGCCCAGCAGGATAAGCTCCAGGAAATGCATGACAACCTCGATGACATCGCCTGGGGCAATCAGATCCGCTCCTATGTCATGCAGCCCTACCGGCTGGTGAAGGATCATCGAACGGGGGCGGAGAAAGGAAACGTCGAGAGTGTCATGGACGGTGATCTGGACGATTTCATCGAAGCTTACCTGCTCAACCAGTTGAACACCAGAGCCCGCAGCACAAATGCACCATGATCAGCCCGTTCAGGAGGCTGTGCCGGCGTCCCGCAGGGGATTCGTCCGTCGAATCTCCCCGACGGGATGCCGGGATGGAGCAGCTCAGCGGGCCACGAGCTTCATGACCATGTGAGCGAGCAGGGCCGCGGTGATGGCTAAAATTGTGAAGGGCAATGCCAGAGCCACACTCGCACCGGCGACCAAACCGATCAGGATTCCGAGGAAAATACCCGCGAAATGTCCGTTGGTGGTGAGATATCCAAGGGCTCCGAAGCAAATCGTCAGGAGCCCGCAAAGGGCCACTTGCCAGCTTTTTATTTCCATCGTTATCGTCCGGAAGTTTATTTTTTATCTTTAAGCTCACATCGCTTTTTCCTCCTTTGAAGCACTATAGCGTTCTCGTTTGCCGGTCAGACCCCGATGTGGAATTTGATTACTAAGATCTGGAAATATCTTGCTGAATTTCGCATAGATCTCAAAGCGAAGCGTTTTATCCGCGCTCTGCCTCTCAACGATGAAACTGAATCTGTTGCTACAAAATCGATAAGCCTTCAAGCGTTTGATGTTTTCAACTGATTGGCAGTTTATCCGTCAATTCCGTGGAGTTGCTGGCTCGAGCCGCGCATCTTTCAGATTTGAAAGTCAAAGCACAAAATTGTAGTCTTTCTGTCACTACGTCGGCGCACACCACAATCTTGTTACCAATTTATTGCCGCTCTTTACATTTGTGTAAGCGAACAGAATGAGTAGCTATCTATTTTTCCAACATTTACAGCCCGTTAAACAGAAGCTCATTCCGCATTCCTTCTCCTGGCACGAACCTTGATAGAGGAAAGCGCGTACGAAAATGGAAACGTCAGAAAAAAGAGATGTGAGTGGGAAGAGAGCCCGCCCACAAGTTTTGACAACCAGCACGATAGGATTGAACGCTTCAGGAGGTGAACGGAAATGATCAAGATCGAGGCCATTATCAAGCCATTCCGGTTGAACGAAGTGCAGGAAGCTCTTCTGGCCCTGGGAGTTCAGGGTATGACGGTTACCGAAGTGAAGGGCTTCGGACGTCAGAAGGGACATGTGGAATTCTACCGTGGAGCCGAGTACCAGGTGAATTTCGTTCCGAAAATTATGCTGACGGTGGTAGTCCCCGATACTCTCGCCGATCAGGTTGTGGAGACCGTTCAAAAGACTGCTTACACGGGTAAGATTGGGGACGGCAAGATTTTTGTCTCTCGCATAGAAAATGCGATGCGTATTCGAACCAAAGAGACGGGTCCGGAAGCTCTATAGGGCGGGACATCCGCCGACGGGATTCTTTTATTGTGAACTACGCCTTATTTTTAATGATTTTTATAATTCTCAGCTTTGTATAGAGGAGGTTCCCATGTTTTCATCATCGATGACAGGCGGCCTGATGCCGAAGTTACCGAGCGTGCCGAAGGCTTTGAGCCGATTCCACGTTCCATGGATGATCGTTACCCTGCTTTTGATGGCCAGTGGCATTGCTCTGGCTGAGGATGCCGCTCCCAAGGTGGACACCGGCGACACCTCGTGGGTCCTCATCTCCAGTGCCCTGGTTATGCTCATGACTCCGGGCCTGGCCCTTTTCTACGGTGGTATGGTCCGGCGAAAGAATGTGCTCGGAACGATCATGCACAGCTTCATTGCCCTTGGCGTCATTACTATCCAGTGGGTCCTTTTCGGATACAGCCTGGCTTTCGGCCCCGACGTCGGCAGCATCATAGGAAATCTGGACTGGATCGGACTGAGCGGAGTAGGGCTCGAGCCCTTCGTCGATTATGCCCCGACAATTCCTCATCAGGCATTCATGATCTTTCAGATGATGTTCGCCGTAATCACTCCGGCGCTCATTTCGGGATCCATTGCCGAAAGATTCAAATTCAAGACCTACCTCGTATTTATCACCATCTGGGCCTTCGTGGTCTATGATCCCATCGCCCACTGGGTCTGGGGCACGGGCGGCTGGATCAAGAGCCTGGGTGCTCTCGATTTCGCGGGAGGCCTCGTTGTGCATATCAGCTCCGGTGTTACCGCTCTGGCTGCAGCTCTTGTGATCGGAAAAAGGAAGGGGTACGGCGTCGACCTCATGGCCCCGCACAACCTCACCATGACGATCATCGGCGGTGCACTGCTCTGGTTCGGCTGGTTCGGGTTCAACGGAGGCAGCGCCCTGGCATCTAACGGCCTTGCGACCTCCGCGTTCGTCGTCACCCACATCGCTACTGCTGCCGCGACTCTTTCATGGCTATTCGTGGAATGGGCACACCGTGGAAAACCGACCGCACTGGGCGCCGTATCGGGTGCCGTTGCCGGCCTCGTAGCCATTACGCCCGGCTCGGGCTTCGTTGGCCCCATGTCGGCCATCATCATAGGACTTGCCGCGGGAGCCATTTGCTACGAAGCAGTCAACCTCAAGACAAAGCTGGGCTACGACGACTCCCTCGACGTCGTAGGCGTGCACGCCGTAGGCGGAACCTGGGGCGCTCTGGCCACGGGCCTCTTCGCTTCGAAGCTGATCAACCCCGCCGGCGCGGATGGCCTGTTTTTCGGCAATCCCGGACAGTTGGGCATTCAGGCGCTCTCGGTTATCACCGCCTGGGTCTATTCCTTCGTGGTTTCCTACATACTGCTGAAAATACTCGACGCCACCATGGGATTGAGGGTAAGCGAAGAAGAGGAATCAGAAGGTATCGACTTGAGTCAGCATGGAGAAACCGGCTACATTCTGTAGAAGTAATCCATAACCAAATCCGAGGGCCCGGCCCTCGGGTATCGCTTACAAACCGCCAGCGGGAGCCCGGCGTCGCCGGGCTCCCGCTGGTGATCCACGCCATATTCGCTCTCGCAGCCGTCTCTTTCCCTTCCCGCTTTCACCGCCATCGCCCTTGCTCCTTGCTTGCTCCCCTGATAGAGAATTATGTTATATAGAGGGCAGAGGCAGGGGTATGCTTAAATCAAGTAAGAGCATTTCAGCCGGTCATTCAAGGTGGGCCTTATGAAAAAAGCATTTGGGGTCTTAGTCTGCATGCTGGTTATCTGGATGTTGGCAGGGAACAGTGCTCTCGCTTTCCGTTGCGGCACAAGACTTGTCTCCGTCGGGGATACAAAAGCCGAAGTGGCGGCAAAGTGCGGCCCTCCCGACTGGCAGGACCAGTGGCAGGAGGATCGGATCGAGAGAGTCTACGGTCCATCGGCCAATCCCCCCGGAAGCTCTCCATCGCAAGGAGTGCGGACGCCCATTGTGTTTGTCATCCATGTGACTATCGAGGAATGGACGTACAACCTGGGTCCTTCGCGCTTCATAAGAATACTCAGGTTCGAGAACAGCAGGCTGGTGGATATTCAGACAGGCAACTACGGAGAATGAGAGTCGTCCGAGCAAGATCGTCACGTCGGGGGGCAGACTTTGAACGGTTATAGCGGGCTCTTGTGTTCACCGCAGAGGCACAGAGAGCGCGGAGAAAACACAGAGGAATTTTATAAGAATTTCAACAACTCTCTGCGCTCTCTGCGTCTCTGCGGTGAAAAGCTCAGCCGGCATCTTCTGCCTGGCCTAAAGCGAGGCCTTGATCTTAGCTATGGCTTTATCCAGCTCGCCCGGAGGATAGGCTGTGCCGGACCATGAGGTGAGGAATCCGTCGTCTTCATGTCTTGGAATCAGATGGAAGTGAGCGTGATCGATGAGCTGTCCCGCCGGCCGGAAATTGTTCTGGACAATATTGAGCCCCGTGGCACCCACGCCTTTAACAATGGCCCGAGCGACTTTCTGGCACACCATGATGCATGCCTGAAGCTCTTCCGGCGGAATATCGAAGAGGGTGTCATAATGCTTCTTCGGAATCACCAGAGAATGGCCGGCGTTTATGGGATTGATATCCACGAAGCTCAATACACGATCATCTTCATAGATCTTACCGCTGGGAATCTCGCCTCGAATAATTTTGCAAAAAATACAGTCCGTCATCTTGCCCTCCTTTGCTAATGAATCGTATAGTGTGCTATGACCCTGCTGCCGGTGCCCGGCTCACAGATTATCCGGAATGCCGATAAGCGCCGCTAAAGTAGCAAAGAAGATAGAGCCTGTAAAGCATCGGTTGGAATGCTTTTTCCGTCGTAAGACATTTCCGGAAGGGAGAAAAGACTATGCTGGTTCTGGGGATTTATGGATCGCCTCGAAAAGGGGGAAATACGGATCTCATGCTGGATGCCTTCTTGGAAGGAGCCGCCGCCTCGGGCGGGAAGCCGGAGCGTATTTACGTTCGCGACCTGAACATTTTGGGCTGCCTGGAATGTGCCTGCTGCGACAAGACGGGAACGTGCATCCAAAAGGACGACATGGGAAGCAAGGTGTACCCGCTTCTCGAACAGGCCCCGCGCATCGTGGTCGCATCCCCGATTTTCTTCTACGGGATAACCGGTCAGCTCAAGCTGCTGATAGATCGCTCACAGGCGCCTTACATGAAGCATGAGCTGGCTAAGAAAGAAGCCGGCGGGGCTGCTCCACCGCAAAGGAGCCAAAGGGGATTTTTACTGAGTGCCGGAGCGACTCGAGGAAAGCGTTTGTTTGAATGTGCCGTTTTGACCGTCAAGTACTTCTTCGACGCCTTGGACGCCGATTATGCGGGAGATCTTTGCTTCAAGGAAATAGAAGAAAAAGACGCTATCGTAGGCCACCCCACGGCTCTGGAAGAATGCCGCGCCGCCGGACGAAAGTTCATGACGGAAACAGCATGAAGCCACCCGCGGCCCCAAGCCTGAAGACGGAAGCTCAGCCAAGGTCCAGAGCCGCACAGGCTTCTTCGGCAAAGGGAAATACGCACCGGGTATCCAGGGACCCGATATAGGCCTCGATGCTTTCCAGACCTTGTACGCGAAGGAAGCGCTCTATTCCGTCGATAATCTCGGCGGTAACACCTGGATTTACAAAATTGGCCGTGCCAACCTGGACGGCCCTCGCCCCGAGGAGCAAAAATTCCAGGGCGTCCGTGGCGCCGGTAATGCCCCCGATGCCGATGACGGGGCAGCTTACCGCCTGTAGCACTTCATAGGTGCAGCGCAGGGCGATGGGCTTTACGGCCGGCCCGGAGAGGCCTCCAACGATATTGGCCAGCTTTGGGCGGCGCGAGAAAATATCCACCGCCATGGCGGCCACGGTGTTGATGCAGGAAAGCATATCGCTCCCTGCGTCCACGGCTGCCTTGGCGATATCCGCGATCCTCGTGACATTGGGCGTCAATTTGGTGATGAGGGGGAGCGAGGTCGAGCTGCGAACGGCCCGCACCACGCCGGCGGCCATAACGGGGTCGGTTCCGAATACCATCCCGCCCTTTTTCACGTTGGGACAGCTTATGTTGATTTCCAGGGCCACGACACCGGCCGCCCCGTCCAGACGTGAGGCCAGCTCGGCGTATTCTTCCACCATGTTACCGAAAATATTGACGATGACGGGTACCCGCCGCCCTCTCAGATAGGGGAGCTTGTCTTTCAGAAATGCTTCCACCCCAACGTTTTCGAGCCCGATGGCATTGATCAATCCCGCCGAAGTCTCCACCAAACGAGGAGGCGGGTTGCCGGGGCGCGGCAGGAGGCTGATTCCTTTGACCACCACCGCTCCCAGCCGACTCAGATCCGTCAGGTCGGCGTATTCCCGGCCGTATCCGAAAGTCCCCGAGGCGGCCAGCACCGGATTTTTGAGACGCAGAGGCCCTAGCTGTACAGAAAGAGCGGGGGAGCCGTCTGATACAATCTTATCTTCTGCCATAGTATGGATCCTGCCGGAAAAATAGGTCCGTCTTTACATACGTGAACATAATGGTCTTCATCGGAGCCGCCCGGGTGAGGAGCGGGAAGCGCGCATCCGAGGCACGCTCCGAGGCCGCACGCCATCAGTGATTCCAAAGAAAGCTGAGAGGGAGCCCCGTGAGCGAGCACCCATTTAGCCAGGTTGTACTGCATTGGCAGCGGTCCGCAGGCATAAAGCATTTCAGGGCACAGCTTCTGCCCCAGGACTATTTGGTCGACCAACCTGGTAACGAAGCCGTGATAGCCCAGGCTTCCGTCGTCCGTGCTCCAGTGGATGGAGATCTCGAGGTCGTGAAAGGCTTGAGGAGGAAGGAATTCCGCCGCTGACCGGGCTCCGTAGAAAAGATGTATCCCTTGAGGCGTACTGCACGCATTTTTTGCAACAAGCTGAGTCATGAGCTCAAAAAGCGGAGCGATGCCTATGCCCCCGGCGACCACCACGATGGAGGATGCCTGCTTCTCCGGCAACCGAAACCCGTTTCCCAGGGGGCCGAGGAGGCTCAGGCGCGTTCCGGGCTCGCACCGGGATAGCCACCAGGTTCCACGTCCGACCACCCGGTAGAGGATTTCGATGACACCCTCCTCGGGCAAGATACGGTGGAAGGACAAAGGCCGCCTGAGCAGAGGGTCCTGCCCCTCACGCACCTGGAGCATGATGAACTGCCCTGCCCTCGCCTCGGCGGCAATCCGCGGAGCCAGGAGCCGCAGGCGCCAGGTTTGCAGAGCCACGTTTTCCTGATCGAGGATTCGAGCTTCTTCTTTAAACTTCCGCATGGCGCCTGTTCCTCAGAACGTATCCTTCCAGGCGAGGACGGCCGCCATGCGCCCCGTGGCCCCCTCTCCCCGATAGGAAAAGAAATGATTCGTTTCGCACACCGTGCATCGTTCGGCCACTTCGATATGCCCGGGATTCAGTCCCGCATCCGTCAACTGGCGGCGGGTGATAGCCCAAAAATCAAAATATTGAGGTCTGCTCTGAAAGCTCCAGAAAGACTGGGGCAGCTCATGGCGGTAGTTTTTGAATTCGGCGCAGCACGGTCCCAGAGACGGACTGACGGCGGCAAGCATATCAGCGGGTTGGCACTGAAACCGGTCTTGCAGAAAGCGCACCGTCCTTCCGGCCAAATTCAGGACGCTTCCCCTCCAACCGGAATGGACATTCGCAATAACCCTCCGCACCGGGTCCACAAGGAAGACAGCCTGACAGTCCGCAATCTTGATCAGAAGGCCAACACCGCGCAACTGTGTCACCAGGGCGTCACCGGGGGGAGTGAGCATAACCGGCGAGCCCTCATGAGCCTGAGTCAGTGTCTCGTCTTCCACCACATGGATGGCCTCTCCATGCACCTGGCTGCCGGCAACCAGTAGATCGACACCCATGACGCTTTTCACCCTCGAGAGGTTTTCGTGCACCGCATCCCGGCAATCGCCGTTGTTCCAGGCAACATTCAGACTGGCATAGGGTGGGCGGCTGACTCCGCCATGGCGGGTGAAAACACCGTGCGCCAACCCGGCAACTTCGGAGAGCCCCTTGAAGCTGTGCCGGATAAGATGTCCATCGTTTATTTCGCAGCTCATTTTCTTCAGCTCATATTCTTCCACGGAACAATTTCCTAAGGCATCAAATATACTACGACTCGCGCAACCGGCACGAAAACAATGTGCAACCCGCCCCGTGCATGTTACAAAACATACCTCGGATGCCTCTTGCTCAATGCCTTGTGCATTGTGTTTGTTCGCCCTTGCTTACCCTTTATTTTGGAACAGAGCAAGTTATATTGATCAGGAATATCCCGTGCTCTCGAGTGCGGCAGCGAAAGTTGATTAAACAAGAAAACAGGGAGAAAGCGGCTATGCACCAGGTTAAGGAATGCATGATGGTAACCATCGAATATAGTATACTCGCCACCGAACCGAACGGAGAGAAGTCGGAAGCTCCTCCCACGACGGCTAGCTTTGTCTATGGAGTGGACGTCCAATATTCGTCCGTCGAAACAGCCTTGATGAACAAATTTCCCGGCGACCGCGTAAAGGTATACGTCCCCCCGGAGGAGCTCTATGGAATCTATGATGAAACGCTGGTTCGAGAGCTCCCCCGGGAAGACTACAAACAGGAGCGTCTCGTCGCCGGCAAGATGTACCGGGAGATGAAGCGAAAGGCGCTGGTGCAGTTCTTTATAAAGGAGCTTCGGGATGATGTCATTGTAGCGGACTTCAACGATCCGAGAGCGGGAACCTCCGCCGAATTCGATATCCTGATCAAAGACGTTCGAGAAGCGACAAAAAGCGAAATGAAGCCGGCCTGTGCCCAACCTTGAGTGAATAAGGGATTGAGGGATCAAGTGATTCGTGCGCTCTCAGGAGTCTCTCAATCCCTCACTTCCTGCTCAAATTTTCTTTTCCATCACCAGCCTGGCAAAATGCTCATAGGAGCGATCATAGGTCTTTTCCGCATTCTGTGGAAAGCAACAGGCGGGAAGCTCCCTGTTTCTCATGTGATACTGCATACACTCACAACAGGCGCCCTTGTTCGAGCACGGCTCGTAAGTGCAGTTGCATTTCGCGAGGTTCTGTTCCTTCTTGCATTCCATACGTTACGCCCTCAGTGAGATGGCTCCGCCTTCTTGTCTCCCTTGGAGATGACCACGCTCATAATGCAAAGGAGTGCGATCTCCCAGAGAATAACCACGGTCCACTTTCCAAACAATTCCCAGAAAAAGCCTCCACCGACGATTGCCGGTACTCCCGTCAAAACAATCATGCCGAATCGCCATGCCAATTCCATCCGAAATCCTCCCTATGCTGCTGAAAATGTAAGGTACCTTCCTACCTAACACAGGCAGCCCCTAATCGCAAAATGGAAAAAAAATCCGTTTCGTATTAAAATAACCGAACGGCGGAAAGAGTAGGAGCCGCGGGAAACAGGAAGAGAGAAGAAGACGACGGAAACCGGCATCGGACAAGGGGGGGGCGGAAGACATATGGAAGAAAAAATCAGGACACTTGGGGTACTGCACGCACAACACTTCAGTGCACATTTGGATGCCGTTCGACTGCGAACGGGCAAAACCACGGAGCGCATCAAGGTCGATTACCCCGAAGCGGCTGCCGTCGTTCCTTTTCTGGACGAGCGAAGAATCCTGATGGTACGTCAATGGCGCTATGCTCTTGGCATGGAGACTCTCGAAATCCCCGCCGGCAAAATGGACCCCGGAGAGGCCATTGAAGATTGCGTTCGGCGCGAGCTGCGGGAAGAAACCGGGCATGAAGCAGGACGGCTTTTTCTTCTTTCCAGCTACTATCCGGCTATCGGGTATTCCAACGAGCTCATTCGAATCTATGCCGCATCACATCTCAGGCGGCTTTCGGAAGCTCAAGACATCGATGAAATTTCCAAGGTTGAAATCATGGAGCTCGATCACGTCCACAATCTTATCATGGAAGGCGTGATTCAAGACGGCAAAACCATTATCGGGATTTCTCTCTTCCGGTCAGAACTGGAGCGGGGAGAAATTCCCGAAGATTTTTTCACGTAGCGGTGCTGGTCATGATAAAAATCCCCATTACCCGTCCCGGACATCGCAGGCTCCTCGGAGAGCTTCTCCATCTACGGCGGGTGGTGCGTCCCGAGGTTTTGGAGGAGCTTCAGGAAGCCCGAGCCTTCGGTGCCAGGGTGGACAATCAGCAATACCTGGTAGCCAGGGAGCGTCATGCGGTGCTTCAGAAAAAGATCGAAGACCTCGAGGAGAAGCTCGCCAGGTGTGAAGTAGTCGTGGGACGCAAATACTATTTCAAGCTGGCGGGCTTCGGGACGGTCATCGTGATCCAGAACATCGATACGGGGGAAACCGATGAGTACCAGCTAGTGGGCCCTTATGAATCAGACATAAAAGACGGCAAGCTCTCCGTCGAATCCCCCGTCGGACGATGTCTCCTGGGACATCGCGAGGGAGATGAGGTTACGGTTTACACCCCCTCCGGGGTACGGATCTACCGAATACTTTCCATTCAGCTTTGATCCCCGACACAGCATTACATTACATGCCCCAGACCGGAAATCGACAAGAAGATTAAAGGGAAAGACGATGCGACGGCTCGCCAGGCTTTTCGGGATACTGGATGGAGACTGTGGTTTTGCGATAGTCACCCCTTGAGGGAGGGCGAACAGAAATGGCAGAAGAAAAGACAAAGGACCTGGGTCTGGTGGAGCATCCTGAGCTATCGTGGGAATCCGGGCAAGCTTTGAGCTCCCTCGAAGCTCTTTTCCAGCACATCCGGAAAGAAGCAGAATTGGCCATTCGCTGGTATCTGGTGGCAAAACGCCCCAAGAAGAGATGGGTCATGCTCCTTCGGGCCGGTGCCATTGCGGCCGGTTCGATTGCCGGAATCATCCCCATGCTTGCACAGATATTTTCCGACAATGGCACGCCCAAGCTACAGCCGGCATGGGCCTCCGTTGCACTCGGCGTTGCAGCCGCTCTTGTTCTTCTGGACCGATTCTTCGGCTTTTCTTCGGCCTGGATGCGCTATATCACGACCGAGCTTAACATACGGCAGATGACCCAGGAGTTTTACCTGGAATGGGTAGTGGATAAAGCTGCCTGGGGTGGTGCGGAGCCCGACAGGAGCCAGTTGCAGGCTACCTTGGCACGGTTCAAGCTCTTCGTGACACGGCTCAATATGCTCCTCAGGAAAGAAACCAATGAGTGGGTGCAGGAATTTCAGAGCACCCTCAAGCAAATAGATGATTCAGCCAAAGCCAAGGCAGCCGCAACCGAATTGGGGGCGCTCAACATTACGGTTACCAATGGAGATGAATACCAGACAGGCTGGACTCTTTTCATAGACGACGGCAGCGGCCGAAACGCCGTAGGCAAGACCGCGGGAGTTCGAGATCTGCTTCCGGGTACGCATCTGATTGCAGCCGAAGGGAATATTAATGGGAACAAAAAGCGGGCTGAAGCGGCCGTCACCATTGCAGCGGGGAGCGTCAGCAGCGTTCAGTTGACTTTGAACTAAGGCCATAGAATTTCCAGTCCGTCCCGCTTGGCATGGCTGATGGAAAGCTTGACGAAATCGGGACTGGATATGGCCTCCGAGCCTTCGGCGATGCTGCGACGGATCAGCCAACGACAAGCTGCCAACACGACTTGATGTGATTGCACCACGGAATGCCGGATTTCCTTGAGGCACAGTCATGTTTCCGAGAGGATCTAAGATTGTCTAAAGTGGAAAACGTCAAATATCTCAAGCAATGCCAGCAATAGGCAAAGCAGACCGAGTACTACCCATATATACGTAAAGACTGTGAAAAGGCTTGGGTTGTCTTCACAATACATGTTTGCGCCTTTACCATATAGAACGCCCTTTCTTATAGCTTGGATTACTCCGAATCCAAAATAGAGAAAGCCCCAAATACCGACTGTAATATTTTCCAAACGCGCCCGAAGACCGCCTTGAGGCATTCCCATGTGTATCAGCAAGAGGATCAGACCTACCACCACCAGGATGGATATGCTTGCGATACGCCAGCGATTGTCAAAGTACACCTTGGTGACACTGAAATCAGGCGAGACTCGAAACTTGCCTGTGCAGCGTGTACACCAATAGGCGCCCGGCTGTGAAATGTCTTTCTGTTTTCCGCAATAGGGGCACTTCATCGTGATCAACATGGACCTAACCCGCCATAGCTCCTGGAGGCACCGTGCTCGTTGCCATGCTTCTTTTTGATTTTCAGAGACTTGACGTACCATTTCTTTCACTCATTGGCGATATCGATTCCCAAAGGAGAGAAGGATCAAACCTACACTTTTGACGTGACAGTGAAAAGTGTAGGTCTGACCCCTTTTTCACTTTTTCAGTGTGCCTCCTTTTTCAGTGACCCCTTTTTCACCGACCGGCTGGCCACCCTGATGATCGCCGCCTGTCTGGCCTACCACTGGATGATCTATCTTGGGCTGGAGGCATTGCGCAACGGCTGGCATAAGATCTTCCATCGCAAGAGCCGTTGTGATCTGAACCTCTTTCAGCTTGGCCTGAACGCCCTGGACTACCTGCTTGATGAAAGCAAGCCTATCAAGGTGGCCTTTGGACGTGCTTAGACACAATTTTGGGAGAGTTCTCATGTCCCCTAAAAAAGTGTCCGGTAGTGAAGGCTAGTATAGGGTTATGTAGTTGGACAGAGACTTACGATGTGCCGAAAAGGCATAGCGGATCAGGGCATTTACGCAATTCGCCAAAGGTGTGAAATTTCTGAGCCATGCATCCCGAATGGCAGGCTTCGAGTTTTTTACAAGCTCCGCATTCAACGGCAAAATCCGTAGTCAGATATTCCCTTACAGTGGCAAGATAGGAGGATTTCTCCCAGCAATCCGGAAGCGAATGCCTGCCCAAGTCGCAATACTTCGTATTGGCGCCAATTTCTTCTGGCGAAATGTGTTTGAATGCATCACAAGGAAAAATGCTGAGGTCAGGACCTACCGTTACGCGGTCCATTCCAGAACGACATTGCGGTTTCTCACGAAGCATCAAAAAATTATACGGCGAGCCGAGGCGAATGTCATATCCGGCGGCTCGCAGTGCAATAATAGACTTACGAAGTTCGAGATTTTGAGAATGGTCAAGCTGCTTGTCTCTTACTTTGGCGCCCCGCCCCTGCGGAACCAGGCGCAGTAAGCTTACACGCTTCACGCCCATACGGTGAGCCTGCTCCACAATCCCTTGCAATGACTTGAAATTGTGGGATAACGGAACAAAGTGGAATTCCGTGTCCAAACCTATGCTCAAGCAATGTGATGCTATCTCCAGTGTGTTTCGGTAACTCCCTTCGATAGCAGTCACTTTCTCATGTTCTTCGGCATCGGTACCAAACAGGCTGAACATAACGCGAGACAGGCCGGCAGAACTGAGGTCTTTCAAGGTTTCTTGTGCATTGGGCGCGTTGCCTGTTGTGTAGAGGAAGACAACCATCCCATGTTCTGACGCTCGCCCCACAGCATCTTCAATATGTTTCCACAGCAGTGGCTCTCCTCCGGAAAAGGCGACCTCTTTCGCTCCCAAGAACGCGGCATCATCAAGTACCCGCATGCACGAGCTCCACTCCATCCGCCTCCCGGAGCTCACTTCGGCAGCACTGGAACAATGAACGCACTGGAGGAGGCAGTCGTGCGTCACTTCGATCTTGATCTCCCTCAGCTTGAAAGGTGGCTTACGCAATTCCATGGTTATTCTCCTGGCAGTTCTTTCCCAGATGAAAGTGTCTCCTTCATAATTGTATTTATGTTCCATTTCGGCGGGTAGAAATACTCAATAGGGGCCGAGCCCGGCTTGAACTTCTGTTTGATACGTGTTCTTCCGGTAATCCCCTTAACTTCCGGATGTGCGATTCTGGCGTATTTATCCACTTCACAGAACAGGTTCTGACAGTCAATGAGCTGTAGCGGGCGTCCCCAAAGATTGAGGAATTGAAGACCAAGACGAGCGAACTCATCCTCTTGTCGATCAGCCATCAGTTTAATCAGATCCACTTCGCTGAGTCCTCCAAAGTCTGAAAAGCACTTCTTGAGCCCATCTTTAGCTCCCGGTCCCGGTATGACAAAAGACATTTCACTGAAGTCCGTCACTGTGCTGTAGTTGATATCCGTGGCGTATTGATATGCCAGAAAGTCACCAATCATCGGATAACTGCGCAGCAACTCAAAGACCTCGTGCATGGATTTGGCCTCGACCATGCGAGCCGGTAGGTGTTCTTCCATCATCTTTTGTAAGAGGCATAAATGGTTGCGATGCTTGAACGCGTGGCCAAACGAGCTTCCTCCGGATGGCATGATGTAGGCAGCGGAGTAGATGCTCGTTCCATTCTCTTGGGCTCTTGCTAGTATCCGGTCATAGGATTCAAAACCGTATTCCCTCCAGGATACATACCCAAGCTCTTCGATGAGCAGTTTCCAGGTTTCGATTTTGTTGAACGTCTTAAAAAGAAGTGTTCTGAAGACCACTTCATTTGGATCTTGTTCTCCTTCGTAGATCACATGCCGAAGCAAAAACTGGCTGACCCTATCGGAAGCCCGGTAGGTGTTCGTGAACTTGTAGGTTCTGAGTATAGGATCCTTTGTCCATGGCAGCTTTTCGCCTTTCAATCTCTTAAAGAAAATGGCTTGTCTTTCAGCAGCAAAGCGCCAGTAAGTGTCGAATACTTCTGTTGTCTTTGTGGGTGCCCAGTGATCCTCCCTTGATCGTTTGGCTTTTTGGGATTTTCTCTCTTGCTGATAGAATATGGAAAGAGACTCTTGTCTCAATCTCCCGCTTTTGTCGCTCCGGGGATTCGGATTGCAAATCCGTGCGAAAATGTAGTCCACAGCCTCTTGCAAGGATATGGAATTATCGATGACATCCACCGGGTAGTTCCCCTTCTCTTCGAGGACTAGCCTTTCAAAAGTACTGCGCACAAGGGGACACTGATTGTCTGAGTGATCCTCTCGGGACGGTGCATGACCTGTTATCAGGAACAATATATCCGGTTTCACTTTCCTCCATGCGGCCCTTTCGAGATCGATCATCGCATTCAGTACATCGCTCGAAATTCCTGCTACAGTACCGTACGCAACAATGGACCACCAGAAACCATCGAGGATGACTGTCTTTCCGTTGGACAGGGCAGGAAGGATTCTCCCTTCAAGGCACTCGATGTGCGCAGCAATTTGAAGGATCCGTAGACTCGTGGGCGACAAACAATCCACGCCGAATGATCCGGCATTCCGATGGATCTCATCCACCAGTTTCCCCAGCGACTTCGGTTCCTTGCCGGGGAAGCCGAGAAGCAGCACGTCAACGCCTTTGCCGGAAAGGAATTCCGCACCCTTTTGAGCGAGAGTGCTCTTGCCCCCACCAAGAGAACCTTCAAATATAAAAAGTCTTCCCGACAGATGATATTTTGAATTTCTTTCAGGCCGCATCAGCAAGCTCCTTTTTTAATACGGCCATAAGGGGTCTGCAATCTCGTTTGATTCCGGATCTGTCACTCAATTTCAGGTTCGATGCGATACAAGCAATGCCCCGTAGCTTTAGACCCATTTCCCCGGCCATGAATCGCCCCAAGCGAAATAAACCGAGGTAGTTTCCGTACGCCTTTTCTAATATGAGCTGATTTGCATAGAAGGCAACAACTGTCATTCCCTCTGAGCCGTTCGGACCGAGCGGGTGAAAGAGAACTTGCTGCAGGCAGGGGAAACGGGGAATGCGCGTATTCAAATGATCCTGGTAAGGATCAAAGATGCCAGCTTGCAGTGAACTGCGGGATCGAATGCCCCTTTCCCATTTGCTCAATATCTTGTCCAGTTGATTCACTTTCCTTTCATCATCAGGCTTGCCATATGCAGTCAACCGTCTGAAATATGTTCCCCTGCAGTTGTCGGGACATTTACGAACATTTGGCCATACACTATCATATTCTTGAAATAGCTTCTGACGGTCTCCCCGGCAACGCTTCCAAATGGATTCGGGGAAAATAGTGCCCGCAACTGTCTCGATGCTGCTCCGGTTGGCCGACTTAATACCAAACGCATCGAGCTGTCCTTCCAGTGCCTGACGAATTCGGGGTACTTCCAACTCCCAGCCGCTACCCTCTTCATCGACATCAAAATAGACCGTTTCAGGAGCAAGCGCGTGATCACCAGCGTCCCAACACTTCGCGAAAGCTTTCGCCCATGCCTCCGAAAGATTTCTACCACTCACAGTCATAGCGTAATCAATGGCTATCATTGGATGCTCTCCTCAGGATCATCAAGAAACCGGTATCGTGCCAACCCCTGGTAATGTTTCGATGAAATTCGGATATTCACGGCCCAGCCGTCTTGTTTATGAAAAGCACGGATGTATCCCCTCGACACAGCCTTGAAGATCGGCTGTCCGTCCATAGATCCTTGCGCGCTGAGTCGAGGACCTTCTTCCACGACAACACCTGGATGCAGAACAAGGGTGTCTCCAATCTCGAGATCAACACACCGATGTTGCCAAAGTCCGTCGACGAGAATGACTTCCGATTGGGGAGCTCCCCCGAATTCAGCCTTGAGCTCCCTCGGTTGAGTCTGCAACAGGACTTCTCTTTGAAGCTGGGACATAAGCTTCAACGTCCAGGTCAGATGACTTATCAGCGTGCCGTAGCCGACGCCAAAATAGCAGGCCAACCGGAAGACCTCCATCGGTTCGACCTTGTGCGGTTGAAGGTTGCGATCCTTAAAGGCTCGACGAACACTTCCCTGAGACATCAAAAGGAATGCCGCGAACATGTCTGCAAGGAATTCCTCGGGATCTTCCTGTCTTTTGGATCGGACAGAATCGATCTCCTCCATACGAGTGCCATGCATAAATTCGTGATGACCCAATTCGTGAGCACAAGTGAACGCTCGCCGTCCTGCAGGACGCTGTGAGCCCAGGATCATGACCGGTCTCGGAGGCGGAGAATAGACTCCCTCTAAAGATGGGAGAGCCATGAATCGGACTTCGCATTTACGCTTTTCGGTCACGAGCAGAGAATCCACCGGCGAGGCTATGGCTACATCGCATTTGAGCCTTACCTGCTCTGCGCGAGCTGCTGCTCGAAAGGCGAGCTCTTTGCGAGTGTAAGGATCCATTACTTGCTCCCTCCCGGTTTCAAAGACATCAAGAGGTCGATAACCTTTTCAAGATCCTCCTCTTTTAGGCCTGCCACTTTTCTGGCAGCCAATTGCAATTTGTCCCTTAATGGGTCCACTTCTTGTTCCCCACGGCCTGCAAGCCAATCCATATCAACCGAATAGAGCTCGGCGAATGCGACAAGTTCTTCCGCAGCCACACGCCTCCTACCGGCTTCAATCTCTGATATGGAGGGCCTTGGCAACTTGAGCTGGGCAGCAACCTGAGACTGGGACAACCCCGCTCGTTCCCTGGCAAGGGCAAGCCTTGATCCGATCAGTTTCCGCTTTTCGATGATTTCATTAGACATAACGTTAGCCTGCTTTCTATTATTTCTTCTTCAGCTTCATAATGCGGTCCGCAGCTTCACCCACAGTCAACACCTCACTGTGCTTGCCGATGAACAGGCTGGGAAAAGGTAAATCTCCAAACCCCAGATCGTTGAGACAGTGCACAGTGACCACAACACTTGTCAAGCTGTCAAAGTCTTTCAGATCACCGATCGGTCGGGTGTTCTCGTTGATTTCCTCCGGTTCGTCGACAATTCCTTGTTGAGCTTCCAACAATGCCGTTACCAACACTTCCAGAATCTTTTCTCGGGTCAGTTTCATCAGCGCCTCCATAGCCATCTTACATTAGGTAAGAATATCTTACCCAATGGAGGTTTTTCATGTCAAGCTCTTTTCTTTGAATTGCCGTGCCAAGGTTCAAGATTCCATTTTTCCTCAGGAAGAGGAGTCGAGTGAGGGAAGATCGTATGCGAAAGCAGCCGCGCTTTCTCCCTCTTTCCGAATGCGGGGTAGAGGGGAGCGAGGTATCATTGCAGCATTGAGCAATCGGCCAATTCTATAGATGGACAAATGCTGAGAAGATATGGTTTATTGGTGCCTGTAAGAACGTTTCACTCGTAGAGTGGCAGATAACGTTCCCGGTTGCTCAGAAAGTGCATGGAGAACGAATCTCCATGAAGTTGACTCCGCGGCATGGGCAGAGCACCAGAGGCGGTACAGGGAGGGAAATGGGCACCGGCAGTGTGGCCCGTGTTTGCAAGCTGCGCTGTCCTCGTCCTGTGGATTGGTCGCTGTGGACTCAATCTGCGGAATCGGTCGATGTTTGTTCATTGTTGAAACCCGGATTTCAGCGATTTGCTCTTTCCAACTCACAAGCCCATGGATCAGTTACTTGATCATGCATGAGGAAGCTATGAACGGGGGTAGACTTCTTCAAAGTCGTACGGTGCGATACTGGTAGATCCCCGTACAATTTTCTTGCAATTCCGAGTCTCTAACCTATAACTCGATGTTCAAGTTTTTCAGATGGGCGCAGAAGAGAAAGCGAGCACCGTGCGGGTTGCCCGGGTTTTGGCCCCACGGATTGTCTCACCATAAACCCGCATGGTTACTATACCGGGCCAAAAGACTTGAACATCGAGTATAAGCCATTGGATCAGCATGATATGCGAAAGCCGGGCTAACTCTGCCCACATCATGCAGCAGCAAATTACATGACGGACGCCGGCGGAAAGCCTCCGCGCGCGTTGGATCGTCAAAAGCATCTGGAAGGGACAGTATGATCCTGAACTTGGCCAAAGAGATTGCCTACAAAAAACTTCAGGATTTCTTCGACGGTCAAACTCCGTTTGTCCTGTTTGGAACAGGAACGTCTTGCTCGGTTAATCTCTGTTTTGGAATGGCTGCACTTAAGGAGCATCTCCTTTTAGATATCCGGGGCACCGACTTGCCTTCGAGCCAGCGGAAAGAGTGGGAAGCCGTAGTGGAATCTCTCGACGGCGGTGCGGATCTCGAATCAGCGATGGATGCAGTCAGAGATGAGGAGTTGACGAAGCGCATCATTTGCAGTACGGCTCAACTGATTGTCACTCATGACGCCAAATACAGTCCGGCAATCCTCAAGGGCGAAATTGTCTGGCCTCCCCTGCGCCTGTTCGAGCGTCTCATGGACTCGCCTACCAAACAAGATCAGGTTTTGCATGTCGCGACTCCAAACTATGATCTCCTGGCCGAACATGCCTTTGAGAAGGCCGACATCCCTTATATCACGGGCTTTTCCGGTCAAATCTGCCGCTCCTGCGACTGGAAGCAGGCGGAGCTTGGGATGACCTATGAGGAAATCATCCCCCCTCCCCGCAAGCGAGGTAAAGCAAAACGGCTGACTAAATTCAAGAAGCATATTCGCTTGTACAAAGTCCACGGCTCCCTGAACACTTTCAAGCTGAACGATGCCATCGTTGAAAACAATGCCTGGATAGCTGCTGTTCCCGAAGGAGTGGAGCGGATGATGATCACTCCCGGCTCATCAAAATATGAGAAGCTCCACCAGAATCGTAAGGAGCTGCTGGGAGAATACGACGCCGCGATAGAAAAGCACAAAGCCTTCCTCTTCGTAGGATTCGGGTTTAACGATAACCAACTGAACAACGATTCCATCAAGCGGAAGCTCAAAGGGCAAAAATGCCCCGGATTGATCATAACCCGTGACAGCAACGAACGCATCGATGCACTCGTGCAGGAGTGCGAGAACCTTTGGCTGGTATCCAAACCTCGGGATGCCGGAGATGATGCCACGAAGATTTCCAATTCTCGTTATCCCTACGGGCTGCGTCTCGATGGTAAGCGCCTGTGGGATTCAGGCGAATTTTCAAAAGAAATACTGGGAGGCTGAAATGGCTGTTTTCACTTTCGATAGCTCAGACCTTCTCGGCAAGGTCCGTGAGGTGGATACACGCAAGGTTTCCATTCTGGTCAAGAGCCACGAAGATCTTCGAAAGGCGCGCGTCGGACAGTTGGTTGCGCTGCAGATGACGGGAGCGGTGGAGTCCTGGTTGATCGGGATCATCGAAAAGGTCATCAAAACTGTTGCCCTACAGGATGAGCCTTCAGACGACGAAGAGAAGCCCCTGGATCAAGCTCCAATTGCCCGTGAAGTGGTCGTCAACACCGTTCGGTTGACACTGGTGGGGACGGTAAGATGGGACGCTAACAAAGGCAGGCCCGCATTCTCCCGCTCCCTCGTCCATGTTCCCGAGATCGATGCTGAATGCTACGTGCTCCGTGACACACAACTGGAAGCCTTCATGAATGTACTGACTGCCGAAGGTGACCGACAGCACTCGCTCGAGCTCGGGAAATACACGATCGATGAATCCGCCACGGCCTACCTGGACGGCAACAAGTTGTTCCAGCGACATGCGGCGCTTCTCGGAACCACCGGCTCAGGAAAGTCCTGGACTGTTGCATCGATCCTGGAACGGGCTGCGAATCTTCCTTCGTCAAATCTCATCGTGTTCGACCTGCACGGCGAATATCGCAAACTGAGCTATGCCCGACATCTGCGCGTACCCGGGCCCGAGGAGCTCGGCACGACATCCGGGGAGTTACTGTATCTGCCCTACTGGCTCCTCAATGCCGAGGAGATGCAGGCCATGTTCATCGACCGTTCGGAATTCAGTGCTCATAACCAGGTCATGGCTTTTCAGGATGCCGTGGTGGATCAAAAGAAGGCTACTCTCATACGTTTGGACAAGAGTGATGTTCTGGCGGCGTTCACTCTCGACAGCCCCATCCCCTTTTCAATCAGTGAGGTACTGAAAACCCTCACGGATCTGAACGAAGAGATGGAACAGGGCTCCAGGGGGCTCAAGCAAGGTAAATTCTATGGGCAGTTCAGCCGGCTTCTCATAAGGGTACGCAGCAAGCTTACCGATAAGCGGTATGGCTTTTTGTTTCAGGCACCTGAGACCGAGCACCGGTATGAGACCATGTCCGTCCTTACAGCAAAGCTCATGGACTTCCATACCGAGGGTACACAGGTGAAGGTGATCAATTTCTCCGAAGTACCCGCGGACATCCTGCCCGTGATGGTAGGCCTCGTTGCCCGAATTATCTACCAGGTCCAGTTCTGGACGGACCATGACAAGCGTCGGCCGCTGGCCTTCGTCTGCGATGAGGCTCATCTCTATCTGCCGAAGAAGGAAGGGCTGAACCCGGTGGAACAACGCGCCATAGAAGCTTTCGAAAAGATCGCCAAAGAAGGGCGGAAATATGGTGTGGCCTTGCTGATAGTGAGTCAGCGTCCCTCCGATGTCAGCCCGACCGTGCTCAGCCAATGCAACAATGTGATAGCCTTGCGGCTCACCAACGCAGAAGACCAGGCCACGGTGAAAAAACTGATGCCCGAGAGCCTGGAAAGCCTGCTCGATGTCCTCCCGATCATGGATATCGGCGAGGCGCTGGTCGTCGGAGATGCTGTTCTCCTGCCGAGCCGCATTCGCATTACCCCCCCTTCCGAAGAACCCATGAGCGCAACCATCGACTTCTGGACCGAATGGCAGAAACAGGCCGTTGAGCCGGACTTTGCCGGCGCTGTCGAGAACATGCGCCGCCAGGGAAGAGGTTGAGAAGATGAAACGCAATCAGTTCGGCGTAAACCTGGACGAGGGAATTCCTCTCTCCTCGAATATGGATTTTGCACAGCTCTACGTCGCCTGTTTCGGTGAAACAGTCGAACGTCTGCGTCTCTGGATGGAGGAAGGGGACAAGCCGTTGCTGCTCGGGGGGCAGATCGGCTCAGGGAAAAGCACGCTAATCAACAAGGCGTTTCAGGAAAGCACCAGGAAGCCGGATGTCGTTCTCCATTTTGACCGCGAAACTCTGAATCTGGATCCAGGCGATTTTTGGGGAATCATCCTGACCGGGTTTCTTGAACTGGCGTTGGCACGGGAAGTCGATCTGTCTTTCTCCCGACTGCCAGAAGAGCTCTGCGGTTATCCTCCGGGAGATTGGAGCTCGTTGATCGATGCGTTGGCTCCCCGGGATTTCTCCATGAGCTCATTTGCAGTTAAAAAGGAGCTACGGAAAAAGATAGCGCAAAACACCGAATACATCGGGACGATAGTGAGTGAAATCGGCAAGCGTCTTCAGAAAAGTGCGGGACGGCCGTCTTTTATCTTTGCCGCCGGCTTGGACAAGCTCGATATCTCCAGTGCTGCCTTTCTCGGCATGGAGGAAGTTGTGTCCGTACTCTCTGAATTCAAGACCTTGTTTGAAGTCAATGCCGTTCATCTCTTTTCCAGACCCGGTATGCCGTTCCATTTGACGGATCGTTTGCTCATTCCGGCGGCCCATGCGGACGATATGGTCGAAATGCTTTCAAGGCGCATGGGGGTTTATGCAAAGCCGATCAAAGAGGAGCTCGATATCCTTGCCCATTGGTCCGGTGGAAATCCCAGGCAGGCTCTGAGGCTACTCAGCCATTTTGAAACGGCTGGAAAGAACCGTAACCGGAGCACAGCAGAGAGTATAACCGTAGCCGTTCATGAAGCCACAGGGGACTTCTTCTCATACTCTCCAAAGCCTTCGACCGATCTGATGAATACAATACGGCGCTCCGCACAGATCAACGTGTCGCTCTTCTCTCTGCCCGGGGATCGTGACACCGCCCGACGAGCCCTCTACGGCAACTGGATCATTATCACCGGTATGAGCAGGGACACCTACTGGCCCGTGATTATCAATCCTCTTGTGGCGGCTGTGTTTAAGTCGCCGGAAACATTCGACGAGCCCGAAGTCAGACTTTTGAGAGGATACGCTGAAAGACACGGCATCAGTCCTATGGGGCTCAGTCTGAATCGACTTGATGAAAGAGGTCAAGAGAAAAGTGGCGACCAGCTTTTGTGGGAGCTCCTTGCCTCGGGGGTGGAAAAGCCGATCCACTCCAACCTGACCGAAATGCTCGATGTTATGAGTGGGGCACTCCTTTCGAAGGAACGGGCCGATAGGGTTATTATCGCTTACAAGGATCATGGAATCGTTGCAGCAGCACAAGCTTACCTTTTCGCGAAGGCTAATTCATATGAATATCAGCGATGCCTTCACTCGATGGTGGAAGGTGGACCGGGTAGAGAGCCTCTGGAAACGATATGCCGACTTCTTGCAGAAGATGCAGACATTTTCTCTTTTGAGCTCACAGGTGATTGGGAGCCTTCGCAATTGGAGGCACTGGACAGGCAGCGTGATCGTTTTCTGGATTGCCAGATGCTCTGGTGGATCTCTTTCCCCGAGTTGAAGAAGTATTTGCCTCACTGGACTCAGTTGCGGCAATTGTTCGAGGTCTTTGTGCTGGAAGACGAGTTGCTGGGGAGCATTTCCGACGAAGAAATCGGAGCCGATATGGCTTTTTACGAGGATCTGGCCGAAAACGAGCAAAGTGCGGAAGCTAATGTTGTAAGCAATCTGAGGACTGTCCTCGAATACCTGCATAGAGCACGGGAAGGAGAGAAGCGTGGATAAGGAAATAATTCGAGCCTATCTCTGGCAGGCGATGGTCCGCACGGGGTTTCGTCCATCCGGCACAAAGGATCAGAAACGCTGGCTTCAGCAGTACTGCAGAAGCATCAAGGATTTCTGGGAATTATCTTCGTATCCTTCCCCTCCCACGGAACAGAACGGCAAGATAAAAGGTTCCCTGGATTGTGCGGAACCCACCCTTCTTTTGGACTATGAGGTTTCCCTTACTGCGGAAAAGATCAAATTTGCGGTCCGCTTCCTATACCGGTCCCATCCTAACAGCAAGGAAGTGATGTGGGTTCATGACGTTGACGGCAAGTTTTTTTGCTTTCAGCCGCATCCATTTCTATCTCATCACAATAAGGACAAAGCTGCATTGCGCGAGTCTGCCGACGAAGATATAGAGGCCGTCGTAGAAGGTTTAATTATTCATCCCGCGGTACACCAACACATAGAGTCGCCGATACCCCATCGTCATGAAATTCGCATTGGAGGTGGGATAGACAATCCGTTCCTGTTTCTGTTCCATCTCCGATACCAGCTCTGCCCGATTCAGAAAAAGAGGGAGGCGGAAAGAAGACGTCTTATTGAACTGTTCAGGAACGCCATAAGGCTCAATTCATCCGTATCCGTCAGTGAACTGATGGCTCAGCCGTAGACGGAATGATGCCCGATCTTTCGCAACAATCTACGCAACATAACGCCGCTTATCGCGAATATAGGCGTGCAGAGCCTCAGTCGCACACGCCTGAACTGGACACGAAATGATCGAATTCATAGTTGAGCTCATTTTCCAGACGATAGGTGAGATTATCATTCAGTTGCTTGCCGAGCTTGCCTTGGAATTCGGATTTGAGTCACTGGCACACTCGCTTCGAGGCAGCCGGGACGCGAATCCTTTTCTTGCGGCCATAGGCCTCATTTTCCTTGGCGGCTTTGCCGGAGCAGTGAGTGCTTGGGTTCTTCCTCATAGACTGGCACCCATCTTCGGATTTAGAGGCATCAGCTTGCTGGTTGCACCGATTGCCACGGGAATGCTCATGCAGTCCTTTGGCTCCTGGCGAAGAGAGCGAGGAGCTGATCCAACATATCTGGCCACCTTCTGGGGTGGTGCCCTCTTCGCACTTGTAATGACAATGGTGCGATGGGTTCTGGTCGGGCGCGCATCCTGAGGCAACGCTCATAGACAGGCGGGTGGCCCCTCCTCCTCCATTGTCGAGATTTTCTTGAAAAATAAGAGATGATTAGCTATATTAGCTAAAATAACTAAAATCGAATGGCTGAAAAATCATGATAATCGTAAAAGCAACGGATATGAAAAACAAATTGGGCCACTATCTCCAGGTGGCCCTGGTGGAGCCGGTTGTTGTCGAGAAAACCAACCGACAAGTGGCCGTGCTGATGTCCATGAAGGAATATGAGCGTCTCACCAAAATCGAGGATGCTTACTGGGGGGAAAAAGCGAGAGCCGCAGAGGCAGAGGGGTATTTGAGCGAAGCGGAAGCCAAGGAATTCATTGAGGATTCTCTCAGTGTTAAAGCTTGATATTACAAAGCAGGCAGCGAAGTTCTTTCGCTCTTTGCCTGCCAAGCAGTATCGCCAGGTCTTCAACAAAATCCCCGCTCTTATGGAAGATCCGGAACCGCCCGATTCTTCTCCCCTTATCGGGTATCCCTACAGAAGAGCCGATATCGGAGAATATCGAATTATCTACAGGGTAGAAGAAGATTGTCTCAAAGTGGCTTTGGTAGGGAAAAGAAACGACGATGAAGTCTATCGCCAGCTTAAGAGCCACTGATTGCGGAAACGGGTCAAAGAATCCTCGCCACCTGAGCGCACTTGCGTGCGTATCCTTCCGAAAAAACCGTGGCAAGGGAATCGGTGGGGGCGCAGTCCGTCTCGATTTTGATGTATATTTCGGGCTTGAGCTCACTCAGAGGCTCGAAGTTCCGGATCATGTCCGGCAGGTGCAAAAGTCGTGCATCGGAGACGTTGCACTTCTCCTCCCGCTCCCTGAGCCTCTCTCGGATGACTTCCCCGCGGCTCACGCATTCGAGGAAAATTACATTGGTATCGAGATCGGTAGCGAGCTGGCGTACCTGATCCCTCCACTTGCGTCGCGAAAAGGAAGCATCCAGAATGACCGAGCGGCCGTTCCTGAGCTGATCGTGGGCAAGGGCAAGCATGTGGCCGTAGACCAACTGGCGCATCTCGCCGCGGTAGATGCCCTGATCGTAGGGGACAATACGGGGCTGATCAGGGAGGCTCCCCTCCCCTCCCCTGCGAAGCTTGTCGGACTGGAAGAGGGGCAGCGACAGAGAATCGGCGAGCAGGCGCGCCAACGCGGACTTTCCAGTTGCCGGAAGGCCGGAGAAAACCCATAAAGTGGGACGGCTGAACTGCACGGCGTAGCAATAGGCCTGCTCCAGGTATCTGAACGCTTCCTCCTTGAGGGCTAGCCGCGACTCTGCATCATCCACCTCCGTGGAGCGCAGGCAGGCCACTTTCACTTTCACTACGGCCCGGTAGGTGGCGTAAAAATCGATCAGCGAATAGAGCTCGAGATCATTGGCCCTCTGGACATAGGCAGCCAGCATGGCTCTACTCAGCCCGGAATGACCCAGATGCTCCAGATCCATTTGCAAAAAGGCAAGGTCCGCGATCACATCCCCGTACCGGAAACGCTCGTTGAACTCGATACAGTCAATGATCTGAATACCTTCAAAGAAGTAGATGTGCTCCGCGCGCAGGTCTCCGTGACAGTCACGAATGCGGCCCACTTGGATGCGGCGATCGAAGAGACTCTGCTGATACTGAAAGAAGGCGCGACTGGCCTGGCGGATGAATTCCCACCGCTCCCGCGGCACCAGGTCATCCACGAAGGGCTCTACCTGCTGGAAATTCTCCTCCATATTGATCCGGATCACTTCGGGATGGCCATAATGGTCAATCTCGGGGCTGCGAGAGCTACGCTCGTAGAAGGCCGCCAGATGACGCCCGAGCAGCTCCATTTCCGTCGTGCCGATGCCGCCCGCTTTCAAGAGCTCCTTCAAGACGGCATCATCGGGGAGCTGTCTCATCTTGACTGCATATTCCACCACTTCCCCGTTCCCCCCCAGAGAAAGACGCCCTGAATCCCCCTTCCGGATCTCCACCACTCCCTCATAGACGCCCTCACTGAGACGCTGGTTCAACGATACTTCCCGGCGACAGAAATAGTGGCGTGCTTCAAGCTTCGTGAAGTCGAGGAATCCGAAGTCCACCGGCTTTTTCAGCTTGTAGACCCATTCCCCGGTCAGAAAGACAGCGGAAATGTGGGTGTCGCGGCGTTCCAAACGAGAGACGGCATGAGGATAAAAGGAGGGATCGGACATAGCCAGGCAGATGTCTTCAAATCGTTCCAATGACTTCATATCAACCTCGCGAGGACGGTGGGAGGAACAGACGGACTGTGGGAAGGGAAAAAGGCTACCCGCATAAGATAGGACATATTTGTCTTATTTGTCCTATCCCTCCTATTTTTCGTTCCTGCACAGAGCATGGGAACGAGGAATAGGAGTAATAGGACAAATAAGACAAATATGTCCCATATTATGCGGGTAGCCGGGAAAAACATAGAGACGCGGGGAGAAGTAAACAAGCCCCCTCCCCCCGAAGCTCATCACTTTCCCTTGTAGCGCTCGATGCAGGCGTAGGCGCTGTGGTTGTGGATGGACTCATAATTTTCCACATCCACCATGAACCAGAGGACATTGGGGTCCACCTTCAGCTCCTTGGCAATGTCGCGGACTACGTCCTCCACGAATTTGGGGTTTTCAAAGGCTTTTTCCGTAACGAATTTTTCGTCCGGGCGTTTGAGAACGGAATAGACTTCGCACGAGGCTGCGTATTCCACCAGCCGCACGAGATCTTCGATCCAGATGAAACGTTTGAACCGTACGGCCAGGCGTACCATGCCTCTCTGGTTGTGAGCCCCGTGGTTGCTGATTTCCTTGGAACAGGGGCACACGGTGGTGATGGGAACGTTGACCTCCAAGACCAGATCGTAACCTGTTTTGCTGTCCAGGGAGCCGGAAACCCGACATCCGTATTCAATGAGGCCGGCGGTAGAGGTCACGGGGGAGAACTTCTTGATGAAATAGGGGAAGTTGACCTCCAGGTGGGCAGACTCGGCTTGAAGCCGCTCCTGCATGGCTTCCAGAACCTTCGAGAATTCCCGAATATCCAGATTTCCGTGGAATTCGTTCAGAATCTCGATGAAGCGGCTCATGTGAGTGCCTTTGAACTCACGGGGCAGATTCACATACATGTTGATGGAAGCCACCGTATGCTGCAGCCCGTTGTTCCTGTCCATCACCGTGATGGGGTAACGGATCTCCTTCACCCCTACCTTGTCTACATTGATGTTGCGGTAATCGATCTGATTTTGGACATCAATCATGGAGCTTCTCTCTCTGCTACTTCTGAGCGGCCCCAACCTCCGTTGCGCTCACCAGGTTTTGCGCAATTTGTTCGAGACCGGCTGTGGTCGCCTCGGCCAGATTCTCCGGAAAAGCACCCCGGAGATCCCCCTCGATAATTTGCTCGTCATAGGGAATGAATCCCAGGAACGTATAATCAGGCAGACTTCGGGTCAGGTACTCGCGATCCTTGTCGCCCCGTACCTTATTGCCCACAAGTGCAATATTTGTCAATCCGATATCTCCGGCGAGCTCCTTGATTCTGAGTGCCGTCTCGATACTGCGCCGTCCCGGCTCCACGACGACTATGAGCCGATCCACGGCCTTCGAGGTGCCGCGGCCAAGGTGCTCGATCCCCGCTTCCATGTCCATCACCACCACTTCGTCCCGCCTCAGGATGAGGTGCATAACGAGGTTCTTCAAAAGCACGCTCTCGGGGCAGACACATCCAGTTCCGCCCTTCTTCACTCCACCCATCACCATGAGGCGAACACGCTCACCGCTTCGAACCGCCAGTTTCTCCGGAAGATCGTCCACCTTGGGATTCATCTTGAAGATGCCTCCGAAGCTCCCGGGCACCGATTCCGTCCGCTCGGCCACCAGTTCCTTCATCTTGGAGATGGGAACGATTTCTGAAGCTCCATCGATCCCCAGCCCGTTGCCGAGGTTTGCGTCGGGATCGGCATCGATAGCCAGCACGCTCTTGCCCTGTCCCGCGAACCACTTCACCAAAAATGCAGACAGAGTCGTCTTGCCGACTCCGCCCTTACCGCTTACAGCAATTTTCAAGGGTCTTCCTCCGCTACAATTTATTTGTGCCGTCTCTATGAGCCGCTACGGCCGCTCTCGGATTATATTGACCATCCATTATATGTTTTGCCGGCCTGAGAAATCAACCTCTACTTCCCCCTTCATAGAGCACGCAGCTTCCAATCGAGACATCGTGCAGCTCGGGAAAACACCGTCATAGCCGGGATCTTCCGCACGCGAATACTTCTTTTCAAATGAATACGGATCTACTAAATGAATGATGGATAGGGATCTGGAAGAGCATGATCACAGTGGCACCGCCTTCCCAGGCGGCGGCTACCCACATAAGGCGGGACATATCTCACGCGAAGACGCGAAGGCGCGAAAAAAGAGCCGGTTCCTCTTAGCGTCTTCGCGCCTTCGCGTGAGAACTATGCTTGAGCTTGCTGCTTCCAGAGTGTCCCGGCTTATGTGGGTAGCCCAGGCGGCACATGTTAGTGGCAGGCGAGCCCCGGGTTCAAACCTCCATCTCCATGGCGCCCCCGTGCAGGACAAAGCAAAGCCAACCGTGAGCCACACAAAGGACTCGTCCATGATAAACGAAATAGAAATCATAACGAAGGCCGATCAGGCGGCCCGGGAAAAGGTTCAGGCAGCCGAGGCCGAGGCTGCGGACATCCGGTCTCGGGCGTTGCGTGAAGCCGAAGAGATCGCTTCTGGAAGAAAGAGGGATCTTTCCGCCTCCTCGGATGAAGAGCAGGAAAAAATCCTTGCGGAAGCCTGCTTGAAAGCCGAGCGGACGCTGGAAGAGGCGAACCGCTATATAGATCGTATGCAAGAGAAGAAAAGACTTGTCCTGGATGAGCTGGTCGATAACTTGTTCAAGAGGGTTATAAGCCTTTGATCGTGAGAGTCTTCAGATACTCCTTTGCCCAGGCCAAAGCCAGGTCTATGAGGGGAAAGCTCCTGAGCCCCGATGACTGGCACTATCTTTTGAGGATGAAAGGCCTTGAGGATATACTGAAATACTTGAGCGGCACCGATTATAGCCTGGTACTGTCCCGTTTCTCGGGCGCTAGGCTCGAGGCCGGGGCAATTTCCCTTGCGCTCCATGACGACCTTTTCGCTGCCTATGCCAAGCTGCTGAAGGCGGTACCTTCGAAAAGCTCTCACATCCCGAGAAGCTTCCTTTCGCTCTACGAAGCCGAAAACCTCAAGACCATCCTTCGGGGATTGTTCCAAGGTAAAGCCGCTGCGTACATTCGATCCCTGCTCTATCGCCTCGGCCCTCTTTCCCTGTTACCGGTTGAGGATCTTTTGGAAGCCCGGCAGGTTGCGGAGGCAATAGAGCTTCTGAAGCCGAGTCCCTTCCATCGCCCCCTGTTGCATGCCCTGCCTCAATTCCACGCCCAGGGAAGGCTTTTTCCTTTGGAGAGGGCCATCGACATTGCGGTGATGGAAAATATTCATGAAAGCTTGAAGTTCGTAAGCGGCTTAGATCGCAAGGGGGTCGAAATTTTGACCGGTGAATGGATCGATCTGGCGAATCTTTCATGGATTGTCAGACTTCGCCGGCTCTACGGCCTGTCACCCGAGGAGACGATCAACTATACCGTGCCGGGTGGACGATATCTTGGCTTGAGAGAGCTTGGGGCGGTGGCGAGAGCACCCGACCGGCCTTCATTTCTTTCTGCCTTGCCTCACCCCTACGATGAGGCTCTTGGCAGAACTGAAGACTGGGAGCAGATTCAGACTCTTCTGAGCAAGTGGTTTGTCGGAGAGCTTCAGAAGACTTTCTCCCAAGACCCTTTTCAAATCAGATTGGCATTGTCCTACCTCCTTCTAAAGGAGCTCGAGGTTAAATCCCTGGGCAGCCTCATAACGGCGGTAGAGCTCGGGGAGCCGACCGGAAATCTCGTAGATTTGATCAGCTTGCCGGTAAAGGGGGGCGCTCATGTTTAAATCCGAGAAGCTGGTGAGGATCACAATCCAGGTGCCCGAGCAGTTCATATCTTCGGCCACGGGAATTCTCGCCCGCTTCAGGCTGCTGCATCTCATAAGGATCGATGAGACTCATCTCGGACGCCTGGGATACGTGGCTGAAACCGATGGGGGTCTTTTCAAGGAATATGAAGAGCTTTTAAATGAGCTTGAAAGCCTCGTGGAAATCCTTGGGATTCGCCCCGACGGTGTAAGACTGGACGAAGAAATCATCCCTGAAAAAGATGTTTTCAAAATTAAAGAAGGCCTTGGCGAGATACGACAGGAAGTGGATTCGGCTTTAAATCAGAGGGAGGGAACGGAGCTCGCGCTGAGAAACAAGAAGAGCTTCCTCGAAAGATTCAAGCTCCTGCCCGATGAGCTGGATCTCTCACAATTGCGCGACCTTAAGCTCGTCGACCGGATGATCGGCCTTGTTCCCGCCCAAGGTCTCGATCGGCTCGAAGAAAGCCTGTCGGAAGTCTACCATGCCTTTATCGATATAAGCGCCTTGCAAGGGCGGGCCGTGATTCTCGTTTTTGGCCTGAAAAAGGACTGGCCCGTTTTCGAACGGGCTCTGAAGGGGGCACTCTTCGATCCCATAGAAATTCCGCCTCAAATCACCGGGACCGTGGCTGAGATCGTTGCCGGCACGCAGATCGAGATCGATGCGCTCGAGAAACAAGCACAGGCCCTCGCCAGGGAGCGGGAAAGGCTCGAACACCGGTTCGGCCGGCAGCTCCTAACACTTAGAGAGAGGATCATAGCGGCACAACAAATCCTTTCCGCCCGCCGCCACTTCGGAAAGATAGACAAGAGCTACATCATCTCCGGCTGGATACCGGACCGGCTTTTTGCGTCCCTTCAGGAGAATCTGCTCAAGGCTACCGTCGGCGGAGTTGTCTTCGAGAAGGTTGCCCCTGAAGATTTGAGGGAAGTGAGGAAAGGCATCGTAAACATCCCTATCCTCTTCAACAACCCTATCCTCATCAGCCCCTTTGAAAAGCTCACCAACCTCTACGGAACGCCAAGCTACCGGGAAATCGAGCCCACCTTCTTTTTCGCACTGAGCTTCTTGCTCATGTTCGGCATGATGTTCGGCGACGTCGGTCAGGGCGGCATTCTTTTCTTCCTCGGCTATCTCGTTTTCCGCCGCTTCTACAAATATACGGACTACGGAATCATCCTGATGGAGTGCGGCCTGAGCTCGATGCTTTTTGGCTTCCTCTACGGAAGCGTCTTCGGCCTCGATACCATCGTTCCGGCTCTGTGGTTCAGACCCATGGAAAGTATTCCCTATTTCGTGAAGGTGACTTTAACGATGGGAGCGGCCATGGTAAGCCTGGGACTGCTGCTGAATTTCATCAACGCTCTGAGGCTCGGGGAATACCGGACTCTCTTCGGCGCGAGCGGACTGGCGGGAGCACTCATCTACTGGATGAGCGCCGGGCTTGGCATAAAGTATATCCTCACGGGGCGGGTAGCGCCGGGCGAGCTGAGCGTTTTGGGCTGGTCGGCCGCCGTGCTCATGACCATCATAGTCCTTCATCGTCCCCTCTATCGGCTTTTCATCAAAGGAGAACAGCCGGAGCCCTCCATCGACAAGGGAGCCGGCCTTTTTACCGAGCTCATGGAGTCGGTTGTGGAGCTCCTGGATGATCTCATTCGGTTCGTGGCCAACACGGTCTCCTTTATCAGACTGGCCGCCTTTGCCCTTTCGCATGCGGCCCTTTTCATAGCCGTTTTTTCCGTTGCCAATATCGTCTCCGGTGAAAAGGGAACGGGAATTTCCTACTGGTTGGTCGTGGCGGCGGGGAACATCATCATTATTCTTTTGGAGGGCGTGGTAGTTTCCATTCAAACAGTGCGTTTGGAGTATTATGAGTTCTTCGGCAAATTCTTCAGAGGCGGTGGAGAGAAATTCAAGCCTTTTGACAGAGAAACCGGTGCGGAAGAAAGAAAGTTGTAGCGGCTACCGGCATAAGACGGGACATGCCTAAGGCGGAGCTTGTGTGTTCACCGCAGAGGCGCAGAGGACGCAAAGAAAGCGCAGAGAAACTTTAGAGATTTCCAAGAGCTTTTCTCTGCGTTTCCTCTGTGTCCTCTGCGCCTCTGCGGTGAAGAAGGCTCAGCCGCTATCCGCTCAGAGTATATTGAATCGATAGGTTGTCCCGCCCTATGTGGGTAGCCCATTGTTCTTCTGCGCGGAATTCCTCTTGACGCACCTGTTTCATGCGATTATAATCGTTAACACTATGAATGATAGCGCTGCAATACAGATCGATGAATTGTTTCGGTACCAGATCCGAAGGTTTCAGGAGCTGATGGAGGAGACTCTACATTGCTGTCAGACCCGGACTCAGTATCTTTCGCAGAAGTTTGACATCCCTCAGGCCGAGCTGCGCTGTTTGATGCTCTTCCGGGGGGAGCGCTATCTGACGGTGAAGGGCATCGCGCAAAAGCTGGATGTCGCTAAAAGCCGCGTGACGAAGATCATCGAGGGGCTGCTGAGCAAAAAGCTTGTGGAAGCCATCGACGATCCCAAGGATGGGCGTGTCAAGCTTATCAGTCTCACGCCGTTTGGCGCGAGGAAATCCGAGGAGATTGCCGCTTTCAACGCCGGTCTCCACGAAAAGCTTCTGCTGGAGCTCGGCCCCGAAGATCGAAAGATCGTCCTTTCCTCGTTGGAAATGCTTCGCTCCAGTATGGAAGCCATCAAGAAGCAACTGATCTGAGGCCCCGCGGAGCTGCCTCGCGGCCGGGATTGGGTCTGTGCCCATCCCGGTAATGTGGTGTGTCCGTATGAAGCGGGATTTGGGTTGTCTAATAGTTAATAGGGTTAACAATAGTATGTCGTAGTGAACGGCATCTTTTCCGAACCCTTAACCTGAGATTTTAAGGAGTCATTATGGCGACGGAGCTCGAACACCTCGAAAAGCAGATCACGGAAATCAAACAGCAGATGGAAGCCCTGTCCGGCAGAGTGCCGCAGAACAAGCTGTCCATGATCGTTTTCAGCGGCGATTTGGACAAGGCTCTGGCTTCCTTTATAATCGCCACGGGTGCGGTGGCCATGGGCATGGAAGTGGTCATGTTCTTCACCTTCTGGGGCACCCCCGTCCTGCGGGACAGCAAGAAGGTTGCGGGTCAGAAGGACTTCATGGGAACCATGTTCGGGGCCATGCTGCCAAAGGGAGCGAGCGCGGTGAAGCTTTCCAAGATGAACATGGGAGGGATGGGCACCGCCATGATGAAATCCCTCATGAAACAGAAAAACGTCGCTACCCTCGACGAGATGATCCAGATGGCCGGGGAGCTTGGCGTCAAGATCTACGTTTGTGAAATGTCCATGGATCTCATGGGCTTCAAGCGTGAAGAAATGATCGACTACCCGGGGCTCGATTATGCCGGTGTGGCCACGTTCCTGGAAGAGGCCATGAACAGCAAGGTTCAGCTCTTTCTCTAGAGAAGACAGTATCCAACGGGAAGTTAACATAATGAAGAGGCCGCGCAGCTCAGTGCTGTTGCGGCCTTTTTATTTTGAGAGGGGCAGGCCTTGCCCTCGGATATTTCACTTCCTTCCTGCCTTGCGATCCTGCCACGATTGCGCTCAAGCGCTCGAGAGACATACTGTACCGAAACGAAAGGGGAACTGCCGCATCATGAGACATAGTTATTGACATGTCGATTGGAGCCATGAGAAAAGTGATATATATCGCTCAATTGACCCTTCGTGGACTAAATACTCAACAAAGGATGAAGAACATGGTCAAGAAACTCTCTTGTCTCTTACTGATGCTCGTCATGACGGGAATCGCCGCTGCGCAGGAGCCGCCCCGTGCACCGGATGCCTTTCAATTCCCTGATTTGATCAACAGAAAAGCCTTTCAGCGCTGGTGGTGGGCGTACGAACAGCGAGCCTATCCTTTGGGGGAAATCCCCGACAAGGCTCATTGGCGCGGACTGGAGCGGAGCGCCATGAATTCGGTTCCGCTCAGTATCGAGCCGGCTGCGACGAACAAGTGGGTAAGCCTCGGGCCGGCTCCGATCGTGGGGGGACAGATTGGTCGAACCCTGGTCTCAAGAAAAATGAGTGGACGAGTGACGGCCATTGCCGTGGATCCGGTCAATCCGGCTCACTGGCTGGTTGGCGCGGCTCAAGGCGGGGTGTGGGAGAGTTTGGATGGGGGGAAAACCTGGAAGCCCAAGACCGATGCCCAGGCTTCCCTGGCCATGGGAGCGATAGCTTTTGCTCCAAGCGATCCGGGCGTCGTTTTTGCGGGAACGGGCGAAGCGAG
>Ga0209749_1000596_pt1 | contig 45609 bp, 40 predicted proteins | sample EPASupsiteSAE347_FD_187267 | JGI IMG/M metagenome (GOLD analysis project Ga0209749, IMG submission 187267) | Bioremediated contaminated groundwater from EPA Superfund site, New Mexico - Sample SAE3-47 (SPAdes) (version 2) | ecosystem: Environmental > Aquatic > Deep subsurface > Groundwater >...
CCAGTAGCTCCTCTTTTCAGCCCTGCTCGCTTGCCATTGTGTCATCGAATTCCTCCTCAAATCTTTTGGAGAAATCCTTGACATAATTTTGTGATGCTGTGAAGATGTGGTTAATTAGACGCTTACGCTATTTTCATGCTTTGCCCAGTCGCCCTCAAGATCTTCTTTTGTAATAAACTCAAAACTGGACCCAAGCGTATCACCAACTTTTGATGTCGGGTTAAGAATAAACCACTGATCACGAGCAAGAGAAAACTGCAAAATGTTGCTGCCAATCCCGCCACTCACAACCCAAGGCTCGATCATAAGAAATTCTGCCTTAATCGCGAATGCATCTCGACTACCGGAATTGACAACCTTGATTGCATAGACATTCTTACCTTCGTATGTGGTCTTCGCAATGGTTGGGGAGATTTCCAGCTTGGGACGATGCCGATACATAATGAATAGGAACAATGCAGAAGCAATAAGGCTCCCGATAGCACCCGTCGATAGACTTTCAATTATACTCATAACGGTATTAGTGGCAACTGATAATGATTAAATTAATCCTCATAGCATGCCCTGATCCAGCTTCCATGTTTACTCTCATACACAAAAGAAATTGTCGTGGGTGATTTATGTTCCAAATATTGCCGCATATCCATTTGGATTACCTATGTATAGGGCATTGGTCTGCTAACTATGGCTGGAGCTTAACGATTTTCTGGGTGGAATCTGAATCGCATTGAAATCAAGCACACATGAATGAATATGTCAATGGAAAATTGGGAATAATATCATGATATTTCATATCCGGATGCATATCCTATTGGCGACCTCCATCATCATACAACGAATAGGCATGAAGTAGAACACCAATAATCCACAAAACGCATACCCAATAACCACATCATAGGCGACAATCACCGACACCGGTCATTCCTGCGCTAAAGGTGCGGATATATTTGAAATAGCTATTGACATTCAGCCGATAGGGTGAGAATACCGTATCCATAGGGAGCAGCCGCACCGCTAGGAGCAGTACTTGGCTTTATCACGGCTCCCGTCGCAATAGACGGTAGGTTCATCTGATATGACAACGGTAATGTCTTGGATACGAGTACGAACCTGATGTGTGCGGTGCGGGACAACGGGAGTGATATAAACTGGGCAAACGCCAAGCTTTATTGCGATAATTATCGTGGTGGCGGATGTACGGGTTGGCGGACGCCGACTCAGGACGAGCTGATGGTGTTGTATCTATGAAAATTCGCGGTTGGGTATATATTATTAAGAATGATGCGATGCCTGGACTTGTAAAAATTGGCTATTCAACAAAAGACCCTCATTTACGAGCAAGGGAATTTGACGGTACAGCATCGCCGCATCCATACAGAGTTGTCTATGACGCCTTATTATTCGAACCCAGAGAAGTCGAACAAAGAGTTCATGCCCTTTTGAAGGATAAGAGAGAAGGGAAGGAATGGTTTAGATGTTCAATAGAGGATGCTGTGAATGCGATACGGACAGTAAATTCTGACCAGCAGCCGATTGAGACTATGAGTCAGCAGATTGTATCAGATCTCAGTACGGTAAGATTTGTTGACTGCCAAGATGGGACGACATTAGACACAAGTACTGGCTTGATGTGGGCATCAAAAGATAACGGCTACGATATCAATTGGGCGAATGCCAAGAGTTACTGTGAGAATTACCGGGGTGGCGGTTATACCGATTGGCGGATTCCAACAGGGTATGAATTGGATGAATTGTATGATGATGCTTATATTAGTAAATCAGCCTGTGGTGATGAAGTACATTTACCGGAATTGATCAAACTGACGGATATTTGGGTCTGGACATCAGAATCTCACTGTATTGAGTTCAAAAATGGCGCAATGGTTATGACTCTCCAGTCAGCCGACCACAGCCGGGCACTCCCGGTACGTTCCGCCAGGTAGATCACCTGATCATCCGCGACCGCACCGGCTGTTACTCAAGAAGCCCCAGAAACGATATCAGTTCTATTCCCTTGGCTAAAATCCCTGTTTGGCAGTTTATATCTTCGTGGGGGGCGAGGGTCGGAGCCTACGAATAAGGAACCATTCGTTACATCAAGTGCCCATGTTGACCATTGGTCTTTATATTTATTTTTGAGATCTATACCCGCAGGATATAGGCAATGTATCCTATCCGAGTTCTGAAATATCCATCGTGCTTTCTCCTCCTCGGATCGACACGCGTAGAATGGTCCGCAGTAGTCGGCGTCTATGAGGCCATAGGCGGAGGACTTTTGTTTCTTTTTCTTATTGTAACTTCCGGGAGTCTTACCCCAATTTACGCGACGACCTGGACCATCATAGTCTAAAGCGTCTCTCATCATTTTATCTATCTCCTTCTTCTTCATCTTCGTAGCTCCTTCGATCTTCTTGGCGCTTATGATCAATAGTTGCCCGTTTTTGAGCTTCATCCGACAATACGTCCCGGCCTGACCAATCTTTTTCGTAAGACCGGGAAGATTTGCTTCATAGACACCTTGATAGAGGAATAAACAGCGACCAAAAACAGCCCATGCTTTGGAAATATACGCATCAATAAGCCTTTCCCGGCAGTCCTTACATGCCCAAAGCTTGCAATAGAGAGGGAATGGAGACGACGGCCCGTTTTGGGTAAGCATCGCGACCCAACGCCCACAAAGGCCCCCGAAGGTAGCATGTGTCTGCCCATGAACTCGCAAACAGAAAAATCCTCAATAAAATCAGTGTTGTGCAAAACATCGTCATTTGCTCAATGAATACAGCAGTTTGTAGTGTCATGCGAAAGAGACTTGTTCGTATATACCTATCTTTTCTATAGACCAACTCTCTTTTGATCCGTACCGTAAGCCACCGTAATTAAACAGATATCAGCGATAATTTGTTAAACGCTGAAATCATTGAGTTTTCCCTGATCGACAAACTCATTTCCCAGGCGACGGATTTCGTCAATGCCAGTACCTGTCTGCTGTTCCGCCATCGCCCTTACTCCTTCGCACGATCCACGAGCCAATCAATAGTGGCTGTTCGCTCGTAAAACGTCTTGTTGCCGATGATGATGCGTTCTTTAATCCCGGTGCCATCTGAATCGGCGTTAGCGCAGGTGCCCCACGCAACGAGCTCGTTCAAAAGTGGGTCTCGCCGGGAGATCAGCTTCTTTTCGGTTGGGAACATCGACTCAAGATGTTTACGAAGTTCTTCCCTGCTCATGACCTGTTTCCGCTCTTTCTTGTCATTCATTGACCTTACCTCCATTGGTTTAGTTTTGTCTCTGGCAGGTAATATAGGACAATTAAGCGAAATTGTCCTGCTATCAGGAGGAATTAGCGGTGTATCTTCCCAAAGGATAACAGTCCGAATCCGTTGATTATTCCGCTCAATGAGACCGCTATGTAACCGACAAGTTGCCGGGCAAATTATTGCAGTGGTTGATTGATTAAGTGGATGTAACTATTGATAAAAATGGCAGGATAACCGCTAATCGTGATTTTGGTAATGTTGCTTTCCAAAAGCATAAAGCCTCTGTGCACCGATCTTCTTTTGTTCTCTTTTACTCGTGATTATCTGGAGCAGATTTCCGATGAAATCACGCCTCTCTTTTCCAGTATTCACGGCATATAAGTCATTACAGTTTAAATGACGTTGCTTGATAACACGGTAATCTTTCTTGTTATTGGCAAACTCTTTCTTGGCTGCAACTTTTAGCTTCTTCTCAAGATCAGGACCTTTAAATCCATTTTTCTTGACTATGTCATAAAAACGTTTAACCTCTTGCCAGACTTGAAGGGGGAAGAGCGGCTCGTCGTTGTGACTCTGTTGAGTTGCATCTGGATCTGTGGTAGCATTTTGCTGTAGGAGATAGGCCGCCATTATGTGAGGAATTATTCCTTTTTCCCGCTCGTAACGCATCACCTCGTCAATGTCGAAAAGGAAAGTTGCTATATCATCAACTGTGGGTTGACCAATGCCACACATACCCTCACGGTTAGGAGGTTCACGAACAAACTCTCTCTGCATTTTGAATATGCACGAAAAATCAAGGGGATGATATGCCATGATTTCTCCACTAAGAAATAGGGATGCAAGGTTGTACTTGTTAAGATCCCAACGTTCGCAAAGCTCCTCGAATGTGACCCATGGTTCCATCATAATTGTTGCGCCTCCTGTATGCGCTCCTGATGGTTAGTGGGGGCAGGGCGCTCAGGATTGCGCCTCTTCGGTGATCAGCCTATCCCCCGGTGTATCTCTACAAAAACACCTTGTAACCGATATTCAGGGCCTTCCCCAGGCGTTTCGCCATTTCCTTACCGATGGGACGCTTGCCGTTCTCCATCTCGCTTATATGGCGCTGGGGAATTCCGATCATGTCGGCCAACTGCTTCTGCGTGAGCCCTTCACGGTAACGTCCTCCACGCAGACAAACACCCGGCAGATCTTCGTCCTTGTATTCAGGGAATAACTCCCTCCAGGGAACAGAATCCGAAGCGTCCACAAATCCCAGGGGTTTCAAGGTTTCAACTGCTTTTGCCATGTTTGCAATCGGCCCGATGAACCTCAGTTCGATCTTCTCAGTAGGGTGCTTTCTCGTGTGTCCCTGCATAAATCACCTCAATCAGTCTTATCTCTTTGTCCATGAGTTCCCATATCGCCACATAGGTCGGGTGCCCCTTCTTCAAGTGGCAATGGTAACGGTTATCCGACAGGGCGCTGAAGTTTGGCCAATCGCCCCGGATAGGTCCATGTAATTCCATGTCCCGGATGAGCTCGGTTAACACCTCTCTTACCCTTGATGGTAAGTTTCTCACCTGCTTTTCCGCTCGCCGTGCAACTTCAACCGTCCATTCCATGATTCACCGTATACCAATAAAAAGTATTTGTCAATTGTCGATTTTGTTAGTTCACCACTTGCTCGGCCTGCTGCTCGGCGGCCTTATCCTGCTTCCATGCTGCTCCCAAAGCCTTTGCAGCGTCCCTCAGTCTGTTTTCGCTCAGATGTGCATATCTCTGGGTCATTACGTTTGTCTTATGGCCAAGGAGCTTTTGGACGGTGTAAAGGTCGGCTCCCTGCTCGATCATCCATGAGGCATAGGAATGGCGGCAACTGTGAAAGCATATTTTCAACCGCGGGTCGTCAATGCCTTCATTTAATTTAAGTTCATCTACAGCCCTTTTGAAGGTGAGAGAAATTCGGTCTAACAGCCCTTTGCGCCCGGTGAAAACATGATCCGAAGGCTTCCTTTCGGTTCGGTTCTCCTTTGCGGCCCGGTCCTGATCTTCGGCACGGCTTTTCAGCATTGCCGCCGCTTGTTCCGTCAAGAAGGCATAACGTGATCCGGCTTTTGCGTCTCTGATCGTCAATACGCCTTTGGTTGTGTCCACATCCTGCCATGTCAGAGAGGCAATTTCACCGAAACGCAAGCCGGCATGAAGGGATAGCAAGGTCATATCGTGAACATCCTGCGAGCTTTTTTTATTAAGTAGGTTAAGCAGCGCCGTTGCTTCTGTCTTGGTCAAGAATCGCATCCGGCCATTGTCGGGCTTCGGAAATTTAACGCTTGCCGTGGGGTTTGGCCCGTCAAAATCTCCCAGGCGCTTTGCCGTGTTGTATATTTGTCTTACAACCGAAAGGGCATATTCGATTGATCGTGGCGACTGCCCCCCTGTTGCCATGTCCCGTTTCAACCTTTCCAAGTGAAATGGTGCGATGTCCTTCATTGGCAAATGTCCCAAGGCTGGTTCAATCCAAACCTTATAAAGTCCTTCTTCACGGGAAACAGTTCGATCTTTTTTGTCTGCTTTCGCTTGTGGCAAATAATCATCGTTGAAGAACGTGCCGAAAGTAACGGCTTCCTGTTCTTGGCGTTCTTGCTCTGCCTGCTCTACTTCTTCCTGTTTGCGTCTGATCTCTCTCTTTTCAGACAATCGTGACGGCCCCTCTCCCTTGGTTGCAGCGTCCCGCAGGTCGGCCAGGATCTTCACAGCCTTATCCAGAGTAATTCCCGTTTCAGATGCCCATCCTAAGCCTTCTTCAATACGCTTTCCACCTTCCTGATGGCGAATAGTGTAATAGATGTCAGGTTTCTTCCCATGTCGTCGGGTCGGGTGCAGCCGGTATCTTATCCCTTTGTAATTTGTCTTGTGCCACTCCATATAGACCTCCTTTGAATAATCAACGGGTCTCCCAGTCCCCACTCTGTCCCCACATTTCCCTTGAAATATGATGTTTCATAACTCGTCATCATGGAGGCACTATAAGCATAAGTAGCTTGAATGTCAAGATGTAATTGATTATTTATGAAAGGTCATGAAAGGTATCTGTAAGGACTCTGACTCCGTGAATCAAGGTTCAAATCCTTGTCTCCCAGCCAAATAAAATCAAGGGGTTAGCCGATGGAGGCTTAACCCCTTTTTGTTTGCTTTGTCTCTTTCTCTAATGCTTCACGCTTTACATGGTGGACTAATTGGCGTAGCTCGCGTGGAGGGCTTCCGCATTAGACGCCCAATCTCTTGAACATATCATCGGCGTCTTTGCATTCTGTAAGGCCTTTTCCTTCTTCGCTGTCCCGGAATACGGCCATCGTCTCCTCATTGGGAATCTCTACAGGGAAAGGGAGTCCTCGGCGCAACTTCACTTGACGGAAAAAGATATTGATCGCCTCAGTGGTTGAAAATCCCAAACTATGCAGGATTTCTTCAACCTCACTTTTTAGCTCCCGCTCAGTGCGGGCGTTGATCATCGCTGTCCGTGCCAAATTGTCAACCTCAGTTTATTTTTCTCCCTTGTATTGCATTTGTGTTACAATGTCCATCGCCAATTTCAAGGGTTCACTGCCCCATAGTCTTGACAATCCATAAATGACTTTCCCCACAGCTCAAGGCGATGGTGGCAAAAGTGTGCCGGGTTTGTTTCATCTCTCTAAACGAAATGTTAGCCTTTTTCAGCGCCGGAAGCCAAACCATTTTTCTCAAGGTCACCGAACGTGATTTTGACCCGGCAATGATTCAGTCCTGATTCATCCCCGTGATCTATGGGCAGCTCACGCCGGTATTATTCCCATCGGACAAAGTCTGATCTTCAACATCAAATATCCTGACCAGTTTAAACGCCCATTTCTCATCCCATATTCATCCTTCCCCTGATTGTTAAAAATAGCTTTCGGGATTATCTTAGGGCCGAAAGAAAGAGAGAGGAGACATAAAGACCATGACAACCATCAATCAAAAAATCGAGTTCAATCCCGGGAGAGACATCCTTGGGAAGACGATAGAGAGAAACAGGACCAGCCGGTTTCATCAGGCAGGTCTCAAAGGATTATAAACCGTATCAAAAGAGAGAGGAGAAACGATCATGAAGAAGACAGGAGCAAAGAAAGAAGAGAGATTCGCAAAGAAGGCCGGCAAGACCTGGTTGGACCCCATGTGCACCCCCTTTGAAACCAGGTAGATCAGGACAGGTATCAACGATAACGATTCTTAACTTAAGAGAGAGGAGGCAAGGATCATGAAAAAGGAAAAGAAAGCATACAAGGGTTGGGTTGACCCGATGGCTACGCCTTATCAATACAAGAAAGGATGATTGCCAGGCAAAGATAGAGTCCGCCATAGCGGCAGGAGTTGTCGAGAGAGGTAAAGAGACCGGACGATATGATTACCTGCCTCTCTCAAGGTTAAGGGCGGCGTCGAATAGATGCCGCCTTTAATTTCTTAAAGAATGAATTCACCGGCAAAAAAGGTGATCATTATCGATAAAAAGGAGAATAAACATGCAGAAAGCAAAAGACAAGAAAGATGTAAAAGATTTGAAGACACCGGAAGCTGATATCCTTGTTTGTCTGGTTAATGGCGAAGTTCCGTAACCCGTCAACTCCATTCCATCCCTGACCAAGCCCCTGACGTCATATGATCCAGGGGCTTTTTCTTTTTGACCTCAGCTGTTGTTTCCGATATGCTCTTCGCCTGATTTTGCCGCTATCCTAAACAAGGAGCAATAAGTTGAATATAAAACCATGGAATGCCTGTCTATCTGTGTTTATGGTCATCTTGATCCTCTTATGTTTTCCAACTCTCTCTCATGCAAAACCCCCAAATAAAATCACGAAAACCAAGATCATCAAATACATTCCGCAAATTCCTTTAGAAAAGAGAGAAGGACACTGCTGGACCAATTCCAATCTCATTCGACGATCAGATGTCTGGCGATGCATGATCGGTAATGAAATTTTTGACCCCTGTTATACCGCCCAGAATAAAACAACAATTGTCTGCGACGCCCGGCCTGACATTAAAAACCCATCTGGATTTGTCCTCAAGCTTACCAAGCCATTACCAACACCTGATGTTGCCAAAGGCTCCTCTTCATCAGCGTCTATGATTGAACTGGAGGATGGAACAATCTGTGATTTTATCTCGGGTGCATCAGGCGCTACAGATGGAGTCAGAAGCGAGAGAGTTGGCTATTCTTGCAGGATCAGCAGTCAGAATGTCGTTATCTTTGGTGACTTAAAACCAGGAATAGTCTGGATTGCAGAAAAAGGTATTCTCGTTGAACAGAAAACCAATGATGATCTGCCGCCCTTTCTGGTAAAGGATCTTCAAAAGGTGAAGGTCCGGACCGTCTGGCAGTGAGATAAATGACTCTGATTGGCGGTTCTATCCCAGAGCTTGCCGATAAAGAAAGGTTTATAGGGGAATAATCGATATGATCGAAGCAAAATATAAAGACTTGGCGGCGCTAGTCGAATCGACCATTCAGATAGTCAAGCAAATGGGGCTTAAGGTAGTTTCCATGCAGGACAGATATGTAAAACTGCTCATGCCTCTCAAGAATAACATCAATCACGTAGGTACAATGTACGCCGGATCTCTCTACACTCTTGGCGAAATCATGGGCGGTGCAATCTTCCTCGCATCCTTTGACATCGGTAAATATTACCCCCTCGTGAAAGATGTTCAGATACGATACCGAAGGCCTGCCTTGACGGACATCACAGTAGAGACAGCATTGAGCGGGGATCAGGTGGAACAAATTCAGAAGGAGATTGAAGAAAAAGGGAAAGCAGATTTTAACCTCGATCTTGAGCTTATCGACGCTAATGGTGAAGTAGTTGCCCTGCTGAAGGGAATCTGGCAGGGAAGAAAAATTCAATAAAGATGTCCCGTACCTTATAACACAGGCATGAAGATCTAAAGGAATCTGCCTATGAAACCAGTAACTAACATCGTCATCATCCTTCTGATCATCTTTTGTAATCTATGCAGATTTAAGGTCTGGTGTTTATTTGCATCATGCATAATGGTTGCGGGCTGCAGCGCCCTTCAGGTTACTCCATCAGGATTTCTCAGTCATTATGATCAATTACGTCCTGCTCCCAAGGAGGCGAATGTACTATACTGGGAACGTCCAGGAATCACTTGGAAACAATATAAACGTCTGATTATAGAACCGGTTGATGTCAGGATACAACAAACAGCAACTTCAGAATATGACCTTAGTAAAGAAGAAATGGAACGGCTTGCCGGGGACCTCCATAAGGCTTTGGTAAGTGGGTTGGGAGATCGCTTTCCCATTACAGACCAACCCGCTCAAGATGTCATGCGGATGCGGGTAGCCTTGACCCATCTCAAACCGGTCCGTCCCGTCGTGAATATCGCTGCAGCTGTTGCCATCGGCGTTCCCATCGACGTCGGAGAAGCAGCGGTGGAAGCCCAGTTTATCGATGCAACATCAGGAATGATTTTGGGGGAACTTACTGCGAACAGCCGCGGCAGCATTATAGATATCACCCGCGTTTGGACAAGGTGGGACCAGGTCGATCACGCATTCAAAATCTGGGTGCAGCGTCTGAGAAAAGTGATGGAGGAATAACTACCGGCATCTTCATCAATTGAATATATGGCGCCGTCGCTTTGTTTGAAGAAGTAAAGGCTGGCATATTCTTCCGCATACCCATCATCATTACCGGCCAGGTCGCCCTCTATTTTCTCGTAACCATTTTCAATCTTGCACTTAAAGTCCTCACGGCCTTTTTTGTAGGTTTTCACCCATTCCTCAATGGCTTTCTTACCTTCTTCTGGAAACCATTTGTGCTGCTCCAATTCAACATTTAACATCTTTTCCACCTGCTCCTGCATAACCACAATGGCAGAGAAGGACTTTTCAAAAGCCATCTTGTTGAAATCTAACATCTGCTTTGAAATCTGATTTGAATTCATCATTATAATACCACTGCCACTATTTGTCTTTGCTATAATATAAGTACTATTTTAGGTTTGTCAAGGGGGAAATGCTGCAATGCACAATTTTTGTTTGACACATAAAACAAAGATCAGAATCATTCCTCTCTGTCAAATACAGAGCGAGTGTTTGGCTGATCATGCCAAAGCATTGAATTCGGAAAGAAAGGCGCTAACTTTTGGTCGTGATTATTTTGCCAGGAGATGGTATTGTTGCCTTCCTCAAATCGACAATTGACAGATTTTAAAGATTATACAAGATTCGAAGCGTAATCGGTGAGATACTGTGGCACCGTCGGGAATCCAGGCGGAAACGGAGAACACAAACATTGACCTACAGCATCGGAAGAAGCTGATCTACTCGGCTCAATATAATAACATAAGGTCCATGAATTCACATATGACCGCCTGGTTGACTACATGAGCGAAGGCAGGCTTATCGGCCATATAGTCATGGGGTTGGAAATGATCAATCCCAAAATCGCCGCCATCGTGGACTTCGGCTGTTGGAACGTTTTATTTATAAGGGAGATAAATAATGGATGAAATTCGGCAGGGTGACGCCATGAAAAGACGCCTGTTCCGATCCGTTTGCACCCTTCTTCTAATAGTTGCCTTTCTTCGCCCGGCCGAAGGCCAGACAGCCGATCTCTGGCAGTGGCGCAACCCCCTGCCGCAGGCGAACAACCTGCAGAGTGTCTGTTTCGGAAACGGCAAGTTCGTGGCTGTGGGACAGATGGGTGCCATCCTCTCCTCCAAAGACGGGATGACATGGACCAAACGTCATAAGCCCAGGTGGAGATGAATCCATCATCGGCTTTGTACGAAAAGCTTAAACCCTATACGTTCAAGGACAATCTGAAGGTAAAATTCCGAATAAGCAAAACCTTCATCGAAAACAAACACCTGGTTGGTGAATTTATCGCTGTTGTGCAAGAATAGTCAATAACGATGCCGTTCCCTGCATTCTAGAATCACAGGGGCTTCAAGGTTTCAACTGCTTTTACCATGTTTGCAATCGCCCTCTGTGCCAATGTAAATGAGACACTTCCCCCTATGTATTTCAGGCTCTCGGGATCACAGCCGCGCTTGATCATTAACTTCAAATCTTTTTCAAATCGGTTTGTATAGACGGGCGTCCGCATCAGACACCCAATCTCTTGAACATATCATCGGCGTCTTTGCATTCTGTAAGGCCTTTTCCTTCTTCGCTGTCCCGGAATGATGTGCATATCCCTGGGTCATTACGTTTGTCTTGTGGCCCAGGAGCTTCTGGAAAGTGTAAAGATCGGCCCCCTGTTCGATCATCCATGAGGCGTAGCTGTGGCGGCAACTGTGGAAGTATATTTTTAGCCGGGAGTCGACAATGCCTTCATTCAATTTCAGCTCATCAACAGCCCTTTTGAAGGCGAGAGAAATTAGGTCTAATAGCCCTTTCCGCATTGCTACCCCAATTGAATCCTGTCAATCGTGCTTGACTGATAATTGATCATCCCTTATAGTTTTTCCATGTCCAATATTAAGATTGTGTACACCTTTGAAGTTCAAAACAGAGAAAAAATTGTCTATCCCATCTTTCTCGATGAAAAGACGGTTTCTCTTGTGTCAGAGGGTCAGGCTGTTCCGCCTAACTGGACAGCGCTTGAGAACTGTCAATGCAAGGTATGTCCCTTAATTAAGGAAAGGGATCCATATTGCCCCATTGCGGTCAACATTGATCGGCTCGTTGAATACTTCAAGGATATTTACTCAATCGACATGATGCATATTACCGTAGTGACGGAAGAGCGCGGTTACTTCAAGGAAGCGCCGGCTCAAAGGGGGCTGTCTTCCATTTTGGGCGTCATCATGGCTACAAGCGGCTGTCCCATCATGAACTTTCTGAAACCTATGGCCAGGTTTCATCTGCCCTTCTCGACTTCGGACGAAACAATTATCCGCTCCACATCCATGTACCTGCTGACCCAGTACTTCATCGCCAAGAAAGGCAGTAAACCCGATATTTCCTTGGACAAACTGAACAGGGCCTATGGCGATGTTCAGCAGGTTAATATAGGAATGTGCAAACGTATCGCCACTGTAGTGAAAAAGACCGATGCGACAAGTAACGCCGTCATTATTCTCGACACATTTTCGCAACTTCTGGGTATGGAGATCGACAATAAACTCGATTCTATGCAATCACTTTTTGAAGGAATTCAAATATAGATAAATTGTTGGCGTCTGCTCAGATGATTCATGAGCGGGGCTATCGCAAAAAAATCAGTGATACGCTGCCAGTGTCAGAGAGAATCGACCGGATTTATTCCCGTCTATTGTCCTAATCTTAAGAGAAGCTCTGAATTCAGCTATTCCGAACAGCTTTTGTGAACTCCTTTTTCCCATCAGCAACTGGCAAATTTATTAAGCATCCACGGTTTCAAAAGATTATCAAGAACAATATCCATTGATTTATTAGATGTTATGGACCATTATTTCAGATAAGCTTGACATGGAATTTAAGAGGAGGAGGTTGTCGATTTTTATCAAAAAACGTTTCCAGAGGCCGAGTGGGCAGATAACACCTTTGCATTTGTCACTGACACGATGTTCCTTATACCGCATATACAGTTGTCCGAAGCGCAGTCGAAACATACAAAGGTCTTCATGTATCGGTTTGATTGGAAATCCCAGACCAAAGAATATCTGGGGGGCGGTCATGTCATCTAACTCCTTGTAATACGGTTATCATTGATTATGTGCTGATTTTAGAAGGCCGAATGATGTGTCTGAGTAAAATCCATTGAGGAACAAAATATGAAACGCAGTATTTTTTGCCTTATGATCTTCCTATCCCTTTTCCCGACGCAGGGAATTTGTGAAACGAGAGAAATTATCGCTGAAGGCGAATATGTCATGGGGGCTGGGGAGACGATGGCCATTGCGGAAGAAAGAGCCATGAAAAAGGCTGCACAGAATGCGGCCGAAGAGGCAGGCGCCTTTGTCAAGAGTTACTCGAAGGTGCAGAACCTGACACTTACCGAGGATGTTGTGGAGGTCGTCGCCAATCATGCCATGAAGATAACCGTCCTCGACAGGAAGAAATCCGTGGTCGGTGATCTGGACGCCATCAAGTTTCTGGTGAAGATTAAGGCGGTCATGACCACGGAAGAAGTGGCGGCCAATCTAAAAAAAGTGAGAGAGGATAAAGGCGTCATCGAAGCCTATAATCGATTGAAAGCAGACTATGACCGGCAGTCCAGGGAAATGGAAACCCTCAAGAAACGATTGACCGAGGCTGGTGGTGAAGAGAAAAAGCAGGTCTTGGCGGAGATCACCAATGAGGAAAAGCGGTTCAAGGCAAATCTTTGGCTGGAAAAAGCAAACAGTTTATGGGGTGAAAGCGCAATAAAGGCATATGATAAGGCCATTGAGCTGAATCCAGCCCTGGTTGAGGCCTATGTCAAAAGGGCCGTTAATATCGCATCCAACAGCGTCGAAGACTGCAATTTTCTTTTGAACAAGGGGCCGTCGGAGTGCACCGAACAGCAGGATAAACTAAACAAGGCACTCTCCGATCTTGGCAAAGCCATTTCTCTAGATAAAGACCACGCCGATGCATATATAGAGAGAGCGGGTGTTTACAACCAAATCAAGGACGTCCAATTGCGGGTTGCCAACTCACATATCACAGACGACCAGTGGCGGGCTGTCGACTCACGTGAAAAGAGCATTGAGGCGCTCACAAAGATCAAGGATAAATATACTTCGCAGATCCTCGCCGACCTCAATCGCGCCATATCCCTCAAACCCGACAATCCGGAATATTACTTAAAAAGATCAAATTATTATGGTGTAGCTGGCAACTATGACAATGCCATCAGTGATATATCAAGAGCCATCGTTCTGTGGCGGGAGACTGACCACAGCCTGATAGGTATTGCCAGTTATTATCGTGCAAGAGCAGACCTTTATTCCTTTGCGGGCAAAAATGAGCTTTCGGAAAAAGACATAGCGGAAGCGGAAAAGATAGAAGCGGAATATGCAAAGGAATCCGCAGGTATGAAAAAAAAGATGAAAACTGAAGATGACCGCATGCACCAAAGCGAGATGGGAAAGCTGGCGAAGAAGGTCTTTCCCGCAACCGAATGGATAGAACAAGGGAAGAAAGAGCAGACAATGAAAGAACTTAACATGAAAATATCCCAGAAAAAGGGAACTTATGAAGATTATATTCTGCGGGCCGATATGGATGATCAACAGGAAAGTAAACTCAGAGATTATTCAGAGGGCATCCGGCTGCTTAAGTCAGGAAGGCCGGAGAGAGAAAAGGCCCTGCTTTTAACAAGGGTCTATCTTTTCAAAGCCATGGCGTACGAGAAGCAGTATGATTTGGCTTTGAAGGAGCTTAAGGAAGCTCAACAGGTGCTGGATCAGAATCTTCCCCGCGCCATGGACCTTCTGAAGGATGACGATTACAATGCTATTAAGGCGGGTTTGGAAGAAAAACTTCTAAAGATGAGCCGGAGTCAGGCGGAGGGATTATACTGGAGGATACTTGCCGCCCACGTCGCAAAGTCCCGGGCAACCATCTACGAGGAAATGGGTTTGCCCGGAAAGGCAAAAGTCGAATATCAGTACCTCTGTGAAAAGCTTAAGGATACTGAGGCCTGCAAGAATTTGGAACGGTTGAAATAAAACAAAGTAAGTAAGACGCCGCTTGCGAGCAGCAGCAAAGAAGCCGCTTGAAAAAACCTATATATTCTCAAGTGGTTCTCCTTCATTTATCAGCTTGATTGTCACAAGGAAGTATCTCATACCTGAGAGGGTTTTCATATGAACTGCAGGCGGCGTAATAATCCTCGCCATCAGGATGAGTACCGGGGAAACCCAGCACGGCGTCGGTATGATAATTAACATTGTGGTCTATTGCCACGGCCACACAATTCAGGACGAAACAAGCACCTTCCGCAAAAACTGACCCGTATAGGATGAATCGGAAAGGGCCACCGCCTCCGGTGTTCCGGAAGCGACGATCATCCCCCCGCCGGGACCACCCTCGGGCCCCAGATCAATGACATAGTCGGCAGACTTGATGACATCGAGATTGTGCTCGATGACGATAACGGTGTTGCCCATGTCCACGAGGCGCATGAGCACGGTCAGGAGCTTCTGGATGTCTTCAAAGTGCAGGCCGATGGTAGGCTCGTCAAGGATATACAGGGTGTTGCTGTTCGCCCTTTTCGCCAGCTCCCGGGACAGCTTGATCCGCTGGGCCTCGCCTCCGGAAAGGGTGGTTGCCGATTGGCCGAGGCGGATGTAGCCAAGGCCGACATCCGCCAGGAGTTGGAGCTTCTGACGGATCGCCGGGATGTTCTCAAAGAAGATCAGCCCCTGCTGGACCGTCATGTTCAGGACATCGGAGATGTTTTTTTCCTTGTAATATATGTCGAGGGTATCCTGGTTGAAGCGGCGGCCCTGACAGACATCGCAGGTCACATAGACGTCAGGCAGAAAATGCATCTCGATCTTGATCAGGCCATTGCCCTCGCAGGCCTCACACCGCCCGCCTTTGACATTGAAACTGAAGCGGCCGGGCCGGTAACCACGTATCCGGGAGTCGGCGAGACCGGCAAAGAGGTCGCGGATATGGACAAAAACACCGGTATAGGTAACAGGATTGGAGCGGGGCGTCCGGCCGATCGGTTGCTGATTCATGAGAATGACCCGTTCAATGCCGCCCAGATCAACTATCTTCCTGATCTTGCCAATGTTACCCCTTTGCCGGTTGATGCGGTGGGCAATGGCCTTGTAGAGGGTCTCGATGATCATCGTGCTCTTTCCCGAACCGGAGACGCCCGTTACCGCCGTAAAGATGCCTACCGGCACACGGATATCGATGTCTTTCAGGTTATGCTCGTTGGCTCCTTCGATGACTATATACCGGCTGTTCGGCGCCCTTCTCCCGTCCGGAATGGGGATCGATTTCCGGCCGGACAGATACTGGCCGGTCAGGGAATTGCTGTCCCGGCATATCTCCTGCGGGCTGCCCTGAAACACCACCTCGCCCCCGTCAAAACCCGCCCCCGGCCCCATATCAATGATCTGATTGGAGGACATCATCATATCCGCGTCATGTTCGACGACCAGGACCGTGTTGCCTAAATCCCGCAGCTTCTGCAGGGTGGCAATCAGCCGGACATTGTCTCGCTGGTGAAGACCCACAGTTGGTTCATCGAGGACGTACAGGACGCCGACCAGTCCGGAACCGATCTGCGTGGCCAGGCGAATCCGCTGTCCCTCGCCTCCGGAAAGAGTCCCTGATGAACGGTCCAGGCTTAGGTAATCCATCCCCACATCGAGAAGAAAGCGCAGCCGCTCCCGAATCTCCTTGAGGATCCGTTCGGCTATTTGTTTCTCCTTATCGCTCAGGGGAAGATATTGAAAGAAGTTATATGCCTCACGAATGGAAAGGCGGCAGACATCGTCAATATTTTTACCGGCAACAGTAACGGCGAGTGTTTCTTTTTTAAGTCTTGCCCCATGACAGACGGGGCATTCCCGCATGTTGATATAATGGGAAAGATCCATCCGGACGGAATTGGACTGCGTTTCCAGGTAGCGCCGGTTCAGTTCGTTGAGGACGCCCTCGAAAGTCCGGGAATAGAAGTAGCGACGACCGCCCCGGTCGGTGTAAAATCGTATTTTCTCCTTTCCCGATCCGTACAGCAGCGCCTTTTGAACCGGCGCGGAAAGCTCGACAAAAGGGGTATTGAGGTCAAAAGCATAATGCTCGGCAAGGACATCGAGCATCTGATGGTAATTCAGGGAGTTGCGGCCGGCCCAGGGGATGATAGCCCCTTCCCGGATCGACAGACCGGGATCGGGAACAACGAGGCTCTCGTCAAAAAACATCTTGCTTCCCAGGCCGTCGCACTCCGGACAGGCCCCGTAGGGACTGTTAAAAGAGAACATCCGCGGGGCAAGATCGGGAACGCTGATCCCACACTCCGGACAGGCATATTTTTCACTGAAGAGCAGCTCATCCCTCCCCGCCGCCTGAACACAGACCAGACCTTCGGAGAGGTGAGACGCCGTCTCCAGAGAATCCCGCAGGCGCTTTCTGATGCCTTCCTTGAGAATCAGGCGGTCTACCAGCACCTCTATGTCATGGCGTTTCTGCTTGTCTAAGAAAATGTCCTCGGCTAATTCCCTGATTTCCCCGTCTACCCGGATACGGACGAACCCATCCTTCAGAAGTTTTTTTAGTTCCTTATGAAACTCCCCCTTCTTCCCTCTGACAATCGGGGCCAGAATATTAAACTTTGTCTTCTCCGGAAAAGCGAGGATGGCATCGACCATCATATCGATGGTCTGGGAACGGATTTCCCTTCCGCACTGATAGCAATGGGGAATCCCGATCCGGGCATACAGCAGGCGGAGATAGTCGTAAATTTCCGTGACCGTGCCGACAGTGGAACGGGGATTGTGACTGGCTGTCCGCTGTTCGATGGCAATCGCCGGGGAGAGTCCTTCGATGGATTCCACCTCCGGCTTGTCCATCTGGCCGATGAATTGACGGGCATAGGCCGAGAGGGACTCCACATAGCGCCGCTGGCCCTCGGCGTAAATGGTGTCAAAGGCCAGTGAAGATTTCCCGGACCCGCTGACGCCGGTAATCACCACCAGTTGATCCCGGGGAATATCGATATTTATGTGCTTGAGGTTATGCTGGGAAGCGGCCTTAATCCGGATAAAGTCCATATATCTCAGAGCTTGACATCTATGAGCGACTTGTTGCGCAATTCGGCAACCCATTGGTCAAATTTCTTGGTCGCCTTTTCATCTTCCAGTTTCATCAGAATTTCCTGACGGACCTCGGTGATGGGTTTCAAGCCGGCCCCACGCTTGTCGACGACCTGGATAATATAAAATCCCTGGGAAGATTGGATGACCGGGCTGACGTCTCCGATGTTCAGGTTCATGGCAACCTTTTCCACCTCGGGCAGCATGTGTCCCTTTTCCACGAATCCGATGTCGCCGCCGGCGGCAACTGCCGGACCCTGCGAGAACTGGGCCGCAAGGGACTCAAAGGGCTCGCCGTTTTTGATCCTTTTGAGTATGCTTTCGGCAAGTTCCCGCGCCCGTTCCCGGATAGCAGGATCCGTTGTGGCAGGAACAGGGAGGAGGATCTGCCTGATCCGTATCGCCTCTTTTCCCTCGTACTCATCACGGTGCTGCCGGTAATAATCGCCGATTTCATCATCAGTGACGACTATCTTGGCGCGAATCTCCCTGCGAATAAGCTGCTGCCGCTGCAATTGCTCTTTGATTTCCTGTTTATATGCGTCAAAGGTCATCCCGTCCTTGTTCAGCGCCTGCAGGAGGTCCGACATCTGCATGTTTCTGCTCTTCAGAATATCTCTGATGACGCCCATGACTTCATCTTCCTTGATGACAATGCCTGATTTTCTTGCTTCCTGCTCGACGAGCTTGTTATCGATCAACCGGTTCAGGATCGTCGCTTTCCCCTCGGCAACTACCTTTTCCCGTTCTTGACCAGCAGGGACGCTCGCTTCAATCCTCTTCATATAGGGGTCAAAGGCGTTGTTCAGCTCCGAGAGGGTAATGACGTCATCGTTAACAATGGCAACGATCCGATCTACAACCTCCCCGGAAACCGGAATAACCGTTGCTATCATCAGCATCCCCATGGCCATTGCCAGGCAAATCTTTTTCATAAAATCTCCCATCAATTAAGGTCTTGTTTTTCGACTTGGAATGTCTACCACGATCATGCCTTTTTTACCATAGCTAAGGATTGACGCCGGGAATCATCGTTCTGCAGTGACCGCAGCAGGTCCTTTATCGTTGCGGTAACCTTCATCCCCGTAAGACCCGGCAGGGGGACAATGAGCTTGAAGTCCGGAGTAAGCTTCACCCCTTTGGCCACGGTCCGGGACAGCGAGAGAATCCGGGCGGGATCGATGGGGCTGTCCGGCTGAAACACTACTACCAGTTGCTTTCCATCGTAACCCATTTTTTTGCCTTTCAGTTCCTTGAGGAAATTTCGAATCCGGATCACTTCCAAAAGATGATCGATTTCTGCAGGTACATAGCCATAGCAATCGAGAAGTTCCGCACGGATCTCGCCAAGATCCTCCTCGCCGGCAGCAAGGGAAATCCGCTTATAGGTCACCAGGCGTCGCTGTTCATCGGGCATATAGCCGGAAGGGATCATGGCCGGTATCCCTAAATTGATTTCCGGTTTGACTTCCTCTTTGATGACCGGTTCACCCTTGAGTTCCCGGACTGTTTTCTCCATAAGTTCGGTATAGAGCTCATAACCAACCGCCGAAACATGACCGGACTGGGATACGCCCAAGAGGCTGCCGCCCCCGCGTATCTCAAGATCATTGGAAGCAATCCGGAAGCCCGATCCGGGATCGGAGAATTCCATAATCACCTGCAGGCGTTTCTGGGCGTCCCGGGAAAGCATGGCCCCCTTGGGAACGAGTAGATAGGCCCGGGCTTCCTCTTTCGCCCGTCCTACCCGGCCCCTGATCTGGTAGAGCTGGGCGAGTCCAAAGCGGTCGGCACGATTGATGATCATCGTATTGGCGGAAGGAATATCCACCCCCGAACCGATGATGGTTGTGCAGACCAGGACATTGACCTCCTTCTGGATGAAACGCACCATCGTCGCCTCGATTTCGGCGGCTTTCATCTGTCCGTGGAGAACCGCCACTCGCGCCCGGGGAACAAGCTTTTCAACGAATCTAGCCATGGAATAAATGGAGCGGACCCGGTCATGGAGAAAGAAGACCTGGCCTTGCCTATCCAATTCCCCGTGGATCGCCTCTTTGATGATATCCTCGTTGAACTCGATGACATAAGTTTTTATCGGCTGGCGGTCTTCGGGAGGGGTGTTGATAATGGACAAATCGCGAATGCCGACGAGGGAGAGATGGAGGGTCCGGGGAATCGGCGTAGCCGTCAGGGTCAGGACGTCGACAAGGGTCCGGAGTTTTTTGAGTTTTTCCTTGTGAGTCACGCCAAAGCGCTGTTCTTCGTCGATAACGACCAGTCCCAGGTCCTTGAACCGGATATCTTTCTGGAGCAGCCGGTGGGTGCCGACGACAATATCCACCGTTCCCCTGTTGATTCCTTCCACAATCTTCGCCTGCTCGGCCTTGGTCCGGAAGCGGTTGAGGACTTCCACCCGGACGGGATAATCACGGAAACGACGGGAAAAGGTCTGGTAGTGCTGCTCCGCCAGGATGGTCGTCGGCACGAGGATTACCACCTGCTTTGCCTCCATGACGGCCCGGAAAGAGGCCCGGAGCGCCACTTCCGTTTTCCCGAAACCGGCGTCGCCGCAGATCAATCGATCCATGGGCTTGGTACGGCTCATGTCGAGATGGATGTCTTCAATCGCCCTCGCCTGGTCAGGGGTCTCCTCATATTCAAAGACGGCGCAGAATTCATTGTAAAGCCGGTCCGGCGGTGAAAATGACTGGCGGTCCATGACCTCCCGGGCGGCATAAACAGCCATCAGTTCCTCCGCCACGTCGCGGATGGATTTTTTCACCCGCTCCTTGACCGCTTCCCAGGAAGAACCTCCCAGCCGGTCCATTCTCGGCACCGCCCCTTCGGGGCCTAAATAGCGCTGGATCTGATCCAGACGATCCACCGGAATATAAAGCTTGTCCTGATCGAGGTATTCGATAAGGAGGAAGTCATTCTCGATTCTTTCCACAGCAATCTTCTGGAGACCGCGGTAAAGACCGATGCCATGTTCCTTGTGGACGACGTAGTCCCCTTCCCTTAGCTCTCCGAAGGATTTAAGGAAGTAACCCTCCCTGACAGGCCGCGCACGCCGGATGGCAATCTTCTGCCCATAGATCTCCTCATCGGAGATCAGGACGAGGCGCAGGGCCTCGTAAACCACTCCACCGGAAATCCTGCCTTCACAGATGCCAAGACGGCCCTGACCCGTTGACGGAGTAAAACCCTCCAAAAAGGGCTGATCGGCAGGGAGGAGATTACAGGGTAGCTGATACGTTTCACAGAGATGAACCATGCGTTGCCGCCCCTCAGCGCCGCTGCAAAGGAAAAATACCTGATAGGCGCCGTGGATCCATTCCCTGATCCTTTCGGCAAGAGGGAAAAGGATTTCTCCCGCATCGCTCTGGACCTGAAGCCCGGATTTGACGCCCGTCTCGCCCGAAATATTGAAGGTCACACCTTCGGGGTGAATACCAAGGGGCAGGCTGTCGAAATGAATACTCTGAAAACCTGCCGTGGTCTCCGGAAGGACATTGCCGGTCCAATAGTGGGCCTCTTTCTCCAGATAAAATCTTTCTTCTTGATGGGCCTTCATGAGGAGCCGGTCGATCTCGTTCTCAAGACCTTCCTGGGAACGTCCGATCGCCATGGTATCGTCAAAGATCAGCAATCCAGCGGGGGAAAAATAATCCAGGAGAAAACCAGGATGCTCCGCTTCATCGTAGAAGAGAGGGAGGAGCAGGGGGTTTATGGACATGGTCAAACCGTTGGCCATCCGCTCCACGAGCCGGTCCCGTATCAGGCGCGGCATCCCCAGGTCGTTGGCCCGCTCCTTGATGTGCCGGATCCCGAGGTTTTGACGTTCCGCGGTCATGATGATTTCTCTTGCCGGTGTCAAGAGAAATTCGACCACCTCCTGTTTTGATCGCTGGGATACAGGGTCGAATTGGCGAATGGACTCGATTTCATCGCCGACAAATTCCAGCCGGAGGGGGTGCAATGCGGTCGGGGGAAACAGATCGACAACATGGCCGCGGACGGCGAATTCCCCCTTCCCTTCCACAAGGGAAACGCGGTGATAGCCTCCCTGGAGGAGCTCAAGAATCCATTCGTCCCGGTCGATGAAATCCCCCATTGCGACCGGGCGGCGATAAGCGGAGAGATTTTTCTTAGGTGGTACTTTCTGGAGGAGTGCCTTCACGGGAACAACAACCATGACGGGTTCCTCGGCCAGGAGGCGGCAGAGAACCTCGCTGCGAGACAATTCCACCTCCCGTTGCCAGGCAAAGAGGTCCGTCGAGACAACCTCCCAGGGGGAATAGAGAGACACTTTGCCGGCGCCGGAAAAAAAGGACAGATCGCGGCAGCATCGCTTCGCTTCCCTCTCCGTAGGGGTGATGATCAACATGGGTCTGGGGGTCTGCCGGTGCAGCAGGGCAATTAAAAATGCCTTTCCCGCTCCTTCCGCGCCGTGGACAGAAATGGACTTATCTCCCCGACCGATCCGTCCCAGCAGGTCTGCCAGCGCCGGATCGGGACTTTTTATCTCCTGCCGTATAATCTTTTTCATTACAGGGAATTCAGGATAGCTCCAGCATCCGGTCCAGGGCCTGTTTGGCGGGAATCCTTACTGCTTCCGGAACCTTGACGATGTGTTTCATCTCCGTCAGGGAGGCCAGGATATCGGGGAGGGTGGTATGTTTCATGTCTTCACAGAGCATATCTTCCGAGGCCGGAATAAAGACCTTTCCCGGGTAGCGGCATTGCAGTTGGCAGAAAATACCCCTTTCCGTGCCGACGATCAATTTGCGGACCTGTTGTTCCCCGGCGTAACTGAGAATGGCGGTGGTGCTGCCGATAAAATCGGCAAGGGCCAGGACATCCGGTGTGCATTCAGGATGGGCGGCAAAAACGGCGTCGGGATGGTTTGCCTTGACACGGTTGACTTGCGCTGCCGTTAGTTGATGATGTATTGGACAAAACCCTCCCCAGGGGAAAATCGTCTTTTTTGTCCGCGTTGCGACATAGCGGGCCAGATTGCCATCGGGAATCATCAGAACCGGTCCCTCCCCGGGAAGCGATTGAACCACTTTCAGGGCGTTGGCGGAGGTGCAGCAGATATCGCTGTGGGCTTTGATTTCCGCTGAGGAATTGATGTAAGTAACCACCGTGGCGCCGGGGTATTGCCGTTTTGCCGCCAGGAGCTGCTCGACCGTTATCATGTCGGCAAGGGGACAGCCGGCCTCGGCCCGGGGCAGGAGGACGGTTTTGCCCGGAGAAAGGATGGAAGCGCTTTCCGCCATGAAATGGACCCCGGCAAAGACAATCACCTCCGCATCCGTCTTGGCCGCCTCCAGGCTTAACCCCAGAGAATCTCCGAGATAATCGGCTATTTCCTGCACTTCATCCCGCTGATAGTAATGGGCAAGAAGGATCGCCCTTCTTTCTTTGAGAAGCTTGCGGATCTTGCCCTGGATCTCTTTTTTATCCATCTTTACAACCCTGATTATTATTTTTCATCTTTAAGGAGGTCTTCCTATAATATAAAACTCTTTTCTTCAAGGGTAAACATGGGTAATGGTTGACAAGACCTTCTTTTTCATATAGTTTCTCAAGCATGATCCTTGTTGATGAAGCACTGCAGACAATTCTCGGGACCGTCACCCCGCTGCCGGTGGAGAAAGTGAATATCCTGGCGGCCCTGAGTCGAGTTCTGGGCGAGGATATCGTCGCCCCCCGCCACCTGCCGCCGACAAACAATTCCGCCATGGATGGTTACGCTGTCCGCGCCGGAGATACGGAGGGCGCAAAAAGTACAAGTCCCGTAATTCTGGATGTCATCGAGGATATACCGGCGGGGACAGTCCCCCGGAAGGCCCTTGCTATAGGTCAGGCCTCCCGGATCATGACCGGCGCTCCCCTACCGAAAGGGGCCGACGCCGTTATCCGCATGGAAGACACCCGAAAGGACGGCCATCAGGTTTATATCCATGTCGAAGCAAGACAGGGATTGGACATTCGCCGCGCCGGCGAGGACGTCCGGGAGGGAGAGACGGTCATCTTCAGCGGATCCGTCGTCCGCCCGGCGGAAGTGGGAATGCTGGCCGCCCTGGGACGCTCCTTCGTCTCTGTCTATCAGCGACCGGTGGTGGCAATTCTGGCCACAGGCGACGAGCTTGTCGATATTGACGAACCACCCTCCTCCTGGAAGATTATCAGCAGCAACAGCTACGCCACCGCCGCCCAAGTTATTGAAAGCGGCGCTACCGTCATGCAATTGGGTATTGTAAAAGACCGGCGGGAAAACCTGATCGAGAAATTCCGGGCAGCTACCCGGGCGGACCTGATCATCTCCTCGGGCGGCGTCTCCGTCGGGGATTATGACCTCGTCAAGGACATTATGAAAGAAGTGGGTAATGCCATGCAATTCTGGCAAGTGGCAATGCGACCGGGCAAACCCCTGGCCTTCGGATCCATTCAGGGCGTTCCGGTCTTTGGACTGCCGGGAAATCCTGTCTCTTCCATGGTTTCCTTTGAGCAGTTCGTTCGTCCATCCATACTTAAGATGATGGGACATAGGAATCTTTACCGGAAAATGATCCGGGCCACCCTGGAAGAGGATCTTGCGAAAAAAGAGGGAATGCGGTATTTTATGCGCGGGCAGGTCCGCTGGGAAGCAGGGCGTTATTATGTAAGATCGACCGGGGAGCAGGGATCGGGAATTCTGAAATCCATGGTCCGGGCCAATAGCCTCATTGTCCTGCCGGAACAGACGACATCAGTCCTGAAAGGCGAGGAGGTACTGGTTCAGTTGTTGGACAGGTCCATGGAACAGACGGACCATCCCGATTATGTTTAGGAAATCAAGGATTTTAACGGGATCTGAACAATTGTGCCGGCAACAAAATGGACCTCCCCACAGCATGCGGCGGGGTATTTGAACCGAAGATATTTAAATCATTGTTTTTAAACACGGAAGTGCCAAGGTCACTGGTGGGCCTCCCAGACTTCAAATCTGGTGTGGGGCGCTAAAACCGTCCCAGGTGGGTTCGATTCCCATGCACTTCCGCCATTTTTACTTGATTTTGTTGAGTATTTTCCTTCTTATTTCTATCCCCAAGTTGTCCCCATAGGATCAGTACATTCAAATCCTCCGGCAGCCGGGGCCGCACAGGCTGCTGCGGCCACCTGCCTCAGGGATGACCTGTATCTGGGCGCCGATACGTTCCTTCAGTGCCGCGACGTGAGAGATGACGCCGATCAACTTGCCGTCCTGACGTAGTCCCGCCAGGGTCTCCAGTGCCGTTTCCAGGGCGTCTTCGTCGAGGGTGCCGAATCCTTCATCGAGAAAGAGGGAGTCAACCTGGACATTCCGGCTGGCCATCTGAGAAAGGCCAAGGGCCAAGGCGAGGCTCACGATAAAACTTTCGCCACCGGACAGATTCTTCGTGGAACGGATCTCCCCGGCCTGATAATTGTCGATCACATTCAGTTCCAAGGGCTGCGTGACGTCACGGATAAGAAGATAGCGATCCGTCATCTTCCGGAGCTGCCGGTTGGCATGTGCGGTCATCATCTCAAAGGTTAACCCCTGAGCAAAATTCCGGAATTTCTTACCGTCCGCCGAGCCGATGAGCTGATGCAGATTATCCCAACGTTGACACTCTCTTTTTTGGGATTCGATGTTCTTCAGGCGCTCCTTCTGGTTTTTCCTTTGCCTTTCGTTGTCGGACAAACTCTTGACGATGCCGCCAATATCAAGTCTGAGTTCTTTCAGATCGGCGTCACCCGTGCTCATGTTTTCCTTCAGCGTCTCAGTGGATTGATCCGTCAAGTTTTTCTCCCGCTCCCCGGCAAGGGCCTGCGACCTGTCCTGACGGCGGGTGTCAAGTTCCGTTTTTTCCTTGAGGAGGGCTTGTTCCTTTTCAGCGAGCAACTCCTGTTCTTCTTCACCCAAGCGTAATAACAGGTAGTCGGCCTCGTCGGCGAATCCTGCCCCTTTGATCCGCTCCCTCCATCGCTGTTCCGCCTGCACCAGTTCCTTGGCCCGCTGGTCAGTTTTTACTTGCAAGGAAGCGATCTTTCCCTTCATGGCGCTGATTTCTTTTTCAACCTGCCCATAATCTTCGCGAGCCTTTTCCAATGCCTTGCCCGCCTTGTCCATCTCTTCCGCCAGCCGCTTTTCCTCCAAGTCGGCGTTCTTTTCGCCGAAAAGCTCCCGTCGGGAACCACTCAGGGATTCATACTCCCCTTTTAGCCCGTCACGCTCTTTGCGTCTTGCCGCCTGATCTTTCTCCAGGCTGCCCAGCAGAGCCTGATGCTGCTCAATCGCGGCTTTCAGTTCATTGATCTGTTTTTCCAGAGAGGTTTTTTCAGCCTCTTTTACCAGCCAGGCATCTTTGCGCCCGGTCAGGTCTTTCAACAGGGTGTCGAGGCTGTCCAAGGGAATTCGGCTGATCCCGAAAGGTTCAACATCCGCAAGGACGGCAGAGCGGGCCTTTTCAGTCTCCTCCGCCAGAGCGGCGCTATCTTTGCCAAGCCGCTCATGATCGCGACCGGCCGTCTCCAGGTTGTGTCTGGCCTCCTGTAAGGCCTTTCCTGCATTGTCAAAGGTCTTTCTTGTATTTTCCAGGGTCGTCTGCGCCGACTTTTCCTCTTGACTCTTCTTTTCGGCCCGGGCGACAATATCCGTTGTCTCGGCAATTTTCGCCTGAACAACCGTAATCTCTTCACGCACCTTCCCGGCGCGATCCTCATGTGAAACCTCTATGCTCAATTTCAATAGGGTGTCGGCGCACTGTCTTTCGTCAGCGCCCAGCGACGTCCGCTTTTCTGCCATCCCTTTTTCAGTATGCTGGATTTCGGCTGTGGTCCGAACCCGGTCGGCCTCCAGCTTGTTCAGATGATCCGACGTCTTCTTGAATTCATCCTTCGTTTTCTGAAGCTCCGCCTCCGCATCGCTCAAGACAGGAACATTCCCTTTTGCATAGGGATGCTCCGCAGCGCCGCACAACGGACAGGGCTTTCCGTCCTCCAGGCGCTTTCTTTCTCCCTCGAGGTCGCGGATACGGCTGAGGAGCGATACCTGCGTTTCCTGTGAGACCATATCCTTTTCCAGAATGGTTTTTTGATCGGTACAGGATTTGATCTCTCCCTGGATCCTGACGCTATCGGTATTTAATGCTTCCAGTCTCGTTTTCAGGCCGTTCAGGGCCGTGGATGTCCGGTCAATCCGTTCACTTGTTTCGCCTGTCTGAACCAGGAGACGTTCGCGTTCCTTGAGGGTATCCGTCTCGTTACGCCACTGGCCGATGTCGCGTCCCTGGAGGATCGCTTTGATTGCATCCGTCAGGTCCTTGAGATCATTCTGGCTTTTTTCAAATTCCCGGCGCAATTTTTCATGAGCGAAATTTCTTTTGGTGCATTCGGCAAGGGCGGATTCCTTTTTCCCGGCGGCCGTGGAAAGTGTTTCCATTGCCTTTACACGCTTTGCTTCAGTATCCCGAAGTAATGCAAATCCTCTCTCGATGGCGCTGAGGTTGGTCATCAACGCAGCATCAACGGCTTGTTCCGTCTGGTATTCACGGATAGCTTCCAGGGCGGCATGCGCCTTCTTTTGTTCCCGTTCTCCGCTTTTGACAAAGCTTCTGTAATCTTCCCCCTGTTTCTCGATCTCCCCAATCACCCTGTCCTTCTCTGCGAGCTGCTTTTTCTGCTCACCCAAACGGGCATCGAGGTCACGTACCTTTTTGATGACCTCTCCTTCCGACATCTGTCTGTCTCGCGTCCCATTCAGCAGGGCCTCTGTGGTCTTTCTAACGGCAAGCGCCTCTGCACCGGCCTTCTCCTTTTCAGGCAAAATGGCGACGGCGCCCTGGAGTTCCCTGATCTCACTGTCCTGCAACCCCCGCAAAATCGCTATTCCCCGGTAATCGCCTTCCAGACCAAGGGCCTTGCGTGATTTTTCCAGCTTTTTGGATTCCGGCGCAAAGGCCTGCCTTCGCTGCTCAAAATCCTGCTGTTTCTTCTCCAGTTCCCCCAGTTCTTTCTCCAGGGCAACCATCCCCTCAAGCCAGGTCAGGGCCTTGCCCATTTCCTTCACCTTCCCGGCAAGTTCCGTTTCCTGCTGCTGTTTTTCTGTTAAACCGGTCCGCAAATCCCGTTCTTCGTCTTCACTCAAGACCTGGATACCTCTCAGTTCGGCCTGCAAAAGCTCACGTATTTCGATCTCTTTCGTGCGGCGCTCGTGAACTTTCACGGATATTTGGCTGTAGATTCCCGTACCCGTAATCTGTTCAAGAATAGGGGACCGCTCATTGGGCGAAGCTTGGAGAAAGACGGCGAATCCACCCTGGGCAAGGAGCATCGAACGGGTGAAACGCTCGAAATTCATGCCCGTTACCTCATCGATAAATTCCCCGACCTGGTTGATCTTGGATTCCAGGACCCTATCGGTATCGGCGTCCACTATTTCATGTCTGGCCTGTTGCAACTCGCCTTCCGGTTTTTTTCGGGCGCGGTGCTGGCTCCAGTGGCAGCGGTAACGCCCCTTCCGGGTCTCGAAGGTTACCTCGGCAAAACATTCACCCGTCTGGCACGACATAATCTTGTTGCAGCTTTTCGTGACCTTGCCCAGGCGGGGCGTGCTGCCGTAAAGGGCAAGACAGACGGCGTCCATAATGGTCGTCTTGCCCGCTCCCGTGGGGCCGGTGATGGCAAAGATGCCGTCAGACGCATAGGACGGGTGGGTGAAATCGACCTGCCATTCGCCAGTGAGTGAATTCAGGTTCTTGAATTGAACACCGAGGATTCTCATGCCCCTTTCTCCTATTCCGCCATCTGGTCTTGTTCATTGAGGGAGACCATGATCTCCTGATAGGCGCTCAAAAGCGCCGGGCGCTGTTCCTCCGGAATGTTGTGCGCTTCCAGGCAGCTGTTGAATACTACCGTAACATCCAGATCATCCAGCGTTACCTCCGTATCCATCCCGCTCATAGCCCTCTCCAACACCCGGTTGTTCTTGATGGGAAGGATCTCCAAGCCGGACCCGGCAATAGCTTCGTCCAGGCGTGTACGCAGATCACCGGCAATCTCATCTCCTTCGTAGATGATCTCCAGCCAGGCAATGCTTTCTCTTAACTTCAAACTATCGATATCACGAGCAATCGTTTGCCAATCCCCCCGCAGGGTCTTCAGCTCCCGGAAACAGGGTACGGGGATATTGACAACCTTGGGCGCCTCGTCCGAAAACTCAACAAGAACCATGCTCTTTTCCTGCGCAGCTTCCCCGAAGCCGATCGGCAGAGGAGAGCCGGAATAGCGGATAAAATCCGACCCGCCCACCGTCTGCGGGATATGAAGATGCCCCAGGGCAAGGTAATCAATGCATTCGGGAAACACGTCCGTTCCGACGTGCAGAAGGGAGCCAATATACAACTCGCGCACCCCGTCGCCGTCAACGATTCGGCCGCCTTCGGTATAAAGATGCCCCATGGCGACAATGGGCACAGGCTTTTTAAGACGGGAGCATTTCTCTTGGGCCGCGTCATACACCATCCTGTAATGAGCCCTGATCCCTTCTATTATCTTCCTCTCCTTGTCCTCGGCACTCTCCCCCGCCTCGGCGGTACGGATGTCACGGTCACGGAGATAGGGAATGGCGCAGACGATCAGCCGGGGCTCATCATCCGGCCCGGCAATAACAATCACTTCATTTTCAGGAGATTCGGAGGCACACCCAACGACATGTATGTTGAGAAATTTCAGGAGTTCCCGGGGGGCGTTCAAAAACGACGGCGAATCGTGATTCCCCGCCGTGACCACCACATGACAGTTTGGAGCCGCCGCCACACGGTAAAGAAAACGATAATAAAGTTCCTGGGCATGGTTGCTGGGAGTGCTGTTGTCAAACACATCCCCCACCACGAGCAGCAAATCGATATCTTCACTTTCGATGAGCGCCGCCAGCCAGTTCAGAAAGGCCTCGTATTCTGCATATCGCTTGCGGCCATACAGGGCGCGGCCAAGGTGCCAGTCGGAAGTGTGCAGAAGCTTCATTGCTTTCCTTTCTGCATAGCGTTGCCTGTCAATTCAGCCAAGAAATTTGTTGAAGTTCAGATTCATAGTTTTCTCGTCGTGCTTCCGTTTCGCTCTGCCAAAATCGCCTCCCAGTCCGGCAAATAGGCGTTCATCACGCTCTTGAAGAGCTTGCCGTGGTTGGGTACCTGGAGGTGGAGGAGTTCGTGGACGATGACATAGTCTTGAAAGGTTTTCGGCTCGTGAAGAAGATCGATGCTGAAACAGACCCGGCCCTTGCCTGAGCATGATGCCCACTTTTGAGTCATCCTTTGAACTCGAATCTGCGCCGGGTTTACCTTCATAATGGCAGCCCAGTGGGCAATTTCGGCTTTGAATTGTTCTTTCGTAAGCCCTTGTTTTTCTGTCATTCCCGGTCTGACCTCAAGAGCTTCTCCCCAATTCCCAGCATTGCATCCTTGCCAACGACAGGGAGCAGCAGCTTGTATAATTCCGCTTTGAGCTGCCGCAGTTCCGCAATGTTGTCCTTGAAATTCGGGAAACGGAGAAAGGCGTTATTGACAATGGGCGCAAGCTTTTCAGGCCACTTCACATTTTCTTGTTTAAGGAGCCAGTAAATCGTGAACGTATTGATGTCAAAACCGGTCTCTTCCCGCTGCCGCCGGGCTTCGAGAACCTCCTCGATCAATGCTTCAACTTTCCGAAGCGCATCGAGCGCCGTTACCTGCCGGTTATCGAAAGCCTCCTGAATGGCTTCCGCCCGTTCCCCGATGGGTCTCAGATAGGGACTGTCGTCGCCTTCAGCCATCGCCGTTTTGATAATGCTGTTGATGAGATTAATCACCTTGATATTGTTCGATGCCTTGCTGTCTTTCAGCGCTTTCAGGGTCGTCTCATCGATTTTGACTGCCGGCGTTGTGGTCTCCAGACCGTAGGTTTTCACTTTTTCACGGACCAGTTGTTCCGTCTTTTTGGCAATGTCGCCGTAAAATCCCGTCTTCTTTTTAAAGGCATTGCGGACAATCTGATAGAGAATCGAGAGGAGGCCGAAATCTTCGACGTAATCACGCAGATCGGGAGAGGGAGACAATATCTCGTACAGCGTTTCCAGCTCCTTAATGAACTTGTAAAATTCTTCTCTTTTGCCCTGATCTACGAAGGCGTCTATGGCTCTTTCCACCATCTTGTCATTGATCTTGCCGCGGGTCAGTTCGACGTACGGCCGGGCCTGTCCCGTCGTCAACTCAACAAACCGCGCCATCAGGACATCGATGTTGTTGATCACTCCGCTAACGACATCGGAATCGAAGGCCAGGGCCTTTTCCAGTTTCTCAAAAATTCCGACAAAATCAACCACCATGCCGCAGGGTTTCTTGATGTCCCCTTCTTCCTCATAGGGCCGGTTGACGCGTGCAATGGCCTGAAGCAGGACATGGTCGCGCATCGGCTTGTCCAGATACATGCAATAAAGAACAGGTGCGTCAAAACCGGTGAGGAGTTTATCCGTGACGATAAATATTTTCGGCAGGGCGTCCGGCTTCGGGAAAAGCTTCCTGGTTTTCTTCTCCTCTTCCGCTGTCTGCTGGTATTTGTAAACGAGGGGATATTTTTCACTGTCATTCTGGGCAGCGGTATAGATTGCCCTTGAATATTCCGGCGGCAGGAGCTTGTCGAGGGCTTCTTTGTAAAGGGCGCAGGCCTCACGATCCACACCGACAACAAAGGCTTTGTAGCCGAGGGGTTCGACATTCTCGCGGAAGTGTTTGGCAACGAAAGCCGCCACCTTCTCCACCCGATCCGCCGACTTGAGAAAGCTCTTGAGCTTCACCGCCCGGTCGAGGATCTTATTCAAGTCATCGACATCGCTGACGCCTTCTGCCTCGATAAGGTCGAGAAATTCCTTTTCCAGTTCCTCACGGGGCACGCGAATTTCATTGGGCGCCAGTATGTAGTTGAGAGGCAGCGTCGTGCCGTCCTCGATGGATTCGGCCACGGAATATTTATCGAGATAGCCTTTTTCGTCTTCTTTCCCAAAGATTTTGAAGGTTCCCTTGCCGTAAGCCGTCTTATCAATCGGTGTTCCTGTAAAGCCGATCAGCGTCGCCTGCGGCAGGGCGGCAAGCAGATAATTGCCCAAATCCCCGCCGACGGACCGGTGCGCCTCATCCAGCATGACGATCACGTTAGGACGGGTGCAGATGTTCTTAGGAATCCCTTCAAACTTGTGGATCATGGAAACAATCAGCCCCCGGAAGTCCGCCTTGAGGAGTTGCCGCAGGCGAACCTTGCTGGTGGCTTGTTCAATACTGATGGCATGAGATTGCATCTCGCCGAGAATCCGCTCCACCCAGCCGGAAAGCTGGCCTTCCAGCTCGTTGCGGTCGATCATCAGGATCACCGTCGCCTTGCCGAAGACTTCCTGGTTCTCCAGAATCTGTTGGGCCGCCGTGATCATTGTGAAGGTCTTGCCTGATCCCTGGGTATGCCAGATCAGGCCTGTTTTCCTGGTTTCATCGGCGCACCGCTGAATGATTTTTTCGATGGCCATGGTCTGGTGCTGACGTAAGATCGTTTTTTGAAGCTCATCGTCCTTAACATAGAACAGAATCCATGCCCTCAGCATCTTGAGGAAACGATCACGGTCAAAGAAGCGCTTGACCTTCTTTTCAAAGTTTCCCTTTTCCTCGTCTTTCCAGTTGAAGATATTTTTCCGGCTCAGGTTCCAGGTGGGGCCATAGAAAAAATCAACCAGATGGGTCATGTCAAAGACCTGCGGCGCCGTGAGCATTTCCGGAGTCTCCCGGTGATACCTCCGGATCTGAATGAGCGCCTCTTCCATGCCATTGGTTTTTTTTGCGCTTTTGGTCTCCACGATGGCCACGGGGATGCCGTTGATGAGAAACATGAGATCCGCCCGGTTTGTCTCCCGGCCGTTTGTGTACTGCCACTCGTCAGTCACCTGGAACAGGTTCCGGTTGGCAGGGGAAAAATCCACCACCGTAACGTTGCGGCGGCGCTTTTCGCCTTCATCGTAAATGGCCTGCTCCCCCCGGAACCAGGAAAGGATTTCCGCATTCCCCTCGATATTGTTCCGGACCGCCTCCAGACGATGAATGATGTCGTTCACATTTTCTCGATTCACCAGCCCCTGATTCAGTTCCAGCAGCTTTTCTTCAAGAATCCGATAAAAGAACGGTCCGCTTTCCCCTTTTCTGAGGGAAAGGGCCTCCTCCCGGGAGACGACTGCCCAACCGATTTCTTGCGCATACTTCACAATCGGGTCTTGAACGGTTGGCTTCTCTGTACCTAACGTCGGCGTCATGATTTCGCCCCTCTATGTATTGTCCCTGTTGATCAGGTTTACGATTTGCCGGTGGCCATCTTTTAAACTATCCGGGATTTCCGAATAGTTCAATTCCTGGTCCATTTCTTTTCAGGCTATTGCCCGCTATTGTCCTTTTTCGTTTTTCTGCTGGTCCGGAATTCACCCCCGCTCTCCAGCAGGCGCCGTTCCCTTTCCAACTCCACCCGCAGTTCTTCCTCCGTGGGGAGCACAAGTCTGTATTTACTGGCGAAAAGCTGTTCATTTCCATGCAGCACGGAGTAGCGGACTACGGAGGCATCCTTCCGGGCACACAGAATGATTCCAACCGTGGGATTATCCTCCGGTCCTCGCCTCTGCTCATCGTACATGCGCACGTACATATCCATCTGACCGATGTCCTGGTGAGTCAGTTCAGTGCTTTTCAGGTCGAAAAGGACAAAGCATTTCAGCAGGTAATTATAAAACACCAGATCGATATAGAAGTCTTTCGACTCCGTGCTGATCCGCTGCTGGCGGGCAACAAAGGCGAATCCCTTGCCCAGCTCCAGCAGGAAGGCCTGCAGGTTGTCGATGAGAGCCTGCTCCAACTTCGATTCGAGGAGTTTCCCACTGTTCGGCAGCCCCAGGAACTCCAGCAGAACGGGATCGCGGACGAATTCACGAGGGTGCTGATCAAGGGCTTCGATTTTTTGGGCAGCTTCCTCGCGCACAGGCTGCCGGTCACGGCTGGCCAGGAGTCGCTCATAATACAAGGTGCCGATCTGGCGTTCCAGCGCCCGGGTGCCCCAGTTTTGAGACGCCGCTTCCGCCATGTACCATTCCCGTGCCCCCTTATCTTCCACCCGGAGTAAAAGCCGGTAGTGGGTCCAACTCAATTCGTGACGCAGTGCGTCACAATTCGGGAATGCCTGATAAAACAGCCGCATGTAGCGAAGGTTGGAAGCGTCAAATCCTTTCCCGAACTCCGCTGTAAGCCGTTCGGCCAGACGCTGCAGCAGCCGGGCGCCGTATTGCGCCCGTTCAGTCCCGCCCTGCTCGAACTCGACGATGTGCCGTCCCATTTCCCAGCAGGTGCGCACCTGGATCGGGTCCACGGCCCGCAGGGCCTGCTGCCGGGCCTGCGCGATGATCAGCCTTAAACGCTCCACCAAATCATCGAGATTCTTTGGAGTTTCGGGTACGATGCTCTTGTCGCTTTTTTTTTCTTTTCACGCGCTCACCTCGGAGACATCGATATCCAGATCATTCACCCGAATCTCTCCCGTCATCAGCTTGTTCAGCAGGGTTTTGAAAAGGTCCTGTAGGGTGGATTTCTTGGCTGTGTGAAGATCGATTTTCTGATCGATGGTCATCAGAACACGAGCAATTTCTTGTTGTTCTTCCATATCGGAACTCAACATAATCTTGATTTCTTCAAATTTGCCCTTACTTAAGATTGGCACCGGGCTTGGAGATGTAAAGGAGGCAATATATTCAGATTTATAATCCATAAGATACGTCACAAAGTAAGGATCATAATCATCATTCACGATAACAGCGTTGATTTGTTGATTCGTTGTCGCCTTCTCCTCGACAGTTATACCTACCTTGCCGATGGTTGATCCTATGCAAACGAAACAGATAGATTCATTCGGCAGTATTCGCGACACCTCGAGTCCCTTATCGGTTATCTTTTTTTCAGTGCTATAAATCCTTGTTGTTTTACCAATGTCATTAGGGGCAATGAACTGATTATGACCACCCTCATAATATTCTTTATGTTTTGTCGGTGGTGTTGTGCCCGTTACAATCTTGCCAATGGCCCCTATTTTTCTGATGAGCCAACTATTCGGTATTGGTCCGATCTCTGTTTCCTTCAGCTTCTCTCCACGAAGGCCGTGAGTAAAGACATGGTGCAGTGTTGATTTTTTCAGTTCCCGCATCTTCTCGATGATGGATTCCTGAATCTCAATGGCCTGTTGAATCTTGAAAAGAACGGCGGCGATTTTTTGCTGATCTGATAGCGGAGGAATTTGGATTGGAAATTCTCTTAACGAGGCCCACGAAGTTCGTGGGTGGTTAACGCCGTTAGTTGTTTGCTTGGCGTATTGAATAAATTCATCAGTATGTAACAGACCAACAACAAAAATCGGCGGGATTCTATTCTTTGGCGTCAATACGATAATATCCGTCGAACAAATTCCATCCACTTCCATTATAGTAGCTTTATCCAGATAAGGACGAAGTTTCCCATAAAGGACGTCATTAATGGCAAAACGATTTTTTGAACTAACGACCTGGTCCGGTTTTCCGAATGATTTAACAAAAAAACGACCTGATTCAATATGTTCTAAACCTACGTAAACGTTCAGGCCAGAATCGCAAGGCATGCAGGAGTCTTGCTTCAACGAGCACAAATTCTCCAACGTGCCATATTTCCAGTCTTGCGGTATATCCATAATCACCCCTGTACAAAAAGCTTAATTTTACTACTCCGCAAAAAATCATCCTCAAGGGCATTCATGCCCACAAAAGCGAGTATCCGGGGACTGGATGCCGGATCAAGTCCGGCATGACACGAAAACTCTTTTGCTTCCACTCTATGCTGATACCTTCCTTATGCCTCATTATACTTCCCAATACCCCCCCTTATCCGGGCCAATTCGTTTTAATCTGCCTTCCTTCTTTAATTTGTTTAGATTCCAGTCAATCCCGCTCATCGTCAAATTGAGCTGCATCGCCAATTCTTCCCTCGTTAAGGAAGGATTTTCCTTTAGCAAAGACAGAATCGCCTCGCTTGTTTTCACCTTAGTTTTCACCACAGGTTTCACTTTAGTTTCTACCCCAGTTTTCTGGGTGGCCTTGAACACCGTCACCATGACCCCAACGGCAATTTCCTCAAATTTTGGATGAGGCAGATTGTAAGCGAGGCAGGAATTGATAATCCGCTTTATACCCGAGCCGTACTGTTCAATCTCGTTGGCTTCTTTGAAAATCCTGGCGATCTGTTTGTTTCTCATTACGGAGAGGTAATCTCCTTTTAGCAGACGATCTACAGTGACGCCCGGCATCAGCTTCCCCGGGTTATATAATTCAATTCTGTCCGGGAATATCTTAATGATGGAATTTGAAGGTGAGCGATAATCCCGATGAACAATCATATTGATGACGATTTCCCGGAGGGCGTCGAGGGGATAGTCCCACCGATCTTCCCGTTCCGGTTTCCCGGTGATGATAAATTCCTTATTGATGTGCTTGGTAATAAATGTAAGGACATCGTCAATCTCCTGAAAAAGGTCGCCTGAGATAACGACGCCGTCCTTAATGATCGTTTCCGATTGGAACAATCCGGCGTTAATATCGCTTAAAAGGTATTCCTCCTTATTAAAGAGCAAATAGCAGCCGAAGGTAATGCCGCCATCCCGCATGAGGTTATGCTTTTTCAGGACGGTTATGGGATCATCTTTAATGGGATTTTTCCGGTGCGCGTTTGCCCGGTCTATGAACTGTTCGACCTTTTCCAGGGAAATATGATCGAGCGTATGCTCACGATCAAGGTAATAGTCCCAACTGGTGTTAAGCGTTTGCAGGTGCTGATTGGCAACCTCATCCGTGGTCATCAGATGATTGGAATTTTTGTGTCTAAGATAGTATCTCCCCCGAAAGGCAACAGGTTTAACCGGGTATTCGGGAACTTTAAAACATGCAACCAACTTGCCGTCTGCGCTTTCGATTTCGACAATCGGCACGATGGCAAAGTCCGTCTTTGTTTTGATTTCATTCAGCCATTGCGGAATGATTTTTTGGGAAACAGAAATTCCCTTCACGGTTCCATCATCAGCAATACCCACAAAAACCGTGCCCCCGGAAGCGTTCGCAAAGGCAGATAGTGCCTCGATCACGGCATCATTGAATGATTCTTTGAACTCAACCGTTTCAGATTCTCCTGAGCGGATTATTTCTTCAAGATTCATTTCCTAAACCCCATCTTACCGAAAATCTCCTGTAAATCTGCATCTGTTTGATCTGCTTTCTTCTCCAGCCCCTCAAGTTCATCCAAAATATCCGGTATCGCCCGATAGGTTTCCCCTTCTGTAATATCCACGTATCTCGATGGCGAAAGGTTGAAATCGTTCTCTGCCGCCTCGGCGGTTGTGATGACCTTGACGAACTTCTCGACATCTTCCCCCTTGATGAAGGCATTGGCGATTTTGCGGATGTTTTCATCGGGGATATAGTTTTTGGGCCTGCCTTTCTTGAATTCGCGGCCGGCGTTGACCAGGATGATCCTCCCCTGCCGCGCCAGTGATTTTGCCTTATTGAAGAAGACGATGATTCCGGCGGCGGTGGTGTTGTAGAAAAGATTGTCGGGCAGGAGGATGACGCCTTCAATCCAGTCGCACGAGACAAACCACTGGCGGATTTTCTTTTCCCGGTCTTCGCTCTTGCTGCCGCTACCTCGCGTAACGGCCCCCGTGTCGAGGACGATGGCGGCGCGGCCGTGGGTACTCAACGATGCGGCGGCATGCTGAAGCCATGCCCAGTCGGCCTTGCCGGTGGTAACACCGCCCTGGGACTCAAACCGATCAAAAGGGTCGTTCTCGTAAACAGCCTGATCAAAGGGCTGGTTCCACATGGGATTGGCCACAACAATATCAAATTTCTTCAGGCTGGAATCGGAATCTTTGAATTTCGGATTGGTCATGGAGTTGCCGCGGACGATCTCGCCTTCCATGTCATGGACCACCATGTTCATCCGGGCGATGGCGTAACTGGACCCCGTCAGTTCCTGCCCGTAGAGTTTCAGGGGCCGCTGAATCTTGATTTCCCGTTCCTGGAGAACCAATTCGCACTTGATGAGCAGTCCGGCGGAGCCGCAAGCAAAATCGTAAACCTCTTCACCCTGGCGGGGACGCAGGATATAGGCCATCAGCCACCCCACTTCCGTAGGCGTGAAGAACTCGCCGGCGCTCTGGCCCTGGCTTTCGGCAAATTTTCTCAGTAGATATTCATAGGCGCGGCCCAGGAAATCAGGCTCGACGTCATACAGCCCTAATCGGTAGCGGGGATCGGACAGGGTCTCAATCACGCCGGAGAGCGCCTTATCGCTGATTTCCCGTTCCCCGCTGCGGGTCTCATTATAATCCACGATGTCGATGACGCCGGTCAGGGATGGGTTGGCCTTGGCGATGGTGCGGACGGTCATGGTGAGCTGTTCACCCAGTGTTTTGGGCTTGCGGTCTTCAGGCCAGTCGAACTTTTCCCGACCGCTGACCACCGGCCAGCGCGCCTCATAAGGAATATAGAACCTGACCAGTTGGTGATCGGCCTCGATGATGGTCAGCGCTGTTTCTCTGTCGCCATAGGTTTCGGCGAGACGTTCAATTTCGTCCTCGAAAACGTCGGACAGGCGTTTGATAAAAACAAGGGGAAGGATGTAATCTTTGAATTTCGGCGCGTCTTTTTCACCACGAATGGAACAGGCGGCACTCCAGAGCATCTGCTCCATGGATTTTGTGCTGAGGACGTCTTCTTTGGATAATTTCCGGCGGCGTTTATTGAGCTTGCCGTTGCCTACACCGGCATTCTCCAGATTTTCCTGGTCAAGACCTGATTCTTCTATCAACTTCAGGATCGCGTCTTTGGCTTTGCCCCGAGGCGTTATCTTCTCGTTTTCCCATCGGTTTACCGTGGCAAACGAAACGCCGAGCTTTGCCGCCAATTCTTCCTGGCTGAGATTTAATTTGATCCTGATTTCCTTGACGACCCTGCTGATATCTTTGCTGTCCAGCATAGCAACCTCCAATTGTTGGCTTATACGCTATAGCATTATGACGTTTAAGTCAAGGGGTTTTTGTATCCTGATTCAGGGATTCATCGATAGGGATTTTGCGAGAATAACAGCTCCAATTTTTGTACCACTATCCCCAAACTATCCTCGGACGCAAAAGCATCTAATTATTTTTGATGATATCAATGCAACAACATCTCATTTCATGAAGTCTCCAACGTGGACAGATAGTCTGGGAGTGTTGTCGCGGAGAGGACGTCGCTCAGAGGAACAGATTGATCCACGAGGGATACGATCATCCCCGGCTTGATGTTCCAACCGGCAAAGAGTTTCCGAAATCGTCCTATTGCCGCTCCCATCGATGGATGCGGCGTTTTCGTCATCTTGAATTCCACCGGGATTATTGTCTGGAAGGACTCTTCAAACAACAAGTCGACTTCGAGCTGATTTTGGGTCCGCAGGAAATACAGATTTGGCCGCCGTCCCTGGTGGAAAAACATCTTGACTGTTTCCTGAACACAGAAATTTTCAAAAAGGGCGCCGCTTAGAGGGCCCTTTAAAAGATGATGCTCATCCTTGATGCCCGTCAGGTAGCAGACCAGACCGATATCGAGGAAATAAAGCTTTGGCGCTTTGATGATCCGCTTGCCGAGATTGCTGTGATATGGCGGAAGCAAATAAATGATCCGGCCTGCTTCCAGGACGGACAGCCAGCTTTTCACGGTTGGGACACTGACCCCCAGGTCGCGGGAAAAAGTGGAAAGATTCAACACCTGGGCGCACCGTGCTGCCAGGAGCTGGATAAAACGCTGAAAATCCCTAAGATTGCCTATATTATAAAGACTGCGGACATCCCGTTCGAGATAGGTCTGGATATAAGAGCCGTACCAGGCCGAAGGGTCGAGCGCCGGCGATACGACAAGCTCCGGGTAGGAGCCCCGGAGCGCGGCGTGAATGAAATCCTGGAGCGACGTGCGCGAACCAAGAGCCTTGTTCCTCTCCGAGACAGAAAAGGGCAAAAGGTCCAGCAGGGCTATCCGACCGGCCAGGGAATCGCTCAAATCGCGGATCAAGTTAAACTGCTGGGATCCGGTGAAAACATAAATCCCCCGCAGATCCCGGCGGAGGTCGATATTCATTTTTACGTAGGAGAGTAATTGCGGCGCCCGCTGAATTTCGTCGATGATGACCTTTTCCCCTGCCGTGTCGAGAAAAAACCGGGGGTCGGATAGGGCTCGTTCTCTAGTGATGGGATCGTCGAGGGTCAGGTAGGCATAGTCGGGAAGTGTGTGCGTGAGGAGTGTCGATTTCCCCGACTGGCGGGGACCGGACACGACGACACTTGGAAAGGAGGCCAGCCGATCCCGAAGAATCGTTTCAATATTGCGGGAGATGTATCTCATGTCAAGTCCATTAGCAGCTCATCTACGGCTTGTCAAGACATATACAAAGTCACACTTTAAATATGCTTGAATATTTTGAAATTTCTAATCCCCATAACCATTTGTGACTAACGGGGTCGGACCAAATCAACCAATTGATATCATGAAGATTAGTATCACTAAATGACCTAAAATCGGCTTTAAACTGCCCATTTTGACATAGAAAAGGTACTTTTAAATAAGAACTCCAACGGGGTCGGAGAGGTAGTGTCAATATTGTTTCGATTCTTTATACCACGGCAGCCCCTTTTACTTCTGCTGGAATAATTTCATCGCGACAATGTGGGATATAGATCCGGGAAAAACCACCCCGCGACATGAATCGGGAGTCCCAGTCGAACTTCGCCTTTAGGGGTGGCAGAGACGAGCAGTCCCTCTTCAATCAGTTTTCCCAGGAGATTTCTTCCCGTCCGCTCCTTCAGACCTGACGCCGCAATGACCGATCCACGTGGCACTTCGCCCCTCACCAATATCTCCTGAAGCATGCGGGCGGCTTCAGCCCTCAGTCCCTTCTCACCTGTCGGGCCGGGGATAATGCCGGAGCTGCGGAGTTCCACATACCGTCTGATCCGTTCAACCAGTTCCTGTAATCGCAGCAGACCTCCCATATATTCTACCTGGTCGAGACACACCTCCAGAAAGAAGCGACAAAAGTGAATGAGTCCTTCATTGGACAGATTTCCCCTCCCGTCCAGATCGTTCCTGCGGAGAGCATCAGCCCTGGCAAGAGCAGACTTGTAATCGACATTCCGGCGGGCCAGTCCCCGGCTCACCGACCAGAGTCCAAAACCGTGAACGGGGATGCGATGAAAATATGCCTCGGTAAAAAGACGTGCCACTCTACCGTTACCGTCAAGAAAAGGGTGAATCCACATCAGCCGATGATGGGCAGCTGCGGCGGCGACGAGTTTCATGGCGCCATGATGCCACTCCGGCGCATAAAATTCACCGAAACGGTCGAGAAACGTCTTAAGTGCATCATGCCCGGGCGGGTGATGATATCCCACCTTCACAGTTTCTTGGCGAAGTTCTCCCGGCATCACCAGGCTTTCACGACCCGTTTCCGGATTCTTCACGACTCGGAACTCCTCAGGCAACTGCTGATAAAATTCACGGTGGACGTTACAGAGGAATTCCCTACCCGTAATGTTTACGGCCGAATCTCTCAGCAGTTTTTTTTCAATATCCCGCTGAACAGTGATATGGGCAACGCTCTCCAGTTGAAGATTGCGCTTGGCCGGTTCCGAATCGTAATCTTTCTGCATGGCACGAACAATGTCGTGGGGATGGGTGTTATGCCCCTCGATCAGATTGGAATAGTAACTGTTGATGATCCTTAATAGTTCTCGAAGTGTGTCAAGGGTCACAGGATGCTGACGATTCCCGAGGGCGGCAGATTTCTGGATCACATCGAGGGCAAGATCTTGAAGCTCGCCTGCTCTTTCTGGCAGAAGTGGTGTCATACGATGGATTTGAGAGCGCATGTTGTTGCCTCCAATTGCCGATATTTTTGCCGGTTTATTGCTTTTTAATAATTCACAATTACGGGAGATTTTATACGATGGCGGAATATTATGCAATATTTTTTGCCGGTTTATTTACCGATGTATGGGATAGGTCTGATGGCAAGTATTTGAAAGATGCGACAATGTGAGACGAGGGGTTTTGTCGGCAGGCGATATACAACCGATTGGCGGTTTACCATGACCTTCATGTGGCGGTCACAATTCCGTTGACGTACAATGTTTAATTTCTTACAGTTTTGATCGTAAATTTCGCTTTTTATCGAGATAATTCCTTTAACCTTTCTTCAACTTTCCGATTTAAGCGCCTCATACCGGCGTTGAAGGATGTCTGTAGGGGTCAAAAGTACATATAGTAAGCTGAACGGTTGCATGCCTGTTTTTTCCCTTCCGCACAATTGTCTAATCGGAGATCCTTAACATCTAATTGCCATTTGTTGATGGTTAAAGTATAAGGAATATCAATTGTTAAATAGTGAGGTATTTCAATGCAAGCCATGCCTTTAAGAATCGTCCTTACGCTTTTTATCTTCGTTTTATTCTATCCATATTCCTTGTCGGCAGCCACTGAGCAGCGCACTGCCCTGGTCATAGGCAATAGCACTTATAGTAGCGGTCCCCTGAAAAATCCCGTCAATGATGCCAAGGACATGGACGCGACACTGAAGCGCTTGGGTTTCAAAGTCGTTCTCAAGACCAACGTAAGATTCAGGGATATGGATTCAGCTATCCGTGAGTTTGGCAGGGAGCTTTCCAGAAGTGACGACGGCCTTTTTTATTTTGCTGGTCATGGTATTCAGGTTGGGGGGGTCAATTACCTCATCCCTGTAGGAGCTAATATTGAAAAAGAGGAAGATGTTCGCTATGAGGCCATTGACGCCGGTCGGGTGCTTTCAGAAATGGCTCATGCCAACAATGGCTTGAACATAGTGATCCTTGATGCTTGCCGTAATAACCCCTTTGCCAGAAGTTTCCGCAGCGAGAGTAGAGGACTGGCCATTATAGGTCATGTACCGAAAGGCGCTCTTATTTCCTACGCAACATCCCCCGGAGATGTTGCGCGTGATGGTGAAGGTCGGAACAGTCCATATACGAAGTATCTTCTCCAATATATGAAACAGCCAGGCTTACCCATAGAAGGTGTATTCAAGAAGGTTCGCCAAACATTGGATGCTGAATCTGGAGGGAAACAAATACCTTGGGAGTTATCTTCATTGTCCGGAGATTTTTATTTCAATCCCCCAAAAGCCGGGAAAGAATCTCATGAATCATCTTATGCGCAAGGAGAGGTGATAAAAACGGACCAAGCCCCCGGCGGACTTACACGTATCTTAACCAATTCCGTGACCAGCGATCCCGGTAATATTGCCCAAAACGCAGCCATGTCCAGGTTCCCATCCCCACTGGCGTCTGATTCCGGATGGGGTGGCGGCAGTCGACAATGGCAAATAGCAGACGGCATTCGGACATACCACAGTGAATGGGCTCGTGGCCTTGCCTTTACAGGCGGGCAAAAGAGTTGGGCTGAACAGGTCTGCGGATGGCGGCAGGCGACAATAGATTTCGGGGTAACAAAGAATTTTAATCGGGTTGTACTTTGGCATCATGGACGGGAGCATGTGCCGAATGCTTGCAAAGTTCAATACTGGAACGGCCAGATGTGGATGGATGCATTCTCCTCAGGCAACTGCAAAGACTATCTCAAGTATAAGACTGAGCAGCCCAAAGACTGGTGGGATTCCTGGTCAACCCCCATGGAAATAGTTTTTAGCCGGGTCAATGCTGCGAAGGTGCGTTTTGCCTTCAACAACTGCGATATTGAGCATGGCTGGCTTTACGAGTTTGAGGTTTACAATGACCGTTAACAAATAAAGACAATATCAATCTTTTATGCCAGACGGCAAGATCGCAGCACCTGTTTCAATCGGTCCAAGGGTGATATTGCAGGTCAATGTCAGATAAAGCGCAGTCATGGTTTCTTGAGTGCCTCCTTGATAATTATCTGCTTCGCCCGAAGATACGCCTGAAAAATCGAGGCCGCGCCCAACAGCGTCTCTGACCTTTTCATATTCATAACTTTCACAACGGACCAGCGCCACTTTCGTCATCCCTATCTTCCTCCTCAACCTTTACCCACAGTACCCTTGGAATGTCTGCTTCCGATACAGCCCCATGCACATGTTTCAGTTCCGGGGAAGAATCACTTCAAAAAGATCGACCAGCCAGCACGCAACGATCCGGGAAGGAAATCCAGGGCGCCTGAGGCCTCGGAGACAGGAGAGAAACCGCAAGCCCGGCAATTTATCCGCCCTCGGTTCTTGACGTAACAGCCCCTTGTGATGGTGCCGTCGGGATCAACATTAATGAGAACATCATCGTGGCAACGCCAGTCATTTCTGATCAATGCGCTCAAGCTTCCGGCAGAGTTGAGGATCGGGAAACCCTGCTTCTTCATCACAATCAGGTCTTCGAGGACGTCCCTCCGTTCATCATCGGACAATGCCAAAGATGCTTCGCCCTGCCCATAGGGGTAGAAGAGTTGGACAGTCATGCCACCGAATGATTTTATATCTTTCAGTTTTTCCAGAAGCGGACGGATATCGTGTCGATTCTCACGGTTAACCGTAGAATGAACTAAGAGGCGGGGATGTCTTGATGCACTGAGGTTCGACCAGACTTTGTCGAAAGACTGGGAGCGCAAACGATCCTGGGATTCCTTCAGTCCATCCAGGCTGACCCAGAGTACGTCTGCCGGCACATCAAGGGGAAAGGTGCCGTTCGTTGTCACGGCGACTCTGGGGAACCGCCTTTTAGCATATTTGACCAAATCGTACAGATTATATTTACCATCTTGCCACAGGAGAGGTTCCCCACCTTCCAAGACGACGATTAAAGCGCCCAACTGCTTCAAGGCTTCGAGCGAGGCCAAGGCCAAAGACCAGTTCATGTGACCATTTTCTTCTGCGGCGCGAAGATGAAACGGGCAGGCGAGACAGGCAAGGTTGCAGCGGTAGGTCAGCTTGAAACTGGCCAAAAGAGGGATCTTTTGCCCAAAGATTTTACGTCGGATGAAAAAAGAGAAAAATTGAGATAGCCTGTTGATCGGCATCATAAAGAGTTTTCCTCCGTGAAGAATGGAGGGACTTTAAATGAAATGGAGATAGCCTGTCAAGTATTCTCACATTCAATCCGAGATCGGTTGATTATACATATAAGACACAGACCAACTCTCCTGACCGTCGTGATTCATCATTATCAGATCATGCCGCCATCCCTGTCGATAATCAAATCTCTCCTATCATCTCTAATATCCCATCGGACAAAACCTGATCCTCAGCAGCAAATATCCTGACCCATATCAACGCCCTCTTCCCATTTATTATTCAGAATCCCCCTGATTGTTAAAAATTGCTTCCGGGATTATCTTAGGGCCGAAAGAAAGGGAGAGGAGACATAAAGACCATGACAACCATCAACGAAAAGATCGAGTTCAATC